>WNFP01004852.1_pt1 | contig 10797 bp, 10 predicted proteins | sample 5400201 | NCBI WGS metagenome assembly WNFP01 (sample SAMN13153355, study PRJNA577476) | soil metagenome | isolation source: 115 cm saprolite under Madrone tree | place: USA:California | collected 2016-06-14
CTTCTGCGTCGCCGGATCGAAGGCGTGGAAGACGTAGGCTCCCGAAGGCGACTGGGTCGTGAAGTAGAGCGTGTCATCGGCCGCCGCGATACCCGCGGTCGGCGCGCTTCCGAGCGGCACGACCCACTCGAGGCTCCGGCTCTTGATGTTGACGGAGCCGAGGGAGGACGCCCCGAGGAGATAGAGGTGGTCGCCCCGGAGAGACTGCGGATAGGCGAGCGTCGCGGGCAGCTCGAGGCTCCACCGAACGGCGCCGCTCGCGGCCGCGACGGCGCGGAGGGTCTGGCCGTCCATGAAGAGCGCGGCCTCTCCGGCCGCGACGGGATCCGTGGTCGACGTGACCTGCCAGCGCCGCGTGCCCGAGGCGAGATCGATGGCGTGAATCGTCTGGCGCTCGGCGAGCAGCACGACGTCCCCCGCCGCCGTGAGCGAGCGCGGGCGGAGGGGGACTTCCCAGCGCTGGACGCCCGAGGCGAAGTCGAGGCCGAGGACGCCGTCCCCCGCGGCGACGGCGATGGTCCCGTCCGCGAGCACCATGGGGCCGAACGCGGCGCCGTACTCCATACGCCAGCGCGCCGTCCCTGTCGTGGCATCGACCGCGGCCAGCTTCGAGGCCTTCGTGTTCTGATAGGCGTACGTGCCGCCGTAGAGCACCGTCTTTCCAACGACCGTGGGCCCTATCGTCGAGTTCATCGAGTAGCGGTTGTACCAGGACACGCTCTCGAACTTCCACACGACGGGCGCCGGCGCCTCGCCACCCCCTGCTGTTCCTGATGACGTGGAAGAGCAGCCGCACAGGAGCGCGAAGGCCGCGGCGAGAGTGGCGCGTGCGAGGCGGCGCGGCATGGCGTCACCTTACCACGGCCCCTTTGACTTCGCCGGGGGCCGAGGGCAGACTTGGGGCACTCAAGGAGACATCCCATGCCCTCGAACCTCGACGAGCAGTTCCAGACGCTTCACGAGATCGCCCGCGCGGCGAGGCGCAACCTGGCCGACGGTCCGTGGGACTACATGATGGGCGGTTCAGAGACCGAGACGACGCTCAAGCGCAACCGCGTGGCGATCGACTCCATCGCCTTCAGGCCGCGGGTGCTGCGTGACGTGTCCAAGGTGGACGTGTCGTCCAGCTTTCTCGGCAGGCCCGTGCGCATCCCCGTGATGCTGGCGCCCGTCGGCTCCGTCGAGAGCTTCACCGCCGGCGGCGGCGCCACCGCGGGCAAGGCCTCCGGCGCCTTCGGCGTGCCGCACATGCTCTCGAGTGCCTGCAATCCCGGCCTCGAAGCGACAGCGGCCGCGGCGGACAACTACCGCATCTTCCAGCTCTACGTCCGTGGCGACGACGTCTTCGTGGACGACCACGTCAGGCGCGCGCGGGACCACGGCTACCACGCCTTCTGCATGACGGTGGACACGGCCAGCTACAGCCGGCGCGAGCGCGACCTCGACAAGCGCTTCGTCAAGCCGTGGCGCGTGCGGGCGACGGGCCAGGAGTACCAGGCCGCGCTGTCGTGGGACCAGGTCAAGCGCTTCAAGGACACGCACGACGTCCCCCTGATCCTGAAGGGCATCGCTACCGGAGAGGACGCGGCGGTGGCCTGCGAGCACGGGGTGGAGGTGGTCTACGTCTCCAACCACGGCGGCCGCCAGCTCGACCACGGCCGGGGCTCGCTCGACGTGCTTCCCGAGGTGGTGGCGGCGGTCGCGGGCCGCGCCGCGGTCATGGTGGACGGCGGCTTCATGCGCGGCACCGACGTGGTCAAGGCGATCATTCTCGGCGCGCAGTGCGTGGGGCTCGGCCGGCTGCAGTGCCTGGGCCTGGCCGCGGCGGGGCAGGCCGGGCTCGAGCGCGCGCTCGAGATCCTCGAGGAGGAGATACGGATCTGCCTGGCGCTCCTCGGCGTGACGGGCTACGGCCAGCTCGACGCCTCGTATCTCCACGAGACGCGACCGGTCACGGAACCCGGCGCGCTCTCCGCCTTCCCCCTGCTCTAGCCCTTGACCGCGCCGGAGATCCAGACCCTATTGGCCGTCGGCACGCGTACGGCGCACCCGGGAAGACCCAGGTGGGAACATCGCAGATACCCCCTGCACGTAACAGACGCGCGCCATCGGGTAGGGATAGCTGGCAAGACCATTCATCGGAATATCGCCATGATGAATGCTTGGAAGGTGTACTGGATCGCGCTGTACAGGAAATCGCTGTCCTGGGACGGACCGGTCTTTCGGATGAAGAGAGCGTCGTGGTCCGAGGCTCGCCAGAAGAAATATTGCTGGAGGGAGAGCGTGAGGTCGCGGGCCGGGCTCATGGTGACGCCGGCGCTAGGGCTGATGATGTTTTGCCGGCCGATGTAGTCGATATACCCCAGGTTCGAGTGAGCCGTCGGATAGAGCTGGTTGAAGGTGCCGACATTGCCGCCGGGTCTGCTGTCGCCGCTCGCATAGTCGAACTCGAGGTAGACGCACACTGGGTGTAACTTCACCCGCTGCAAAATTACACACCTCTAGGATCTTTCCGGTCATTTCTTCCTGACAACCTGCACCCTTGCGCCGGGATCGTTGAGCACGCGGCCTGTTAGCGGCCTATTAAGTGTGGCATCGCTGATGCTCTCCCTGACTGCGTGCATCGCCGCCGTTTAGGAGGCCGCCGACCCGCGCCGGGTTCCCCCGGAACACTTGTATCTTGAAAGCTCGACGCCGGCACCTCGCCTCGGCGCCGATCGCCTCTCGGAGTCCCAACTTATGCCGAGGGTGAGATTGGCTCGATTGGTTTCCTGCTTAGGCTTAGTCGCGCTGGTTGCCGGCTGTGCGGGGCAAAGCGCCAACATCGCCTCTGATGCGTCAGGTCCAATTGCCGCCGCTCTCTCGCCTGCGAGCAACCTCACAGGAACCTGGCGCGGCTCCTTCACCCAGGTCGGCGCCGTGCTCTATATCGACGACGGCGACGTCGTCCTCCAGACCATGGGGTCGGGGACGGTGGTCAGAAGCGGAAACCGGGTCACTCTCCGGAGCTCGCAGGGGCCGTGGTTGACGCTCGTTCGCTCGGGCAACACTCTGTACGCGGTGGCCGAGGATCCCTTGGTCGAAGCTACGATCATGCTGAGGCTCGAGCACGAAGGCAGCGCAGGGTAGGCGGCGTGGATCTCTCGCGGCGAGACTTCTTCAACCTGTCCGCAGGCGCCTTGACCGGCACGGCACTGGGCGGCATTGCGGGGCTCGGCGTGAGCCTGGCCCCCACTCTCGCCCGTGCGCAGGAGGCGCGAATCAAGCACGCGAAGGCCACGCCCAGTGTCTGCCCCTACTGCTCGGTGGGGTGTGCCACGCTCGTTCACACCGTCGAAGGCAAGATCGTCAACATCGAAGGCGACCCGAGGAGCCCTCACAGCGAGGGCGCGCTCTGCCCCAAAGGGGCGGCCATCTATCAGCTGCACATCAACCCGAATCGCGCGACCAAGGTACTCCACCGTGCGTCCGGCGCCGCCGAGTGGGAGATATGGGGTCTCGACCGCGCCATGGAGCGAGTGGCGGAGCTCGTGAAGAAGGCCCGCGACGAGACATTCGTCGAGCGGCTCGAGAACGGCACGCTCGTGAACAGCACCACCGCGATCTTCTCGTTGGGCGGGGCCACCCTCGACAATGAGTGGAACCACATCCAGCAGAAGCTCATGCGCGGCCTGGGCATCGTCGCGATCGAGAACCAGGCCCGAATCTGACACAGCTCCAGCGTCCCCGGACTGGGGACCAGGTTCGGACGCGGCGCCGCGACCATGTACCCCCGCAGCATGCTCGATTCCGACTGCGTCGTGATTCAGGGATCGAACATGGCGGAAAACCACCCGGTGGCCTTCCGGTGGCCGATGCAGGCGAAGCTCAAGGGCGCCAAGCTCATCCACGTGGATCCGCGCTTCACCCGCACCAGCGCCGTGGCGGACATCCACGCGCCCATCCGGTCCGGCTCGGACGTGGCCTTCCTGGGTGGACTGGTCAATCACGTGCTGCAGAGCGAGCGTTGGAACACGGATCCGTTCTTCAAGGAATTCGTCGTCAGCTACACCAACGCGGCGACCATAATTGGCGAGGCATTCAAGGACACCGAGGACCTGGATGGGGTCTTCTCCGGCCTCATGCAGTACACCCCAGGCATCAGGGAATGGCCGCTCGACGGCTTCGTCGGCCAGTACAACCAGGGAACGTGGAAGTACGCCGCGCCCGGGCCCGGCCGCGTGTCGGCGCCACCGCCGTCCGGGCCACCCTTCGATCCTCTGGTGCGGTCCCTGCTCACCCCTCCGCCGCAGCGGGACGACACGCTCCAGCATCCGCGCACGGTATTCCAGATCGTGAAGCGGCACTTCAGCCGCTATACGCCGGAGATGGTGGAGCGCGTCACCGGGTGCTCGAAAGAGACCTTCCGGCAGGTCGCGGACACCATTCTGGCGAACTCCGGGCGCGATCGCACCACATCGTTCGCGTACGCCGTCGCCTGGACACAGCACACGAATGGCCCACAGACCATCGGGTGCTGCGCGCTGCTCCAGCTCCTCCTGGGGAATATCGGCCGCCCGGGCGCCGGTATCATGGCCCTCCGCGGTCACGCCTCGATCCAGGGATCCACCGATGTCCCGACGCTCTACCACTCGATCCACGGCTACATGAACGCTCCCTCCGCGCTCAAAAAGCACGACTCGCTGCGCGACTGGCTCCTCGCCGAGACCACGCCGCGCGGATACTGGGCGAACACGCCGAAGTTCATGGTCTCGTACCTCAAGTCCATGTACGGGGCGGCGGCCACCAAAGACAACGACTTCGGGTATGACTGGCACCCGAAGATCATCGGCGACCACTCGCACCTGCCGATGTTCGTGGCCATGAACGAGGGACGCGTGAAGGGGCTCCTCTGCGTGGGCCAGAACCCGGCGACCTCGCTCAACGCAAGCGTGGAGCGCAAGGGTCTCGCCAAGCTCGAGTGGCTGGTCGTCAAGGACAACTGGCTTACAGAGACCGCCACCTTCTGGCAGAACAGCCCGGAGATCACGAGGGGCCAGCTCCGGAGCCAGGACGTGCGGACGGAAGTGTTCTTCTTCCCCGCCGCCCAGGTCGCGGAGTACGAGGGCAGCTTCACGAATACCCAGCGCATGCTCCAGTGGCACTTCAAGGCGGCGGACCCGCCGGGCGACTGCCGCACCGACCTGTGGTTCACTCATCAGCTCGCCCTGCGGCTCAAGAAGCTCTACGCGTCTTCCTCGCTGTCACGCGACCAGGGCTTCAAGTCGTTGGTGTGGGAGTACGACTCGGAGGATGCCCACGAGCGCGAGCGCGGCGAGCCCGATTCGCTGAAGATCCTCAAGGACATCAACGGCTACTACACGGCAGAGCCGGATCGCCACCTCGCCGGCTTCGGCGATCTCAAGGACGATGGGTCCACCACCTGCGCCTCCTGGATCTACTGCGGCGTGTTCCCCGCTCGGGATCGAAACCTCTCCGCGCGCAAGCAGGCCGACCCTCCGGGCGTCACCAGCGCTCAGCTCGAGTGGGGCTGGGCATGGCCGGCCAACCGCCGGATCCTCTACAACCGCGCGTCGGCCGACCCACAGGGACGGCCATGGAGCGAGCGTAAGAAGTGGGTGTGGTGGGACGGCGCCAAGTGGACCGGTCATGACGTACCCGATTTCGCCCCGACCAAGGCGCCGCTCTCGAAGGGAGCGCCGGACGCCATCGGGCTCGACGCGCTGTCGGGCAGCGACCCCTTCATCATGAAATCGGATGGTGTCGGCTGGCTCTACGTGCCCAGCGGGCTCGTGGATGGCCCGCTTCCCGCGCACTACGAGCCCGCGGAGTCGCCGGTGGCGAACCCGCTCTACCGCCAGCAGTCGAGCCCCGTCCTCAAGTACTGGAAGATCGAGGGCAATGCCCTGGCTCCAGTGGGCGATCAGCGCTTTCCCCACATCGCGACGACGTACCGGCTCACCGAGCACTATCTCTCCGGCGCCATGAGCCGCTGGAATCCGTGGCTGACCGAGCTCCAGCCCGAGCCCTTCGTCGAGATCAGCCCGGAGCTGGCCCTGGAGAAGAAGATCGGCAACACAGACTGGGTCAGGGTCTCGACCCCGCGCGGCAGCGTGCGAGTCAAGGCCCTGGTGACGCGGCGGATGCGCGCCTTCACCGTCGGTGGCCGCACCGTGCACCACGTCGGCCTGCCGTTTCACTGGGGCTACCAGGGGCTGATCACCGGCGATGCCGGGAACGAGCTCACGGCGCTGGTGGCCGAGCCCAACGTTTCGATCCACGAGGCGAAGGCCTTCGTGTGCAACGTGGAGAGACTCTGATGCCTGAGCCGATGGGATTGAAGCTCGGAGGGGGGCTCTGCCCCCCTTCCGAACCTCCCCCCTGGGATTGCGCGGGCGAAGCCCGCGCTCGAAGGGAGCCCGGTGATGCCTGAGCCGATGGGATTTTTCACCGACACCACGGTGTGCATCGGGTGCAAGGCCTGCGAGGTGGCCTGCAAGGAGTGGAACCAGCTTCCCGCGCGAAATGGCGGCGTCGGCACGCTCAGTGGCGACAGCTACGACAACACGGGCCGCCTGGACGGCATCCACTGGCGGCACGTGAAGTTCATCGAGCAGTTCACCCCCGACCGTCGTGAAGGCCGCTGGCTCATGATGAGCGACGTCTGCAAGCATTGTGTGCAGGCCGGCTGCATGGAAGTCTGCCCGACCGGCGCCATCATCCGGACCGAGTTCGACACCGTGGTCATCCAGTCGGACGCGTGCAACGGCTGCCGAAACTGCATCGCGGCCTGCCCGTTCGGCGTGATCGACGTCAATCCGGCTTCGGGCACCGCACAGAAGTGCACGCTCTGCTACGACCGAATGAAAGTGGGGCTCGAGCCCGCGTGCGCCAAGGCCTGCCCCACCCAGTCCATCAACTTCGGTCCGATCGCCGACCTCAAGAAGATGGCGCAGGCCCGGCTGGGCCAGCTCGAGAAGGCCGGCGAGACGCGAGCTCAGCTCTACGGCGCCGACGAGAAGATGCTGGGCGGGCTCAACTCCTTCTATCTGCTGGTGGACAAGCCCGAGGTGTACGGGCTGCCGCCCGATCCGAAGCTGCCTTCGCGGAACCTCAAGCCCTCCGCCCTCTGGTCCACGCTGGGGGCGGTCGCGCTGGCGATCCTCGGCGTCTTCAGCTTCCGCGACCGCGGGGCCCGGGATGTCTAGCACGTTCTTCACCGCGTCGCCTCACTGGCGATGGCTGATCACCGCCTACTTCTTCTTGGGCGGCCTGGCCGGAGGCAGCTACTTCGTGGCCACCATAATGCATCTGTTCGCGAAGAATCCGGATCGCCGGATGGTCCGTCTCGGCTATCTGGTCGCCTTCCCGCTGGTCTGCCTTTGCGGGTTCGTGCTCACCATGGATCTTGGACGGCCGGAGCGCTTCTGGCACATGCTGGTTCAGTCCGAGACGTTCCGGCCGATGATCAAGACGTACTCTCCGATGTCGAGCGGCGCGTGGGTGATCCTGCTCTTCAGCGGGTGCGCGTTTCTCTCCTTCCTTGCCGCCCTCGCCGAGGGTCGGCCGGACTGGCCGATCCTTCGGCGGCTGGACCCAACCGCACGCGCGGGTCGGCTGCTCACGGTGATCGGAGCCCTGCTCGGCCTTTATCTCGCCGGCTATACCGGCGTGCTGCTCTCCGTCACGAATCGACCCATCTGGGCTGATACCTCCTTCCTTGGATTGACCTTCCTTGTCTCGGGGGCGTCCACCTCGGCGGCGCTTCTCATCCTCCTCGGCTCTTGGGTCGGGGCGTCGCCACGCAGCGTGCATTCGCTCGAGCGCTTCGACCGTTCGGCCCTTATCCTTGAAGCTCTCGCGCTCGCCGCGCTGATCACATCGCTCGGCCAGGTGGCCGCCGTGTGGCTGAATGGCTGGGGTCTTCTCCTCGCCGCCATGGTCCTGGGCGGAATCGCGCTGCCTCTGGTGCTGGCGTGGCGACGGCCGGCTCCGGATCGCCCGGGATGGATAGGGCCGGTGCTGGTCCTGTTCGGCGGGCTGCTCCTCCGCGTGATCATCGTGTTCTCTTCGGATGGGCTGTGATCATGCCCTGGCGGCGCTCGATCTTTCTTGGTCTGGCGGCGGCCGCGATCCTCGGCTGCACCAACCCGGAGGCCGAGCGGACTCGGGGCGGGGGCAGGGGAGCCGACGTCGGCAATCATCCGGCCGGGGCGGTCGAGATCCACGCGGGCGCCGACATCTACTACGGGACACCGACCCAGGGCCAGGGGATTGGTCGTCACGCCGACATCGGCGGCACCGTTCCTGCGCGAGGGCGATAGCATGGGGCGCGAGAAATCCGGTGGAGCTCTCCTGTCCACGCTCGGTGCCGAGCATGCCGAGTGGCGTCCCCTGCTCTCTCTCGTCGAAGCGGCTCTCGGTGAAATGGAGCGCCCGGTATGGTCGGAGTCAGTGCCCGCGCGAGAACATTCGGCGGCCCTCAGCCAGCCGCTCGTGGAGGGCGCTGTCATCCGGATTGCTCCGGGACCGGTGCGGCGCTGGGTTCATCGCGCAATGACGATCGCGGGTGCCGGCGCCTCGGCCACGCCCTTCGTCGACGCGCTGGCCGTCGGAAAACTCGATGCCCTGGCCCTCTTCGAAGCCGCCGTGGCCGGGAATCCGGATCGCCTCGAGGCCTTCGCGCGAGCGGCAGGAGATGATCGTGGTGTCCTGAGAGTCGTGGGGCCGATCGTTGCGATGCCGATGCTCCTCGCGTGCCGGCGGGCGTGGGCGGCTCTGGTGCCTGCCACCTGGGCGGAGGGCTACTGTCCGATCTGTGGCGACTGGCCATCCCTTGCCGAGACCCGAGGACTCGACGGCCAGCGACGGCTTCGCTGCGGGCGCTGTGGCGGGGACTGGCGAACAGAGCGGTTGCGCTGCCCCTTCTGCGGAGAGCGCGGTCACGAAAATCTTGGGTCGCTGGTGTCAGAGGGACGCGAGCCGCAGGCGGTCGACGTCTGCGAGCGATGCCGACACTACGTCAAGACCCTCACCGCCCTGGTGCCCGTCCGGCCGGAGGACGTGTTCCTGCACGATCTTGCCACGCTGGTGCTGGATGTCATCGCGCTCGAGCGTGGCTATCGCCGGCCGGCCCCGAAAGGACGACGGGTAGAGGTCATCGCCCGGCCGTCGCAGCTACGGACCCTCTTTCGCCTGCGCCCGTGGACGACCGGGTAAGGGCCATGACGGGCTTGCGACCGGCCGGCGCCTGTCGCGCTCTGCTCGCGGCTCTCGATGCATCCGAGGGCAGGCGCGGGCGTCGCAAGCGCGACACCACTCCGGACGCCATCGGGATGTCGCTCAAGCGCCAGCTCCTCGAGCAGGCCGTCCTGTCCGATCCGGAGCCCGATGCATTCGAAGCATGGCTGCTCGAGCGCTGTCTCTCCAGCGAGACGGCCTCGACGGGAGCAATGCGCGCCATGGCCCAGGAGGTGCTCACCGAGTGGAAACTGACGGCCTCTTCCGTGCAATTCAGGGACTGGCTCGCGGCCGGGGCCCCGTCGGAGGACCGGACACCGTGATGATGCACGTCGTGCGAGACCGGGTTGAAGGAGTATGTTTGTGACTCCTTCGGGCGGAGGTTCCGCCATGGGCAATCGGTCGGGGTGCGGCGCGGTGATCGTGGGAATGGCTCTGCAGTCCCTGGTCTTCGTCTATGGCGCATTGCCTGCGTGGGCCCAGGCTCCTCCACCAGCGAGCGAACTGCAGCGGCCCGCGCTTCAGATCGGCTCAGCCGGACGGTTCAACGAAGACTGGTCGGTCCTGAGGGGGGTGGACCTGAGCGCGACGGATGACCCCTTGGACCGGTTGAAGTTCATCCCGTTCACGAACGACGGGTCCGTGTGGCTGAGCCTCGGTGGGCAGGCTCGTGAGCGGGGGGAGTACTTCCGGCACTTCCTGTTTGGAGCGTCGGAGCCCAAGGATACCGACGCCTACCTTCTCTCGCGGTTCCGGCTGGGCGTCGACCTCCACGTGACTCCCTACCTCCGCTTGTTCGCCGAGGGGAAGAGCTCGATGGCGCTGGACCGAGATCTCCAGGGGGGCCGGACCACTGCGTACGTCGACGAGGTCGACCTCCTGAACGGCTTCGTGGACGTCATGATTCCGCTCGGCGACCTGGCGAGCGCGACGCTGCGCGGTGGTCGTCAGGAGCTGATCTTCGGTTCCATGCGGCTGGTCGGGCCGGGCGACTTCACGCAGGTCCCTCACACCTTCGACGGTGGTGCCGCATTCGTCCGGATTGTGGACTGGACCATCACCCCCTTCTGGACTCTGGCGGTGCCGATCATCAACAAATACAAATTCAACGATTCGACGACGGATAGACCGCTTTTCGGCATCTTCAGCACCGGTCCTCTTCACCTTCTGCCCGTGAATCTGGACCTCTACTGGCTCGGCGTCAACAACGCGGTCGCCACCTTCAACGGCACCTCTGGGCGAGAGCAACGCCAGACGCTGGGAGGCAGGACCTGGGGCAAGATCGGCCAGACCAACCTGGACTTCGAGGTGGAGGGAGCAGGCCAGTTCGGATCGGTGGGGAGCGCGAACATCGCTGCGGGGATGTTCACCACCGTGCTCGGCTACACGCTGCCCGTCCCGCGTTTGTCACCCCGCGTCTACCTCGAGTTCGATTATGCGAGCGGAGACAAGGGGCGAGGCGGGAACGTCGGCACCTTCAATCAGCTCTTTCCGAATGGCCACTCGTACCTCGGCTACATCGACTACATCGGGCGGCAGAACATCATCAGTGCCAGC
>WNFP01014680.1_pt1 | contig 10797 bp, 10 predicted proteins | sample 5400201 | NCBI WGS metagenome assembly WNFP01 (sample SAMN13153355, study PRJNA577476) | soil metagenome | isolation source: 115 cm saprolite under Madrone tree | place: USA:California | collected 2016-06-14
CCGATAAGACAACGAATCCGAACCTCCGCCATAGCGACACCTCGATGCGATGCGCAGCCGCGTAGTCGGCCACATTCCTCAACATGTTCTGGAAAATCCGGAACATCGCGGCGGAGCGCTCAAGGGATAGCGAGGTGTGCTGTAATCGGCCAAGCTTGCAAGGGATTCCCGTCCGGAACGCGAACTCTTCCGCCTGCCATTCGATCGCCGCGCACAAACCCAGGTTATCCAGCACCGCGGGACGCAGCTCCGCACATAGCCGTCGCACGCAGCGCATGCCTCGATCCACTAGCAAGATGGCGTGCGCGAGGCGCCCGCGTCCTTCTTCATTAAGATCGCTCGCTGCTTTCGAAATGCCGGCGCACTCTACTTTTATGGCCACTAGCACCTGGCCGAGTTCGTCGTGAATCTCGCGAGCGACGGCGGCACGTTCGGCTTCCCACGACGCATCCTGTCGCGTCAACAAGGAGCGCAGCTGGGCCAGGCGAATGTTGCGCAATTCCTCTACCCGCCGCTTGCGTGATGGAACTCTGCTTTTTTTCTTGATCTGGATCACCGTATTCTCTCAAAATGGCAAGGGCCGCTGCTTCTCGCATTTGATCTTTGCGATTGCCCGAAAGCAGCTCAGGAAGGAAACTTACGCGATGACCCGACAAAGCAACCATGGCGGGTTTTTCGCATTGTGCCACACCCAACCCTCAATGACGAAGTACAACATTCCCAACTTAGGACCATTTTGGTAACATTACTCCGTTTTTTGTTCTAGTGACACAGTTATTGTTGTCGCAGGTCGACTTCGTCGCGTCTATGCGGCCTGCCACTAGGTACCTGTTCGGAAAGACCTTCAAGTACTCAGAACTTTCCATATATGCTAGATCCACTTCCAAATGAGTGGAGCTTCTTCCGGGTGTGCCTCACCTTCTAAGTCGAGGGTCCCGCATTCTCCCTAGGAAGCCGGTTCCGCTGTCTGCTATGACGATCAGAACTCTTATCGTGGATGATTCGCCTCTCACCACCGAGCTTATCGCTACCTATCTCGAGAACATTCCCTCCGTTGAACTGGTCGCCTCCGCGGGCAGTGCGGCGGAGGCCCTGGCTTGTGCGTCGACGTCCGCCCTTGATTTGGTCATCACAGACCTTCGTATGCCTCTCGTAAACGGCATCGAACTCGCCGAACGCCTGCGCCGAAAACACCCCGCGTTGCGCATCGTCCTGCTTTCCGTGGAGAAAACTTCCCAACTCATGCAGAGCGCAGACCGCAAAGGCGTGGACATCTTCGTCGATAAGGGCGAACTCCACGAAGAATTGATTGCTTCCATTCACAAGCTTTTTCCTGACTCCGCCCGTTCGAAGTGACGCCTCTTTTCAAGACAGCCTGTTGCTGAAGTCCCGTCGTCCAGTCTTTAGACGAAGCGTCTCGCCGCTAGACAGGTGACGCGCTGAATAGCTGATTTCGCATGGCTTAGGAGTGGCCCTGACTTTGCAAAGTGTACTGGAGGCCGTCCCCATAATCTGCCTCGTCTACGACTACGAGTAGCCGGAGTCATAACGGGCATTAAAACGATGAAGCTTCTCAGTTTGCCGATCGTCTCCGTTCTCTGTATCTGCGCGTCCGCCGCGTCAACTCAGATGGCAGCGCCGTCCATGGCGCGTCTACGCTCGTTTGCGCCGCGCAGCGGGCCGCAGCGTGCCTCAGTTTCCAGTCACGTTCGCAGAGCTGCCGGTTCCTCGGGATCCGCACGCAATCCAGCCCTAGCTAAGCTAAGGGGCAGGCAGACGGATGACGCGGCTGCCTGCCACCTTGGAAGGACATTCAGGAACCCTTGTGAAGCGATTTTGGCTTAAATCCAAGACGAAAGCGAGACTGAGCACGCACCAGGTGGTGCAAGCTCGTCTCCGGCAAATTGAGCACCGGGAGTGGTGGCTCTGGGCATTCGCGGTGGCGGTGACCTTGTTGTTGACGTTGGCCCTCACTTCGTTCCTGGCTCCTATCACCCACCAGTACTTCGATGATTTTGACCTGATGGCCGTGCACCCAGCCATCCGAGGCCTGGTCGGTCTCGTCTTACTGTTTGATATCTACACCGTCTACCAGCAGTTTCAGATTGTTCGCATTCGACGCCAGCTCATCGAGCAGGAGAAACTTTTCCGCCTCATCACCGAGAATGCCGGCGACATGATCGCCGTGGTCGATGTTGAGGGCAATCGCCTCTACAACAGCCCTTCGTACCAGAAAGTTCTTGGCTACAGCCCTGAAGAACTCAAAGCAACTGCCCCCCTGGAACAGATCCATCCCGAGGATCGTCCCCTAGTCCTTGAAGCGGCCGCGGAAGCGCGCCGCACAGGAACCGGACGCAGAATCGAATACCGGATGCGCCACAAAGACGGCACCTGGCGCTACCTCGAATCGACCGCCAACGCCATCCGAAGCGAGGACGACGAGGTCGAAAAGCTGGTGATCGTGAACCGCGACATCACCTCCCGCCGCCGGCTGGAAGAACAATTTCGCCAAGCTCAAAAAATGGAAGCGGTCGGCCGCCTTTCCGGTGGCATTGCTCACGACTTCAACAATCTGCTGGGAGTCATCATCGGCTACAGCGAGATTCTGCAAGAGCAAACCGAACAGTCCCACCCGTTGCGGGAGGGTGTCGACGAGATCCTGAAAGCCGGACGCCGGGCCGCTTCACTAACCCGGCAACTGCTGGCCTTCAGTCGTCAGCAAGTGCTCGAGCCCAAGGTGCTCGATCTCAATGACGTCGTCGTCGACACGCAGAAAATGCTGCAACGCATGGTGGGGGAGGATATCGAGTTCATCACGCGGCTTGATCCGTCCCTCGGAGCGGTGAAAGCCGACCCCGGGCAGATCGAGCAGATCCTGATGAATCTGGTGGTCAATGCCCGCGATGCCATGCCTGAAGGCGGCAAACTGACCATCGAAACTTCCAACACTGAAATGGATGCCGCCTTCGTGCGCCGCTACTCCTATCCGGTAAAGACGGGTGCATACGTGCTCGTCACCGTCACAGACACCGGCATTGGCATGGATTCTGAAACACAAACCCACATCTTCGAGCCTTTCTTCACGACCAAGCCAAAAGATGCTGGTACCGGGCTGGGCTTAGCGACGGTCTACGGAGTCGTCAAGCAAAGTGGCGGCTACATCGACGTCTTCAGCGAACTGGGGAATGGCACGACGTTCAAGATCTATCTTCCCACTGTGGATGACGCAGTCGAACGAAACTCCGTGAGTACCGAATCGGAAGGCGCGCTCCAGGGAACCGAAACCATCCTGCTGGTTGAGGACGAAACTGCTCTCCGGTCGCTGGCGCGCAATGTGCTCGAGTCGTTTGGCTACCACGTCCTGGAAGCAACCAACGGCGCCGAAGCACTCGTCTCGGCCGACGGAGCCACCGTCATTCACTTGTTACTCACCGACGTCGTGATGCCGGGCATCAGCGGAAAGGTCCTGGCGCAGGAGTTGCTCGGCCGCTATCGAGACCTGAAGGTGATCTACATGTCGGGCTATACCGGACAGGGTGTGGGGAACAGCGGCGAGTTGCACGCTCCCGGCCAGTTCCTGTCCAAACCGTTCAGCCGTGAACAACTGGCGCGGAAGGTTCGCAAAGCGTTGGACAGGGCGGCAGCCGCTTCAGGCTGACGCGGCTTGTAGCTCGAGGCCATCTTAGAAGGAGGATTTATGCACAAGCTTTTGATTGTCGATGATGACGAAGCCATGCGCCGTCTGCTCAAGCTACGCCTGTCGGCGAATTACGAGATCATCGAAACAGGCCAACCAGAGCAGGCCATGGAACTCGCCCTGGTCCATAAACCTGACGCCATCCTGATGGATTTGATGATGCCCCAGTTTTCCGGGTTCGAGCTGTGCCAGAGCATCCACACTCTGAGCTACACCGCGCGCATCCCCATCTTCGTGGTAAGCGGCGAGTCGGTCGAGAAATTCAAGGAGCACTGCCAGCATCTGGGAGCCCTCGATTTCTTCCCGAAGCCGGTAGACTTCAAAAGACTTCAGGGACGCCTGTCGGAAGAACTGAACAAGCAGCGCCCGGAGCGGCGCGCCGCTGTGCGCGTGCGCATGAAGGTCGTACTCAAACTGCGGGGAGCCGACGCACGCGGACAGACCTTCGAAGAGATGACCAGCACCGAGAACGTGAGCGTAAGCGGTTTTCTCTGCCAATGCACGGCCTCATTGACCAAGGGCATGATCGTGGAAGTCTTCCTGGCTGGCAAGATCGAGAAGTACGCTGGACGGGCCATCGTGGTACGCCAGGAAGCGCCCGACACGCCCTGGCAGAAATACGGTTTTCACTTTCAGGAAAGGACGTCGGAGTGGGTGCTGCAGCCGAGCTAGGAAAGACAACGCCCCCGACTAAATCGTAACCAAGGGCTTCTTGACCTGCATCCTTCGCCCGAGCCAGTCGTGCAGGATGTTCATATCGACGGGCGGAATGCGGAGAAACTCGCAACCGATGCGATCGAATGGCCTCGTCCACAACACGCGGGCTTGGAAGTAGACTTCTCTCCTCGCATCCGGTAACCGCACGTGCATCGACAACACGTCTCCCACCGCGACTGTCTCCCTGTGGTTGCCCCGGTGGCCACAACCGGAATCATGATGGCGCATCTTGCATGCCGGCGGTAGTCCAGCAGCATGCGGGAGTATGCATCTCGCAGTGTCTTCGCGGTGGATTCAGCGGTGACCGGTTTGCGAAGCACGATATGCGCCCCCGGGATCCAGGACTCTTGCTCCGCAATCGCCACGACCGTGGGCTTTTGCCGCAAGCCTTTTTTCCAGATCCCCTGCAGAAGCTGGGAAGAAACCTCATCCTCCCAATCGATTACGACAAGATCGGCGCCTCCGTCCGCCAAGGCGTTTAAGGCCTTGGCCGAATGCAGGCAGATTCTGGTGCTAATCGAAAGGTCCCGCAACGTCCGATTCAGAGTCCCGATCACCACGGGATTGCGGGAAACCAGCAAGCATTCAAAAGCCATCTGGGGTGTCATGTGCGTTCTCTTGTGCCAGGAAAAACTCGCAAGCGGAAATCCTTCAACCTGCGATCGCGGGGTCCCTCTGTACCTTTAAGCGGGCACGATCGGAGCACTAGCTTCTCATCCCTCGAACACGGAAGTGCCATCCTCGCGCCACGGGACCCAACAGCAGGAGACTCTCCTCTCCTTCTCCCGTGCATCTGAATTTCCAATCCATCGCCTTTAGTTTGTAACAATCTGCGGGCCTTGAAGGCAGAATGAAGTTCAACGTCTGGACAGGTGTCCATCCACTAGACAGATTCGGCGCTATTGCTGTCTAGGTAAAGGACTCGTCCTCGTAAGTAGCGGTGAGCGAAGTCCTTGTAACTCCTGACGGTGATTGGTTCTTGCAGGTGGAGAGTCTCCAGCGCAGACTTGGCTGCGGACGAAGGTCCGTGGCGGCGCACCTTTGGAGATTAAAATGCAAGCTATAGGTCGAGGAGAACCCCGTGAAATCGATTCTGCTGGTGGAAGACAGCAAGCTTCTCCGTCATGCGAACCAACGCGCTCTGACGAGAGCGGGCTACACCGTCTTTGTGGCCTGCGACGGGGAAGAAGCGTTGCGCATGGCGCGCCAGGAATCTCACGACCTCATCCTGCTGGACATGCTGTTACCGAAGCTTAGCGGCCCGGATGTTCTCAGTGCGTTGCGAGCTAACCCGCGTACAGCTGAAGTTCCCATTATTGTTTTGAGCGCTCTGTCGCAGAGAAATGAGGTCAAGCTCCTGCAGGATGGCGCCAACGCCTATTTCGAGAAATCCAAACTGGATTCTGACGAAGGCTGGCAGTCTCTATTGGCACTGGTCGAAGAGACGATTGGCGCGCCAGCGCAAGCCGAACCTTTCGAGTCGTGAACCGCGGGCGACTCAGACACTGAGACGCATGATCTGTCCACATTGCGTCTTGCATCGGGGTAGGCGTGGCAGGAATCGAACCTGCAACCCTCGGTTGCAATGACCACAACTGAAGACAAATGGTTTCAACGACTTCCCAGTCGTTTTCGTGGTCACAAAAGAGCAGGAATAGGCGCAGTTGTTACCCCGTTTGTTACCAAAAAAATCGAAAACCGTCTGAGGCTGAGGGCCGCTTAGCCGGGACGGCGGAATTGGCAGACATGCTAGCCTTAGGAACTAGTGGCCGAAAGGCTGTGCAGGTTCAAGTCCTGTTCCCGGCACCAGTCTTTGCTTTTTGGTTTGAGCACACCTTGGCATCAGCGCCTACGGAAACAATGACTCAATCAACGAGTTAGTCTTTTGGTAAACCATGTCAGTCGATTCGAACTGCTCATCGAATACGCTTGCCAAGGACACTTTTGCTATCGAATTTGTTGAACGCTCAGACCGAATCTGAACTCACCTTCTTCGGCATCGGCTCCTCCTTCAAATAGTACTCGTTGTTTTGTCTCAGGGTTGAACAAGATCGTGCTGAACCGTTCGATCTGCTCCACTTTGCCGAGGACCGCCAAACTCGAAAAGTTAAGCAGATCCGGAAACTTTTCCCTAAATCAGTTGTCGGCACAACCCATGAATAAACAGCAGTCAAATTCCCGATGAAGTCAGTTTCAATTCCACTGAGCGCCTCCACCAGTCGGCTTCGAACATTTCCGGCGCGTGTCAACAACTTTGAGACACCTGATCCCGGAATTTACTGAGGTTTAATTTCTAAGTTGAGCGGTTTGTTGATCCAGACCTCCGTCGGAACCGCAGGTTGTTTTGGAGCTTGGCGCACGAAGCGCTCCGGGTGAAGTTGATAGGCGACATCGAGCACTTGTTGACGCTGTTGCAAGATAGGGCCGGTTTGCTGGTAGTGCACCATGGCCGGCGTCAGCAATGCCAAGCCCGAGTGGTAATGTTCTTCGTTGTACCAACGAAAAAATCCTTGTGCGAAAGCGCGACTGTCCTGGATGCAGCCGAAGCGGTCGGGGAACTCGGGACGATATTTCATGGTGCGAAACTGACTCTCCGAATAGGGATTGTCATCGGAGACATGAGGACGACTATGGGTCTTGGTGACTCCCAAGTCCGCCAGGAGGAAGGCGACCGGCTTGGAGCTCATCGAGGTACCACGATCGGCATGCAGGGTGAGTTGACCCGCCAGGATGCGTTGTTTGGTACAACTGTCTTGGATGAGCCGCTTGGCCAGTTCGGCACTCTCGCGCATGGCGATCATCCAGCCGGTGACGTAGCGACTGAACACATCGAGGATCACGTAGAGGTAAAAGTAGGTCCATTTCGCCGGACCCAAAAGTTTGGTGATGTCCCAACTCCAGAGTTGATTGGGAGCCGTGGCCAACAGTTCTGGTTTCTGATAGGGCGGATGGGTCAGCTGGTCGCGGCGTTCGCGGGATTCTCCCTGGGCTGCGAGCAGACGGTACATGGTGCGGATGGAGCAGTGATACTGTCCTTCATCGAGCAAGGTCGCATAGACCGCGGCGGGCGAGCGATCCTGGAAGCGTTCTTGGTGGAGATAAGTCAAGATGGTTTCCCGTTCCGCCGCAGCCAAGGCGCGTCCCGACCTCGGCCGCGGAGCAGTCTGGACCTGGGAAGAACTAGAACGTCGATCCCGGTAGTAGGACCCGCGGGGTACCCACAGGGCAAGACAAGCGGCGCGGGTGCCGACTGCGGTGGCGAGTTCAGTGACCGCGGCCATCAAGATTCCTTCTCTGGATCTTCGTCCGCAAGCGGATGACCCAACAGTGCGGCCACTTTTTTTTGGACGTCGATGATGATGTGGGCCTTGCGCAGCTCTTGGTTGAGGCGCGCATTCTTCCGCTGCAGCTTTTCCATTTCGTCTGCCAGGGGATGGCGCTTGGACTTGGGCCCGCGTTTCTGCGGAGTCAAGGCCTCCCGAATCCCCTGAGCTCGCTCTCGTCGCCAATTGACCAGCAGCGAGGAGTACAGACCTTCGCGACGGAGAAGGGCGCCGATGCCGCCGCGGATGGCGGCAGCCGCCTCCGCTTCGCGCAGGATGCGCACTTTGTATTCCGCGGTGTAGCTACGCCGCTGGGGTCGGGCCACGACTTCGGTGTCCGGATGCGAGGCGGCCGGCAAGGCTTCGGCCGGGACTGGCGCTCCACTGCGCTGCGGCTCGCTACGCTCGCCTCCGCTTCGTTCCGCGCCAGCCCCGGCCCCTGAGACAACACCAAGAGAATTCCTGCTCATCCTTATTCTTCTCTTCCTCGCCCTGCTCATTAATTACGACTACTGGAAGTGTCTCAGAGATATTGGCACGGAGGGTTCCCCCAGTTCTCGGCTCCGGTGAAAAATCCAGAGAATGTCTAATCTCTGACGCGTTCACCTTAACCCAATACCAAGGGTCTTTTTCCACTCACTTCCGCTCCAAATCCATGCTTTGCTCTGCTGATCATTTGTGAGGTTTGGCAGGAGTTTCTTCAGCTCCCGAGTCACCCTGACGAGGACTTCGCGCCGAACCGATCGCAGCGAAAGCACACACTGTCTTTTGAATGTAGATGCCAATCCCGCGACCATCGTCGCAACTGCAACCATCGTGGATTCGGGTAATTTTTGAAGACGAAAACAAACACCCCGAAGGAAGAAGATCAGCAGCACCGCAATTGGCCCTCCTAGCACTGGTGGGACGAAAAACGCCGAAGCAACTCTCTGATCGAGGAACACCGATCCAACCGAACCTAAGCCCAAGAGGCAAAGGTCAGGCCCCGAATTCCGCATTGTTTGAAGAACGCCGGTATCCTGAAAACGTAGTCGACCACCAGAACGAGAAACGGAATCCCGAGCGTTGCAGTAAGGGTTATCTCTAGTACTGTCGGCGTCGTTGACACTGTGAGTGAGGTGACTGCCGATACTTTCTCTGGTATTCGGGGGGACCGCAGTACAGTATAAAACGACCTCGGTCCGGCTAAAGCTTGAGGCGAAGAAAAGACGAATATGCTATGCTTCAGCATGGACGAGGGTCGCAAACGGGTGCTCGGCATCATTGCTGGGATTCTGGTAGCACGGCACCTGAAAACGACAGACGACCTGTTCGGCGGACCACAAGGCAGCCCGAGAACAGACGCGATGATCGGCGCTGCTGTCCAGTGGGCTGAGAGGATCATGCTGAAGATTGACAACGTGTTTCCAATTCCGCGACCGTAGTACGATTACCGATTCATGCTTCTGGATGAGATCATCGCGCTCGCGACCGATAACCAGCAGTCCATTTCAGTGCTCTTGCGAAGATGTCTGGTTCCAGTAGCTGCCGCAGTGCAATAGCACGAAAGTTTTGGTACCTCGGAAATCTTCACAGCATCGCCAAGAAGGGACGATCTCGGTAGATGCCGTTTCCTCGCGTCCTAGAGACTCGTAGCGCGTTCGCTGACCTCGGGACATCAAACGTTCGTTTGTGGGCTGCTGTAGAGCTGTAGAGGCGTTATCGAGGGAGAACGACATCAGCGGGTTAGCAGTCAAGAATGTGGATACGTTTTTGGGCTGGCAAGGCAAGGATTCGCCAGACCTCGGCATTCTCGCTGTTGTTCTAGTTATGCCCGTTGACCTCGAACCGTTCATCAGGGTTAGTCAGGGGATAGACGTTAGATAGGGGTAGGGGGATGACCAAAGGGAGTTAGGTATAACCATGCTTTGGATTTGGGCTGATAGGGGTACCGGGCCCCCCCGCAGTCTGGATCTAAGTCATAGTCACCTAGCTGCTCGATATTTTCTGTTTACCGCACAACTTTTCAAATCTAAATTCCAAACTCTCAGCAAGCATCGAAAATGGTCGGGGCCCATCAGGAGTCCCATGGTTCGATGCCTCATCCCAGTCCCGAGTGTAATTGATTACAACAGCGATACCCACAGTTGCTTAATGGGGAACCCTCGGCTCATGGTCACGTCTACTCTTCCGAGCAAGCACGGCGACGATCCTAAGGGTTCCCGGTTTGGTGACTATTTAACCGTCGCGGTGCTTCCCGCCAAGATGCGATAGTGCCAGCCTAGTGTTCCGCCACAACCCCGTCCCGAACAAACCGAAACATAGTAAGCATGGAACTGAAATGTTCCTGCGAGTGAGCCGTCATCCGACTCGAATGTTGCTACACCGTTGAAATCGTTCTTGGTTCCATTCGGATTGGCAACGAATCCTGAATACGTTCCGTGATATCCGTTGGTTCCGTACTGACCAAGATAGAAGTTGTACTGCAACGGAAATGTTGAAGACGCCCGGTTATCGATCGAGATGAACCCAGCGACGGTGTTCTGATTGACTGCGGGAATGTTGTAGCAAGCTTGGTTCGCCTTGCCTCCGCAGGCGTCTTGAGTTGTGGTGTCGGTTGTAGATTGGGCACTGGCAGAACACACCAGTACGAGAAACAGCAGGGGGAGGGCTACTGTTCGCATTTCAAAATCTCCTCAATTTACGTTCGGGCAACTGCAAGCGGGATGTTGAACGCGCCAGAGTTGGCTGTAGAGGGTCAGTGGCTAGAGCGGATACACGAGAACGTAAGTTGCCGCGAGCCGAAAGTCAAGCTGGCAGTACGCTGGACCGCTAGTATCTAGTTCATCCATCGTTCCAAGATTTGAACGTCGAAGTCTTGACGCGACCGGTCTCCGGTGTTCAGAGAGGGGTTCAGATATCAATACGATTGTTACTCAAGGAGTTACCCAATAGGTTCAAATGGGTCATGTGCTCTCTTTAGCCAAACCTCTAAGTAGTCTTTGTATCTCTTTAAAAACTCTTTCGCTGCGGCTCCATTCGGTCGAATGCACTCACGTGGTGGAAATCGCCTCATATAGT
>WNFP01004855.1_pt1 | contig 10796 bp, 9 predicted proteins | sample 5400201 | NCBI WGS metagenome assembly WNFP01 (sample SAMN13153355, study PRJNA577476) | soil metagenome | isolation source: 115 cm saprolite under Madrone tree | place: USA:California | collected 2016-06-14
CGAAAAGTATTGCCGGACACGGCTGCGGCAGGCGCGACGATCGATTTCAGAGATTCGTCCAAGGGCCCGAACTGCTTCAGTGACGTTGTCAACCAGAAAGCCGGTCTGCCCGTCCTTGATCACCTCACGGCAAGAGCCGCGGTCCATCGCGATGACGGGCACGCCAGCGGCATTGGCTTCGACCAGGACAAGTCCGAATCGTTCCGGGATGGTGTTCAGGTGCAGTAGAGCTCGGGCTCGGGCAAACAGTTCGTTCTTGCCCGGCACGCCCACCGGTCCAATATAAAGGATGTTTTGATCGTCGAGATGGGGTTTGACCTGCTCCCGGAAATAGGCCTCATCCTGGATAATACCAGCGATGATCAAACGCATTCCGCTCAGACGAGCAACCTCGATGGCCAGATGAACACCTTTATCCGGGTGGATCCGACCGAGGAAAATCAGGTCATCACCGCTGGGTTCCTGAAGCGGGTACAACGAGAGGTCGATGCCGTTGTAGACTGTCGCTAGGTAATTCAGCCCTGCGGCTCGATCGGAGTCGCTGATGGAAACAAAATATCCGTCACGATACTTCTGATAGACGGGCATGATTTTGGCTGACGAGAATCCGTGGATGGTAGTGAGGACCGGTGTCTTGACCAGCCGGGTGTAGGTCAAAGCCATGAAGTCGTAGTGGCTGTGGATGAGGTCAAACTCAGCAGCGCGCTCGAACGCTTCGGAGATGTGAAGGTATTCGGCTACTTTGGGATCGACGGCGGAATCCTCTTCATATCCCTTGTCCACCACGGCATGCAGGTGAGCCCGGGTCACAGAATCCCTGCTGGCGAACAACGTCACATCCCAGCCACGGGCGACGAGCCCTTCGGTGATGTTGCTAGCCACCGTTTCCCAGGCGCCGTATTGCCGAGAAGGCGTTCGCCAGGCTATCGGCGACAGGACAGCCACTCTTTTGTCGGGCTTTGTCATGCTGTTCGACGCGGCGTCCCTTCGTCGAATTGTTCATTACCTCCAAAATATTGTCCGCCACTTGTGTTGAGATGCCAGCACTTTGGGTTCGACTGCCTGGCTTCTTCAAGCTCTTTTGGAGCACTCCAAGCGACGGAACTACCCATTGGAGCAGCTACAGGCTGGCCAAACATTTGGGTGTTAGTCCGGCGAGCGTTTATCGGGTCTGGAGACAATACGGCGTTCAACCCCATTGGCTGCGACGCTACATGGCCCAGTAATGACCCGGAGTTCGAAGAGAAGGCCACCGACATTATTGGGTTGTTCCGAAAGCCGCCCGGAAGTGTCCAAAGTTTCAATCCTGCGGCCTGACGGACCAATAAGACGTTTTGGTCTGAGTCTTCAATCCAAGACATGACCGATACTTCCTTGGTTGGATGCGGTCTAGGAGTTCTCGTCTGTGCTGGGCATGTTTTGCTTAAACGATCAATGACCTGCATGCAAGTCAGGCGATCATCGTGCTAATCATGATTAGCGCTCACTGACGTTTAGTAGCAAGACGCCGCTGATGAATGAGGTCACACTGCAAGGAAACATCGTCCACTTGGTAAATCGATACAATTTCAAGTGTGAATCCTGATTTTGGAACGGTCAGCGAATTCAAGAGGTCGACGTCTTCTGGGGTCAACTGATTTCCCAATCGCAAGGTACAATGGTGTAGGGCCAGCGGGATGAAGAGAAGCCAATTGTCGAACGGCTTAAACTCTGATTCATTCTGTCAAACGGAGTGCGATCTTTCGGAGCGAGATAGTAATTGGACGTATTGGGAAATGATTCGACGCCTGAGAATCGTGAATCGAAGGCACGATGACTCGCCAAAAGGCATTCCAATTCTTGGACGAGCGCTTGTATTGAATACCCCGGCGGAATTGGACCCCACTCCGCTAGACCTAGCAACCGTAATCTCAACCGGTAATTTGGCGGCAGGGTATCGAAGCCTTCTTCTAAGCTCGTACACAGCGGATCTTATTGGCTCCGGGATATCTAGAACGACATATGCCGGGAAGTGCGTTTTCATGTTCAGCTAATTAGGGGCTGATAGTAAAATACTCTTCTGAGATCGAAGGTGACTAGGCAAAAGGCTACATGACACATTTTTAATCAGTCCACCGCCCGTGCTGTAATGATCCTATGGAATACTGCTCGCATGAGTTTGAATAGATACTCTGACATCCGGACAAGCAAGGTGCCCGAAATCACTCTGGCTTTTTGGATAATCAAGATCGCCGCGAAACGCCTCAGGATGATAACCAGGGCAAGATTCGCTATTACAATGCAACGATCCCGGAGCACCAGGACCCAAACGGAGTTGTTCGGGTCCAACGTGAGGTAGTTATCCCAATTGTCGAATGAAAACCGAGAAGCTGAGGTGGGTTTTGGCAGTTCTTATACTGACGGCCCTCTGTCCGACTGGGCAAGCATACACTGTTCACGATCCGATTCACACGGTGCTGAATATTTTACAGCAAGTAATCGGGCAAGTGAGACAAGAACTGCAACACGCCGAAGACGTCGCCAAATACGCGGAGATGATCCAGAAGCAGATGCAACAAATCCAGCAGTTAACTACGATGATTAACCAAAACATCGAACAACTGCGCCGGATCGGCGATCCCAATACCTACGTCAATATGTTGGAACTGGGTCCGCTGTTCAATGAAATGAGCCGGATCAAAAACGGTCTAGGCAACACGGTGGCCGAGTTTCAACAGACGGTCGATGGGATCACGGCGCTAAAAGAGACCAGCAACAATTTATATCAGGATATCAGCAAGATGTCAGACCGTTTCGGAAAGGCGGTCCAGTATGACGCAAATAGCTTCAAGAGGTTTGGTGCCGTGCAGGATATGTATAGGGCGTTTAATACTGAAGTCGAGCAGACCAACCGTTCGCTTACAATCTTACAGCAAGAGAAACAACGTACATTGCAGCAATTGAATTCGGCGGGTTCGCTAATTGAAGTCCAAAAGCTAACAAGCAAGCTACATTCCATTGAATCTACCATTCAGGATACGATCAGCCGCACCAACATAGCTGGGCAAAAGGTACTCATACAGCACGCTGCTAACCAGAATGATCGGGCGCGAACGGAGCAGGCGCTTTTTCAGCAACGTTTACAAGAAGTAGAAGAAGAGGATCGGCAAATGCAAGAAAACGCTGGCCGGATGATTCAATCACTAAGGTAGTTGACGTATGTTCTTCTTGGCTACCACCGATGGAACCGCTATCAATTTGCACCTGCAAGAGATTCTTGCAGCTATGCAGAATATAGAGCGGCAGCTGCAACCGATTTCTATAGTCGTCGGTTTTGTTTTATTGGTTTTCGGTACAATGCGTGGATTTCTCGAAGCGGACTCGCGGAAATTTATGCTCAACTTATTGCGAGCGATTATCATCGTCTGCCTGATCGGCCACTGGTTCCAAGTAAAACAATGGTTAAGTTATGCCGCCGATGGACTGACTCAATACAAAGTGGATGTTAATCTAGCAGCGGTGGGACAGGGATCGCGGCAAGTCGCTGTAGGCGAGAATGTTGATGAAATCCGCAGTATTATCGCCGAGAAAGTCACTCAGAAGAGTGATGGCCAGAGCCAGCTTGGCGGCTCGGACCTCTTCAATCCAATTCAAGCGGCGCAGAAACTGTTCAATGCCAACGTGAGCCATCTCTTGTCGGCCGTCCTCTGGCATATTTACCTGGGAACGCTCTTTATCTGTGAGTGGATCATGGTCATGGTGAGCTTTTTGCAACAGGCGATCGTAGTCTTTCTTGATCTTTATGTTCCCATTGCGTTGGCGGAGTTTTCCGTTCGGGGCTTGCAAAGCCAAGGGGAGGCATTCTTCAAAAACTACATCGGCGTGCACGCCTGGCCAGTGGGTTGGGTGTTTGCAAATCTAGTGACGCTCGCGCTTCTGCAGGCGCTATCCGCGCCACATTCGGAGAATCCGGTCGAAATACTTGGGGCGATCGTCTGGTCGGTACCGATCTTGCTGTGGGTGATTATTGGCCACGTGATCGGGCCTTTCTATGCTCAAAAAGTCGTCGCACGCGGGGGAGCGGAACTGCAGACATTTGCTGGGGCAATGATTGCTGCGGTCGGAGGGACTACCGGAGCGGCCTATGCTGGAGCGCTCCGTTCCGGAGCGAGACAATTCCGCGGTTTTAGCGAATCCACTCTTTATCCGAGAGGGAATAGTGAGGCCAGAGGGAGCGGTGGCCAGGAATCATCTACCAACTGGGCGAGTGTGCCAGATTTTATGGGATCCAGCGCCAGTGGCGGGGCGAGTGTGCGCCCGGGAAGAGGGGTTGGCGACTGGATGCGCCGCTTCGCCAGTGCTGGAATCGAAATGGGAGCGAGGGCGAATGATATCACCGCCGGCGCCTCGGAAACAGGTGGAAGTCTGGCGAGCACGATGGGTTCGATGATAGCCAATGCTAGTGGGTATCGGCTTGGGCCCGAGGGAAACTTTCGCATCGGTTCTTTCAGAAAATCAGAGCTGAACCGTTCATCTCAACGGGCGAGAAACTACTTAAACTAATCCGGGATCGCAATGAGTCGGGGAATAAGAGGAGATACTGTGGAATCCCTTGAGTCGGAAATCGAGTCAAGGAAGCCGACCGTCGTCGAGCAGCCTTCGGATGGGCTAGAAAATGAGCCGAACCATCCAGGCTGGATTGCTTCAGAAGAGTTGGAAGAAACAGAGGTTGGACGAAATCCTCTGCGTGAAAATACACAGCGAGAGAATCGGGCAGCAAACAGTTTAGCGTCGGCTCGAAGGACCACGCGACTGCTCTGGATTGCGCTGATTGCCTCGCTTTGCGCTCACTGCGTCGTCCCTGCTTACATCATCACCGCAATGGCTCATCCCGAAAAGGTGGCTCTAATGGACGGAACCCAATCGCTGATTATTACGCCTCTAGTACCGGTCGAACAGAGCCGAGAGCTTCTCGAGACTATTTCCTATTGGGCGGCGAAATCCTTCCTGGATCGAGGCCCTCAGGGATTTGACGCGGCCGATACCCTGGATCGCGTCTTTTTACCTATTGCTGCCCAGAAGGCGAAAAGGGAATTCAAGACCTTGGCCGAAGAGTTTGCTAAGAAGAACATCCACCAAAAACTGGAGATCGCGCGGATTGACCTTCAACGACTCGATGATGGAGTTATCGTCAGCCGAGTAGTAGGTCAGATCTTGACCCAGGCCCAAGTGGGAGATGAGCAGGTTAATCAACCGCAGCCGATGACTCTTAGCTTGAAACTCGTTCGAAATCCCTACCTAGGCCGCAATCAGCGCTATCCGTATGCCGTTATGGATTATGCATTCGGTCAACCCGAACAGTTAACCACTCTTACCCAGGATCAAAATAAATGAGATGCCTACTAACTATTCTGATTTGCGTCACTCCTCTCTTCGCAATTGGTCAGGAAAACCTGGGAGCGAAGGTCGTACGGGTTCCGCTCAATCAGGAGCAGCCGTCCGTGATTAAGCTCGGCATTCACGGAATCACAACAATTGAATTTCCGATGAAAATCGAGGCTCTGGATGGATATGGGTTTAGTTTGAATCCCGCGCCGGATGGCCAGGATTTCTTTCAGATATCTTTCAATAAGGGAACCAATTTTATATCCTTAAAGGCAATTAGACCAGGTGCTGAAGGGAATCTCAGTGTGGTCCTTGACGGGAAAGTCTATGCACTACTTTGCAAGGAGGCTCCTGATCCAAGTTTTGTAGTAATTTTCGAAGGTGGGACGAGTAAAAGAGTCGCAGAGCAGCCACCAACTTCCAAGCACCCAGAAGTCTCTCCTGCCCGTTTGCTTGGCTTCCTCGATAAGATAAAAGGATTCCCCACTCTGAAAGTGAGTGCGCCCGAGATCTACCAGAGCATGGATGTCGCCGAGCCAAACTTTCATTCCGGTTTCGAGAAGTTGGACATTTCACTGAAACGCGTGATTCGGGATGACGCTTTGGACAGCGTGGGCTTTGAAGTGCTTTTGGCGAACAAGTCAGATAAGGATTTTATTTACGATCCGGAGAGTTTTGCTGTCCGGGTTGGCGAGGAAGTTTATCAACAATCCGTTTCTGATGCCGGCGGTTTGGTTCCTGCAGGCAAAAGCCAGACTGCATTTTTTGCTGTTACCGGCGGTAGCAATGGCGGCCGTAACGATCTCGCAGTCACAAACAAATTCGAGATCGTGTTGCGCCAGATCCAAGAAGAAATGGACCCTCAGCGAAAAGTTTCGGCGGAATGGCAAGAGCCACCTAATAACCTGCCGATCGCCCGCGCCGACGGTAAGGAGCCGGAACTGCCACAAGATGATCAAGAAGCGTCTACCGCTAAGTCTCGTTCGGCTAGGAAGAACGCAAAGCGATCTCGAACCGACTCAAAGGATCCCACCAAGTTGGGCGCGGACGCTTCGGTGACGCAAAAGGAGATAGTGGCGCACAAATGAATAGACGAACTTTGATGATTGGCGCAGTTGGGATTTTGTCGGTGGTCGGAACATTCCTTTATGCGCTGATGCAAAAAGGCGGACCGCAGAAGATAGCTGAACGGCAGAGTGAGGTGGTACGAGATGCGGGGAAGGTGACCGAACCGATGACTTCTTCGATCCGCAATTTCAATCCGGTCGTAGTTAATCCGTCCAAGTCAAAGGTTACAGCTAGGCCGGTCTCTCTCACGCGAGTTCCTGATCCCGCAGCGATTCCGAATGTTCCTGTCACAAACTCGATCAGTATCTTCGCGGCGGAACCCCAAGGTGAAAGGCCATTGCCCCGAGGACCGAAGGGTGACTACGCTCCGGCGTTCCGTCTCGTTAAGTGTCAGCTCGTGAACACCGTCGACTCAAGCGATCTAACGACGCCGATTATTGGCTTGGTGACAGAGGACCTCTGTTGGAACGGGAAGGTCATCATAAGGGCAAACTCGGAAGTGCACGGCATCGCCAGCGTTGATCGCGTTCGCGAGCGAATCGCTAGCGAAGGAGAATTCACCTTTGTTCTGAACCAACCGGATCGGAGAGGTAATGAATTGGTTATCAAAGGATTGGTTTTGGATATGGAGCGTGACCCCGAGTACGACACGTACGGAATTACTGACGGGAGCGCCGGGCTGCGGGGAGATGTGATTCGCACCGCCAACAATGACGTGATCAAGCTTTATGCAGCCTCTCTGATCAGTGGCATATCGGGCGCCGTATCGAGCGGGAGTTCCGGAATTTTGGGTAACCGGGTTTACACGAACAATAGTTCGCTCGGTTTAAGTGCACTTCAGGGAGGAGTCATCAATCCGATTGCCGGCGGTACGCAAGGTGTGCTCGACCGGTACGCAGACCAAGTTTTGAAATCGATCGAACGAGATGGCTTTTTTGTCAGAGTCCCGGCTGGGAAGCAATTTTATGTCTATTGCAGCGAAGCTATCGATCTGAGTCGCGCAAAGATTGGAGCCGACGATGAACGCGATATTCGCGCGCAAGCGGATCTCGAAAAAAGGGCGCACGATCAGGTCCGAAGAGCCCTTCCGGCGGATACTGCCAATTTATTGAATCCTCTATTACCTGCCTTGAATTCGATAAATCAAAACAAAAATTAATTGTATATATGAATTACATACGATTCGCTGCTTTGTTGGAATCCGTACTACTGTTCGGTTGTGCGCCGCCGAAACCGCAGGCAGTTATCCATCCAGTTCGAACGCTCAAACCGGCCGCTCAGGCGAAGGAAAAAACCTCTTTGCCAAGCCCGCCAATTGGCAACGTCCGAAATGTGCGGGAGAGCGAGTCGGTGAAGGTCTATGGAATGAACCGTTATGTGGATCCGTTGGACCCGAGAGTTCTTCATGAAAGGCACGCGATATATCGAGTCGAGGAGCCACCGCACTGGGTGACTCAAAGCGATGGGAAGCAAAACGTGATTCTGTTGGGACCGATCCTCGGACTTCGAAATGCGCAATATGCTCCTGAGCCGCTTCCGGGTGAAACAGCGCGCGATCTCGTCCAAACCAAACAGGGGTTGCAAGACGCGAATCGAGATATCCATGCGATTCAACAGAACCAAGAGAAGTTAGCGACTACAGTCCAGTCTTTGGCGGAGCAGACATTGGATGGGCAGCGCAAGCTGACAAATCTCGTGTCGACACTGAATGGCCGGCTGCAAAAAATCGAGGGAGGTAGCGAAGAGACCGCCGATAGTTCCGGCGCGAATGAAAATAAAGTTCCCGCGGGAGGAGTCGTTATTCGAAAAGGGGAATGAAGACAAGAACTCCTTCGTTCCTGTTCGCAAATGATCCTAAGCCGGGCAGCTCCGATCCATCAGGCGCGCGGAATGGTTAGAGATTAAGGTCAATGAAGTTTTCAACCCACGACAGAACCGAAGACCGAAAGCAGATGGTCCAGACAGAGGAGATTCCAGGCACCGGATTCGGGCTTGGCTCGGAGTGGTACTCCCATCTCAGTGGCCTGACGCCGGCTTTAGAAAGCAAGATTATTGGCCAAAAAGGAGCTGTCTGTCGCGTAGCTCGAGCGGTTCAAGCCTCCGAGCTCGGGCTAAACGAGCGAAGATCCCAACCTAAGGCGAGTTTCTTGTTCCTGGGCCCAACCGGTGTTGGAAAAACGGAAACAGCCAAGTGTTTCTCTGAGTACGTATTTCGATCTCGTATCGCACTGGAAACGGTGTTCATGAACGAATACTCGTCAGATAGCCGTTTCCACGAGTTTTTGGACCGTACCGAAGCTGCGATCCGCCGTCATCCAGATGGGACGACATTGCTTTTTGATGAAATTGAAAAAGCGCACCCAAGACTAGTCGACGTGTTTCTGTCGCTTTTGGAGGAGGGAAGCTTGACGACTCTAGCTGGTGACCGCCTCCCAGTCAGACAATTCTATCTCGTCATGACCAGCAATCTTGGCAGTGGTGACCTCGCAAAGATGGAGTACGCGCCATATTCAACAATAGAAAGAGTGGCGCTGGATGTGGCTAGCCAGGCCCTGCGGCCAGAGCTTTTTGCTCGTATCACTGAACGGATCGTTTTCAGACCGCTGGACCTTGAAACACAAAAAATAATCCTAGCCGCTCTGATCAAGAAAAAGCTAGCGGTGCTCTCGCACTTCTTTAGGCGGACGCTGACGATCGATTCTGGGCCAGTAATGGCGTTTTTGCTGCGGGTGGGCTACAACAAAGCTCAAGGAGCACGAATGCTACGTCAGGAGGTGGATCGACAATTGAATTCCGCCAGCCTGATTTGGGCCCTGAGTAATCAGGTTCCCAAACATGGAGTATTTTTCTATGATCCGATGGCCGGAGGTCTGATCCTCCGGTAGAGATTCCGCGTGCAAGCGGAGAGAGACTACCGACCTCACAGAAGTGATTTGTCGAAGAGCAAGTTAAGTGTCAGATGATCCATGTATTCCTATTATGGCTCCTAGAACTGCTTATCCGATCCGTTTTGATCATTGCGTTGTCCATGTTTCGGATTGGGAAAGATCCAATCGCTTTTATTCCGAAGTACTGGGTGCCGAGCTTATCTCGGTAAACGGCCGAACCGCGTATCGATTCGGCGCAGTTCAGCTGAATCTGCACGGACCTGGTGTTTCAGCTGGCCCTCTTGCAAAATTGCCGGTTCAACCTGGCAACAGCGACCTCTGCTTCGTCTGGGAAGGTCCAATTGCGACGGCTCTCGAACATCTCAAATGTAAAGGAGTCGCCGTGGAACTCGGCCCGGTATTGAGAGCCGGAGCACAAGGGACCGGCAGATCGGTCTACTTTCGCGATCCCGATGGCTCATTGCTCGAATTTATTTCGTACTCGGATATCGCAGTGGAGGAGGATTGAGGATTCGTCTGCATTCAGGGTACGGCTGACCCTCGGCCGCAGAAGAATCTTGTGTCCGAACACCGTCGGTTTAAGCCTTCGAGTCCGGCCTGACTTCATACCACCATAATGCAGTTAAGTCGCCGGCACGATCAGAATTGAATGTTTCCCACGAAACCAGTTACTTTTTATTACCTTTTAATGAGCGATTATCCTCACGCCACACGCTCTGATAGCTTTCGGAGGCTCCTTTCTGCCGCTCTGACGTTCGGCATCATCATCGCGGTTTTCTACATCCTAAGCCTAGGTAGGAATTTTTTTGTTCCTTTGGTTATAGCGTTTCTCGCGGTTTACTTGGTTGATATCCTTAGCCGGCTGGTAGGTCGAATCCGTTTGGCCGGTCATCAGATCCCCAAGATCGTCTCGGCGATTATCTCCTTTGCGATCATTTTTGGACTCGGCTTTGTCTTAGTAGCTATCATTGCCAACAATGCCGTCCACATTGCTGCGGTCGCGCCTCGCTACCAAGCGCATCTCCAGCAGCTTCAAACCCAACTTTTCGCGACGTTCGGGATAGAGGAACCGCCCGAACTCGCGGCAATTTTGCGAACCCTTGATTTGCGAGCGATCTTTAGCACCGTTGCAAAAGATGTCGCCGATTTACTCGAGGGAGTAACATTGGTGGTAATATACGGCCTCTTCATTTTGCTCGAATCGAGGTTCCTGCCGGCAAAACTGGCGGCAATCTTTCCGGACCAACACCAAAGAAGGAGAGTGTTGCATACTATGAAACGCATTGATCGGGATATTCATACCTATTTGGGCGTCAAAACGGCGGTAAGTCTTGTCAGCGCGATTTTGGCCTACATTTTAATGCGTCTGGTCGGCCTCGATTTCGCCGAATTTTGGGCCCTTTTGGTCTTCATCTTACATTTCATCCCAACCATTGGCGTCATCGCGGCGACGATTTGTCCAACCTTACTGGCTGC
>WNFP01015955.1_pt1 | contig 10794 bp, 9 predicted proteins | sample 5400201 | NCBI WGS metagenome assembly WNFP01 (sample SAMN13153355, study PRJNA577476) | soil metagenome | isolation source: 115 cm saprolite under Madrone tree | place: USA:California | collected 2016-06-14
GGGTGCTCGGCATCGACCTGCGCCCCGATGGTGCGGCAGAGATCGCACAGCGGTCACGGGGCACGCCGCGCGTCGCGATCCGCCTGCTGCGCCGCATCCGCGACTTTGCCGCGGTCAACGGCCTGGCGAGCGTTGACGCTCTTGCCGCCGATGGAGCGCTGCAACGGCTCGACGTGGACGCACGCGGCCTCGACGGCATGGACCGACGCTACCTGCGCTGCATTGCTGAAAACTATGCGGGTGGTCCGGTCGGGGTCGAGACGATGGCGGCCGCACTCGGTGACGAGCGCGACGTCGTCGAAGAGGTCATCGAGCCCTACCTGCTCCAGGAGGGCTTCGTCCAGCGCACACCGCGCGGCCGCATGCTTACCGAGGGGGCGTTCCGCCATCTCGGTCTGCCGATACCGGCTAGTCTGCCGGCCCAGCTCGATCTTCTGGCCCGCTTGCCGTTCGAGACCGAGGTCGAAGAGGCGCCATGACGCCGACAATCATCCAAAAGACGCCATAAAGGGTTGCCAAGAAATGCCGCCTAATCCTGTTGAAGCCCTGCCGCTGGCTGGTGCGGTTCCGCACGATCTTTCGATCATCGGCCTGTTCTTACAGTCCGATGCGGTGGTCAAAGTGGTTATGCTGATACTCCTCGTCGCATCGTTCTGGTCGTGGGCGGTCATCTTCGACAAGGTGATGCGGCTGCGCCGGCTGCGGTATTCCGCATCGAGCTTCGAAGAGTCGTTCTGGTCGGGCGGCTCTCTCGACGATCTCTACGAGAGGGTCGGCCAGCGGCCGCCCGATCCGATGAGTGCGGTCTTTTCGGCGGCGATGCGCGAGTGGCGCCGCAGCGCGGCCAAGAACCTGCTCGGCACCCCCAGCATGCGCGCCAGCCTGCAACAGCGCGTCGAGCGGGTGATGTCGGTGACCGTGGGCCGCGAGATGGAGCGGGTCGAACGATTTATGGCGTATCTCGCGACGGTCGGGTCGACCGCACCCTTTGTCGGCCTGTTCGGCACCGTCTGGGGCATCATGGATAGCTTTCAGTCGATTGCCGCTTCCAAGAACACCAGTCTTGCCGTCGTCGCACCCGGCATCGCCGAGTCGCTGTTCGCGACTGCACTCGGGCTCGTCGCCGCTATCCCTGCAGTCATCGCCTACAACAAGCTCGCGACTGATTTCGGGCGCTATGCCGGTCGGCTCGAGGCGTTTGCCTCCGAGTTCAGCGCGATACTCTCGCGCCAGCTCGACGAGAGACCATAAGGTATGGCGGGATCGAGCTTAAGCAACAACGGCGGTCGCCTTGCCGGGCGGTATCGGCCGATGTCGGAAATCAACGTGACGCCGCTCGTCGATGTGATGTTGGTGCTACTCGTCGTCTTCATGGTCGCCGCACCGCTGTTGACCGTCGGGGTGCCGGTCGACCTGCCGCAGACGCAGGCGCCGCCGATCAATGAGCCGAAGGAGCCCCTCGTCATCACGATCAACGGTGAGGGCCACATCTTCATCCAGGAGACCGATGTCCCGGCCGAATCGCTGGTTCCTCGCCTGACGGCGATCACTGGCGCAAACCCTGACGCGCTTCTTTATGTCCGAGGCGACAAGGCGATCAACTATGGCCGAGTGCTCGAGGTGATGAGCATGGTGAGCACGGCTGGGTTCCGCAAAGTGTCGCTGATCGCAGAGGCCCCGAAGGGGACTGCACCATCTTCCGGCGCCGCGCCCGCCGAGCGATCGCGCACGGTCAAGCGCTGAAGGGTGCAACACGGTTTCACTCCGATGAGCGTGGCGACCGCCGAAACCGGAGTGACTCACGAGCCCACCGTCCCCGAGCAGACCTCGGATGGTGTCGCCCCACGCGGCGTCGCGCTATCGGTCGCGCTGCACCTCGTCCTCGGCACCGTTTTCATTCTTGGTCTGCCGCGGCTGTTCGCTCCGCCAATTCCCGAGGAATTGCCGGTGGCGGTCCAGCTCGTCACGATCGCTCCGGAAACCCGGGCGACCCGGCCCAACCCGAACGCGCCGCGACCGAATGCCAAGCCCGACCCACCGGTCGCGGATGCTCCTGTGACCAAACCAGAGCCTGAGCCGCCCGTCCCGGCGCCGGTTCCGCCGCCTTCGGCCGAGACGCCACTACCGCCCGAGCTTGTCAAGCCACCGGAACCCAAACCCGCGCCGCCGCTACCGGTGCTGAAGCCCGAGCCCAAGCCCGAACCTCCGAAGCCAACCGAAAAGGTCGAGGTTCCCAGACCCAAGGAGAAGCCGGAACCGCCGCAGCAAATGGCCAAGAACGAGTCTAAAGCAGAGCAGAAGAAATACGACCCCGGTCAATTCGAAGCCCTGTTGAAGAACCTGGCCGCACAGCCCAGCGCACCATCACCGGATGCGCCGCCGCAACGGCCGCGCGTTGCCTCGGCGAAGCCCTCCTCACAACCCCGAGCGCCTCTCGGCAGCCAACTCAGTGCCAGCGAAATGGATATGGTCCGCGAACAGATCGCGAGATGCTGGAACGTGCCGGCAGGGGCTCGCGATGCCAAAGATCTCGTCGTCGAGATAAAGGTCGTCGTCGACCCGGACGGGATGGTTCGGCAAGCAACGATCGTCGATCAGGCACGCCTTGGCGGCGACCCGTTCTTCCGCGCGGCGGCCGAGAGCGCCCGCCGCGCCTTTTTCAATCCTTTGTGCCGGCCACTGCACCTACCTCCGGAAAAGTACGCGATCTGGAAAGATCTTGTCGTCGATTTCAGCCCAAAGGACATCCTATGACAAGAAACCCCCTGATGTTTGCCGGCGCAGTAACGGCGGTTCTCGCGCTCCTGCTCCATGCGGTCTCGCCGGCCCGTGCCGAACTGCGGATCGACATCACCAGAGGCAAGGTCGAGCCGATGCCGATCGCCATCCCGGCTTTTTCGGGTTCCGGCGGCGACGAAAACCAGACAGGACAGGAGATCGCCGGTGTCATTTCGGCCGATCTCGAGCGCTCGGGTCTGTTCCGCCCGCTCGACCCGCGAAGCTTCATCCAAAACGTCTCAGCGACCGATGCTCAGCCGCGGTTCGGCGACTGGCGGCAAATCAATGCACAGGGGCTGGTGACGGGGACGGTCCTGACCCAGGGTGACGGGAGGCTGCGGGTCGAGTCCCGATTGTGGGACGTCTTTGCCGAGCAGCAGCTGAGTGGTTTCGGTTATACGACGACGCGGCAGAATTGGCGGCGCATTGCCCACATCATTGCCGACGAGATCTATAAGCGCATCACCGGCGAGGACGGATATTTCGATACCCGCATCGTGTATATCGCCGAGGCGGGTTCGCAGGCTAAGCGAACCAAACGCCTCGCCATCATGGATCAGGACGGCGCCAACAATCGGTTTCTGACCGACGGCCGCGCGCTGGTATTGACCCCGCGGTTCTCGCCGACAGTCCAGGAAATCACTTACCTTTCCTACGCCAACGGCACGCCTCGCGTCTATCTCTTCAACATCGATACCGGACAGCAGGAAGTGGTCGGGGATTTCCCCGGCATGACCTTCGCGCCGCGATTTTCGCCGGATGGCAATCGGGTGGTCATGAGCCGTGCAGAGAACGGCGTCAGCAACCTTTATTCTCTCGATCTGCGTACCCGCCAGCCCACACGGCTGACCACCAGCCAGGCGATCGATACCTCACCCTGCTTTGCGCCAGACGGCAGCAAGATCGTCTTTAATTCCGATCGCGGCGGCTCTCAGCAGCTATACATCATGGGAGCGAATGGGGGTGAGGCCAGGCGGATCAGCTTTGGTTCGGGCAAATACGGCACCCCGGTCTGGTCGCCGCGCGGTGATCAGATTGCGTTTACCAAGATCGACGGCGGATCGTTCTTTATTGGCGTAATGCACCCGGATGGCTCCGGCGAACGATTGCTGACGCGGGACTTCCTGGTCGAAGGGCCAACCTGGGCGCCGAATGGCCGAGTACTGATGTATTTCCGCCAGTCGCCGTCCGATTCGCGCGGCTACGGCGGATCTGCTCGCCTGTATTCGATCGATTTGACCGGCTCCAATCAGCGCGAAGTGACGACCCCGCAGGACGCTTCCGATCCAGCTTGGTCTCCCTTGCTTCGCTGAAAGACGCGGCGATATAGTCCAGCCCGGTCGAGGGGGATTGAAATGCATGCAAAAATAGTCGGACTGCTGGGCGCTCTGCTGATGTTCGCAGCCTGCAGTAGCACTCCACCGGAGACGCCGCCGCCTGGACCACCGGGAGGTCCGCCTGGCGGCGTCGGCTCGCGCAACATTGTGCCGGGATCGCAGCAGGATCTCGAGGCAAGTGCCGGCGACCGTGTGTTCTTCGCCTTCGACCGCGCCGATATCTCGCCCGAAGCACGGCAAATCCTCGCGCGCCAGGCCGACTGGCTGAGACGCTATCCCAATGTGACGGTCACGATCGAGGGCCATTGCGACGAGCGGGGCACGCGCGAGTACAATCTCGCGCTCGGCGAGCGCCGCGCCCAGGCGGCAAAAAACGTCCTCGTCGCATCCGGGATCCCGGCATCCCGGATCTCGACCATCAGCTACGGGAAGGAGCGCCCGGCGGTGGTCGGTTCCTCCGAGGAGTCTTATGCTCAAAACCGCCGCGCCGTGACTGTCGTCAACTGAGCATGTCGCGTCTGCCCGCTGTCGAAAACTCCAAAGACGCAGGCGGCGTGATCGCGTCCGCGGCCAGTGGTCCTGCTGCCCGAACGCGCCCTTTTTTCGCCCTAAAAGGACCCTAGTAGGACTTTCAACAAAGTCCGAGCGACCGTTTTGGTGGTCGTCGCGATGACGGTCAACGCGGCGAGAACCTGCCCCCGGCTCGCCAGCGGATGCAAGAGGCCTTCGATGCTCAGGCGCTCGACCCTGTCGCATGCCCGTCCAACTTGCTTGCTGTTGGTGCTTGTCGCTGTAGCCTTACCGATCCATTCGGCGCGATCGCAGGATCGGGCGATGCAGGACCGTCTCGAGCGGCTGGAAAGGGATCTCAGCATGTTGCAGCGGCAGGTCTACCGCGGTGGCGGCAGCCCTCCGGTTGCTGCGGGTCATACTGCGGCGGTCGACACCGAACTTCGCATGGACCGGCTCGAGGCCGAGATGCGTGATCTGACCGGCCGGGTTGAGAATGCGGCGAACGGGGTCGAGCAGTTGCGGCGCCGGCTAGAGCAAATCAACAGCGACATCGATGTGCGATTTGGCCAAGGGCAATCGGCAACTGCATCGCCGCGCTCGACGGGCAGCACTTCGGCTGCCGGGACGCTCGCGCCTCGAGGTACTGCGCCGACGATAAATCAAACGGCCTCGACGCGGCCAAGTGCTCCTTTGCCCCCCGGAACACTGGTGCCGCCGCTGTCCTATACCCCTACTGGTCTTGGCACGTTGACGCCCCCCGGCAGCCCTCCGAGGCCAGCACAACCCGCGCTGGAGCCAGCCGGCACAGCCGGGGCTGGCGGGCCTTCTTCGAGCATTCTTCGTTCCGGGTCGGCTTCCGATCAATATAATTTCGCCTTTGGTCTGTTAAAGCAGGCTGATTATTCGGCAGCCGAGGAGGCGCTGAAGAACTTTATTCGGCAGCACCCAGACGATCCGTTGGCCGGAAGCGCACAATACTGGCTTGGAGAGACTTATTATGCGAGAAGCAATTATGCGGAGGCTGCCACCGCATTCGCAGAGGGGTACAAGCGCTATCCCAAGGGGACCAAGGCGGCAGACAATCTCCTGAAGCTCGGCATGTCACTCGCGCGGGCGAACCAGAAACCGGAAGCCTGCGTGGCACTCGCAAAGCTAGATCACGACTTCCCCAACCCGGGGAACACGATAAAGGAACGGGTAAAGGATGAGAAAAAGAAGGCGGGTTGCTGACTGAGACGTCACCACCTGGGCCGATCACCTCGGCCGAGTTTGCGAGCGCACTTGTCTCGCTCGCCCGCCTCGAGAGCTGCCCGTTTCTGGCCGTCGCCGTTTCCGGTGGAGCAGACAGCCTCGCCCTCGCCATTCTCGCTGATCGTTGGGCGCGCGAGCGCGGCGGGAGCATCTGCGCGGTCACCCCGCTACAGGTTGCTCGCCGAATGGTGCCGCGAGCACGGCTGCCTCCACCTGTTGACCGCCCATCATCGCGAAGATCAGGTCGAGACTCATCTGATCCGTCGCCGCGCCGGTAGCGGGCCGGATGGCCTTGCAGGGATTTCGGCCATCCGCGAATTCGCCGATTGCCGGTTATTACGACCGTTGCTCGGTGTCCCGAAGGTGCGCCTCGTTGCACTGCTGGACGCCGAGCGGCAGCCGTTCATCACAGATCCGAGCAACTGCGACCCCCGCTTCGAGAGGTCGCGTCTGCGCGGGAGCGGCGCGGCGCCGGGCGATGCGGATTTAACAGTGCTGGATCGTCAGATCCGCATATTCGGCTGGGAGCGGGTAGTTCAGGAGCACAAACGGGATGCTCTTCTCGCGCACGCCTTGACCCTGCATCCCGCCGGGTTTGCCGTGCTCGATCCGGGTTTCGTGCTCGCGGCATCGGCTGAGATCGCCGAGCGGGCCCTCGCTGCAGTTGCCGCGACCATCGGCGGTCGGATCTATCCGCCGCGAGGCCGGCGGGTGGCGCGGCTGCGCGAGCGCCTCGCTGGAGGCGGGCGCCGAGGGTATACGCTAGGCGGCTGCCGCTTTGTCGTGTGGCGGGGGAGGATCCTAGTTTTGCGCGAGCTGGCCGCCGCTGCTGGCCCAGTTCGGCTGAACCCAGGGGAGAACCTCCTGTGGGACGGGCGCTTCCGGGTTGCGCTGCCGGTCGCTGCGGACAAGCCAATCGTCGTTGGCCATCTCGGCCGAGCCGGAGTAGCCGAATTCAACCGACTGGCACCCGGGTCGCCACGCTGCACCCTGCCTCGGCTGCTGCATCCAATCCTGCCGGCGGTTTGGGACGAGGACGGGATCGTCGCGATTCCCCAATTCGGATATCTCCGCCATCCAGCTGCGGCAGTCCCGGAAATCGGCTTCCGGCCGATCAATCCGGCTGCGCGGGCAGGCTTTACAGTTGTTTAAGTCTGGCGGCATCTTATGTCTGAGCAGAGGGAAAATGATCGCGGGCCAGCCCTCGACGGGGTAGGATTCGCCTCGGCACGCGATGGCCAGCCTGGTACGGAGAGGCCTCCACTGTGAACAATTTCGGCAAGAATCTCGCCCTGTGGATCGTAATCGGACTGCTTCTCGTCGCCCTCTTCAACTTGTTCCAGACCTCTTCCAGCCGGGGACCGCAATCGACCCTTGCGTTTTCTGATTTTCTTAACGACGTTAATCGCGGGCAGGTTGCCGATGTCACAATTCAGGGCAACAACATCAGCGGTCATTTCACCGACAGCCGGGCGTTCACCACCTATACTCCGAACGACCCCAATCTTGTCAGCCGGCTGACCGAGAAGAACGTACGCATAACCGCGGCGCCGGTTGACGAAAACGTACCCTCTCTGTTTGGCGTCCTGATTTCCTGGTTTCCGATGCTGTTGCTGATCGGCGTTTGGATATTTTTCATGCGCCAGATGCAGGGCGGCGGCGGCCGGGCAATGGGCTTCGGCAAGAGCCGGGCGCGCCTTTTGACTGAAAAAGTCGGGCGCATTACCTTCGAGGATGTCGCTGGGATTGACGAGGCCAAGCAAGAACTCGAAGAAATCGTCGAATACCTGAAGGATCCGCAGAAATTCCAGCGACTTGGCGGTAAGATCCCGAAGGGAGTCCTACTCGTCGGGCCTCCGGGCACCGGCAAGACCCTGCTCGCCCGCGCGATTGCCGGCGAGGCGAACGTGCCGTTCTTCACGATTTCTGGCTCCGACTTTGTCGAGATGTTCGTTGGCGTCGGGGCGAGCCGCGTGCGCGACATGTTCGAGCAAGGCAAAAAGAATGCACCCTGCATCATCTTTATCGATGAGATCGATGCGGTGGGCCGCCATCGCGGCGCCGGCCTTGGGGGCGGCAATGACGAGCGCGAGCAGACCCTGAACCAGCTGCTCGTCGAGATGGACGGGTTCGAAGCCAATGAGGGCGTGATCCTGATAGCCGCGACCAACCGGCCCGACGTGCTCGACCCGGCGCTGTTGCGTCCCGGCCGCTTCGATCGCCAGGTGGTGGTACCGAACCCCGACGTCGTCGGCCGCGAGAAGATTCTAAAGGTCCATATGCGCAAGGTTCCGCTGGCTTCGGACGTAGATGCGAAGATTATCGCGCGCGGCACTCCCGGCTTCTCGGGCGCCGATCTTGCCAACCTCGTCAACGAGGCGGCGCTGATGGCGGCGCGCAAGGGCAAGCGCTCGGTCTCGATGAGCGAGTTCGAGCACGCCAAAGACAAGGTCATGATGGGCGCCGAGCGCCGTTCGATGGTGATGACCGAGGATGAAAAGAAGCTGACCGCGTATCATGAGGCGGGTCATGCACTATGTATGCTCTATGCCGAAGGGCACGATCCGCTGCACAAGGTGACCATCATCCCGCGCGGACGGGCGCTCGGCATCACGATGTTCCTACCGGAACGCGACAAGTACAGCCAGTCCAAGCTCGAGATCAAGGCGATGCTGACGAGCCTTTTTGGTGGCCGTATCGCCGAAGAGCTGATCTTCGGGCCGGACAAGGTTACGACGGGTGCGGCCGACGACATCCGTCGCGCGACCGGTCTGGCGCGCCGCATGGTCACCGAGTTCGGGTTCAGCGAGAAACTCGGACCGCTACGCTACGCCGAGAACGAGGAAGAGGTGTTCCTCGGCCATTCGGTAACCCAGCGCAAGAACGTTTCCGATGCGACAGCCAAGGTTATCGACGAGGAAATCCGCCGGGTTATCGATGAGGCCGAGCAGACCGCCCGGGAGATCTTGACCGCGCGGCTCGACGAACTGCATGCGCTGGCCAAGGGGCTGCTCGAATACGAGACGATGTCGGCCGACGAGATCCGCCGCGTCATCAAGGGCGAGCGGATCGCCCGCGGCTCTCCGGCCGGTCCCACGACCGACGAGGTGCGCCCGGGAAGGCGGAGTTCGGTGCCTCCTTCGGGGCGTCCGAGTGGTCTCGAGCCCGAGCCGCAGCCCGGCGCCTGACAAGGCTGGCCAACCCAATCCTTTCGGTGGCGCAGGATGGCTCGGAAGCTTTTCGGCACGGACGGAATCCGCGGGACCGCCAACCGCGAGCCGATGACGCCGGAGACGGCGCTGAAGGTGGCGATGGCCGTCGGCGAATGCTTCTACAATGGCGCGCACAAACATCTGGTCGTCATCGGCAAGGATACGCGGCTGTCCGGCTACATGCTCGAGCCGGCGCTGACCGCGGGCTTTGTCACGATGGGCATGGACGTGGTGCTGGTCGGTCCGCTCCCGACCCCGGCCATCGCCATGCTGACGCGCAGCCTGCGCGCCGATCTGGGCGTTGTCCTTTCGGCCTCGCACAATCCTTACGGGGACAACGGGATCAAGCTGTTCGACCGCGACGGGTACAAGCTGTCGGATGAGCTCGAGCTGAAGATCGAAACTCACCTCGAGAATGGACCGAGCCGGCGCGCCGTCCCCGCCGAGCTCGGCCGGGTCAAGCGCCTCGATGACGCCGGCGGCCGCTACATCGAGTTCGTCAAGCAAAGCTTTCCCCGCGGATTGCGGCTCGATGGTCTACGTATCGTCGTCGACTGCGCCCATGGTGCCGCCTACAAGGTCGCCCCGACGGTATTCTGGGAACTCGGCGCCGAGGTGTTCTCGATCGGCGTATCGCCCGATGGTCTGAACATCAACCGCGAGTGCGGAGCGTTGTCGCCCGAGCAGATGCGGCGCGAGGTGCTGGCGCGTCGCGCCGATATCGGCATTGCCCTCGATGGCGATGCCGACCGGCTGATCGTCGCCGATGAAGGGGGCCACATCCTCGATGGCGATCAGCTGATGGCGCTGATCGCGACCGGGCTGGCGCGCGGCGGTAGGCTCGCTGGCGACGCGCTGGTCGCTACGGTGATGTCGAATCTCGGGCTGGAGCGTTTTCTTGCGCGCCAGCAGATCGGTCTCCACCGCACCGCCGTCGGCGATCGCTACGTTGTCGAAAAGATGCGCGCTCTGGGCTGCAATCTCGGCGGCGAGCAGTCCGGCCATATCATTCTCGCCGACTACGCGACGACCGGAGATGGATTGATCGCGGCACTTCAGGTTCTGGCCTCGATCGTCGAGACCGGCCGACGGGCGAGCGAAGTCTGCCGGCTGTTCACACCGGTGCCGCAACTGTTGCGCAGCGTTCGCCACGGTGACAGCCGGCCGCTCGAGGCATCCGCCGTCAAGCAGGCAATTGCCGGCGGCGAATCCCGGCTGGCCACTACCGGTCGCTTGGTGATCCGCGAATCGGGGACCGAGCCGGTGATCAGGGTCATGGCCGAAAGCGAGGATGAAGCGTTGATTGCGGCGGTCATCGACGAGATCTGCGAGGCGATTGCTGCAGTCAGCGTCGGCACCGAGGATGCGCGGCCGCGCCCCTTGCGCTCCACGCCGCTCGAAGCAGCCGAATAATGAGCGGCCGGGTGCTGATCGTCGCTGGTTCCGATTCCGGAGGCGGCGCCGGCATCCAGGCCGACATCAAGACGGTGTCGATGCTCGACGCCTATGCCGCGACCGCGATCACCGCGCTGACCGCGCAGAACACCGAGGGCGTCTTCGGCGTCCTGCCGATCCCGCCGGAATTTATTCGTCGACAGATCGAGGTGGTCCTCGACGATATCGGCGCGGACGCAATCAAGACCGGCATGCTGCACGACACGGCGGTGATCGAGACGATCGCTACGGTGCTGCAGGAGCGGGCA
>WNFP01011188.1_pt1 | contig 10793 bp, 5 predicted proteins | sample 5400201 | NCBI WGS metagenome assembly WNFP01 (sample SAMN13153355, study PRJNA577476) | soil metagenome | isolation source: 115 cm saprolite under Madrone tree | place: USA:California | collected 2016-06-14
CCGTTCTCATGCTCCTGAGGGATGCCCGTGATGCCAAACTGTCCGGGCAGGTCGCTCAGATCATTGGCCGACGGGGAAACGCGCGTCGTATGAAGGTAATTCAACCCCGCCCGGGCAACGTTAACCGTGGTCGGAGAAAACACGTGGGTCCAAGCCAATGCGCTCTGTTGCGCCAGCGCAGTCTGAGGACCCTCCTGGAAACCGCCGCCATCGGCCACGCCCCCAAAAATTCCGGGAATGAATTGCGGGTCATCCACGTAGCTGAAGCGGTAAAAGATCTGATTCTTGTCGCTGATGTTGAGGTCCACCCGGGTGTCAAAGGCGTTGCGGTTTTCGCTGATGGCCGGTGAAGTCGTGAAGTTGGAGGACAGCGACCCGTTGATGGGCCCCGGATAGAGGTTCAACAACTTAATGGCGTTCGCATCGAGCCGCCCGGCGGGAAGAATGTTGAGGCCGCAGCCACTAAGCGTGAAGGCTGCGGTACCGGCCGCACAGGTGCCGAAGGGATCGCGGGCAAACCCGGTCTTGGTCGCGGTCAAACCTGATACAGGGTCCACGACACCGATTGTGACCGCCCGCGTGGTCGCGGGATCCAGAATCGTTCCGGTGGGCATGGTCCGACCGAGGGCCCGTGTGCGGTGCTCCCTGCCGCCGCCGCAGTCCTTCGTAGTCTCCGAAAAAGAAGACTTTGTTCTTGATCACCGGCCCGCCGATGGCCACGCCGAACTGGTTCAGGCGCAGTTCGCCCTTTTTTGTGGTGTTGCCCACGCGTTCAAAATAGTCGGCGGCATCCAGCTTATCGTTACGGAAAAATTCCCAGCCCGCGCCGTGGAAACTGTTGGTGCCGGATTTGATCGTGGCATTCAGAACCGCGGCTCCGGAGCGGCCAAACTCGGCGCTGAAGTCCGTGGTTTGCACCTTGAATTCCTGAATCGCATCCACCGGGGGAAGCACCACAAAATTCGTGCCGTTGAGGAAGTCCACGGTGTCCGAGTTGTTGTCGATTCCATCCAGCAGGTAGTTGTTCTGCGCCGGTCGCGAACCATTGGCTGCGAACGCGCCGCTGGCCGCGTTGCCTCGCGTGTCCGCCTGAGGTGAGTTCACTCCGGCGGCCAACTGGGCCAGGAAAGTGAAGTTTCTTCCGTTCAAGGGAAGGTTGTTAACATTGCGTGAGTTGACCACTTGGCCGACGGAGGCATCCTGGGTTTCGAGCACGGGAGTGGTGGTCGTCACCTCCACGGTCTCTGTCACCTGACCGGGCTTGAGCGTGAAATTAACCACCACCGACGATCCCACGTTGACCGCGATGTTGCGCTGCTCGGTAGTCTGGAAGCCCTGGGAGGTAGCCGTAACCTTGTAGCTGCCGATCCGGACCGGCGTGAATTTGTACCCTCCATCTGATCCCACCGTGGTCGAAAGCGAGGCGCTCGTGCCTTCGTTCGTCAGTGTGACGGTGGCGCCGCCGATCACCGCTCCCGAAGCGTCCGTGACCGTCCCCAGGATGCTCCCCGTGTCAACCTGGGCATGGACTGGACTGGAGCTCAACAGCATAATGCTGGCAGCGATCGCCAACGATATTCGCAGGATCCAAGACGAAACGGTCTTTCGTTTCATGACTTCCTCCCCAAGCTTCACGGCTCGTGTTAAACGTTTTCTCGGGTTTGAATGTAAACGTATACATCCAAACCCGCACAACCTTAGTCCAGGTTCTGAGAACTTGTCAAGAATAAAACTAATGTCTTTGTACTAGCAAACAAGATGCACCCTTTCCAGGATTCACCGTTCCCAGTTTTGGGTCCAAGCTGCTGATTTTGCGGCCTTCGCGTCCTTCCCCATTTGGCTTAACTTTGTCTCGGTGCTAACATGCGCACGCTGGGGCATCACTGTCAGGACACTTCAGTAGCGCGCCGCAAACGCGAAGATCCCATTGTTCTCACGTCGAACGTTTTCACGTCGAACCTTCTTGCAAGGCATGCGCTGGGCGCCTGTGCTTTTCCTTCCAGCACCCATGTATGGGTCGCCCTTCCGACCGCTATTCCGGGCGGCTACAGGTCAAAGTTCTTCCTTCCCCTTCTCTGATTTTCGTCTCACCGCACACTATCCCGCGAAATCTCCGCTGGACGACGTCCTTGGTCTGGTACTCCCTGGCTCGGATGAATACGTCACTGAAAAGTACGCCTTTGAAATCATGCCGCTGCTCGACGAATGGAGCCGGGGTCTCAAGGCGACACCGCCCGCTGCCGCCGTTGTAGCGAAATTCCTGGATGCCTCGATTGAAGCCACTTCCCTACGCCCAACCCAGGAAATTAAACTGCGGTCGGGGGCCGGCATCGAAGTCTTTCGCCGACGCTTTGCGACCAATGTGGTCTCTGGCCGCGCATCTGGCCGAGAAAAATTTCTGGCGGAGATCAAGACCTACCTGGCCGGGATGTCGCAGGTGGAGACGGCCGAATTCGAAATTGTCGCCATCGAAGAAACCGCGGGTTCCGCGCCGGCCGTCAACATCACGATTCGCTATGACTTTGTCGGCACGCGTCCGGACATGGGACGCGAGGAGCGCGTTGGACAGTGGCGAACTCGGTGGTCACGCGATCAGTCCGGCGCATGGCGAGTTCTCAAATGGGAGGCGACCGAGGAAATCGTTAGTCGGGCCCCTGAGCCCATCTTCATCGACGTTACGTCCCAGGCTCTAAGCCAAACTGAATCGTACAGAAATCAGATGCTCCGTGGAGTTGACCACTGGCGCACCCTTCTGGACGGAGCCTGCGGGATCGACGTCTATGGCAACAACGGCCTGGCGGCGGGAGACATCGACAACGACGGCTTCGATGATCTCTACGTCTGCCAACCCTCTGGGCTTCCCAACCGCCTCTATCGCAATCGCGGCGACGGAACCTTCGAGGATGTGACGGAGCAATCCGGAGTGGACGTGCTGGATAACACAGCCTGCGCCCTCTTCGCGGATTTCGAGAACAAGGGACTGCAGGATCTTCTCGTGGTTTGCGCCAGCGGTCCTCTGCTCTTCCTGAACCAGGGCAAAAGCAAGTTCCTGCTCAAGCGTGATGCCTTCAAGTTCGCGCGCCCACCCCAGGGAACTTTCACCCACGCGGCCATCGCTGACTATGACCGCGACGGCCGGCTCGACATTTATTTCTGTCTATACAGTTACTATCTGGGCTTGGACCAGTATCACTATCCCGTTCCTTATTTCGATGCTCGCAACGGCCCGCCCAATTTCCTGTTCCACAACCAGGGCAACGCTACCTTTCAGGATCGCACTGAGGCCGCGGGATTGAACGTGGACAACGACCGCTATAGTTTCTCGTGCGCCTGGGGCGAATCAAAGTCGGGTAACTATCGTTCTGATGGCTTGCCCGATCTCTATGTGGCCAACGACTTTGGCCGCGGCAATCTCTACCGCAACCGAGGCGATGGCACCTTTTCCTCGGTCTCAACCGAAGCGGGCGTGGAGGAGCCCGGTGCGGGAATGAGTGCATCGTGGTTCGATTCCGGCAATGACGGAAATCAGGATATTTATGTTGCCAACATGTGGTCTGCCGCCGGCATCCGCATCTCCGGACAAAACACCTTCCATGAAAAGGACCCCGAGGACATCCGTGCTCGATATCGCCAACGTAGGCCGGCAAGCGGGGGTCGAAATGGGCCGCTGGGCCTGGTCCTCGGATGCCTGGGATTTCGACCACGACGGCTACCCCGACCTCTACGTCGCCAACGGCTATATTTCAGGGCCCGACCCGCGTGACCTTTCCAGTTTCTTCTGGCGCCAGGTCGTGGCGAAATCGCCAATGAACGCAATCCCGGGGTTGAATTACGAGCAGGGATGGAACGCCATTAATGAACTGATCCGCTCAGACTCATCCTGGAGCGGACGCGAGAGAAACGTTTTCTACGCCAACAATCACGACGGCACGTTCTCTGAAGTCTCGGGCACAGTCGGTCTGGACTTTCCCGACGACAGCCGTGCGTTTGTACTCGCCGACCTAGACCACGACGGGCGGCTGGAAGTAATCCTCAAAAACCGGAATGCTCCGCAACTCCGCGTCTTGCGCAATGCGATGAAAGATCTGGGCCACTCCATCGTCTTCCGCCTGCGTGGAAAGAAGAGCAATCGTGATGCGATCGGGGCAGCGGTAACTGTCGAAGCGGCAGAACATGATCAAACGCCACCTCGCCAGACCAAATATCTCCAGGCCGGCTCTGGATTTCTATCCCAGCATACTAAGGAGCTTTTCTTTGGCGTCGGAAGGGTAGCAGACACTGTCCGCACCACTATCCGCTGGCCCAGCGGCCTGAGTCAGGTCTTCGAGCATCTACCCGTCAACCGGCGAATCGAGATCGAGGAAGGCTCCACCGATTTTGCAGCCAGGCCCTTTGCGGCCGCACCTGCCTTTTATACCCATGCTGGCAGGACTCCAAAGCTGGAGCCTTTACCCTCGTCGGTCGAGACCTGGTTGATTGACCCCCTGATTGCTCCGGATTTCTCCCTGCCCGACCTTGCGAGCAAAATGTGGGAGCTGAAGTCGTTCCGAGGCGGCTTCTTGCTTCTCAATTTTTGGACTACAGCCTCGCCGTCCTGCATGGAACAGATGCGGCTTCTCCAGCGCCATCAGGCAGCTTTCGCCTCCAGCGGTCTTCGCGTCGCAGGTATTAATGTCGACGGCGTTAACGATGACAGCCTGCGCGATTCTGGCGGTCTGCAAACGTTCGTCGCCCAGGAACGGCTCTCCTTCCCTACACTGATGGCAACCCAGAATGTGGCCGGCGTCTACAACATCGTTTATCGCTACCTGTTCGACCGCCGCAGGGACCTCGCTCTTCCGACGTCTTTCCTCATCGATCAAGACGGCATGATCGTCAAGGTTTGCCAAGGGACGGTGAGTTCGGAACGGCTGACGGCGATTCTGAGAGAAGACTTGGGATCGGTCCCACGCACTCGTGCCGATCGCATTCGCAAAGCTTTGCCGCTGGGAGGAACACTCTACGAGGAAGCGTTCCAGCGCAACGACTTTACTTATGGAGTGGCGTTTTTCCAGCATGGTTATCTCGATCAAGCCGAGGCGTCCTTCAAACAGGTCATCGCCGTCAAACCCGACGATCCCGAAGCTCACTACAACCTGGGAACGCTCTATCTCCGAAGAAATGCTCTCCCCGACGCGCGCCAATACCTCGAGCGGACGGTGAAACTGCGTCCAGACTATCCGGAAGCGTGGAACAACCTTGGAATGCTCGATGCCCAGGAGGGTCACTCGGATGAGGCCGTCGGTAACTTCCTACAATCCCTGCGTCTGCGTCCAGACTATGCCATCGCCCTCGCGAACCTCGGAAACCTTTACCGCCGGCAAGGCAGGTTAGCAGAAGCGGAAAAATTCCTGAGTCGCGCGCTCCAACTTGAACCTGATAATCCCGAGGTCAACTACAACCTCGGAATGCTTTACGCCCGCCAGGACCAGCTCGATCGCGCCGCGCAACACCTGGAACGAGCCACCAACTTGCGGCCCGATTATCCCGACGCGCTCAACAACCTGGGCGTTCTTCTTGTGCGCGAAAAAGAATATTCTGCGGCGGAAGAGAGGTTCAAGACTTGCATCCGCGTGGCGCCGAACTTTGACCAGGCCTACCTCAATCTGGCCCGTCTGTACGTGATTTTGAACGACAAAGAAAAAGCCAGAGAGGTGTTGCAGGCGTTGCTCCGCCTGCAACCTCAGCACAAGTTGGCTCAGCAGGCACTGGAGATGCTAAATTGACCTTCAGAGCACCTGCGGAGACACATCGGAAGATGGTTACTGGCGCCTCATTTCAGCATTCGCCGGACGCCGGAACCGTTCGGCCGGGGCTGCGTGGAATGTTTGCATTAACCTTAGTCCTTGTTTCCGCAGTCCTTGTTTCCGCCATCTGCTATGCAGCGCCGCAGTCAGTCCCCAGCCGGGGCCGTGTTCGGTCATCCGCGCCCGGTGCATCCTCGAAAAGCCCGTCTCCTTTCCTGGAAGCGGAAGCCTTGCTACGTCAGGGTTCAGTTGACGAAGCGAAAAAGAAAATTCAGGAACAGCTCGCCCTGAATCCCAGTGTGGAGGGCTACAACTTGCTGGGGATTGTCTACAGCAGCGAGAAGGATTACGCGAATGCTCTCGAAGCGTTCCAGCACGCGCTGAAGATTGATCCCACCTCCACCAAGACCTGCAACAACCTCGGCAATCTCTACGTCGCTCAGGAAAGGCTCGACCTCGCTGAGAAAGAGTTCAGAAAAGTCCTGCGCCTGGATCCCGGCAACAGCGACGGCAACTACAACCTGGGCCTCGTCCTCATGGCCAGAGGCTTGCCAGCCGAAGCCATTACCAGCTTTCAGCGAGTCCGTCCCTCAAGTGTCGCAACTCGCTTCAACCTGATTCGCGCCTATCTTCAGGCTGGCCGGACCAGGGAAGGGTTAAAGCTTGCCAAAGACCTTTCTCTGGAAAGCAAGGACGACATCCAGTTGCATTTCACGCTGGGTGTGTTGCTGGCTTCCGCCAAGCAGTACGAACTGGCCCGGCATGAACTGGAAAAGGCCAACGCCTTACAACCAGAAACATTCGAGATTCTCTTCAACTTGGGACAAACCTATCTGCGCAGCGGCGACTACGCAAAAGCCGAAGTGATCTTGAAGCGAGCGCTGAAGCTGAAACCTGATGCCCCCGCAGCCCTCTACTTGCTGGCCCAGGTCTATTCCGAGCAGACCCGCGCCGTAGACGCTCTAGACTTGTTGGCGCGCGCTCATAAGCTGGCTCCGCAGGACACGGACATCATCTTCCTCTTGTCCCGAGTTAGCATGTCCCAGAACTATTTCGAAGACGCGATCCCTCTGCTGGAATCAGGTTTGAAAATCGACCCAAAACGAGCCGACCTTCACGCCGCCCTGGGCGAGAGCTATTTCATGTCGGGTAAAGTTGAAAAAGCGATCGATGAATTCAAACGATTAATCGACCTCGACCCCTCAGCGCGATCCTATGCGTTTCTGGGGCTCTCCTACCGGCACCTAGGACGCTTCGACGAGGCCAGAAAGTATTTTCAGGAAGGCCTCAAACTCGATCCTGGCAACGCTTCCTGCCTTTTCAACGTGGGCTTCATCGAGGGGCGACAGGGAAATCAGGCAGCCGCCGAACAGCTGTTTCAGCAGGCCCTGAAGTCCAACCCGGATTTTTCCGAAGCCCTGCTAGAGCTGGCCAATCTGCGAATCGCCGGCAAAAAATTCGAGGAAGCGGCAACCCTGCTCCGACGATACGTCAAAGTAAGCCGCGACCCTGCTTCCGGATACTACAAGCTCGCCATGGTCGAAAGGAGCCTCCACCAGAACGAAGCCGCACAACGGGACTTGAGTGTCTTCCAGACTCTCTCCAAAGATTCCTCACCGGGTCCGTACCCTTATCAACACCTCTTTGAATATCTGAATAACCGCTCTAACCTCGCTCCTCAGGCCCGTACTCAACTCGACCAGACCGAACTGGTGGAACAGATTAAGAAACATCCCGACCGTCCACAGGATCTCTACCTCCTGGCTGAGACTTATCTGAAGCTCGGAAAACCGGAAGACGCCCGAAACACAATCGCACAGCTCGACCAGATAAGCTCGGGCGACTACCGCACTCAGACAGGCGTGGGCGTGCTCCTCGCCCGCTACCGTTTGTATGACGACGCGATCCAGCATTTCCACACGGCGTTGCAAGCCAATCCCGATTCTGACGATGTGAAATTCGATCTGGCCGACGCCTACTTCCGCAAGGGCATCTACGATCAGGCTCTCGAAGCCGCTTCGAAAGCTTCGATTTCAGGCCAACAGGACGCCGCATTCCTGGCTCTGCTTGGAGACATCCACGCGCATCTGGGGAACACTGCCAAGGCGGAAGAAATTTTCCGCGATGCCATTGGCCGCAACCCTGACAATGACCAGTACTACCTGTCGCTGACATTAGTTCAGCTCCGCAGCAAGGATGTCAGTGGCGCGGAACAAACGTTGCAAAAAGGCTTGGCCCGAATTCCCAGCTCCGGAAAAATTCTATGGGGCTTGGGAATTGTCTCGGCCCTCGAAGGTAAAACCGGACAAGCCGCCGAGCGCCTCGAGCGAGCCGTAGATCTGTTACCCGAGTGGCCCGGCAGCTATTCCACGCTGGGCGTCTTCTATTACCAGACCGGCCAAATAGAAAAAGCCCGCGAAGTGCTGAATCGTTTCAAAGGCAGCAATACCGGCGGCCTGGATGTGAATCGCATCGAAGAAGTTTTGGCCCGAGCCCCGGCAACGTCACCTTCGACCGAGGCCCCGATGTCTATGGCCGCCCGGCAACAATTGCTTCAGCTCGCGCTATCGCTCGCCGACCGTACGCTCTGAGCCCGGCCAAAATGACCAGAAGAAGACCCGGGAAGGGCCATCCGAGAATGGGAAAAAAGTCGAAAGCAGGCAAGGGACTCGCTCTCGGGACCACGCACAGCGCAATCCTCGCATTAAGCTTTGTCATCGCGATGGCCATCCATCTGCTGGCCTTGGCCGGCCAGGCTCCGAAGCAGGCTGACAACGGAATCCCCGTCCGCTATAGCGACGTCCGCCAGGCTGCCGGCATCACTTTTCTTCAGGACGCCACGGCCACCGAGGAAAAGTACTACCTCGAAACCATGGGTACTGGCGTCGCATGGCTCGACTATGACCAGGACGGGTTGATGGATCTCTTTTTTGTTCAATCTGCCGCCACCGATACTTACAAGCCTCCCCAACCCCTGCGCTGCGCGCTCTACCACAACAACGGTGACGGAACTTTTACCGACGTCACCGAGAAAGCTGGCTTAGGCGGCGCGGGACATTATGGCCAGGGCGTCGCCGTCGGAGACTTCGACAATGACGGCTATCCCGATCTCTATGTGACTGGCTATAACAGCGCGATCCTCTACCACAATAGCGGCAACGGGACCTTCACCGACATCACCGCTAAATCCGGCGTAGCCGACGAAGGCGGATGGTCGACCAGCGCCGGATGGTTCGACTACGACAAGGATGGCTTCCTCGATTTGCTGGTCACCAACTACATTGAGTGGTCGCCGAAGAACAACCTTTGGTGCGGCGAGCGCCGCCCCGGGTACCGTTCCTACTGCCATCCCGGCAACTACAAAGGACAGAAGACCAAGCTCTATCACAACAATCACGACGGCACCTTCACCGATGTCAGCGACGCCTCAGGCGTCGGCAAGCCTGAATCCAAGGGCATGGGTGTGGTTCTGGCCGACTTCAACAACGACGGTTGGACCGACATCGCCATCGCCAACGATTCCTGGCCGAATTTTCTGTTCATCAACAAGCACAACGGAAAGTTCGAGGACGCATCGTTCGTCTCCGGCATGGCCGCCAGCGAGGACGGACGCTACGAAGCGGGCATGGGCATCGATGCGGCCGACGTCGATGGTGACGGCTGGCAGGACGTCTACATCACCCACCTTGATTTCGAATTAAACCGCCTCTACCACAACAACCGCGACGGTACTTTCACTGACGACACGTACAGCTCCGGCATCGGCAGCAAGGCCATCCTGTTGAGCGGCGTCTCCATGAAATTCGTGGACTACGACAACGACGGCTGGAACGACATTCTGCAATTGAATGGCGCCATGCTGGACAACGTTCAGCTCTACCACAGCGAAGTGTCATACAAGGAGCCGCTGCTGATGTTCCGGAACTTGGGCAAGGGTCAGTTCGCCAAAGTTTCGGATTCGCTTGGCCCTGACTTCATGCGCCCCATCGCCGGCCGTGGCCTCGCTACCGCGGACTACGACAATGACGGCGACACCGACATCGCCATCAACAACCGCGGCGACTATCCCGAACTCCTGCGCAACGATGGCGGAAGCGCCAATCACTGGCTGGAAATCCTCTTGATCGGAACCCGTTCCAACCGCGACGGCGTCGGCGCCTCGCTGAAGCTAACCTCCGAAGATTTTGTGCGCGTCGAACAGGCCAAAGGCGGCATGAGTTATATGTCCGCCAGCGACCCGCGCATTCTGTTCGGCCTGGGAAAGCGCACCAAAATCGATTCTCTTGAAATCACCTGGCCAAGCGGTCAGGTGGACAAGTTGAGGAACGTACTCGTGGATCAGATCATCGCGGTCAAAGAGGGCACAGGAATTGTCCCGCATCCGTTCCCAAAAGTAGCGCCCCGATAAAAAAACGAGAGCAGCACAAACGGGTGCCCCACCCTCGTCTTTCCCGCTTTTTGGGAAAAGAGAGGGTGGGATTTTCACTTCCGCCAAGGCAAGCTTGGGTCTCAACCAGGCACTAGCTGGCCAGATTTAGTCTGGCATTAGGGTGTTTCACAGCAATCGAGCTTTGAGTTTCGCCGTGAGTCGAATCCCTTGATAAGATGAAGCGATCTCATGTCGAACGCTGTGGCCATGATCGCCGAGCTGTGTCTGTACCCCATCAAGTCCATGTCCGGGGTCTCGGTACAGGAAGCACACGTCGGCCTGGACGGCATCCTGGGAGATCGGCATTTCGCCTTCACGCGGGCGAACCAGGCAGCCACGAATAGCTTTCCGTGGATGACGGCTCGAGAGGATTCCAGGATGCTGGCCTACAAGCCCTTTTTCACCCGACCGCCTACTCCGGATCAACCAGAACCTCCAGTCCAAGTGCGCACTCTCGACGACTAAGTTCGAAACCCAGAAGCCCCCACCTTGCGCGAGGAGTTGGGAAGCAGGACGGGTCAGCCACTCATCCTTTTGAAGAGCGCTCGAGGAATTTTCGACTGTCAGCATATTTCTCT
>WNFP01004860.1_pt1 | contig 10792 bp, 9 predicted proteins | sample 5400201 | NCBI WGS metagenome assembly WNFP01 (sample SAMN13153355, study PRJNA577476) | soil metagenome | isolation source: 115 cm saprolite under Madrone tree | place: USA:California | collected 2016-06-14
GCGGTGGAGCAAGTCAATGGGCTTGACGGCAGACGATCCCGCCACCGAGTGGGTGCGGCGGGCGGGCGAATTGGTACCCGAGCTCGCCGCTGCGGCGGACGAGATCGAATCCACCAGTCATTGCAAGTGGTCGACAACGCCTACCACGCCGCCGGGTCGACGGCGATCTTCGAGGAGAACCCGTTCGAGCGCCGCTTCCGCGATATCCACACCGTATCGCAGCACTTGCAGGGCCGGTCGGAACATTTTGAGACCGTCGGGCAATATCTGATTGGCCTCGCACTCGATAGCCTGATGTGGCTTTGAGGGTAAGTGTCCGGCGACTACTACAGTGATCGCGTGCTTGGGCCCTGGCGTAACGATAGTAGAGCGGATTCTGGAGTTGTTCGATTCTGAGAACGAGGTGGTTCGCGTTCAGACCTCCATATTGCGCCCGGCGCGCTTTGGCCAGTTTAGGCATCGGTTCGGGCTGTTCCTGCCAGGTGCTCAACCAATCGGCGTGCATGTGCTGGCAGGGCGTCCAGACGGCGGACACAAACAATTAGCTGCCGCGTAGCCCATATGTCTATGAGCCGCAACGTGGCGAGTGCCATGGTTCGCCGACAGCGCCGAGCGGCCGTTTCCGGCACAACAGCAATCCCCACACCACACTCCACCATGCGACAAACAGCATCGAGTCCGCGAAGCCGAATCCGCGGCTTGAGGGATCGGCCAAGACGCGCCGACTGCCAAGCGAGATGCTCGGCAAGCGCACTGCCAGCCGCTAGGCCGACAAACTCTTCATCGAGCACATCAACAAATGCTATGCTGCGCCGCCCCGCCAATACATGGCCGCGCGGCACCACGACCACGAGCCTATCGATGCGAAACGGGTAAGTCTCCAGCCCCTCGGCGCCAGCCAAGTCAGTCAGCATTCCAATATCAGCGTGGGCCTGGGCCACAGCCGGGGCTATCTCGTGACTGAGTCGCTCCTCCAACGCGATATCGATGCCGGGATTTGTCGCAAGCCAGCCGGCAAGAACCTCCGGAAGGTGCTCTTCCAGCGCAGTCGTATTTGACATCAATCTGATGTGTCCCCGCACCCCTCCGCGCGCATGCTCGCGCAGATCGCCGCGTAGTCGCTCCATTTGCGCCAAAATGAGTTGGGAGTGGTGACAGAGCGCAACCCCGGCGGGCGTCGGTCGCACGCCTCGCCAATGTCGCTCCAGCAGAGCTGCTCCAAGGGCCTCCTCCATCCCCTTCACGCGTGCGCTTGCCGAGGGGAGAGAAATGCCTGCGCGCGAGGCGCCAGCGGTAATGCTGCCCTCCTCAACCACGGCGGCGAACAGGCGCAAGTCGGTCAGATCGAAATGCACGGCACAAACCCCCTTCGGACGACCATTCTGCCTATGTTGCAGGCGCAGGCAAGGTTACGGAATGGCTCATTGCGCAGGTTGGAGCCGGGAGCCAGCTGTATTGGCATGCCTAACCCAATCATCCAACCTGCCGTTGTTGCTGCCGCATTTTTGCTAGCGGGATTAGTCAAGGGGGTCACTGGCCTCGGTCTACCCACAGTCGGGATGGGTCTGCTCAGTCTGGCGATGCCTCCTGCCCAGGCCGCAGCTCTCTTGCTAGTGCCCGCGTTCATAACGAATGTCTGGCAAATGGTCAGGGGGCCCGGCCTTGGGAGACTCGTCCGACGACTTTGGCTGATGCAGTCGGGGGTATGTCTTGGTTCATGGGCCGGCGCAGGTCTGATGACTGGTTCGAACGCGGGATGCGCATCGGTCGGCTTGGGCGTCGCACTCTTCGCGTACGCGGCCATTGGTATGATGAACGTACGTGTGCCGCATGCACCGGCTCGGGCCGAGTGGTGGCTCGGACCTTTTGTCGGAGGTGCAACGGGCCTCATGACCGCCGCTACGGGCGTGTTTGTAATACCGGCCCTGCCATACCTTCAGGCGCTGAGCTTCGACCGGGAAGAGCTGGTTAAGGCGCTCGGTCTCTCCTTCACGGTCTCGACCGTTGCACTTGCTTGTTCTCTGTCCGGCTCCGGGACACTTGATCTCGTCTCTGGCTTATACTCGCTCCTTGCCCTCTTCCCTGCTCTCGCCGGTATGATTGCGGGTCAACGCTTGCTCGGCGTCATGCGTCCCGAGACATTCCGGCGCTGGTTTTTTCTAGGACTGATGCTTCTCGGGGGGGACTTGGCGATAAGAGGAATGTTGTGAGCGCACCCCCATGCCGATACTTGGAAATGGCCAGACAACCGGTGGTCTTGGCCAGGTGGTCCTTGATGTTGTTGCTGTGACTGTCGGCGCGCGAACACAGATCGATCCCGCAGTCCAGATATACACGGCGGACCATCCGCGTGATCCATCGGTCCGCCAGACGAGTGCCGAGTTTGGGCGCCTGTCCAGATCGGTCAAAATGTGTGGGCAGCGGCGCGATGATTTCGCCGGGTGCAACCATAGGAGATAACGCCGTGATCGGCCCGGGTAGCGTGGTCGCTCGTGATGTCCCCGCCGGCTCCACCGCGCGCGGCAACCCGGCCGCATCACGTAGCTACAGGGCCGGAGCGTAACCCGACCCCTTGAGCCCAATACCTGCTTCCGAAAAGAGGCCCCTCACCTCAACCCTCTCCCGCAAGCGGGGCGAGGGGGCCTTGGTGGCTAGACGGGCGCCTGCTCCTTGTTCGCGCGGGTTCGCTCCTCGGCGATCCGGTCGATCTCGGCCTTGGCGCGCGGATAGTCGCGCAGAAAGCGGCGAAAATCCGCAGCACTCAATGCCAGCACCCGGCAATAGCCGAATGCGACGACGTCGGCTTGCCGCCGCCTACTGCTCAGCAGCGCCATTTCACCAAAAAAGTCGCCGCTGCCGAGCCGCACCCTGTCGTGCTGCAGCACCACCTCGACCGCACCCGAGGAGATCAGGAACATCGCATTGCCGCGCTCGCCCCTGCGGATTACCACCTCGTCGGGGACCAGCAGCCGCGGCCGGAAGAGGCGCGCGAGCTCCTTTAATTCGGCCGCACCGAGGCCGGCGAACATTTCGAACTGACCGACCAGATCCTCGGCGCGCAGCCCGAGATCGAGCGGCGGCAGCTCGTCCGTCAGCGAACGGACCGCCGCGTGCTCCCGCTCCAGATCCTCGAAGACCTCCTTGCCGATCAGGCCCTCCTCGTAGAGATCGTGAAATCGTGACAGCGACAGACGGAAGCCGGACTGCCGGAGGAAACGCTGTTCGAGCGCCTCGGCATATTCGGGATATTGCAGGCGCAAGGCGTCGAGCGCGCGGGTGGTTGCCTCGCTGCGCGCAGCGATGACCTCGCCGAGCAACTCGGCGACCCGCTCACCGAGCAGCGCCGCGAGCCGGCTATCGACGAAGCGGACGAGCTCATCGAGCGCCAGCCGGCGGATCAGCTGTGACTCGAACCGGATCGAGATCTGGCGCTGCAGCGGCCGAGCGAGCCGCAAGGTGCGATGCAGCAAATTGGCGACCCGGAAGGCTCGCGGAAACTCGAGCAACTCGCGGGCCGCCCGGTTGTAGCCGACCCGTCCCTCAGCCCGCGCGGCGTCGAGGATCAAATTGGTGTTGCGGAGCAGGCGCTCGATCGCGGCGCCGGAGACCGTGCGCTGGGCGTGATGGTCGAGGATGATCCGGCGCTCGCGATTGGCGAGTGCCACGAGCCCGATCCTGATCCGGTCACGGTCCGAGATCGCCTGTTCCAGATCGGGCTGCGAGGCCAGCTCGTCGATGCGCCGGTCGACCGGCTCGGTCGCCGAGCGCGCCACCTCCGGCGGGATCGCATATTGCGACGCGGTCTCGCTCAAGGCGTCACGCACGTCGACCAGCGACAGCGCCAGCACCTTGTTGCGCACGGCGAGGTTCAGAGGTGACAGGCGGTCGAGCCCGAGGAGTCGGATGATCGGCCGCAGGGTCAGGCCGTTGACCAGCAAGGTGAACAGCACGAAGCCGGTGGCCAGGACGGCGACGGCGTTCCTGACGTCGGGATCGATCCGGGAATTCTCGGTCACCGCGAGAGCCAACGCCAAAGTGACGGCACCGCGCAATCCGCCCCAAGTAATCGCGAGCTTGTAGACGCCGCTGACCTTTTGGCTGAGATGGAGCGCGCTCAACAGCGGCAACAGTCCGAACAATACCGCCATACGCGAGGCGAGCGCCGCGGCAACCGCGACAAGCAGCAGCCAAGAATCCTCGAGATGCGCGCCGGTCAGCAGCCGCGGAACCAAGGTCGAAGCGCTGACGAAGATCAGCGAGCTCGCCCAAAATCCCGTCTGTTCCCAAACCCGCTCGAGGTATCGCCAATTGTCAGGTGCCAGCCGGACGCGGCCGATGGCGCCGGCGGTCAGTCCGGCGCTGACGACGGCGACGACGCCCGAGACGTCAAACAGCTCGCCCAGCAGGTAGGCGATATAGGGCAGCGCCACCGAGAGGGTCACCTCGGCCAGACGCGATCCGAGCAGAAACGGCAGGACCGCGCCAAAGAGGCGGCCGCCGGCCACGCCCAACACCACCCCGCCGAGGAAGGCCTCGGCAAAGCGCGCGGTGCCGGCCCCAAAGTCGGGGTGAGCGCCATCCGCCAGCATGCCGACGAGAACGGAAAACAGCACGATCGCTGCGGCATCGTTGAGTAGGCTCTCGCCTTCGAGGAGGCGGGTCAGCCGTGCCGGCGCCCCGAGCTCGCGAAAGATCGTCACGACCGCAGCGGGATCCGTTGTCGCGACAATCGCACCGAGCAGCAGGGCCGCGGTGAGCGGGACGCCCGCCGCATAGGACAGGCTGAAGCCGATCGCCGCGGCGGCGGCAAAGACGGCGACGATCGCCAGCGTCAGGATCGGCGCCCAATCGGGCGCGATCTCGCGCACATCGATCGTCAGCGCGGCGTGAAACAGTAAGAGCGGCAGAAAGACGACGAGAAAGATCGACGCGTTGAACGGCAGGTTTACCACCGGTGCCACGATGTCGTCGAAAACGGTTGTCAGCGGGGTGTAGAGCAGAAACGAGGCCGCGCCGCCGATGGCAACCCCGACGATCGCAAGCAGCACGGTGTACGGCAGATGCAGCCGCTCCGCGGCGGGCTGGAGCACGCTGGCGAGGACCAGAAACCCGGCGATGACTAAGGTAATGCTCGCTACGGTGGTCAACTGCCGGTCCACGCTCGCTGGTGGAAATGTCGGCAACGGTATTGATGCTGCCCGCTTCTACAATCTCACTTTCAGCCAAATTATGTCATTTTCCGGTCCGGGGCCGAGGAGTGAGGGGGGATGCCCGCACCCCGCGACTCGACGCTCATAACCATCACCTCACGTCGCTGCCGCGACGCGGACCCCTCTCCCGCATTGCATCGCAGGAGGGGGAGATCCAGCCACAAGGCTGGGTGGGTGGGGGTTTGCCGGCATCTGTGTTAGTGGTTGCTCTACCTCTCTGGCCGATCGCGGCCCAATGCTTCGAGTTGCTGGGTTAACGCGTCGATTTGCGCTTCGAGCCGCTTCAGGCGAGGATCCTCGGCGTTTGCCTTGGGCGGCTCCGCCTCCGCGGCCGTCGGCTTCTCCTCCAGGCCATAGGGTGCGAGCATCCGCAAGGCGCGCTCGAAAAGGGCCATGTTTTGCTTTCCCATCTCCTCGAACTGGCCAAATGGGAAGATACCAAAGGTGGCCTCCAAGCTCTTTCGCATCTGTTCCTGGTTTCGCGCGAAGGCGACCATCGCTTGCTCGAGATAACCCGGGACGAGAAACTGCATACTGTCGCCATAGAGGCTGATAAGCTGGCGCAAGAAACTTGTTGGCAGAAGATTTTGGCCCTTATGCTCTTGCTCGACGATGATCTGGGTTAGCACTGAGCGAGTGATGTCTTCTCCGCTTTTCGCATCATGCGCAACAAAGTTACCGCCATCCTTGATCATCTTTGCGAGATCCTCGAGGGTGACGTAAGTGCTCGTCGCCGTATTGTAGAGACGGCGGTTGGCATACTTTTTGACGACCACCGGTTTCGCGTCGCTTGCCATATCGCTGTTCGGGATGCTCATGTGCGCGGTTTCTCGCCTCGAGGGTGGTCCCCCCCTCGGCCACAATACAGCGAATCAACGGCAGCGCCGCATCAAAGACGCGTCGGCCGCATGACGGTCGCTTCCGTCGCCAACATCCGGCTATATACTCGGCGCGATGACCGCCGCCGAGGATCTTGCCTGCCGCTACTTGTCCTTGTGGCAGGATTACGTCACCGCGCTGCTCACCGATTTGACACTGCCGGAGGCGGTGCAGGACTGGGCCGCCCGCTGCTCGGAGCACTTGGGAGATCTCGGGCCAGGTGACGAGGCCGTGCGCGGACAACTCCCCGCCGCTGAACCGGCAGCTGGCACCGCGACCGCTCCCGGCCCACCTCGCGAGCGCGACGATGCTGTGGGCGACCTCGCGCTCCGTCTTGCCCGTCTTGAACAACGTGTCGCTGCCCTCGAACGCGGTAAGCGACCCACTGCGGTGCCTCGCGGCGGAGATCGAGGCGCTCGGCGCTGAGACTGTACTGAGGGCGCTCGACATCGAGATCGGGTACCGCGCCGAGGCCTACCTAGCCGGGCTCCAAGCCTACCGCCGCCATCCCTTCCGCCGCCACAGCGCCTCACCACAGGTAGTGTGGCGCCGGGGCACGACAGAGCTGCTCGATTATGGCGGCAATGGTGAAGGCCCGACGGTTCTAGTCATCCCCTCTCTGATCAACCGCTACTATGTTCTTGATCTTCTGCCCGAGCGCAGCTTTCTGCACCATCTCGCGAGTTCTGGTCTGCGGACGCTCGTTATCGATTGGGGCACGCCGGGCAGCGAGGAGTGTTATTTCGACCTGACCCTCTACATCGTGGAAAGATTAGAGGCGGCCTTTGAGACGGCAGCCGAAATCGCCGGGGCGCCCGTCGGCATCGTCGGGTACTGTATGGGGGGTCTCCTCGGCCTGGCGTTGGCGCTGCGGCGCCAAAACCAGGTCGGCTGCCTGGCGTTGCTCGCCACCCCTTGGGATTTTCATGCCCAGAATGGGCGGGGGCGGCTCCTGGCACTTGTCGCTGATTGTCTCGCCCAAGTCCACGGCACGGCCGGCAGCGTGCCGGTCGAGGTGATCCAGACTCTTTTCTTTTTCCTCGATCCCTTTTCAGCAGAACGTAAATTCCGGCGGTTTGCGGCCCTCGATCCCGAGAGTGACGAGGCGCGTCGGTTCGTTGCTCTCGAGGACTGGATCAACGACGGCGTGCCGTTGGCCCTTGGGGTGGCACGCGACTGTGGGCGTTCCTGGTACCGCGACAACGAACCCGCTCGCGGTCTGTGGCGGGTCGCAGGCGATCCGGTACGCCCACAGCTGCTCGGGCGGCCTGCCCTCGCCGTCGTGCCCGTTCGAGACCATATTGTTCCTCCAGGTGCCGCCGAACCTCTGGCCGCAGCGCTGGGCACGGCGACCGTCCTGCGGCCGCCGCTTGGTCATATCGGCATGATGTCGGCTCTACGCGCACCCGAAATGCTGTGGACGCCGATCGCAGCCTGGCTGCGGGCACAGCTGGACGCAGCAAAGGCGCGTTGATCCTTTCGACCGAGAGAAGACCCACCCTCCCGCTGACTCGGGTCGCTCCCTCCCCCGCAGGTGGTGGAGAGCCGGGGTGGGCTACAACGCGAGCGATGGCGCGCGGCGATAATCTGCCGGAAAGCGGCCTGTTGCGCGAGGAGGCCGATCGCCACGATGTTGCACGCTTCGCTGCCGGCCGGCTCGAGAAGGGAGGGGGGGCTTCTCCCAATCTGCGCGTTTAATAAATCAACCCCTGAACATCTTCTCGAACCCCGCCCAACAAGCATCGTAATCGCGTTGCAAGGCCGGGGTTTCGAGGGCGAAGCGGGTGGGGCGGATGACGAGGCGCGTCTCGAACATGAAAGCGAGCGTGTCCGCGATCTTCTGCGGCTTCAATTCGGCCGTCGTCGCCCTCTCGAAGGTGGCGCGGTCGGGGCCGTGTGCTGACATGCAATTGTGCAGCGATGCTCCGCCCGGGAGAAACCCTTCGGCCTTGGCGTCGTAGACGCCGTGGACGAGGCCCATGAACTCGTTCATGGTGTTGCGGTGGAACCAGGGCGGGCGGAAAGTGTGCTCCGCCACCAGCCAGCGCGGCGGGAAGATCACAAAATCGCAGTTAGCGGTGCCGGCGGTCTCGCTCGGGGCCGTCAGCACCGTGAAAATCGATGGGTCCGGGTGGTCAAAGCTGACCGTGCCGATCGCGTTGAAGCGCGCCAAGTTGTAAACGTAAGGAGCGTAATTGCCGTGCCAGGCGACCACGTCGAGCGGCGAATGGTCGAGGTCGGTCGCCCAGAGGTTGCCCTCGAACTTGGCGACAACCTCGCATGGCTCGTCGCTGTCCTCGAACGCGGCGACCGGAATGCGGAAGTCGCGCGGGTTGGCGAGGCCATTGGCGCCGATCGGCCCGAGCTCGGGCAGGCGGAAGAGCGCCCCGTAATTCTCGCAGACATAGCCCCGCCCCCGATCGTCGAGCAGCTCGACGCGGAATTTGACGCCGCGCGGCACGACGGCGGCCTCCCCCGGACCGGCCTCGACCACACCCAGCTCGGTGGCCAGCATCAGGCGCCCGGCTTGCGGCACGATCAACAGCTCGCCGTCGGCGTCGTAAAAGACACGGTCCGCCATCGACTTGGTCGCGCGGTAGATGTGGACCGCGACGCCCGAGCGCCCGCTCGCGTCGCCGTTGCCGCCCATCGTGACGAGGCTGTCGACGAAATCGGCGGGCTCATCGGGGAAAGGCAGCGGGTTCCATCTGAGGCGGTTGGGCGGCGGCGCCACCTCGCCGAAGGGCGCACTGCGGATCAGGCCGTTGTCGATCCGGCGGAAAGCCGGATGCATCGCTGAAGGGCGGATGCGATAAAGCCAGGATCTCCGGTTTTGGCCGCGCGGAGCGGTGAAGGGCGTGCCCGAAATCTGCTCGGTGTAGAGACCGTGCGGCGGCTTTTGCGGCGCGTTCTGACCCTCCGGCAGGGTCCCCGGCAATGCCTCGGTGGCGTGCTCGTTGCCGAAACCAGATAGATACCGGCGCTCGACCATTAGTCCTCTCCGAGCGGAATGATCACCTTCTCCTCGACGATGAAGCTCTTGATACGGCCGATGAAGAGCGCGCCGTCGGCGTGCAGTCGCTTTGCTTCGGGCGACGCATTGGCACGTTCCATCGCGGCTCGGTCGTCGTACCAGAGTTCGGCGATGCCGTCGATCTCGACATCGGTCGTCGGAATGTCGGGACGCGTGCGCTCGGCGACAATATGCGACTGCACATAGCGGCGCACCCCCGGCACCGCATGGGCAAGCGGCGCATGCACCTCGAGCCAGTGCTTGACGAAGTCTTCGTGCGTCAGGCCGTCCTTGCGAGTCAGCAATCCGATGCTCTTGATCACCGGGTAAGCCCTTTCGTTACTCGACGTGCTGAAGCATGCTGCGCCGGGCAAGGCTCAGGAGGAAGCATGAATATCGACCTTACCGGCAAGCGGGCGATCGTCGCCGGCGGCAGCCGCGGCATCGGGCGCGCCATCGCACTCGCCTTTGCCGAGGCCGGCGCCGGCGTGTCGATCTGCGCCCGCGGCGCCGAGCGGCTCACCGCCACCCGCGAGGAGATCGCCCGGCACGGCGGCACCGCGCATGCCGCGGTCTGCGATCTCGCCGACGAAGCCGCAGTCCCGCGCTATATCGAGGAAGCAGTGGCCGCACTGGGCGGGATCGACATCCTGGTCAACAATGCCTCGGGTTTCGGCGCGACCGACGACGAGGCGGGATGGGCGGTCAGCGTCTCGGTCGATCTCTTGGCGACGGTGCGCGCGATCCGCGCGGCATTGCCGTACCTCGAAAAATCCGGCGCCGGCGCGATCCTCAACATCTCGTCGATCTCGGGGCTCCGCGCCACGCCCCGCACCCCGCCTTACGCAGCAGTCAAGGCGGCGGTCATCGAATACACTCTGACCCAGGCCGCTGCGCTCGCCCGCAAAGGGATCCGCGTCAACGGCATAGCACCCGGTTCGATCGAGTTTCCCGGCGGCACCTGGGAGCGCGCCAGATTGAACAATCCCGACCTCTACGGCCGCATCCTCAGAAGCATCCCGTTTGGCCGGCTGGGTAAGCCGGAGGAGATAGCGCAGGTCGCGCTCTTCCTGTGCTCGCCGCTCGCCGGCTGGGTCACCGGCCAGAACATCGCGGTCGATGGCGGGCAGATGCTCTGAAGCCTCGTCCCCCGGCAGATGTTCTCGGTGGAGCGCATCGGACGACTCGTCTCGCGGAATGCGGCCGAAAGAGAGGAAATCGACAGTGCTGGGAATAAATGCGCGGCCTGCCGCCTATAAGTAATATTCAGCGGCCTTCGCGGGCCGCAGGTAAATATGGAAGTTGGCTATGTCCGTTCTCTCAAGGAACCGTTGGCTGAACCGTCTCGCCATAGTCCTTGTCGCGGGGTTGAGCTTCGCGGCAATCACCTTGCCGACGGCTCCAGCCCAAGCACGAGTGTTCGTCGGGGTCGGTATCCCCTTCCCGGGCGCCTGGGGTTACTATGCCCCGGCGCCTTATTATGGGTACTCCTACGGCTATCCGTACTATGGATACCCTGCCTACGCATACCGCGGTGGTGTTTTCATCGGCGGAACCTTCGGCCCGCATCGTCATCACCACCATTGGTGATGATGACCTGGTAACGCCCGAGCTGGGCGGCCCCGTCTAGCCCGGGCAGGTCTCGGCCGTCGGGCAGAGGTGCTCAAACAGCACAACGAGCGGCATGAAG
>WNFP01004862.1_pt1 | contig 10792 bp, 9 predicted proteins | sample 5400201 | NCBI WGS metagenome assembly WNFP01 (sample SAMN13153355, study PRJNA577476) | soil metagenome | isolation source: 115 cm saprolite under Madrone tree | place: USA:California | collected 2016-06-14
ACCGTCGGATACTGAATCCCTAGCTGCTGCAGATATGTTTTGTAACGTGTCGGGTCATAGTAGGTCTTCTGCAACTCAGGCAGGAACTTCTCCATTTTGTCGCGATTAAGTTCGATCGCCGGCTTGTCGTCTGGTCCGATTAGCGGCATGTATTTGATGTCTTTCGTCTGCACATCGCGAAAGTACGCCCATGCCTGCTGTACAAGCGCAGGAGTGGTGACGAAGTCGAGCGCCGTCATCGCCTGCACCTTCGCGCCTGCAGTGGAGCCCTTATGAGCGATGGGAGTGGCCATAGCGACTGCACTTGGCCAGCTATGCAGCGTCAGGTTAGGAATGTTGGCCGGATAGAATAAGTTAACTGTTGGCACATTCCACGAGATGTCGCCGATATCGTCGGATACGCCACCCATGTTCTCGCGGGGTGCGTGCAGCTCCTCCACTTTAGTTCTCAAATCAGTTTCTTGCGCACCGATTTCCTTCTGTAGCGCGTGCGCCAGGATCTGGTCCGCATCGCTCCATTCCGGCATGCCGACCGCTTCAATATTCTTGTGCTGCACCTCGGCGATGACTTTGTTGAAATGGCGAGGCCACGCCGAGCCTACTAGGCGCTGCGTGACGGTGGTATCGGTCATCATGCTGGCGGCTTGTGCCATTTTATTTCCCAGTTCGTATAGTTCTTTGATGTGCGGGTAGTCGAGTTCCCGGAAGTAGTACCAGACGCTTGCCTCGGGCGGCACGACATTGGGCTGGTCGCCTCCATTCGAAATAACGTAATGCGAGCGCTGTTGTAGGCGCAGGTGCTCACGCCGGAAGTTCCAGCCGGCATTCATTAGCTCAACTGCATTCAGCGCGCTGCGGCCTTCCCACGGTGCGAGAGCCGCGTGCGCGGCTTTGCCATGGAAAAAGTACTGCACCGATGCTAATCCGCTGCCCAGCTCCCCATAGTGGTTATCGAATGCGGCGCCCACATGACAGCCGAGTACAACATCGACATCGCGGAACAGGCCTTCACGAATGTAAAAAGCCTTAGTACCCAGCAATTCCTCCGCGACGCCCGGAAACAGCTTCAGCGTGCCCGGGAGATGGTGCTGCCCCATGACTTTTTTCAGCGATAGCGCTGCCGTGACGTTTACAGCCTGGCCTGAGTTGTGTCCTTCGCCGTGCCCCGGAGCACCCGGAACAATGGGATCGTGGTAAGCCACACCTGGTTTTTGCGACGCCTGGGGAATATCATCAATATCTGTGATGAAGGCGATCACTGGCTTGCCCGAGCCCCATGTCGCCACCCATGCTGTCGGAATGCCCGCGACGCCGCGCTGCACCGTAAATCCGTTCTTCTCAAGGATGCCGCTCACGTAACGCGAGGTGTTGTACTCCTGAAAACCCAACTCGGCGTAGCTGAAGATTTCGTCCACCATCTGCTGCGTCAGGGTCTGCAGGGAATCCACTTCGCTGATGGCTTCACGTTTAAGTTGATTCAGGTCAGGCTGTTGTGCGGATGAACTTGCGGTCACGAACAGAATGACAGCGAAAACGCAGCTCAGGCGTCGCATGGGAGACTCCTCAATCCAAAAACTGCCATCATTCTGCCTGAAAAGAGCGCCACGTCAACCGCGGAGCTTACGGTCCGCGACCTAGGTTGACACAGCTACGCAGGCCAGACCGTAGCGGTCCAATCCCGCCTTTTTTTATTTGCCAGCCCAACAGCGTCAATCTTCAACGCAGCCCGCCATCGGGCGGATGACGGGCTAACCGGAAGTTGAGACGGATGGACGTGGTGGAGCTACAATGATCTTGCCGGGCGAAACGGAAGCAGGCTCTGCGGGGACGCAACCATGCTGAGGGATGGCCTGGTGGTCGTATCGATGCCTTGAAAATCCCCGCCCGAAGGGCGGAATACTTGCTAACGGAAAACGCCACCTCTCCATTTCAGGCAGAACCAACACATCTCCGTGCCCTCTGTGTCCTATCTTCGTGACCTCTGTGTTTAACCTTTTTCTGTTCTTCTCTTCCGTCGGCGCGTGTTTCCCTCGCCGCCAAAAACGAAGTAAACTCACTCTGCGCATGCCTCGCGTCTCTCACGAAGAACTCTTATCCCGCCTCAGCAAGGGCAAACCTATCCCTGCCCTCCTTCTCCTCGGCGACGAGCCCTTCCTCCGTGACGCCAGCCGCGCGCAACTCATCGAAACCTTCGTCCCCGAATCCGCCCGCGCCTGGGCCGTCTCCCGCTACTCCGCCGACCGCGGCGAAACGCAGGACGCCCTCGAACAAGCGCAAACTCTCCCCATGCTCGCGCCGCGCCAAATTGTTTTCCTGCATGATGTGGAAAAAATCGAAAAGCTCAGCGAGAAAAATCGCGACGCCGCCGTCGAACACCTCGAAGCCTACCTCGACGATCCCGCGCCCTTCACGGTCCTCGTTCTGGAAGCCACCGCGCTCGACCTGCGCATGAAGCTCGCCAAGCTCCTTGCGGAAAAGGCCCTCGTCGTCGAAGTCGGCCTCGGCGAAGATCTTCAGGTCCGCCAGGCCGCCGCCGTTCCGCTCGCCCGCTCCTTGGCCAAAGAGCAAGGTGTCGACTTCGAGCCAGGCGCCGCCGAAGATCTAGCCGAATTCGTCGCCGCCGATCTCATGCGCCTGAAAACCGAAGTCGAAAAGCTCTCCACCTACGTCGGCAGCCGCAAGCTCATCCGCCGCCACGACGTCACCGCTTTGGTCATCTCCGAAAAAACCACGACCGTCTGGGAATTGGCGGACCTGTTAGCCTCGAGTCAGCAAAAGCGCGCCCTCGAATTTCTCGACCGCCTCCTGCGTGACGGCGAAGAGCCGCTGCAAATGCTCGGCGCCATCACCTGGATGTACCGCAAACTGATCGAAGCCAGCGAACTAAAAGGAATCTCTAACGGCTACCAAGCCGCCCGCGCCCTGGCTATGCGCCCCGAACAAGCCGAGCTCGCCCTTCAATCCGCCCGCAAAATTCCCAAAGCCCGCCTGCTCGAAGGCCTGCAATCCCTGCAAGCCGCCGACAGCCGCCTAAAAGGTGGCACCGAAGACCCGCACGCCATCATGGAATTCCTAATCTCCGACCTAGCCGCCGCCCCCGGCACCAAATCCGCCTCCTGCTAGCCTGATCCGCTCTTCTCTGTGCCCTCTGTGTCTGACCTCAGCGGCCTCTGTGTTAGATCTTTTTTCTTCAATCTTTGAAAGCTCACACCCAGCTATCGAGCAGCGATTCAGGATGCGGACGGAGCGGTGGGGCCTTGGTGCACGTCAAAGAAGTTGGATACCACACGGTTGAAAATCTCGGGCCGCTGGAAATAAACCGAATGGCCCGCCTCAGGAACCGATTCCAATTTTGCTCCGGGAACGAGACTTGCCAGGGCGGCCGCGGCAGGAGGCGGGAAAACCACGTCCTCCTTGCCCGAAATGAACAGCACCGGTACCGTCAGCTGCTTCAAATCCGCCGCCGGCCGAGTCCGCGCAGCCAATAATTTTGCGCGAAACGCCTCTTTGTCGAGGCCGCTGCTGAGGCGGTCGATTTCGCGATATAGGAATTCCAGAGCAGGCTGCTCGCGCGCCATCCGCTCTCCGGCCGCCGGATGAATGTTCCGCTTGCCAAGTTCAGCCGAGATCCCTCGGTGTGCTGCAACCCAACTTTCGACGCCCTTGCGCTCGGCTTCATCCAGTGTGCTCACATCAACCGTGCCTCCGGTTGCCGCCATGACCAAAGCCCGGACGCGCCTTGGATGGCGCAGAGCAAAGCTCAGGCATGTCCACCCTCCCATAGATTGTGCGACGAGCCGAACTTCCTCAAGTTTAAGATGATCGACCAGCGCCAACAGGTCCCCTTCAAACAACGCGGGATCAACAGCGCCGGACGTCACGCGCGATGGAGAAAATCCGCGATGAGCAAAGGTAACGCACGCGTAGCGGCGCGAAAAATGGGGAACCTGCTGCCACCATGAAAGATGATTCCCCCCCAGTCCATGGGCAAACACGATGGCTGGTCCGCTGCCGGTGCACTCGTAGTAGATCTCGGCGCCCTCGCTTTGAACGAAACCGTTCGTGACAGCAGCATTTCGGACTTCAGAAGGTTGTCCCCCCTGAGCCTCTCCGCCGGAAGGCACCAACATACTTCCGGCGGCGAAGCTTGCGAGTTTCGTGAAATCGCGACGCGTAATCATGGGGAAGCGACCAGCATTGTAGCCCAGAGAGTGCCAACCCGCGAATGACTTTTGGCTGCCGCGATTGTCCCACCTGCAAGCAAGGCATAGACTTCTAGTCCCCATGTTCGAGCGTTACACCGAGATAGCCCGCCGCACGATTTTCTTCGCGCGCTATGAAGCGAGCCAGTATGGGAGCTCCACCATCGCCAGCGAACACATCCTGCTCGGGCTCCTGCGCGAAGATCGCGCCACGATGCGTCAATTCGCAGGCACTACGCAGTTAGGGCCCGAAATCCGCTCTGAAATCGAGAGACTTATCAAACGAGGCAAACCCTTCGCTACGTCCGTGGAAGTGCCGCTGAGCGACGAATCGAAAAAGATCCTGAACCTCGCGGGCGAAGAAGCGGACCGCCTCGGCCACAATCACATTGGAACAGAGCACATCCTGCTCGGCATCCTGCGTCTTCCGGACTCCCTTGCCGCCAAGCTACTCATAGCTAGAGGCGCAAAACCGAACGTCATTCGCGAGCAAGTCGCAAAAGGTCCTGCGTCGGTCGTTGCCGCCACCCAGCCGGCCAGCGGTGCGCTGGCCGCCCTGGATGACTTTTTGGGCCTATTGAGAGCGGGCCCCTCCAAGGAAGTGGCTGCTTCCTTTCACGACAAAGGACAATATGTCGATTCCTCCGGAAAGCGCTGGCTCGGCCGCACGGAGATCGACAAAGGAGCCGAAGCCTTGTTCGCTCCCTTTGCCAAGAGAAATGTCAGCCTCCTCTTGGAACGTACAACCAAGGGTCCACCCGAGACGTTTGTCGCGTCCGTGCTCTGGGAATTCGCCGCCGCTTCCGGCGACCACAGCAAATCGCTGCTCCGCATGAGCATCGTTTTGGCCCCTGATGGGGAGGAGTGGAAGATTGTTCTAGTGCAAGCGACGCCGGTCCTGTGGCTCTAGAGTCGCTTCTTTGCCTACACCATTTCTTCCGAGATGTTGACGCTCGACCCCACTTTCAGTAGCCTCCTCACTACCAGCCGCAGGCAGCCTCTTGCTTCGTCGCACGACGCAAACGGAGATTTTGATGGACGAAACCCTTAAACCCGGCTCTGGCAAACCTGGCCGAATCTCCCGCCGCGAATTCGCTCGCCGCGCCGCCATTGCTTCGGCAGCAGCGTCCATTGCCCCGGGCGCCGCGCTCGCCGCACCGGCAGCTCCCGCCGTCCCGTCGCAGGCCCCTGATATTCCCAAACTTTCTCCGGAAGGCCACGCCGAGGTCGAAGCGCGGATCCAATCCATCTTCAGCCAATACGGCAGCCGCTTCTCCGAAGCACAGAAAGCCGACCTTCGCAGGCTTTGCAATTTGGCGCAGCCGCCGCTCGATCGCTTGCGCGCCTACGCCCTCGAAAACGGCGACGGACCCGGCCTATACCTCAAACCGCTGCTCGAGCGTGAGAAAAACCCGCTCGAAAACACGCGCGTCGGAAAAACACCGGACGCCGAGACACAACCCTGAGGACATCGATGCCCACGGAAGAATTGGCTTTCCTGCCCGTCACGGAACTCGCGAAGCGCGTCGAAGCGAAAAAGCTTTCGCCGGTGGAGCTGACGCAATATTTTCTCGACCGCAGCGCAAAGTTCGGTCCCCGCTACAACGCCTACGCTCGCCTGACTCCGGAAATCGCCCTGGCCCAGGCCAAGACCGCCGAAAAAGAAATTCACAATGGCCACTATCGTGGCCCGCTGCACGGAATTCCCTACGCCGCAAAAGATCTCTTCGCCGTAAAAGGCCTGCCATGCACGTGGGGCGCGAAACCCTACGCCACGCAGGTTTTCGGCTACGACGCCACCGTCATCGAACATCTAAATCGCGTCGGCGCCATCCTGCTCGGCAAAGCGGCCATGATCGAGCTCGCAGGAGGAATGGGCTACCGCTTCGCCTCCGCTTCCCTGCAAGGCGAAGCAAAAAATCCCTGGGACACGAAATGCTGGACCTGCGGCTCGTCTTCCGGTTCCGGCGCCATCGTCGCAGCGGGCCTCGCGCCCTTTGCCCTGGGCACGGAAACCTGGGGCTCGATTCTTTGCCCTTCCGCGTTTTGCGGTCTCAGCGGCCTGCGCCCCACCTACGGCCGGGTCAGCCGCTATGGCGCGATGGCTCTGGCTCCGAGCATGGACAAAATCGGGCCGCTCGCACGCTCGGCCGAAGATTGCGCCCGCGTTTTTGCCGCCATCGCCGGGCATGATCCGAGAGATCGCAGCACCCTTCCCCTGGACAAAGCCGCGTTCACCTATTCGGCGTCTGTGGAGTTGAAGTCGCGCGCGCTGAAAATTGGCTGGCTGACCAATGCCTGGAAAAAGATGGAACCGGGCGTGGCGAAGGCCGCCGATGCCGCAGAGAAAGTGTTGAAGAAATATTTTCCGGGCGTGAAGAATGCGAAATTACCCGAAGGCCCGTTTGAGGACGCCGGCAACGTCATCGTCGCCGTCGAAGGCGCATCGTCGTTTCGCTCGCTGATTCGCTCCGGGCGCGTAAGCGAATTGGCCGACACACTGGGACAAATCGCCGGCTACGTGAACGAGCAATTTTGCGGCGCCGATTATTTGCAGGCACAGCGCGTCCGCGAGATTCTCCAAAAGAAAATGGAGGCATTGTTTGATTCCTTTGACTTGCTGGTGACTGTAACGCAGCCGGTCGCCGCGACGCCGCTGGACTTGAACCTCGAGACTGGGCTTTCTTACGCAGATCCGCTCGGCGGCATCGGAAATTTGTGCGGCCTCCCCGCTCTGTCTGTACCATGCGGCTTCACGGAAAAGAATCTTCCCGTAGGCTTGCAATTCATGGCTCGCGCCGGCGATGACATCGCCGTCATCCAGGCCGCGCGCATCTACCAACTGCACACCGACTGGCATCGCAGGCACCCCAAGGTTACGTGATACCCTCTCGCTGGAGGTGCGATCGCGATGCACGGAATTTGGAAGGATATGTTTTTCCTCAGCCTGCCGATCCTGGAGAAAATTCTGCGGCCGGTCATTGTCTACATTTTCCTCATTGTCGGCCTGCGCCTGTCCGGGAAACGCGAACTCGCGCAGCTCAATCCCTTCGACCTGATTGTTCTCCTGACGCTATCCAACACCGTACAGAACGCCATCATCGGCGACGACAACAGCGTCACCGGCGGAATCATCGGAGCGGCTTCCCTGCTCGCCATCAACTACCTCGTCGTGCGTTTTCTCTACGATCACCGCAAGATCGATCAACTTGTCGAGGGCAGAGCCGATGTCCTGATTGAAGATGGAAAAGTCTACGAACACAGACTCAAGAAGGAATTGATTACCAAGCAAGAGCTCGCGGCTGCGGCGCGCAAGCAGGGATTCGATTCGCTTGCGGAGGTGCGGCAGTGCGTCTTGGAGCCGGGCGGAACGTTGAGCTTTACTGCCAGGAAACCGGACACCGAGGATATTCGACATCAGGCGTTGTTGAAGAAATTCGACGCGCTGACGGAAGAACTAGCGCGGTTGCGCAAGCTGCAGCCGCCGGCGACGGCGTAAGAGCATGCGCGGTCGACTTCAAGACAAAAGGGGAAAGAACAAAGATGGAAGACGGCGTGGAACTGCCGGAAGGCCGCGAAATTCATGAAGAGTATCGGTATACACTGCCGGTTTCGCTGACGATTTCGATTCTTGCCGTGCTGGTTGCCGGCGCGGCGCTGCTGAGCCATCGCGCGCACACGGAGGAGTTGCTGCTGCAAGCGCAGGCCACGGATCAGTGGGCTTACTACCAGGCAAAAAATATCCGCTGGCACGAAATGCAAAGTATCGCGGACCTGCTCGGCGCGCTGGCCCCGCAGGACAAGGAAAAAACGGCGGCGCTGCACGAAAAATATCTTGAGGAAGTGCAGCGCTACGAAGGCGACAAGGAGGACATCAGCGAAAAAGCCAAAGAATTGGAGAAGGAGCGTGACCTGATCAGCCGCCGCGCGGACCGCTTTGACGGCGGCGAGGCGCTGCTGGAAGTGGGGTTGGTGATTTGCTCGATCACCTTGCTGACCAAGCGCCGCGCCTTCTGGATCGCCGGAATATTCGTTGGAGCATTCGGCGTAGCGATGGCGGTGACAGGATTGTTTTTGAAGTGAGAGGCGACGACAAGAAAAGAAAAGCGAATGATAACGCAGAGACGCAGAGTACTCAGAGGGAGCGCAGAGATTTAGTCGCGTCAACTATTCGCTCCGATTAGTTGCAGGCACTCGAGGGCGGCGGCGATGGTGCGATCGATGTCTTCGGGGGTGTGGGCGGCGGAGAGGAAGGCGGCCTCGAATTGCGAGGGGGCCAGGAAAATGCCGCGGTCGAGCATTTCGCGAAAGAAGCGCGCGTAGCGTTGGGTGTCGGAGCGTTTCGCTCCCGTGTAATCACGAACGGGCTGGTCGGTAAAGAATATTGTGCCGAGGGAATGGCTGGCATTCACTTGTGCCGCGACATGCGTTTCCGCGATGGCTTTGCGCAAGCCGGAGACGAGGCGTGCGGCGTTTTGGTTGATGCGCTCGTACAAGCCGGGCGCCGTCAACTGCCTCAGCGCGGCGATGCCCGCGCTCATGGCCAGCGGATTTCCGGCTAGCGTGCCGGCCTGGTAGACGGGACCGAGCGGCGCGACGTTGTCCATCAGCTCGGCGCTGCCGCCGTAGGCCGCGACGGGAAGGCCCCCGCCGATAATTTTGCCGAGCGTGGTGAGGTCGGCTTCGACTCCAAGAAGTTGCTGCGCGGCGCCGTTGTGCAGGCGGAAGCCGGTGATGACTTCGTCGATGATGAGCAGCGAGCCATTCTTTTTGGTGATGTCGCGAAGGCTGGAAAGGAAATTGAGAGCGGGCGGAACGACGCCCATATTGGCGGCGATGGGCTCGACGATTGCGGCGGCGATTTTATTTTTGCGTTGGTCGAAAATTCGCTCGACCGCGCCGAGATCATTGTAGGGCGCGTTGAACGTCAGTTCGGCGAGCGCTTGCGGAACACCGGGGCACTCCGCGATGTCCAGCGTGGCGAGGCCGGAACCGGCTTGCGAAAGAAAACTATCGGCGTGTCCGTGGTAGCCGCCTTCAAATTTTAGAATGAAATCGCGCTTGGTGACTCCGCGCGCGAGCCGCACCGCGCTCATGGTCGCTTCGGTGCCGCTGGAGACGAAGCGGATTTTTTCGATGGAAGGAATCGCGCGGGTAATCAGCGTGGCGAGTTCGATCTCGAGTTCGGTGGTGACTCCGAAACTGGTGCCGCGTTTGGCTTGCTGGGCGATGGCCGCGGTGATGGCGGGATTAGCGTGGCCTAACAGAATGGCGCCCCAGGAGCAGACGAAATCGAGGAGTTGGTTTCCGTCGACGTCGTAGAGATATTGGCCTTCGCCGCGCTCGATGATGAGCGGGTCTCCGCCAACGGAGCGGAACGCACGCACGGGGCTGTTGACGCCGCCAACGAGAAGTTTTGTGGCGCGCTCGAAGATTTCGCGAGAGCGGCGGCGGTCGCGGTGCAGGGTTGGTCGTGTTGCGCTCATGGGTCTTGACTCACGATAGCACGGGAAAGGCCTGCCTCTGTTCTGGCTTTTGCGGCACAGTTGAAACCGTGCTCTGACGGGGAAGCGCCAGGCTAAAGCCCGCCGCTACGTAACGGGGAAAAGCATCCTTCACCCGCCAGAATGCGGCGGGCAAACGGCGCGAGCGGGTTCGGGATGACAGCGGGAGGCGCATCGTAGGGTCATTGCAGGTCGGCGAGGACGGCGACGTCGAATTTGGAATAATACTTCTTTACGTCGCTGGAGCCGTACTTGGCGCGGAATTTTTCGACTACGGACGCCACCTGTTTGGGGTCAGTGACTGGAGCAACCTTCCGATCGGCCTTTGCGCCACCGGCCTCGATTTGGATGGACGGGTTCTTGAGCACATTCTTGTACCACTGTGTATCCGAGCCGGTCACGGGCAAGAGATAGAGCTTGTTGTCTTCCGAGACGAACCAGACTGGGATGGAGATCGAGCGCCCTGACTTTCTGCCGGTCACCGTGATGTTGACTTCCCGAGATCGGGAAAGGCGGTCCTTTAGAGGGTCGCTACGCGTTGGCTTGTTACTCATGCAAAATCTCCTTGACTCCGGTTTGATGCCGGGCGGCTCAGCAAGTTGCGAACAACAAAAGGGCTGGCGGATAGAACGCCGCGGCCGGTACATGTGCTGCGGCGGGGACCGTAGAAGATCAGTCGTCCCTCCGGGACTCGAGTTTTGTTTTGTTTCCGTACCCAGGACTTCGTCCTGGGCTAAATTCTTCGCCGTCCCATGGGAGACTTGTGGGCACGGCGGCTAGTAATGCTCCCAAATGGCTTTCCAGTGTTCGTCGGGGTGGGTGGACTTCACGATAAGCTGGTTGCCGTAGAGCTCGAAGGCGCGCGGGAGGCCTTTGCCGATGAGGCTGCGCACGAGTGCGCCCTCGACGTGGTAGGTGAAGGTATGAGTGCTTTCGTTGATCTGGTATGAGCCGAAGGAGGCTTCGTAGCCGCCTTGCGAATACTGCTCAGACGCGGCAGTGGTGTGTGCGGGCGGGTTGCGTTCCATGACCTGGACGGACATGTGACCGTCGCGTGTGAAGACGAGCAGTCCGGTGGAGTCGGCA
>WNFP01011368.1_pt1 | contig 10791 bp, 8 predicted proteins | sample 5400201 | NCBI WGS metagenome assembly WNFP01 (sample SAMN13153355, study PRJNA577476) | soil metagenome | isolation source: 115 cm saprolite under Madrone tree | place: USA:California | collected 2016-06-14
TTTTCGCCTCAGACCAACGTTGTGCGCCAGGATGGCCTGCGCGGCGCGCTGCTGACCGTGATGAAAAACGGTGGGGCTTCCACACTGGACATTGTTGATCACATCAAGGCCATGCTGCCCCGGATCGCGGAGACGCTGCCTGTCCCGCCGGAAGACATAGTGATGAAGCCTCTGTTCGATCAGTCGCTCTTTGTGCGCGCGTCCATTCAAGGCGTGCTGAAAGAAGCTCTGACGGCCGCATGCCTCACCGCCGCCATGATCCTGCTGTTTCTGGGAAACTGGCGCAGCACGCTGATTATCGCCATCTCCATTCCGCTTTCGATTCTTTGCTCCGTAATCACACTGAGCGCGCTGGGTGAAACCTTCAACATCATGACTCTGGGGGGCCTGGCGCTGGCCGTCGGCATATTGGTTGACGACGCGACGGTAGAGATCGAAAACATCGAGCGCAATCTGCACATGGGCAAGGAGCTGCGCACGGCCATCCTCGATGGCGCGCAGCAGATTGCGGTGCCTGCATTTGTTTCTACCCTGTGTATCTGCATTGTGTTTGTACCTATGTTCTTTCTGACCGGCGTAGCGCGGTATTTGTTTGTTCCTCTGGCGGAAGCCGTGGTCTTTGCCATGCTTGCCTCATACCTGCTTTCGCGAACGCTGATCCCAACGCTCGTCATGTATCTGCTGCGCAATTACATGCAGGAACACGAGGCCCGCGCCGCAGGCAAGCGGCGGAGCTTCTTCGGCCGCCTACAGGGCCGTTTTGAGAAATGGTTTGAACGTCTGCGGGAAAATTACGTGCAGACTTTGGAATTGTGTCTCGAACACCGTCGTGTGGTGATTTTTGGTTTCCTTGGCTTTTGCGTGCTGTCGCTCGGTCTGGTCTTCGTTATCGGAGAAGACTTTTTCCCTGATGTGGACGCGGGATTATTCCGCCTGCATGTGCGCGGACGTCCGGGATTGCGAATCGAAGAAACAGCGCGGCTGTGCGACCAGATAGAGCAGGTCCTGCGCCAGGACATCCCCAAAGAAGAGCTCGTCACCATCCTCGACAACCTGGGGCTTCCCTACAGTTCCATCAACAATACGTACAGCACCAGTGGGACCATAGGAACGTCGGACGCGGAGATACTGGTCTCGCTCAATCCCCAGCATCACCATCCGACGGCGGATTACGTAAAGCGTCTGCGGGAAGAGCTGCCGGTGCAGTTTCCGGGCACGGAATTCTTCTTCCAGCCGGCGGACATCATCAGCCAGATCCTGAATTTTGGGCTGCCCTCTCCCATTGATATTCAGGTTGTGGGCCGGGACATCAATCAGGACTACATCATTGGACAGCGTCTGGCCAACCGTCTGCGGCAGGTGCCGGGCGCGGTTGACGTGCATGTCCAGCAGCTCATGAACGGCCCCGCACTCAAGCTCAACGTGGACCGCAGCCGCGCGCAACAGGTCGGACTGACGCAACGTGACGTCGCACAGAATCTGCTTGTCTCTTTGAGCGGCAGCTTTCAAACCACGCCCACATTCTGGCTGAATCCGCAGACTGGCGTTTCTTACAGTCGAATCTCGCGACCATCAAGCCGGCTTCCACGCCAATTTTGATATCGCACTACAACATCCAGCCGGTGGTTGACGTCTACGCCAGCGTGCAAGGCCGCGACCTTGGGGGGCTGGCCAGGGATACGCGCAAGATCCTGCAAGAATTTGAAGCTCCAGGCAAAGACGGCAAGAGCACTCTGCCCCGGGGAACGCATCTGGTGCTGCGCGGCCAGGTGGACACCATGACGTCGTCGTTTTTGGGTCTGGGCATCGGTCTGGTCATGTCCATTGTCCTGGTGTATCTCCTGATCGTGGTAAATTTTCAGTCCTGGCTGGACCCGTTTATTATCATTACTGCCCTTCCCGGCGCGCTCGCCGGCATTTGCTGGATGCTCCTGCTTACGCACACAACACTGAGTGTGCCGTCGCTCACTGGATCGGTCATGTGCATGGGAGTGGCCACGGCCAACAGCATCCTTATTATTTCCTTTGCGCGCGAGCGTATGAAGGAAGGTTGCAGCGCGCTGCAAGCGGCCCTGGAAGCTGGACGCACGCGCATGCGCCCGGTCATTATGACGGCCCTGGCTATGATGATCGGAATGGTTCCTATGGCGCTAGGTTTGGGTGAAGGTGGCGAACAGAACGCTCCCCTGGGACGCGCCGTGATTGGCGGCCTGCTTTTCGCCACCGTGGCGACTTTGTTTTTTGTTCCCGTAGTTTTCAGCGTGATGCACGGCAGAAAATCCGGCAGCGCTTTGACGCCACAACCGGTTGGTGGCGATTAGAAGGACCTATTTAAGATGACACAGTTGCCCGACGAAAGAACGCAAGACAAACCCGGAACGCGGGCCAAGCCGCATGCTGTCCGCGCGCTGGTAATCGTGCTGTTCCTGCTGCTGGTGGCCGGCGGCTTCGCAGTAGTGCGCCGCGTGAACGAAAGCAGGGTCCTGGCCAGGGAAACGGAGAAGCTTGCCATACCCACGGTGGCGACGATCAAGCCCATTACTGAGCCTTCCAATGACGAACTGATGTTGCCTGCCCAACTCCAGGCTTACGTGGAATCTCCGATTTACTCGCGTACCAATGGATATCTGCTGCGCTGGTACAAGGACATTGGCAGTCACGTGAGAAAAGGCGAACGGCTTGCCGACATTGACACACCGGAAATCGATCAGGAGCTCTCGCAGGCCCGCGCCGCTCGTGACCAGATCGGCGCGCAGTTGGAACTGGCCAAGAGCTCAGCCGAACGCTGGCTCAATCTGCGCAAAAGCGATTCCGTTTCCCAGCAGGAAGCCGACCAGCAGGTCAGCGCTTACAACCAGGCAAAAGCGAATCTGGCCGCGGCGGACGCCAACGTTCGACGGCTCGAGCAGTTGGAGTCGTTCAAGCACATCGACGCTCCGTTTTCCGGAGTGCTCACCCAGCGCAACACGGACACGGGCGCACTCATCAACGCCGGCAGCACCAGCCAGACCAAGGGGCTTTTCAATCTGGCTCAGGTCGATCCACTGCGGGTTTACGTGAGTGTTCCCCAGATGTACGCGCCCACGATCCACGCCGGAATGTCCGCCTACATTGAGATGGAAGAATATACGGGGCAGAAATTTCCCGGCAAGGTCGTCCGCACCGCCGATGCCATCGATCCTGCAACGCGTACCCTGCTCACCGAAGTTGATGTCCCTAACAAAGACCAGCATCTGCTGCCCGGCTCCTATGCCAAGGTCCACTTTGCGGTGCCGGTACAGACGGCCCGCATCTCCATCCCGGTAAACACCGTGTTGTTCCGCTCGGAAGGACCGCGGGTCGCGGTTGTAGGATCGGACAAGAAAGTCCACTTAAAGCCAATCGTCATCGGCCGCGATTTTGGCACCAAGGTCGAAGTTCTGAGCGGGCTTGATGCGTCCGAGCAGATCGTGGTGAACCCAGCCGACTCACTCGAAGACGGCCAGCAGGTCAACGTGAAGGCAGGCGGACCGCCATCGTGATAAAGAAGATCATCGCAGCACTGCTTCTGCTCGCCCTCACCGGATGCGCCGTCGGACCCAACTATCACCGGCCTGACGTGGCCGTTGCTCCTGCGTGGAAGGAACAAGCGCCCTGGCGTGTCGCCAGCCCGCAAGACGCCATACCCAAAGGCACGTGGTGGAGCATTTTTGGTGACGATGAACTGAGCCAATACGAGGCGCAGGCAATCACAGCCAATCAAACGATTGAGATCGCGCGCAACCAACTGCAACAAGCGCGTGCTTCGGTGCGCATTACCCAGTCCGGACTGGCCAATGCGCAGTACCAGGCGTCCGCTGCCAATCTGGAAAATGTTCGCCTGGTGATGACATCCGAACTCGCGGCCGACTACTTTAACTTGCGCGAACTCGATGCCGAGATCGGCGTGGTCGATGCTGCGGTCGAGTACCAGGAAAAGGCACTGGTCGTGGTTAAGAACCGGCACGATGGCGGTGTGGCCTCAGGTCTGGACCTCAATCAGCAAGAGACCCTGCTCAACGCAACGCGCACGCAAGCGCGACTATTGCGACGACAGCGCGCGCAGTTTGAGCACGCGATCGCCGCGCTCGTCGGTGTGCCTGCCTCCACCTTCACCGTGCCGGCCAAGCCGCTGTCACTCGCGCCGCCGGTCGTGCCCACCGGAGTTCCGTCAGATGTTCTGGAGCGCCGCCCCGATGTGGCGCAGGCCGAGCGGCAGATGGCGTCATTCAACGCGCAGATCGGAGTGGCAAAGAGTGCGTACTATCCCAGCATCGGAATCTTCGGCGGAGGAGGATTTGAGAACAGCGCTCTGGGCAAAATTCTGAACGGCCCCAGCGGCTTCTGGGCTGTGGGCGCAAACGTTGCCGAATCTCTCCTGAGCGGCGGAAAAAGAAAAGCCCAGGTTGATTTCGCCACTTCAGCCTACGGCAGCGGCGTGGCCAACTATCGCCAAACCGTGCTCACCGCTTTCCAGGAAGTTGAAGACGGCCTCTCCGGACTCAACGTGTTATCGCAAGCCGCCGAGAGTCAGGACCAGGCCGTGGCCGCAGCCCAACGCGCTCTGAAGATCGCCAACGAGCGCTACGTTGGCGGACTGGTGACATACCTTGATGTCGTGACCGCGGAACAAACTCTACTCGACAATCAGCGCCTGGCCGCGCAAATCCTGGGCCAGCGGCTGGTAACATCTGTCGCGCTGATCAAAGCCCTCGGCGGAGGCTGGGACGCCTCCAGCTTGCAAGCGATTCACGTGAACACCACGCTGAAGCAAGCGGTTGAGCCCTAGCGCGACGCGGCTGTGGAGGTCTAGGTTCGAAGTGGTTTAGGTGTCCATCACTCTCCGGGCTACGTGAAGGCCCACTCCGCCGCCAAGCCGCGACTCGCGCCAGTCAATCTGAAAGCCGGCGGCTGTAATTGCAGCTTCAAACTCGGGAATGGTCTTATAGAGCCGAATTGATGGGGCCAGATATCCATAGACCATCGGCTCCCTGTGCCACAACCAGCCGGCGAGCCGCCCTGCATGCCACATGTACCAAAGGAATAGTTCGCGCCAGTATCTTCGGACTGGCCTGTAAAAATCAAGGTTGAGTAATACGCCGCCGGGTTTGAGCACTCGGGCGATCTCGCGCAAGGCCTGAGCAAAGTCTCCGGCGTTGCGAAGCCCATAGCCGATGCTGACCATGTCTACGCTCTGATCGCGAACGCATAAATGCTGCATATCACATGCAATGAAGCAGACGTCGTTGTTGGTATGGCGCAGGCGGCGCGTCGCCTCCCGAAGCATTTCCAAACTACAGTCCAACCCGAGAATTGTTGCGGCGCTCGTCATCTGGCTTAGGGGAGAGGCAAGATCACCGGTCCCGCACGCAATGTCGAGAATACGCGGCGACTTCGCAATTCGCTGAGTACCCTGCTGCAAGAGCTTCGCTTTCCAGAACCGGTCCATGCCAAAGGAAAACAGTCGTGTAAATGTGTTGTATCCGGGAGCAAGAACATCGAACAGGGTGGTTACATACCGGTCTTTGAAGGCCTGGTCTTCGAGCCGGAGGACCTCACTCATTTCGGCCAATTCTTGTGGATTCCGTCCATCGCGTGCTTTGAGCCGAAACAAAGCCATTCCTCCCTGCATCTGCCCCGATTGGTCTAGTCGACCCCAAACCAATGTCCTCCCAACTCTTCGGAGCAGGGTTGGGAATGGCCTTAACTATGTGCCGCTTTTTGCAAGAGATGCGGTTCTTGAAAAAAATTGAGCGAATCGTCCGCTTTTCAAAACTGAACCGTACAGCGCTTTATTCCCTTCCGCCTGAAAATGCCATTTCTCAGGAGCGCTTCCTGATGGCAACCAGAAACCCAGGACGCGGTATGAACCAACCACCGCAGCGTGTATATCGGCGGCTGGGCTCACGAACAAGACAAAGCCTGCGGTTTCAAGCTTTGCCGCAGATCGTCTACCCAGGCGAGCTAACGACTAAAGCGGTGAGCTAGGGCTGCGCGTCGGAGACGCGGCACTTGAGTTGGTGTGAGTCCAACAAAACTGGAAAGTCGCATTCGAAATCTAGCATTAGTATTCTTTAATCCCATAAAAATCATTGCGTAGTTGACACTACTTTCTTTTCATATTCCCAATATACTTAGCAGCATCCCCCGAAGCGCTGACAGGGGACAACCACGCACATGACTGGCGAAGAGTCACTACGCATGCTCTATTTGGAAGATACGAAGGCGGATTTCGAGCTCTGCCTGCGAACGCTCGAGAAGGGTGGTTTGAGAGTCAAGGTCGACCACGTCGTGAACGAAGAACAATTTCGAGAGCGCCTGAGTTCTGAGGTGTACGACATTGTTCTCGCAGATTACCGGGTCCCGGGATGGAGCGGCATGGCCGCATTCCATCTTCTTCGCTCTCGGCATCTGGACACTCCATTTGTTCTGGTGACGGGATCGCTCGGAGATGAACTGGCCGCCGACTGCATTAAACAGGGGATGTCTGACTTCGTGCTGAAAGACAGGCTGACTCGTCTTCCCATCGCCGTAACGCAGGCAATCGAGCGCAAAGAATCCGCGGACGCCTTGCGGCGCACGGAGGCAGAGTTCCAGTCGCTGGTGGACCGCGCTCCCATCGGAATTTACCGCTCGAGCGTGAAAGAGGACCGCTTTCTTACGGTCAATCCCGCACTCGTGAAGATGTTGGGCTATGCTTCCGCCGACGAAGTCATGACATTGAAGCTTTCGCGAGACGTTTATGTAAAGACCAGAGAACGCAAGGAAGTCCTGGAAGAAATTTCCGGCCTGGATTCCTACATCGGCATTGAACTGCAATGGAAGAGAAAAGATGGCCAGCTTATGACCGTGAGGATCTCCGGGCGTCCGATTCGGAACCAGGAAGGCGAGGCCGTCATCCAGGAAGTAGTGGCAGAAGACATTACGAAACAGAAGTCGCTGGAGCAACAGCTATGGCAGGCTCAGAGGATGGAAGCCGTAGGGCGCCTCGCCGGAGGCGTGGCCCACGACTTCAATAATTTGCTGATGGTCGTAAATAGTTGCGCCGAGCTCGTATTGCAGCATACTTCTGACGATCGTATCCGCAAGTACGCAGGACAAATTGTTACCGCGGGCGCCAAGGCTACTTTAGTCACCCGCCAGCTCCTCACCTTCGGCCGCAGACAGGTTTTCGAATCCAGGGTACTGGACCTCAATCTGCTGGTGCGCGACTTCACAAAATTCCTGCCGCCCTTGATTGGTGAAGACGTGGAGATGAGTTTGGTCACGACGGATCCTGCATTCGTGAAGATCGACGCCGGGCAAACCGAGCAGGTAGTCATGAACCTTGTAGTGAATGCCCGGGACGCAATGCCGCGGGGCGGTAAGCTTGCGCTGGAGATCGCCACGGTTGATCTGGAAACCATCGACGGCGTCCTTCATCCCCTGGTCCCGGCAGGACGCTACGTAACTCTTTCCGTAAGCGACACTGGAATCGGAATGGATGTAGAGACCAAAGGCCGTATCTTTGAGCCGTTTTTTACCACCAAGGAAGCCGGAAAAGGCACCGGTCTTGGTCTGGCCACGGCCTTCGGAATCATCAAGCAAGCCGGGGGCTTCATCTCCGTCTACTCGGAGCGCGGCAGAGGCACCACGTTTCGGATTTATTTTCCCAGGGTCCAGGAACCTTCACGGCCTCAGGCGCTGCCGGCTGCCAGTGCGGGAGAGATCCCGCGCGGATCAGAAACCATCCTTCTGGTTGAAGACGAGGCTGGTCTGCGCGCCATCACCAAGGAGTTCCTCGAATCAATAGGCTACACCGTTCTGGAAAGTCCAAATGCGGCCCAGGCTTTTACTCTCTCTCTCAAACACGCGGGGCATATCCACGTAATCCTGACCGACCTGGTGATGCCGGGAGTTCGCGGCTCGGAAATGGCTTTCCGCCTGAAGAAATCTCACCCCACCGCCAAGATCATTCTGATGTCCGGATATTCCGATCGCGTCATCGCTGTAGAAGAGCTTGGGCCCGACGCGCTGTTTCTGCAAAAGCCCTTCAAGCTTTCCACCCTGGCGCAAAAGCTGCGCTCCGTTCTCGATGCTTGACAGGCTCGGCCTCATCTCCCTTTCAGCATGGCAGAAACACAACCATGTCCATGAACTTCATAAATAAAGTCGCGATCGCAATAGCACTTGGGCTGCTTCTCCTCGGTTCTGTCAGCGGACTCTCTTATTGGAATGCATTGCGGGAGGAAAAAGACCGCCAGTTGGTAATTCATACTTATCAGGTCCTTGAAAGCATTGATGGTCTTAGCCTTGACCTTGCGGATGCCGACGGCGGGCAACGTGGCTATGCCCTCACAGCCGATCCAGCATACTTGCCGCCTTTTAATGCAGAAATAAACCGAATTCCCTCAACTCTCGCCCAATTGCGCCAACTCACGGCGGACAATCCTAATCAACAGCGCAAGCTGGACGTATTAGAACCGCTGGTGCGTGAGAAGATCGCCCAGATGCGGACCGCGGTTGAGCTGCGCAAGAATAGACGGGTGGATGCGCGTCAGGAACTGGCGCTCCAGGAAACGGATAAGAATCTGGCGGTGAAAATCCACGAACAACTGACGGCCATGGCAGACGAGGAACAGAGGCTGCTCCAGCAGCGCACCGCAAAAGCGGCGGCGGCATTTCGTAACACCAAGGCTGCCATGCTGTTGAGAAATGTATTGGCTATCTGTCTCCTGCTTGGGGCTGGGCTGGTGATTCGCCGAGAGTTCGGACAACGTCAGAAGGCCGAGACCGCGCTGCGAACCAGCGAAGAGCGTTTTCGTCTAATGGTCTCCGACGTGGCGACCTATGCCATTCTCACCTTGGACCCAGACGGATTGGTCGTCACCTGGAACGCCGGCGCGCAACGCATCAAAGGCTATCGCGAAGAAGAGATCGTCGGACAGCACTTCTCCCGTTTTTATCCTCCCGAGGATATCGCTGCCGGCAAGCCCGAGATGGAGCTTAAGATTGCCGCCGCCGAAGGACGAATCGAGGATGAAGGATGGCGTATACGGAAAGACGGCTCCAGGTTCTGGGCGAGTGTCGTGGTTACGGCAATGCGGGACGCCAGGGGCAAACTCGTTGGCTTCTCCAAAGTCACGCGCGATTTGACGGAAAGCAAGCGGGCTGAGGAAGAGGTGCGCAACCTGAATCGCAGCCTGGAGCAGCGCGTAACCGAATTGACCATTGTCAACCGCGAACTTGACGGTTTTACTTACTCGCTCGCGCATGACCTGCGGGCCCCATTGCGCCACATGCATGGTTTTGCGGAACTCCTATGGCGGAGCAGCCATGAGAACCTGCGAGACGAAGAGAAAAGTTTTCTCACCACGATTTTGAACTCGTCAAAGGAAATGGGACGTCTGGTCGACGGGTTGCTGAACTTTGCCCGGCTGGGGCGGACAGACCTGAAGCAGACGCGCGTTGACCTGCGGCAAGTGGTTGAAGACGTACGAAGCCAACTGGAGCCGGAAACAAAAGACCGTGCCCTCACCTGGCACATCGGCGGCCTGCCTGCCGTGTCTGGCGATCCAGCATTGCTGCGGCAGGTCTTCCTGAGTCTTCTTTCCAATGCCGTGAAGTACACCGGCAAAACAGCCGCTGCCTGCATCGAGATCGGCAGCCACAACAGTGCGGACAAGATCACGGTGTTTGTGCGTGACAATGGCGCCGGCTTCGACATGCAATATGCCGGCAAGCTCTTTGAAGTTTTCCAGCGCTTGCACCATAGCGATGACTTTGAAGGAATCGGAGTCGGCCTGGCCAATGTGCGCAGGATCATCGAGCGCCATGGAGGACGCGTCTGGGCCGAGGGCGCGCCAGGCCGCGGCGCAACATTTTATTTCTCGCTCCCACAGAAAGAGGTTTACCAATGAGCAAACTCGGGTATGTTTTGTTAATAGACGACAGTCCAAACGACGTGACACTGACGCGGCATGCTCTGGACCGTTACAAGCTCGCCAATGAAGTCATCGTGCTAAGAGACGGCGCCGAGGCGCTCGACTATTTTTATGGTCGCGGCGATTTCGTCTCTCGCAATCCCGCAGATCCGATTGTGGTGCTGCTCGACATCAAAATGCCCAAAGTCGACGGCATTGAAGTGTTGCGGACGATGAAGAGTGATCCCAAGCTGAAACCCATTCCCGTCGTCATGCTCACGTCTTCGCGCGAAGGACCGGATGTGGATGAGTGTTACCGGCTGGGAGCGAACGCCTATGTCGTCAAGCCCGTCGATTTCCAGCAATTTACTGACGCCGTCCGGACACTGGGAATGTTCTGGGCGGTTGTCAATGAGCCAATCTCTTCAGCGTCCGCAAAATAGAAGGCGCGCTCCCGGGAAGTGGAGAGTACGGCGACTGCGGCGCACCGGGCGAACGCAATCTGCATCACATTTCACGGGAGCAGGAATTGCCATGGCCCGTCACTACAACATTTACAAACACAACCCTCGCACCAAGGAAAAGAAGCTTCTCCACGAGAAGGTACCGGAAGCGCTCGCGAACTGGCTGGCAGAGCAAGCCAAACGCGACCTGACGAAGAAAGATAAAGCCGCCGGCTTCAAGGTCGTCGCCGAACCCGCCGCCCAGTCGGCATTGCAGCGGAAGGCGAGCTAGGGCCGCGCCAAAAGTCCTGCATCTGAGTTTGGCTAACGGCTAATTGCTAATTGCTTTTTTTCTTGACATTCGTCTTTTCTTCGTGTATATTACTGTTTGTTAGAAAGTCCGGGAGCGGCGCCGGATAGTTTTGGAT
>WNFP01005765.1_pt1 | contig 10790 bp, 12 predicted proteins | sample 5400201 | NCBI WGS metagenome assembly WNFP01 (sample SAMN13153355, study PRJNA577476) | soil metagenome | isolation source: 115 cm saprolite under Madrone tree | place: USA:California | collected 2016-06-14
CATTGCTTTCAGCGGCACCGATGAATCGGGCCGCTACGACCCGGCGACTGCGCCGATGTTCTGGGACCTGCGCGTCAAGAGCCTCGAAAAGCAGGCGCTCGAACCGCTCAAGGCGCATGAGGAAATGCGTGGGGACACCTACAAGGAGGATGAGGCTGTCGCGAGCGTGGTGGCGAAGCTCCAGGCCAACGCCGAGTACCGGAGCCTGTTCGCCGGGGCCTTCGGCGGTGCACAGCCGGTCAACGCGGAAAACCTAGGCAGGGCGATAGCGGCGTTCGAGCGGACGCTGCTGGCCAACAACTCGCCGTTCGACCGCTACATGCGCGGCGACCGCAGCGCCATGACGGAGGAACAGGTCAGCGGAATGCAGCGCTTCGAGCGCGTCGGGTGCATCAAGTGCCACAACGGGCCCATGTTCTCCGATTACAAACTACATGTCATGGGCGTGCCCGACAACCCCGCTCTGCCCGCCTCCGACGACGGCGCGGAGAAAACCTATGCCTTTCGCACGGCGTCGCTGCGAAACCTCGCCTTTACCGCCCCCTACGAGCACAATGGCATGTTCCGGACGCTGAGCGACGTCGTGGGGTTCTATGAAGACGCCCGCGGCGGGCGCTCCCGGAACCCGAACGTCAGCAGCGAGAAGCTCGATCCGCTGATTCGCGAGTTGGGGGACTTCGACGAGGAGGACGTGGATCTGGTCGAGTTTTTAAGGGCTCTGAGCGATGACTCGTTCGACCGGACGATTCCCGAGCGCGTACCGAGCGGCCTGCCCGTCGGCGGAAGAATTCAATAGAGCAGAGTACGCGCCGTCGGGTATACTGCCACCGGGTTTTCGACACCCAAATTTTGAGGCATAGCGAGGAGGACCCACATGAAGCTGATTTCTCTGTTTGTACTCGGCGTACTGGCGGTTGCGATGAGCGCGTCGGCGCAGGCGCAGACCACAGACCCCATCAAAAAGGAGACCACAGACCCCATCAAAAAGGCGTTGCTCGCCGCTCCGAACGCGGCTATGGCCAAGGACGCCACGGTCATTAAGTGGAAACCCGACTTTACGTATGAAGTGTTAAAGAAAGGTGCCGCGCGTCGCGCAGAATCGAAAGCTCGCGGCGATGGGGGTGGCGGGGGCGAGCGATCGGGGAAAGATTGACGGGGCGGTTGCGGCCGCCGCGAAAGACGGAACGCGCATCATGTCCGAAGTCGGGTCCATATGGTATAAGTTCTGGGGCAACAGCGAGGCGACTGCCGTCAGGCACTCGTTTATCGCCGTGCCGAACCTCCGGGGGAAAGATGTCTCACTGCCGGAGGTCCGTGACGCAGGCGGCTCCTGGGTGATGTTCGCGGGCACGTCAGAGGCCCACATCATGTTGCCGGGACTATAACAGGCCCCAGTTTGTTCGGTGATCCTTCGATGATCCTGCGATCTCGGCGTCCGCTCAAAAGACAGGAGGGCGGCGGCACAAGCCGCCTTTGTGTCCGCACGCTCGTAGCTCGGGCCGCGTCTCGAGAGTCGTTATGAAGCGTCTGATCGTGTGTCTTCTAGCGGTTGCCGCGTTGTCCGCGCCGCAGGGCAAGCAGACCTTCACTGGCACCATTACGGACGACGAGTGCGGCAACGCCGATCATTCACGGATGCGAATGGGGCCGACGGACGCCGAATGCGTCCGGGCCTGCATCAGCGCCCACAGCGCCTCGTACGTGCTCTATGACGGCAAAGACATCTACACGTTGAGCGACCAGCAAACGCCGGAAAGATTTGCGGGACAGAAAGTCACCGTCGTAGGCGCGCTCGACGCCAAGACCAAGACGATCCAGGTGGAGTCAATCACCGCCGCAAGATAGAGCCCAGATCCATCTCAATTTGAAATTAAGTAAATTCATCGCGCGGCTGCATGCCTACTAGCGAGGCAGAAGGTGGGCAGTTTTAAAAGCCCTTATCTCCTATCCCGACTGAGTGGTGCGGATGAGAGGACTTGAACCTCCACTCCCTTGCGAGAACTAGAACCTGAATCTAGCGCGTCTGCCAATTCCGCCACATCCGCACGATGGTTGGGCAACTCCATTTTCGGAGACTCGCCCAGGTGGTGTCAATGCGGCGCTGCGCGCAACTCCAGAATCAGCCGCATCACCAACCCTTCGATCTGCGCCGCGACAGTGCGGTACAACGACTCGGTCTGTCCGATCGGATCCTTCACCGCCCACTCCACCACGCGGGGCGCCGTCACGCGCAAGGGCATCCCGCTCAGGTTCACCACCATGTCGAACTTCTCGCGCGAAACCACGTCGAGGCCCTTCGGAAAATGATCGTCAATGCGGATATTTCTCTCGGCCAGCACCTGCCGCGTCAGCGGCGCGATCACTGTAGCCGGGCTCAAGCCGGCGCTGCGCGCCACCATCACGTCGGAGCCGTAGGCGCGCGCGAATCCTTCGGCCATCTGGCTGCGGCAGGAATTGCCGATACAGACAAACAGCACGCGCTTCTTCACCGGGGCCCGGGGAGTGCGGGCCGCGCGCGGCGGGCCACCACGCAATCTCGGACGCCCTCCTCTTATCCCTCCCGGCGGTACCATTCAAGCGTCCTCCTCAGTCCCTCTTCGATGCTGAATCGCGGCGCATGGCCCAGCTCCGCTACTGCGGCAGAAATATCGGCCTGCGAGTGTCGCACGTCGCCCGCGCGGGGCGCTTCGTAGCGGGCGGGAATCCGGATGCCTTCCATTTTTTGCAGAGCGTTCCACAAGAAATTCAGCGTATAGCGGCCGCCGTTACCCGCGTTGTACATTTTTCCTTCGACGCCCCGAGCGTGCGCCGCTTTGACGCACAGTTCGGCCACATCCTCGACATAGGTAAAGTCGCGCGATTGCTCGCCGTCGCCGAAGATCGTAGGAGAGTTGCGCGCCAACAGGTGTTTCATGAACAGACTCAGCACGCCGGAGTACGGACTCGATGGGTCCTGCCTGGGCCCGTACACGTTGAAGAAGCGAAGAGAGAGCGGATAGTAAGAATAAGCGGGGTGTGGCCGTGGGTCAGGCTGCATCGGTCTCTAGAAATGCTGTTTGTGGTAACCGGCGGAGAGCGATGAGGCCGCGCACGGCTTCGGCGACGCGGACAAACATTTGCCATGCGGGCCGACGCCCTGGGGCGAACTCGTCGCCGTCAACATGGATACAGGCGACATTGCTTATCGCAAGACGCTCGGCGTCACCGACGCGTTTCCCCCGCAGCTTCAGAAAACCGGCCGTCCGAGCACCGGTGGTCCCATCCTCACCGCGAGCGGCCTTACCTTTGTCGGGGGCACGGATGATTTCCGCTTCCGCGCGTTTGCGACCGCGACCGGTCAGCAGCTCTGGGAGACCAAACTGCCGTCATCGATCGAGGCGACGCCTGCCACGTATATGGGCGCGGATGGGCGGCAGTTCGTGACCGTGGTCAGCACGGGCGGCAGCCTCACGGGCTCGGATGTTACAAACGACGAGATCGTCGCCTTCGCCTTGCCGAAGAGATGAACCGAATTTTGGCGGCCGCCGGCCGAATACAAAGCTGAGCCGGCTTTATTACCTGGTCGTTGAAAACGGTGGGCGGCAGCACCACACCGGGCGTGAGCAACGGGAAATCTGTCAACCGGACTCTCGTATTCCGTGGCTGCGAACGAATAGGAGATAGAGGGCGACGAGGACCAGGAGGGAGCCGTTGATGCCGATGACCTTCGGCGCCCCGATGATCGTCGCGAAGTAGCCGCCGGCCAGGCTGCCGAGCGGCATGCCGCCGCGGAACGCCACCATGTAGATGCTCATCACGCGGCCGCGCATCGCGTTAGGGGCAATGAGCTGAACGAGCGAGGTGATTGTCGAAAAGACCATCATCAGTGACGCGCCAGTGAAGAGGAGTAGAACTTCGCTGAGCCAGATCGTGTGCGACATGGAGAACGCCAGAATCAGCAGACCGTAGATGGCCTGCATCGTCAGCGCAGTCACACCCATCCGCTTGAATTTTCCAAGCCACGCCACGACGAGTGCGCCGGCGATAGAGCCGGTGCCGGAAAACGCCATCAGGTGGCTGTACGTGCCGGCGCCTCCTCGAAACACCCGCTGCGTGAACACCGGCAGAAAGGTCAGGACCGCAAACCCGAGAAACGTCGTGGCCGCCGCGAGGACGATGAGGGCGACAAGGCTGCCGTGGTTGCGCACGTAGTGGAGCCCGCCCTGCAACTCCTCTCGCATGCGCCTGGTGTGCGTCGGCGGGACGTGCTTTACGTGGAGCGACATTAGCGTGCCGATTACGATCAGGAACGACAGCGCATTGAGGAAGAAGGCCGCGTTCATCGCCTGCGGTTCGTTGTAACCCCATTTCAGGAACGTGGCGAGCGTCGCGGCGAACAGCAGCGGTCCGAGCACTTGCGCTAGGTTGAATTGGATCGAGTTCAGCGCGATGGCGTTCGGTAGATCTTTCTCGGCCACGAGCGAGGGCAGCAAGGACTGATACGCCGGGCCTCCGAACGACTGCGCGACACCCGTAATGAACGACAGGCTCATGATGTGCCAGACCTGGACGACCTGCATGTACATCAGGACGGCGAGCGTGCCCGACGTGAACATCTGGATATATTGCGACGCCAGCAGCGTCTTGCGACGGTCGTAGCGATCGGCGAATACGCCTCCGATGAGCGTGAACATGATGATCGGGAGCTGCTGCAGGAACGCATCGAGGCCGAGAAAGAACGGGGAATTGGTCAGCGAGAGGACCAGCCAGTTCTGCGCGATGATCTGCATCCACGTGCCGATCGCCGAGCTGCAGGCGCCGATCCACTGGACGCGGAAGTCGCGATAACCGAAGGCCGCCAGCATCCGGCGCACGCCTCGGCGAACCGGCGTCGAAGGCTTGGTTTGGGCTTCTACAGTCACGTGCTCACTATCATTTGTTTATCGAATCAAGCTCGTACAAAGGCAAGTTCGGGCGCTTCCCCAGAAGTTTTCATTTTACCTTCCTTTCTCAATGTGCACCTCTCACTAAACCGCTGTCCAGCTTGATTGGAACGCATATTGCCAGTTGAGGCCATAGCTGGCGAATTTCGGTCCCGCCTCCTTCTCGATCTCTAGGAAAATCAAAAATCCATTTTCTAGATACGCGCTCGCAAGGTTAGGTTATTCGTATGACAAGGCTGGAACGCACGCACAAGACTCCATTAAGGCTACAGAGTTGTATTCGCGCAACAATCTTCGGCAAGGCCGGATGGGTGGAGGGCGGGTCAATTCTCTACAGCGAGCGGCCTCCAGACCGCTGGGCAGTCAAAGGAGAAAATCCGCGAAATTCGAGTCCCAATTGATGTGAACTGTGAAATCCGCCAAGGCTAAATTTTGGATGTCACCGAGGAAACTGGAAGCTAGACAGTGCGCCGAATTGTTGTCGCTGGCGGAACGCGACGGAGCCAACGCATTCGCTGACCGTTGGTATCAATCAGTGGATCTATTCCAAAGTGCTTTCGCAGCGAACGAGCCCAGGGCAGATGTTTCGGTTTCCCGAGCCTCTCTTGGTCCAAAAGCCTGAAGATGAGGTCATGACTGCGCGCCTTGAGCCGAGGCGCCAAGAGACCGAAGTGTCGTACGTTATGTCGGTATCGGTCCGGTATATGGTGCACTAGGGTGTTTCGTCAGATTGCACGAGGTCTCAGCGACGAAAACCCGGGCAAGTTCGCTATTGACGAAGGTTTTCGTAATATTTCGCGCAAAGTAGCAGCAGACTCAAAGTCTGCCGCAGCCTCTGCACTCAAGGTGAAATTGACGAGGGCAGGAGCGCAGCGCTCCAGACAATGATGGGCCTCCCAAGTCTTGCCGAATTTCAACCGGCGAAGCTTCGGACCCGAAAGAATGAGAATGGTTCCATTTGGTTTGGAAGCTTCTGAGAACCTTCTACCACACGTCCTACCACAGAAACGCCCAAACAGTAGGAAACACGAATGAACAAGAACGAGCCAAATGATTGAAGCGAAAGAGCGAGCAAATATGCGGTTGTCCTCATAACCCAAAGGTCGGAGGTTCACCTCCTTCCTCCGCAATTAAGGGCGGCTGAATAAGCCGCCGAGTTACAAGCCATCTTCTTCATCACTCGTTCAATCCGGGGCAAAACTCGTCCCGAACGCTTTTTCGATCACACCTCTGTCGCCGTCTTCAAATCATCCATGTCACGTTCGTCGTAATGCTCGTCGGTCGTCGTCATTCACTTATGTCCGAGTTGAACTGTCGCCAACTCGAGACCGCCGTCCTTGTGTAGGTAGTTTCCCTCCAAGAATGCCAACGCATCCCGCTGGCATTCATTAATGATGCAGGGCCATTAAGAATGAAGAAGTTGATCGACAACGGGAGGCTTTTTACCCAATTTCTACCCAGTTAACAGCCGACTTTGGCGAATCTACGAATGAGTAATAGCTGCAACTGACTGAAAAGAAAAGAGCGGGAGACGGGGATCGAACCCGCGACGTCCAGCTTGGGAATCTGACCGTCGATTGAAAATAAAGAACAATGGCGTCTAAGGCGGTCATCCAGGTGCAAGGAAAACAGCAACTTCCTATATTTTCCCCTCTTAATTGAGTGAAAGTGGAGTGAAGAACATCGCGAGCAATCTCACACGTGGCTATTGGAGCTTTGAGCGCACATGCCGCAGCCATTCCGATGCCGAAAAACCATCTGCCTCGAAGTTGTAGGCGGACCCAAGACTCCGCAACGTTTCTTTCAATGCACTCTCGGATGTCTTGGTTTTCAGGAGCTGGTCAATTTCCTGCGCAACCGCATGGTACCTGTCGGGTCCCTGGTCATCCATAAACTGTTCAATCACCTTATCGGCAGAGGACGATTCGAGCGTCCAGTCCTGGTGAAAATATCCCCCCAGAAGACGACCAAGCTTTTCAAATGCCATTGCGTTCCTCATAGTTCGGGGTATCCCGTCAAAATTCTATAGCCGTCCGGAAATGCCGCATCCCGCACCAGTATCACTCTAACAGACGATGCAGGCGATGCAATGGGTGCATCGCGCAGCACGGAAATTCCGATCGGCTCAGTCATCTTTTGTGAAATGTCAATCTTCCCCTTCGCATCGCTTGCAAGCCAATCCGCGATTTTTGCTTTGTTTGCATCAATCGTTTCGGCCACAGCTTTTTCCGCCGTGGCTTTGTCAGTAAATGAAGAGGCAGCGTCGATCTTTGGTTCCTTTGCTAACCTCGCTGCTAACTCCTCCTCCATCAGACACGGCAAAACAGATCCATGCAACTCAACATCACGCCTCGACGACGAAGACCACCGTACAAACACGCGGGTTATCCATCGCATGTCCGATAAGGGCATTAAAGTAAACTTTTGGGGCGGCCCAGCCGACAGGTCTGGCCGCTGCACCGGATTTAAGAGCCGCTGTATCGGATTTGAGATGGCATTTTCTCGGGCGCCGGACGATTCAAGGGCCGGACGCACTGCCGAGTGTCATGGCAGTCAACCCTACCGGATGAACTGACCATTATTTCAGCAAAAGCGCGTATACCTCTGACAGAACTCGTCTCATGGAAATGACACTCGCTAACAAGGGGAGCGCAGGTACGACATAGGCGATGGCAAATATGCCGATTGTCGTCCGGTTCGGCAACAGCGTCCGCATCTGCGAAATACTCGCATAGCTGTGCCTCAGGTCTGCGAGCGACTGGATATCAGGACTGCCCAGGAGGTCCTGACGGGAATAATCCGTTTGCAATATCCACTTCTCGTCGAACCCTTGAACATAACTACTCGCCAGAGGTCCGTAACTCCCCCAGTACTTGAGCTTCGACCGGATGAGTATCGGCGTGAAGACGATCAGTGGCCCGAGAGTGACCGCCAGGCAAATGAGGAAAAAGAAAACCAGTTCCAGCTCATAAGAGTGCAGAGATGTGCCATTGAACAGGATATCCCCGCCTATCGAGGCGCAGAGGATAGAGGACATCGCGAAAACCAGCACCGAAAACCTCCGCATTCCTACGTTGACGAAATTCAGCCCCCCAACACCATCGGGATGCGTCGCGACCACGCGCAAGTCAAGTCTCGAGATCCGAAAAAGGAGGTAGGCCCACAGCCCGAGTCTCCAGGCCCAGAGAAAGCCGCCGAAGAGGAGTAGAGGCATGCTGACCCAGAGAAACCACCAGTCGGCAGCCGTCGCAAAGACTAATGCTCCGTTACGTGGGTGATTCCAGGAAGAGATGCTGGCGGAAACATCCCTGTATAGTCCTAATGACGTGTAAGAGTAGACAAGAGCCAGGATCACTAATTCGGCAATCATCGAACTCGCGAGAGCGCTCGTTCGTAAGATGGCGTTTTCGAAGCGAGTGAAGTCCTTGCTTGAGACGATGCCGCCTCTCAGAAAACTGTTTAGGACACTTCTGAGGCGCGGGTTGACGAATTTCCCCAGCGCAATCGTGCAAGGCAAAGCCACCAGGAATCTGGCGTACTGAACCAGGTCAACAAGAAACGGGATTTGGACCTGGTCGCCAAGGGCCAATCCTTTGTGTGCAGTGAAAACCAGGAGCGGCGCCCAAGCGATCAGCGCGGCCAGTATAATTTGGTAGGTCAAGTTCTGAGGAATCCACTTGAACAGTTCAAGCCTTCGCAATCGCTTGATCAGCGCACTACCGTCGGCGAGTGAGAATTCGACCTTCTGCAAGAATCCTCCAAGCGTGTCGCGCTAAAACTGCAACTGCACGCGTGTCTGGAAAAATTGCGTCTTACCGACGAGATTGAAGCGATTGAGCGAACCATACCCATACACAACCTCGAGCCGAACGTTGTCTGACATGTGCCAGTTCACCACCGTCGTCATCCTCCAGAATTTCCCGCCCCTCACCGAGCCGCTGTCGAGGTCTACGTAAGAGAAACGACCGACCAGTTCCCAGGCTCCAGGTCCACCACTGAAGACGGGTCGCAAAGGCGAGATCTGATCGAAGTATCCGCCGCGGGTGTTATAAACGCGCACCTCGCCCGTGGGCAACCATGAGATGAACGCATCGCCGCCGTTGAAGGAAGGGTTGCCTTTCTCCGGAGACTTCACGTTATCAAAGAAGTATTCCGTGCCGACCAGGAGCGACCGGGGCCGGTAGTAGGCCTCAATTCCGGATATCCAGGTTTGTGTCGCTGGAAACTTTCCGGTGTCGACGAAGTAAGGAGACTCAAAGACCTCCGGTCGCGTGCGAAGTTGTAGCATCTCGTCTTTGGGTTTTCCATACCGCAGGTTGAAGCCGATGTGGAGGACCTTCTCCGACGCTTCCGACATGAGTGGCACCCATGCGACTCGCCCTGCGACCTGATGCGCGTATGTTGAAAACGTCTGACCCTTAGAGAACCGGTCCCCATAAACACCCAGATTCCAGATCAAATGTTTCCTGGGAGCATAACCGAGCCATTTGACTCCATCAGCGAGGATAGGAAGCATTGCATCGCTGAACGTCGCTCTTTCATTAGTCCAGCCCGCGTACCCGATCATGACTTTGTTCAGAGAGACGCCTTCTTTGGTTCGGCCGATGACAATATCACCCCACAGTTCGGGTGTTGCGATCATGACCTGGGTCTGGCGGAACAACCATTTCTTAGTCGGAACGTCGTACAGGATTCCGACGCTCCAGCTTATATTTCGATCGGTTTTGAAAAGGCCTCGGAATAACAAACGGTCATCCCGGATTTTCGGCGTGGGATGCACTTCGATCTGTTCCTTACTCGCAGCATCCTGAGCAAAGGCGGCAAAGTCGTAAAGAAAGCCGGCTCCGAAGCGGAACGTGGTGAATTTCAAGTCGAATTCGTTCCAATTGACGAGTTTACGAGCTGGTTGCCCGGCCTCGTCGTCACCCGCTTCGATGGTGTCGTCGAGCGTCGGCGGGTGCGAACCTGGTGCGGGATTGGGCGACGGAGTCTGAGGCGGTGGAGCGCTGCCGGCCGGGTGATCCACCTGGCCGCGCAGGGACAACGGCAGGCACAAAAGGATAGCAAGCAGTGTGCGTGCACCTGCCGTTGTCTTTCGCTCTCTTCGCGCCACTTCAGTACTCGTAGTAGAGTTTCTGGATCTCTTCGGGCGTACGTTTAGTCAGCAACGCCAGAGAGAGAAGGATGCGCGCCTTTTGCGGGTTCAGCTCATCGGACGCGATGAAACCGAACTTATCGTCATCGATCTCGACCTTCCGGCCGACTGATCCCGTCGGCACGCGGGAACTGCGTACGATGACGACGCCTTTTTTCACGGCATTCGCCGCCGCGTGCACCGCGGCTTTGTTTATGTTGCCGTTTCCGACGCCGGCGATCACAATGCCCTTCGCGCCATTCGCCACTGAGCAGTCGATCAAGTCGGGAGACATGTCCAGGCTGGAGAAGATAACGTCCACACGCGGCAGCTGCGTCACATTGGTAATGTCGAACTCGATTGCGTGGTGTGTTTCCACTCCGGGGTCTTGAAGAAATCGTTTTTTCCATAGTTCGCGATGCCGACTAAACCACGAAGCGGCGACATAAAGGTCTGTACAGCAGTCGTGCTGGTCTTGGTCAACGAATGTGCGTCCTGGATCCAATCGTTCATGACGACGAGTACGCCGCGGCCCTTCGCCCTCGGGTCTGCGGCGACGCCCACGGCATTGTAGAGATTCAGCGGGCCGTCGGCACTGACTGCGGTCGACGGGCGCATGGAACCCACCAGCACGACCGGCTTATCCGTCTTCACCGTCAGGTTCAGAAAGAAAGCCGACTCTTCCATCGTGTCGGTTCCGTGGGTAACCACGATCCCGTCCACATCAGCCGACT
>WNFP01005293.1_pt1 | contig 10788 bp, 9 predicted proteins | sample 5400201 | NCBI WGS metagenome assembly WNFP01 (sample SAMN13153355, study PRJNA577476) | soil metagenome | isolation source: 115 cm saprolite under Madrone tree | place: USA:California | collected 2016-06-14
CGCAGCGTCCGCGCGGTTTCCTTGGCGGGACGGTTTTCTGGAACGGTTGATAGGCCAGCTCGTCGTAAACTTGAAGACTCTCCAACAACAGCAGAACTCACGGGCAGAACACTCGACAGGCATAAGAAAAACCTCTTCCATCAGGTTTGTGTGTTCTCTATACTTGCCGTCTGCCGACGAAGGCAGCCGGTGTCAGGTCGTTTTCGGAGCAGGTTTCAGAAGTCCCCGTCCCGTGACGGCACACCAGTGCGCCGTTACTCGTTGCATTTCACTTGTTGGCTGAGGCATTCCGGTGAGAGTGCTCGTTGAGCGTCGAGAGCAGCAGCCAGGCCGAGTCGGGCATTGGGACGGCGCCTTTCACCACGATGTGCTCGGCATCGACTTTCTTCCCGTACAGGTTCTCGTTGGCGCCGCCATCAGGCTGGAGAGTTGCGCCTTCCCGCGAGATTCCGCCGAAGACCCCACGCGAGCGAGAATAGGAAAGCATTTCTGCATGGAAGCGTTGGTCGCGGCGGATGCGTCTCGACCTTTGGGTCCAGCGGCCACGCTCGCGTCGGCACCCAATTTCACCTTGCTCTTCATCAGCCAGCGTGCTCCTCGATCGTTCATCACCAGGATGACGAAGTCGGGCGCTTGTCCGCCGAGCTGAAGACCGCTGCCGCCGATTCCAACCGCAACTTTTTTCACAGAAGGAAGAACGATGACGCATTCCTCCGCCTTGTTTAACATATCCCGGGGGATGTCCTCGGGCGTGTTCAGGATCTCCTGCATGACTTGGCCCGACTCTTTCATCCGGTCGCGCTCGTGATCTCCGGTCTCAGCAACTACGGGTGGACAAAGAGATAGCACCAAGAACGTCACCGGCAGAGCTGCACCGAGGAATGTGAACAGCCTTGCTTTTGGCGTTAGCGTGTTACGCATGACGTGCCGCCTTACTAGATCGATTTGCGAATTGCAGTGGCATGGTGTGAATATGTCTCCGCTGTCGGGAGGGCAGGGATCGTTGCATCAAGCCAGCAAATGCCACCGCGCGGAAACGTAACAGCTCCCCTTCGAGCCTTCGGGCAGAGGTTTTCTTTGACACAAACTTTATTCAGTGCGGTAGGTCTCGCCAACTGTCAGAAGTACCAGACATTTGCCTGTCACTTTTAACCTTCATGGAGTGAAGAGAGTCATGCTGGTTTCTCGACAATAAGAGGCAAACCGCAGTCCGTTGACCTCACCCGTCGAGATAGGCAGGCTTAAGCGCCGTGACTCGGTTGAGAGGCGATCGATGAGCGGTCGCAAGAACCAAGGCCGGAAAACCGACATGGCCTTCCTCGCCGACCGGCTGTTTCCAACGTCACAATGCGTCGAGCCCGGGTCCTCTAAAAGGGAAAGCGTCGACCTCAGAAAACCGGAAGACGAATGACTCACACAGCGCAGTGCAAAAAACTCCAGCCCTCCCGCGTGCGGACCTGTGCCAGCAGATTGTCATGGGTGAAGACGATGACGGTAGTGCCTTAACACTGTGTTGCTGAGTTGGGGCTTTGGCCATTTCAGTTTCCGTGATCTGCGTGATACGACCGCCGCGCCGAATTAGGGTTTGGAAGCCCCCCTTGACCTGTCGTAAATGTGAACATCGCCGCGTGCATCGACGGCTGCAGCACGACGTGATTGGTCATATCTACATGAGCAGAGTCTATCCACAGCGCAATGCATCCAATGCAATGTACTTCTTCACAAATTAGAGCTTGGAGTGCATTGCGATGAAACAGAGACGACTCGGGCACGACGGACCGCAGGTATCAGCCATTGGGCTGGGCTGCATGAGCATCGGTATCGCCGATGTGTACACGAGCAGCGTGCAAGACGATATCAACGCGATTGAATTGATTCATCGCGCGCTCGACCTGGGACTCAACTTTCTCGATACTGCAAATATCTACGGCGACTCTGAAATCAAGGTAGGCAAGGCGCTACTCGGCCGGCGTGACGGTGTTGTTCTCGCCACGAAGTTCGGTATCGTTACGGACTCGCCGGTGCAGGACCGTGGGGTCGATGGCAGCTCGGAGAACGCGCGCCGCGCCTGCGACAAATCGCTGCAAAGGCTTGGCGTGGAGCAGATCGATCTTTACTACCTGCATCGCGTCGATCCAAAGGTGCCGATCGAAGAGACAGTCGGCGCGATGGCGGACTTGGTGCGCGCCGGAAAGGTGCGCCACCTCGGACTCTCCGAGGCATCTACGAAGACGGTGCGCCGGGCCCACAAGGTTCATCCCATCGCCGCGGTCCAAACGGAATACTCGTTGTTCAGTCGTGAGCCCGAAGACGACCTATTGCCGGTGTTGCGTGAACTCGGTATCGCATTGGTGGCCTACAGTCCGCTGGGTCGCGGATTTCTCGGCGGCCGGTTTCGCAGCGTCTCTGAACTTGCGCCCAACGACTGGCGCCGCGGCAATCCGCGTTTCCAAGGAGAACAGTTCACGAAAAACCTTTCCATCGCCGATCGCTTGATGGAGGTTGCGGAAGAAAAGCACTGTACGCCAGCTCAGCTTGCCCTGGCATGGCTCCTCCGCCGCCATCAGGACGTGATCCCCATCCCCGGCACAAGCAACATTGCTCGCCTCGAAGAGAACATCCGCGCTGCCGACGTCTCCTTGAGCGAGCAAGATCTCAATCGGATCGAACACGCGTTGCCCAAAGGCTCGGTAGCAGGCGAGCGCTACGCACCAGCGATGATGAAGACTATCAATGGATAGAGGATGGTGCCGCACTGGCATGCTCCGGACGGGAGATGACGCTTGCAAGTTTCAGAACAATGTCGGGGCAGTACTGACGATTGGATTTTGGCTTATCCTCAAAACTTGGGCTGATTGCGCAGGATTGGCTCCGGACGAGGGGCATTATCCTTGCAAAAGTTTTGCTCCCTGAGCACTTCGTCCTGCCACGAACGCGAAAGCTCGGTCAATCGAATCAGTGCCCGCAGCATTGTATGTCGCAGCCTTTCGGAGCGAGGGTTATAGTGGGGCGGCTTCTGGTTTCCACGGACGTATTCATATCCTACTTCGTCTTGAGGGACCGGCTGCGTCCAAGCATCTGTGAGGCTATTTAGATATCTTTGGAGGGCACACATTGTGATTCTGTATCTCGCAAAGACGTGTGAAGCAAAATCGAAATGCTTGACTATGACCTGACCCGCAATTCTGCCTCTGTCACTCAAATCAGTAATCGTCTTGCTGGGCATGTTGAGATTCAAACCGCCTTCAGCCGGGCACACCTTGACGTGAACAATGCGATCTCGATAGCCGGCTGCGGTAGCCTGTATTGTGTCTCTCCAGTTTTGCATGGTGTTCACGATGGCGATCACGAATCCGACCAGGCGTTCCCAACTTGAGCCCTGATCAAAATTGTCGAGAGGCAACTGTGAACCCGATCCGGGCAAGGGGGGGAACCATACCATATCCTCATTCGATTTAGGTTTCTCGCACCGGTCGGGCTCCAGATCGATACCGAATGTAGGCCACCTCGGCAGAGGGGAATCGAAGAAATGCATCGGGAAGTTGCTGCAAATGCCACCATCGGAGAACCAACAGCGATCCGCCCCCACAGAGATCGCGGTCTCAGCCTCTACTGTTTCCGTCAACTCCGGCTCCTCAGAAAAGGCCCTGTGAGCGTAATCAGGCAGATAAAGAGGTATCGCGCTCAGCAGAACTGGAAAACTCAGGCTCATTCGGGCGGCGACGACAATCGGAAGGTCCGCACCTTCGGGTAATCGGTGAAGAGGGATTCCGTCGCGAGATGTAATTGTCTCATTCCGCTTCTTCTTCGGCGAATGGTCGATCATGTATTGGACCACCGTTAGCGGAAATAGCTTTCTAAATTCGCTCTCATTGAAATAGAAGGAATACGATTCGAATGGAAGAGTGAACGGCCTTCCGACAGTGAGATTCGTTGTTACGACTTGCAGCTTGATCGCTGGACCAGGTGGCTCGCCTGGCATCGCGGGCGCTTTCCAAAGATCACCAAATGTCAGAGGAATGGCTGGATCTTTGCGGGCCGCAGTTTGAATCTGCTCATGCAGCCAGTTTGTGAGCGGCGTCCCCGTCTTGCTATCCGGATCAAAGCCGGAGCAAAACCCAAAGCCATTCTCTGTTGTCGCTTTGATTGCATCAGTACCGGCTGCGATCATTACAACGACCGCGCTGGTCACGAGTATCCAGAAGAGTCCAAGCACGACATAGACCGACACTGGGCCTCCATATACAAGAAACAGCAAAAGGGGCACAAAGCCGCCCAACAATGCGCCGACCACAGTCGAGCCCCAAAACTGATAGACGAGGGCACCGATTGCCCTGATAGTTCGCAAGAGGATCGATTGAGACTTCAACGCAGCCAGTGCCACTCGAAAAATCCTTGCCGCAGCAGTTGACGGTTGAAATAGCCTAATCAGAAGGTTGTTCGTTCCTAGTTTCCTTGGCAGGCCGGCGAGCAGATCATAGGCTAAGGGGTCGCCGTTACGTCTGGCGAACTCAGCCGCAGCCGCGATAACTGCCGCTACAGCTCCGGCAGAGCTACCCCCGATATTCTTGAAAAAATACTTACGTGACAGTTCAGCAATAGCGAGCGGATAGACCACCCCGCTCGTGATGCCACCCTTCATGACCAAATCGCAGTATTCGACGGGACCATCTGGTGCGACAGCTTGCGAGGCCATATATGTCCTCCAAGAAACAACGAACCTAACAGCCACGAAAAACGTGTCAAGCACAATGTTAGATGTGACCCAGCTGTTCACGCTCGCAGTGCGCCTAGGCGCGAACAACTGCGGCAAGCGGGTCTACAGAAGCGAACCCTTGAGTCCATTTGGGCAGGAAAGGCACACAGTAGCCCGAGTTGTTGGCCTACGAAAAGATTAGTAGGAGGATGCCGTTTGTTTGTCTATTAATATTAGGCGTTATGTATAAGGGGGACAACCAAAGTGACATGGGGAATTGGCGACCGGAAGCCACAAGCACCGCAGCAGGTAACCACGGGCAGGTTCGAGATTGAGCGCGACGGACAAGTAGCCTACCTGGAATACAGTATGACCAAAAATGTGCTCGGGCTGATCCATACGGAGGTTCCACCCACACTGCGTGGTCTAGGTCTGGCGTCTTCTTTGGCGGAGATCGCGCTCCAATACGCGCGCAAAAACAACCTCAAGGTGGACGTGATTTGCCCTACGGTCCTGGATTACATCACGAAACATCGGGAACACTCGGACCTTGTTCTGCGCTGACGAGGGACATATCGATCCAGAACCTCAGCGCTTTCTTCGTTGACGACATCGAAAAAGGGAATGCGGACACCGAAAACTGGACCACGTGCTGTCCAAGGTCAGAGGCGCGCCTACTTGGCGTGGAGCGCACTAAGGCTGGCTGGTCTTGAATGAGTTTGGGATTGCAGCATTTCTAGGCATTCTGGGCATTCTGCGATCTACGCAAATTCAATAACTTGCCTGTTTTCAGAGCGTGTGGACGCCGCAATGCCGACTCGCTCTACCAATTAATCAGGCAAAGGGAGCAGTAATGCTGAATACGGTTGAGATCTTTGTCCCCGCACAGTCCTGGCGGAAATTTCGTTCCCACATGAAATAATCTGACTGTGCCCAGCCTTTCGAAGCTACTGTCCCCAGATTCTTTTGAGCTTGCGATTTGCTACGGGCTCATACTGTTGGTGATCTGGACGTCCACGCCCACGCAGCACTTTTTATTCTGGATTGCGTTCGCGTGGATTTTGACAACCACTTTTGTCCACCGCCCGGATGCGAAGACGTTAGGCTTGCGGACTTCCGGCCTACGAAGCGCGCTTTGGATTGTGGCCGGGGGCCTCCTTTTCGCCGGTGTACAGGTTGGGATCGCATTCGAGTTGCATACCTTGCATCCGCTACACGGCGCAGGGCCTCCTGGATTGCACATGGCCGGCTATTTACTCTGGGCTTTCGAGCAACAGTTCATCCTGCAGGATTATTTGTTGCTCCGGCTGCTGCGCATCTTGCCCAACGAATCCACCGCAGTTCTTACCGCCGCAGTGCTGTTTTCGACCGCACATCTTCCCAGCCCTCTGCTCACGGTAGCAACTCTGGGTTGGGGAATCGTCGCGTGTACTCTCTTCTTACGCTTTCGCAACCTGTACGCGCTCGGATTCGTCCATGGCACTTTGGGCCTCTGCCTGGCGATTTCAGTGCCGGATGCGATCAGTCACCACATGAGGGTGGGTCTGGGTTACCTGCGCTACCATCATTGACCGACGGTCACTCGGGCAGTTTATCGCTGGATTAATCACTGCGGCCCCATTGCGATGAACGACTGTGGACGGCGAGTGCGTGCCACTATGGGCGAGGGCTAACCCTACTTACCGGAACCACAAGGACCAGATTACATCCACCAGCGTGTGGGTAGTTGCTGAAGACAAGAGGCGACGGCGATCGTGCCACGCGCGACCGTAGAAGACCCCTGCGATAGTTCCCAGCAACACATAGCGCCAATTGAACGGCATCGGTTTGTTGAAATGGGAGAGCCCAAAGATCACGGCAGTTACGAACAGCGAGCCAGGGTAACCAATACGTGGCTCGAGCAGATTCTGGAGCAGACCGCGAAAGAACAATTCTTCTGGAATGGCAACGAAGAAGAACGTGACCAGCAGCGCCGCCGACGCCGATGCCGCGGAAGGCATACCGCCGTGGGGCGCGATAAACCCAACCCCTATGCCTAGTACGATAGCGATAGGAGCGAAGAAACCACACTCGCGCAGTCCAATAACCACGTCGCGGGCACGAGCGCGAAAATCGTAACCAACTCCTTCTAGCCGGCGCACTACCAGGAACGCATAGAGGGCTGAATCCATTAGCAGGATCTTCGGTAGCGCGCCAAGTCCGGGATGCGGGAAGCTTCCTCGGATCCAGCCGAACTCTACTGGCAGGCCAAGCACGGCGAGAGCAATGACGTCTTGCCAGCACAATTTCCTTATTGTCGGCTGCGCTCCGCCCGGAGGCAGAAATTCGAACAGTGCTGCGATCGCAATGGGAATACTGGACAACACCAGCGCATCAATCCATCGGAACTCGCCACGGGGTACGGAAAAGATGAGATAGGGTACTAGGAGAAGCCCGGCCACCAGCACCCGGATGGAGCGGTTGGTGAGAAATCGTTGGAGCATTTCCGCTGCGCCGAACCCGAAAAACCAGTATGGGCCGAGCAATAACGCGAAGGCCGTGAAACTGCTAGCCATGTGGCCGTGAATGCGGAGCCCCAGGGCGAAGTGTCGAGCTACAAACCAGAACACGACCAGCAACAGGGCATACCCGGCACAGGCCGCAAACTTTGTACGATCGATTGATTTCGCAGGGAATTGGACCGGTGCGGCAAGATTTCCCATAACTTGGCCAACTATATTGTCCCTCGTTCCAGCCGATGGAGAACCAAAAAGCCGCAAGTTCGTGCTTCACGCCCCGCCGGTGCCTCCGGGGTTATTGGCTTTTAGCTTGGTATCGTTCACGGCAAAAGAGGGAATGGATGAGCTTTCCAACCAAAAACCGTATGCAATGAGGTACATTTCCAAAACCGAACCCATCTCCATACCGGGTCATCATGCGGCGAATTGGCGTGCAGCATTGTCCGTACCGCGGCGGCTCCGAGGTTTAGGTCTCCACTCCGAAGGCATTCTGGGAAAAAGCTACGGTGGCACTCGTGCTTCGGCTTTTGAACTCGGACGAGTGTCGACGTTGGCATTCCGGCCACTATGCCTGGCAGCCGCCCCCAGGCGGCCTGCAAGAAAATGGAATCAGTCTCCAACGGGGGGGCGGAAGCAACATTCGCCTTGCACGGGAGGCGAACCGATAGCGGGTTGTGCCCTGGTCCTCCCCGGTAACTGACCGGGACGTTGCAGGCAAGAGGTTGCAAGCAACGTCTTCACGGCTGGAGGTTCCAGGGCAATCGCTAATTTCTCAATCGTATCGTCATGGGAGCAGGATGCCTACGATTGAAGCTGACATCAGGTTGGCCATGGTGCCAGCGATCATGGCGCGGAAACCGAGCTTGGCCAGTTCGCCGCGCTTGTTCGGAGCCAGCGCGCTGATGCCGCCAATCTGGATGCCAATGGAGCTGAAGTTGGCGAAGCCGCACAGAGCGAAGGTGGCGATGGCGAAGGAACGGGGATCGAGCGCGGCTTTCTGTGCGCCCAGCATGGAGTAGGCGACCAGTTCGTTGATCACCATGCGCGTTCCCAGAAGATTTCCCACCAGTCCGCAGTCTCTCCACGGAATACCGATCACCCATGCGATGGGGGCGAAGATCACGCCGAACACTTGCTCCAGGCTGGACGGAAACCGACTGAACACATGGTTGTGGATACCGCCGAAAATACCATTCACCAGGGCGATCAGCGCGAGGAAGGAAATCAGCATGGCTGCGATGTTGAGCGCCAGGTGCAGGCCGTCGATGGTACCGCGGGTAATGGCTCCGAGTACGTTTTCGTCTTTCGGCATGGCCTCGATGTCCATCTCCGCGGTTGACTTGGCGGTTTGGGTGGCATCTGTCTTTGTATCTGTCGTGCGGTGCGGACTAGTAAGCGGCTCTTCCGTTTCGGGCACGAACATTTTTGCCATCAGTACGGTGCCGGGGGCGGTCATGATGACGGCGCTGAGCAAGTGCTCAGCCTTGACGCCGTAGAGAATGTAGGCGCCCATAATGCCGCCGGAGACGTGAGCCATGCCCGCGGTCATAACGGTCATCAGCTCGGAACGCGTCAACGACGGCAGGTAGGGCCGAATGGTGAGCGGGGCTTCGGTCTGGCCCATGAAGATGCTGGCGGCCACGTCGAGCGATTCCGCTCCGCTGGCACCCATGCGGATCATGACCTTGGCGGCCTGGCGGATGATGAACTGCATCACGCCGTAGTGATAGAGCACGGCGAAGAATGCGGAAATGAAAATTACCGTGGGCAGAACCTGGAAGGCGAAGATCATGCCAAACTGGCCTCCCTTCCTGCCCAATTCGCCGAACACAAGTTGCGAGCCGGCGAACGAATACTCCAGGAACTTGTCGACGCCTCGGCCGGCCCAGGCCAGCAGATTGCGGCCGAAGCTGAAGCGCAGCACGAAGATGGCGAATACGAACTGCAGGACGAGTCCCATGACTACGGTCTTGACCCGGATCGCTCGGCGATTGCTGGAAAACACATAGGCGAAGCCGAGCATGGTGATCAAGCCTAGAAGCCCTGTCAGACGGCTCATTGGAGACTCCTGGTCGTGCAGTTTAAGAATTGAGCTTCGGTCCAGATTCGGACCGTGGCGGCGAAGGGCCTCGGAACAGAGCGAGCGTGGATCGTCATGCCTGCGTTCCTTTGCCAGAAATAACGCGATGGATCAAGGGCCGCTTCGATGCTGGCGGTTTCTCCGAGATGAGGTACGCCTGTTGCAGCAAGGCTCGCGCGTCGGCGAGCTGTGCGTCGGAGTTGTAGTGAATGGTGCACAGCGGCTCGCCCTCGCGAACCGGATCACCAACCTTTTTGTGCAGGACCAGGCCCACGGCGGGATCGATGACATCTTCCTTTTTTTCGCGCCCCCCACCGAGCACCAGGCTGGCGGTACCGATTTGCTCACATTGGATGCTGGTCACGAATCCACTCGATCGGCTCAGGAATGGCGACTGGTGCTGCGCCTGGGGCAGGCGTTGGGGATCGTCAATCACGCCCGGGTCGCCTCCTTGCTGAGTGATGATCTCGCGGAATTTCTGGAGCGCGGACTGATTTCCGATGAGTTCGGACGCCAACTGGCGGCCCTGATCAACGCTGGGAGTGCGATCGGCGAGGTAGAACATCCAGGCGGCGAGCTCAACCGAGACCTCGCGTAAATCAACGGGGCCTCGGCCTTTCATCACTTCAATACATTCGTCGACTTCGAGCGCGTTCCCTACTTTCAGACCCAGGGGTTGGTCCATGTCGGTAATCAAGGCGACCATCTTTTTGCCCATGCGCTCGCCGGTTTCGACCATCAGGTCGGCAAGATGAACGGAGTCCTTTTCTGTCTTCATGAAGGCGCCACAGCCGGTTTTGACGTCCAGCACCAGGCCGTCGATGCCCTCGGCCAGTTTCTTGCTCATGATGGAGGCGCAGATCAGGTTGGGGCTTTCGACGGTCGCGGTCACGTCGCGGAGGGCGTAGAGCTTTTTGTCGGCGGGAGCGATCTCCGCGGTCTGGCCGATCAAGCCGCAGCCGCAGGCCTTAAGAACGCGGCGGAATTCGCTCAACGATAGATTGATGTTGAAACCCGGGATGGATTGCAGCTTGTCCAGTGTGCCGCCGGTGTGGCCGAGGCCGCGGCCGCTGATCATGGGAACCGTAACGCCGGCCGCGGCGACCACCGGGGCGACGATGAGCGATGTTTTGTCGCCCACGCCGCCGGTGGAATGCTTGTCAATCTTGGCACCGGGAAGGTCAGAGAGATCCAAGACCTCGCCGGAGCGCAGCATGGCGGTGGTGAGCGCGCTCAGCTCGGGATGGCTCATGCCGCGGATAACGACGGCCATCAGCCAGGCAGCCATTTGGTAGTCGGGAATTTCGTCGCGGGTATAGGCCCTGACGAGGAACTGGATTTCGTCGGAGGAGAGTTCGCCGCCATCGCGCTTCTTGCGGATGAGGTCGAGGGGGCGCATGGTTATTTTGGTAGGGGGCGAGGTCACTGAGGTTGGGCTATTCGACCGTCTCCGGCATTGGGAACAGGGAAGCTTACCTTGTGGGGTGGGGTGGGGGAAAGTATTTCTCGGCGGG
>WNFP01013968.1_pt1 | contig 10783 bp, 7 predicted proteins | sample 5400201 | NCBI WGS metagenome assembly WNFP01 (sample SAMN13153355, study PRJNA577476) | soil metagenome | isolation source: 115 cm saprolite under Madrone tree | place: USA:California | collected 2016-06-14
TGATCATGTCCTGCAATTCATCGGGATTCGAGGAACGCGAAATCGCCATGTCCAGCGTAATCAGTTTAGAAAAATAGGCGTTCGCGAGACCCTGGTTAAAGGTCTGCATCCCGGTCTGCCCGGTCCCTGTCTGCATCGCGGAGTAGATCTGGTGAATCTTATCCTCGCGGACCAGGTTGCGGATGGCCGGCGTCGGTATAAGAACTTCCATGATCATGGCGCGGCCGCGTCCATCCGCGCGCGGCAGAAGCGCCTGACAAAGAATTCCCTCAAGCACCATGGAAAGCTGGGCACGAATCTGTGGCTGCTGGTGCGAAGGAAAAACGTCAATAATACGATTGATTGTGGAAGACGCCGAATTGGTGTGCAGGGTGGCAAAAGTCAAGTGGCCGGTTTCGGCGATGCGCAGAGCGGACTCGATGGTTTCGAGGTCGCGCATTTCGCCGATGAGTACGACGTCGGGGTCTTCACGAAGTGCAGCGCGAAGGGAATTCGCAAACGAATGAGTGTCCGCGTGAACTTCGCGCTGGTTCACAAGGCACTTCTTATGATTGTGAAGAAACTCGATGGGATCCTCGATGGTAATCATGTGCTCTTCACGCTCGTTATTGACCTTGTCGAGCATGGCAGCGAGGGTGGTCGATTTACCGGAGCCCGTTGGTCCGGTCACCAGAACCAGTCCACGTGGTTTGTCGCACAAGCCTTTCACGATTTGCGGCAACCCGAGTGCGTCAAAGCCCTTGATTTCCCAGGGAATCGTGCGGAAGACGGCACCGACGGCGCCCCGCTGATTGAAGACGTTGCCGCGAAAGCGGGCCAGGTTCTTCAAGCCGAACGAGAAGTCTAGCTCCAGGTTTTCCTCGAAGCGGTGCTTCTGCGCATCGGTCAGAACGCTATACGCAAGTGATTTGGTATCCGCCGCCGTCAGGGGCGGCATATCGAGAGGCCGGAGCCGCCCGTGCACGCGTACACGGGGCGCGCTATTCGTGGTGATGTGGAGGTCGCTGCCCCCCATCTCGATCATCTTCTTTAGTAGTTCACTCAGCGTGATGCCAGCCATCCGTCACCCTCAATTCTATAAAACCGTTTCACGCAGGACTTCTTCCATGGTGGTCTGTCCTGCCGCGACCTTGACCAGGCCGCTTCGCCGCAGTGTGAGCATTCCCTGCTCGATCGCCTTCTTCTTCAATTCGAGGGCCGAAGCGCCAACGAGAATCAACTCGCGCAGTTCGTCATTGATCTCCATGACTTCGTAGAGACCGGTGCGGCCCTTGTAACCGCCCTTGCTGCAAGTGGTACAGCCTTTGCCGTGATAGATCTTGGTTGTCTTCGCTTCTTCGGACGAGTAGCCGGCGTCGATGAGCGCCTGGTGCGGGACTTCCAGCTCTTCCTTGCAGTTCGAGCAAATTCGGCGCACGAGGCGCTGGGCGCAAATCAAGTTCACTGAAGTGGCTACAAGGAAGGGTTCAATACCCATGTTCATCAGGCGGCTGATGGTCGAAGGCGCGTCGTTGGTGTGCAGGGTTGATAGGACCAAGTGGCCTGTGAGTGCGGCCTTGACTGCGATTTCTGCCGTTTCAAAGTCGCGGATCTCACCGACGAGAATGATATTGGGGTCCTGCCGGAGGAAAGCGCGCAGCGCGGCCGCGAAGTTCAGACCGATTTGCTCCTTCATCTGCACCTGGTTAATGCCTGCCAACTGGAATTCGACGGGGTCCTCCGCGGTCATGATGTTGGTGTCCACTTTATTCAGGGTCGCGACGGAGGAATACAATGTATTGGTCTTGCCCGATCCCGTGGGGCCCGTAACGAGCACCATCCCGTAGGGCCTCAAAATGTTCCGTTCGAATTTCTTGAGCGACTCGGATTCAAAACCCAGCTTGGTCATGTCCAGCCGCAGGTTTTCTTTGTCCAGCAACCGGAGCACGATCTTTTCGCCGTAGAGGGTCGGCACGGTGGAGACGCGGAAGTCGAGCTCTTTTTTCTTTCCGTCCGCCTTGTACTTGATCATGATGCGGCCGTCTTGGGGCAAGCGCTTTTCCGCGATGTCCAGTTTGGCCATGATTTTCAAACGGCTGGTCATGGCATCCTTCAATCGCAAAGGTGGAGTCATCACGGTTTGTAGCTGGCCGTCAATGCGGAAACGCACGCGCATCTCGAGCTCGTAGGGTTCGAGGTGAATATCGCTGGCGCCGCGCTTGACCGAATCCGTCAGGATCAGGTTGACCAGTTTGATGATCGGAGCTTCTTCGGCCGCCTTCTCGAGGGAGGCAGCATCCAGCTCCGCTTCTTCGGCGGCCAGTTCGAGCTCGTTGTCTTCATCAACGAGATCCTTCATCAAGTTGCTGAGTTCTTCCTGGTTCGTCGACGAGGACCCATAGAAACGGGAAATCGCGTCGCCGATGGCTGATTCCGACGCTACCACCGGCTCGACGTTGAACCCGGTCATGAACTTGATGTCGTCCATCGCAAAGACGTTGGTGGGATCCGTCATGGCGATCGTCAGTACGGAGCCGACCCGCGATAGCGGGACCACCTGGTAGCGCGAAGCCGTGTCCTGCGGGATCAGCTTGATAACGTTTGGATCGATTTCGTAATACTTCAGGTTGATGGAAGGAACGCCATACTGCCTGGAGAGCACACCGGTGATGTCATCATCGGTGATGAAGCCCATTTTCGTCAGGCAACTCCCCAGCTTGCCCCCGTTGGTGCGCTGAAACTCGAGCGCTTTCTGGAGCTGGTCCTGGGTAATCAGGCTTTCTTTAACTAAGATTTCGCCCAGACGGACGGACATCCGCAGTACTCCTGGCGGGTTTGCACCCAGCGCTCACCTTAGCAAATGACGATGGAGAAAGGAGCCAGAATTTCGTCCATCGTTCTGAAATCGCTAATACCTGTCCACGCGGGCAGGTTTTGCAAGCGAAGGACAGGTAGGAATCTTGACTTGCCTCGGCACGGTGGCTATCTTGCCAGAATGATGCCCGGGCGAACAACAGGGACACCCTCTGCCCACAATTTGCCCCTGAGGACCAAGAACGTTCACGATGGATGTGAGACGCGCGGCAGTGCAACTCGATTTTGCGCCTTCTCGCGGAATCTGAAGACCAAATCATGAGCCGGTTAGACAGCAAACAGCGCTGGGGTCTCGCCATCGGCGGGATCCTGCTGACCTTGCTCCTCGCCGCGGTGTTCACCTTCGGATCGCTCGACGTACCCTTCGAACCGAAGAGTTGGCGTGCGGTGATGGCGCTCTATGCCGTATCGAGTTTTATCACCGCCGCATTTCTTGTCTTTGGCCTCATTCTGGCACGCACCACCTTGAGGTTGTGGGCGGAACGTAGCAGAGGGCAACTCGGTGCTCGATTCAAAACTAAAATGGTCGTGGGAGCCATGGCCATTTCGCTCCTGCCCATCATCTTCATGTTCGTCGTCAGCTATTCGCTGATTAATCGCAGTCTGCTGCTCTGGTTCCCGAAGCCGCTCGAGATCGCATCGGAAGAGACACAAAAACTGTTGAATGATCTCGGCCGAGGGCAGTTGCCCCGGCTTCGCGGGACGGCCTTGCAGGCTCAGGCGGATGCCAGCCGGCCCGGCGAAGACTTCCTGCGGCGCGCACTTGCGAGAGGCGCGGACGCAATCTGGATTTTGAACCGGGACGGTAAAGCAATCAACGGTGGCGTCACCTGTGACAACCAACCCGAGGATCGCAGCGGCACAATTTGTGTGCAGCTTAATGTTCTTGGCGAATACTTGCGGTCGTTGCCGAGTGGAGTGGAAGTTTGGCAAGCCGGCGGAAGAAATTATTTTGCCGCGCGGGTGCCGGACTCGCGGGGCGGCCGGAACGCAGGATTTGTCGTTGCTGCCTATCGCACCAGTCCGGACATTCTCTCACGTTTGACGTCAATCCAATCCCAGACGCGCGAGTATTACCAGGAAAAGCAGGATCTACGCGCGCTGAAACACCAGATGCTCCTGATCCTTCTCCTTTTCACCGTGCTCCTGTTATCGGCCGTGATGTGGATGGCTTTGTTTTTGGCGAAGCAGGTAACCATCCCTATTCAGGCGCTCGCGGAAGGGACGCGTGAAGTGTCAGCGGGCAACTTTGATTACCAGGTCCCGGAACAAGCTCAAGATGAGCTAGGCGTGCTGGTGCGCTCGTTCAACGCCATGACCACACAGTTGCATGATAACCGGTCACAAATCGATCAGTTCACGCGTAATCTTCAGCAGGCCGTTCAGGAACTCGAACGGCGGCGTCAGTTGATGGAGACCGTGCTCGAAAATATTCCGACGGGAGTCATTTCGCTCGACGCAACTGGAGCGATTCTTCGCTTGAACACTTCAGTTACCCGGCTGTTCGGGGTGAGTGGCTCCGACTCTCACACTCTCGAAGGACTCCTCGGAGCCGATGCGGCCCGCACCGTCCATTATCTGATGCGCAGATCCCTGCGCATGGGCGTGGTCTCCCGCGAGATCGAGACGGTCGTCGCGGGACGCGTGTTGCACCTCGCCGTCACTGTTAGCTCCCTCGGACCGCGCCGCGCGAACGCCGGCTACGTCCTCGTCCTGGACGACCTGACGGAAATGCTCCGAGCCCAGAAATCAGCGGCTTGGCAGGAAGTCGCGCGCCGCATCGCTCATGAAATCAAGAATCCGCTGACCCCGATTCAGCTCTCAGCCCAGCGGCTCTCACGGTTCCTCGAGCGTCGCGACCCCGCCCAATCGGCAATTTCTCACGACTCCGAATTGGCAAAACTCGTTCAGGAATGTTCGCGCTTGATCGAGCGGGAGGTTTCCACGCTCGCCGCGCTGGTCAACGAGTTTTCACAATTCGTGCGCTTCCCCAGCGCCAAGCTCGCTACGACCAACGCCAACACCATCGTCCACCAGGCGGTGGAAGTATTCCTGGGACGACTCGATGGCATTACCCTCAAGACGATTCTCGCCGAAAATCTGCCCGCTGTACGCGCGGACGGCGTGTTGCTGCGCAGCGTGATTGTGAATCTCATCGACAATGCCGCAGAAGCGTTGGAGAACTCGGCCTGCCGGGAAATCGTCGTTTCAACCAGGGCCCATTCCGATGCAGAAACGGTCGAGATCTGCGTTTCCGACACGGGTCACGGAATTTCTCCACAAGATAAGGACAAGCTGTTCCTGCCGCAATTCTCGACGAAGGATCGCGGAACCGGTCTGGGTCTGGCGATCGCCGCTCGTATCGTGGCGGAACACGGCGGAAGCATCCACGTCGAAGACAATCTCCCCGTGGGTTCGCGCTTCCTCGTAGAACTCCCGGTTGCGGAATTGACGCCCGCCTCCATTGCCGACCACAATGGTACGGACGCGACTCGATGACCCCAAGACCGCATCTGCTCGTGGTGGACAACGAAGCCGGAATCCGCGAATCCCTTTCTTCGATCCTCAAAGATGAGGGTTATCATGTTGAAGCGGTAAGTTCCGCGGAGGAGGCCCTGGATCGTGCTACGGCGGGTGATCTCGAGGTCGTTCTCCTAGACGTCTGGCTTCCGGGCATTGACGGTCTGGAAGCGTTAAGCCGATTGCAAGCCACCCCCCGCCCCCCCGCAGTCATCATGATTTCAGGTCACGGCACGATCGAGACAGCCGTGCGGGCCACCAAGCTGGGCGCTTTCGATTTCATCGAGAAGCCTCTCTCGCTTGAGAAGATCGTGGTTCTGGTTCGCAACGCTCTTCAACAGCGCCGCCTCGAAGATGAAAATCAATTGCTGCGCAGCGAATTGGGCTACCGCTACCAGGTCATCGGCGACAGCGTCCCGATGAAGGCTCTGCGTCAGCAGATTGCCGTGACCGCGCCGACCAACGGCCGCGTCCTGATCTACGGCGAAAGTGGCACCGGCAAGGAGCTCGTTGCCCGCGCGTTGCATGCGGCAAGCCTTCGCAGCAAGGGCCCATTTGTGGAAGTCAATTGCGCCGCGATTCCCGAGGAGCTGATCGAGTCCGAGCTTTTCGGCCACGTCAAGGGCAGCTTTACCGGCGCTACGGAAGACAAGACTGGCAAATTTCAAAAAGCGGACGGTGGGACTCTCTTCCTCGATGAAATCGGCGACATGAGTCTCCGCACGCAGTCGAAAGTATTGCGCGTTCTCGAAGAACAGCGCTTCGAACGCGTCGGATCCAACGAAACCTTGAGCGTGGACGTCCGCGTCATCGCCGCAACGAATAAGAATCTCGAACAGGAAATTGCCCGCGGCGCCTTTCGCCAGGACCTCTTCTATCGCCTGAACGTCATTCCCTTTTACGTGCCGCCCCTGCGTGAACGGAAGCAAGACATCCCCACGCTGGCAAGGTATTTCTTGAGAGAATTCAGCTCCGCATACGGGAAGAAAACGCGCGAGCTCAGCGATTCCGCCATGGAAATCCTCCTCCGCTATCCTTGGCCGGGAAATGTTCGGGAGCTGCGAAACTTGGTCGAAGCTCGCAGCGCCTATGAGCGGGAGTTCATCCTGCGGAAGCTGCAGGAGCACCGCTGGAACATGACGCAGACGGCCACCGCCCTCGGCCTGGAACGCAGCCATCTCTATCGCAAGATGAAATCCCTGGGGATTGCCGCCCCGGATTAGGACGAGCACTGGACTTTCTTTCCCCTTTAGTCTTTCACACTATTTTCGATTCGCTTGTTCCCTTCGCTCACAACCTGTGTAAAATCTAGCTAACGTGGTCTTTGACCCTGTACGTCTGGTTTGGACGGGCGGTCGTTCGAACTGGAAAAAAAACCAGCCGCAGTGCCTTTCATTTGGCGCTTCCCCTGTCATTACAGGTTCCTATCAGGAATACAGACGCAAGTCAGAAATGAGGAGCGCTTCCTTGATGAAGATGGCACTCGTCGTTGGCATTCTGTTGTGCTCCTGTGTACCGCAGGGGCGATCACAAACATCTGCAATCCTGTCCGCAAAATCATCGCCGACCGCGTCACAGTCAAGTACGTTTTTCCCGCACAACTGGATTCGCGGCTATACCGATTTCGCCGTGGCTCCCTCGCATAACGAACCGGACCTTGGCCGATGTATGTTTCCGCAGCCGGTAACTGCGGGAGGGGCCGCCTCCACTTGCACGGCCTATGCGCGTTATCTCTTTAGCGGCTACATTGAGCTGCAGCCTCTCGGCCGCACGACGGCGCGTCATTTTTTCATCTTCTTTGAACCGAGATTCAGCTTCGGGAGAAATATCCCGCAGACAACTTACGTCGCGTCAATGGAACCCATCGCTTACGACCGCTCGATTGGAATCGGATTTCAATTGCCAAGAAACTTTGAGCTGCGCGCCACGCAGCATCAAGTGGACTATCTGGGACGTTATGGCCGTCCCCTGGGCCCCGCGGATCTTCGCACGACGGGCCCTTACGGGCTTTATTCCACTTTCTCTGTTCGCTGGTCTTTTGGCGGATATGGGCGCCAGGGCGCCCCCTCGGCCTACTGAGCAGGAAGTTCAGGAGCCGCGTCTCTTTAAAGAGCCCATGCCCGATCGGGCGCTCCAGCGCGGAAGACTACTAATTATTCCTTGTCGTCACGATTCCCGGTGAGCCCTTCCAGTTGGAAACGCCAATCCAGTTCACGCACCTTTTGGGGGTTTTCCCGCCAATCCGGCACGACTTTCACGAACAATCCCAAATAGATTCTTGTGCCAAGGATGGTCTCGAGTTCTTTTCGTGCTTCCGTTCCGATCTTCTTGAGCATCTCGCCTTTATGGCCGATAAGTATCTTCTTCTGCGAATTGCGTTCCACATGCATGGTTAATTCAATGCGCAGCAGTTTCGGCGTCTCCTCGAACTTCTCAACAATCACCGCTAGTGCGTATGGCACTTCGTGGTACATCACCTGAATGGCCTTCTCGCGAACGATTTCAGCCGCCAGAAAGCGCTCCGGCTGATCCGTGACCTGATCCTCGGGAAAGAACGCTGCGCCTTCCGGCAACCGCCTCAGAATCTCGTCAATGAGCTCTTCGCAGTGGTCGCCTTTCAATGCGGATATTGGCACAATAGCGGCAAATTCGAAGGCCTTCGCAAACGCATCAATGAGCGGGAGCAGTTTTGGCTTCGGCAAACGATCGATTTTGTTCAATGCCAGAATCGTTTTCCCGCGAAACCGCTTTGCTTTCTCGAGTAGCAAATCGTCTGCCTGGGGATGCATCTGGCTGGCATCGGCCAGCAGCAGCAGCACGTCGATTCCTTCCAGCGCCGCGGCCACTTCCTTCATCATTTGCCGGCCCAGCGCGGAATTCGCCTCGTGCAGACCCGGCGTGTCAATGAAGACGATCTGCCCTTGCGGCTTGGTCACAATTCCCTGAATCCGGTTGCGCGTGGTCTGCGGCTTGGAGGTGACGATCGCGATTTTCTGCCCTACCAGACGATTCATGAGGGTCGACTTCCCCGCGTTCGGCCTCCCGATGATGGCCACAAACCCGGAGCGAAACGTTCCCTTCTTCTCGTCGTTTTCTTTTTTGGACATCACCCTCTCACGCTCCGCATCTTACACACCCTTGAGTTGCTTCTGAGCGCACTCCCATTGATCACCCCGGGTTGAAAGGCGGGACACAAATTCCGTTCCAGGATCGCTAGGGGTGCTTGCGTACGGCCTTCATCTGTTTGCGGATTCGCACACGCAGCACTTTTCTTTGATTCGCTTCCAGCACTTCGAAGCGGTGGTCTTCGAGATCGATCTTGTCTCCCGGCGCGGGAACTTTGCCGGACGCGTGGCTGAGCAAACCAGCGAGGGTAGTCACTGCCTCATCTGTTTTGTCGCCGAATTTCACGCCAAGCAATTCCTCGACGTCGCCGATGGCCATGCTGCCGCGCATCACCAGACCACCATCTGCCTCGCGCACCACATCCGGCGCCGGCGGCCTCCCATCATTCAGGCTTTCACCGACGATTTCTTCCACCAGGTCTTCGACCGTCGCGATGCCTGCCACGGTTCCGTGTTCGTCGATGATCACAGCCAGCGGACAGCCCTTCTGACGCATCTCGCGCAACAATTCCGAGCCAACCTTGGTTTCCGGCATAAACAGAACGGGTTTAGCCAGTTCCCGCACCTTGCGCTTCGGCAAATCCTGGTCCGCAATGTGCAGAAGGTCCTGCGCGTATGCCACGCCAAAAATATCGTCGAGTGATTCTTCGTAGACAGGAATCTTGCTGAATTTCGTCTCCACGACTTTCGAATGCAGCTCTTCGAGGGTCGCTTCGGCGGGCACTGCCACGATATCGGGACGAGGCGTCATAACCTCGCGCACGCGCTTGTCGCTGAATTCGACGACCTGTTCGATAAGGTCGCCTTGTTCCGGTTCGATGATGCCCTCTTCTTCCGCGGCTTCCACCAGCGCTTCGATTCCCTCTTCGGTGCGCTGCTCTTCAGTCTTCTCGACCTCATGCTCCGAGATCCGCGCGAGCGACTCCGCACCTTCCAGGAATACGCGCACCGGCCAGACGAACCACATCGCTCCCCGAATCAACGGCAGCAGCGGAAGCAGCCAGCGTCCCGTGGTGCGGTACAGCAGCATGTCCGGAATAAAGTGCATCGCGAAGACCACTTCAATCGCAAGAAACACGGAGAACTCAACGAAGGACTCCCAGGTGCCCGGGACGAAGTACACTACGCCCCGCGTCGTCTCTAGTACTAGAAAGGCCAGCAGGAAATGGCCCAGTATGCGGAAGGTCCGCCCGCCGCTCCGCCGGTTGATTTTCAGCTTCGGTTCGATTTCCGCTTCGAAGATTTCCAGGTGCTCGTGGACGCGGCCGGTGGTCATGCGGCCAAGTTCGCGGTAGATCAATGTCACGTAGGAAAAAATGGGCAGTGTAACCGCCACAAGAACGACACTCAGCGCATACAGCCAGCTGTAATTCATCGCGCCAGTCCGAGCCGCCTTCGCAGCCTCCGCTCGACGCGGTCCATTTCGCCATGATCCTTTTCATGGTCGTAGCCTAGGAGGTGCAAGATGCCGTGAAGAATCAGCACTTGAAGTTCGTTGGGAAGCTTACGTCCGTTCTTTCTTGCGTAACGCCGCGCGGTTGCCGGAGAAATGACGATGTCGCCTAAATATTCGCCGTTTATCGCTGCGCCGGAACCGCGCCGCAGCCGCACCGGTCTTCGCCGCGCGGCCGAAGGAAACGAAAGCACGTCGGTGGGCCCTTTTTTCTTCCGAAACGTCTCATTCATCCGCGCGATCTCCGCGTCGCTCACCAGGCAAACCGTGACGCCCGCTTCCTCAGCGCCCAGTTCGTTTTTCACGCGGCGCAGAAACGATTCGAGTGGACGCCGCGCCAGGCGCACCGCTCGCTGGCGGTTCACAATCATCCTTGCTGGATTTCTTTATCTTGTTCTTTCCCGGACTGTCTCGCCTGGGCTCCTGCTTTGCCGTTTGTCGTGCTTGCGCCGCGCTGCGGGTGATCTCCATCATACTCTTCATAAGCGCGGATGATCTGCTGCACCAGGTTGTGCCGCACGACATCCTTTTCCCCAAAATGTACCACCGCGATGCCGTCGATCTTCCCGCAGACTTCCAGCGCTTCAATCAACCCGGACTTTTTGCCCGGCGGCAAATCAATTTGTGTAATGTCACCCGTGATGACCGCTTTCGAATTGAACCCCAGGCGCGTCAGAAACATCTTCATCTGCTCGCTGGTGGTGTTCTGCGCTTCGTCGAGAATCACGAAGGAATCGTTCAGCGTGCGCCCGCGCATGAACGCCAGCGGCGCGACCTCGATGATTCCCTTTTCCAGAAAACGCTCCAGCTTGTCCGCGTCCAGCATGTCGTA
>WNFP01004869.1_pt1 | contig 10782 bp, 8 predicted proteins | sample 5400201 | NCBI WGS metagenome assembly WNFP01 (sample SAMN13153355, study PRJNA577476) | soil metagenome | isolation source: 115 cm saprolite under Madrone tree | place: USA:California | collected 2016-06-14
CCAAATCAGGAGGCAGCAACTCCCGCGCGTCTTCGGATGCAAACAAGGCCGGATGGGACGCGATCTCTTGCCTTAGCCAGTACTCATAGTCGTAACGGGCGGCCAAATCGAGTACCCGGCGGAGGTGTTCCAGCATCTGCGGCTCGCGCGACGAGGCAAAATCACAAATCGCGAGAGCCATGCCGGCCTGCGCTTCATAGTAATAAAGACCTCGCTGTTGGAAATAGGCGAGCGCCGGATCCAAATCTGCGCGGGCTTCAGCGTATTCAGACTGCGCCAAAAGAATTAGAGCGCGCGCCAGCGTAGCCGTGAAGTGGCCGATATCGTTTCCGTCAGTGGGCCGAAGTTCCACCAGTCGATCGATTTGCCCGCGCGCCCGCGCTGAGTCACCGGCTCTCAAGCTGAGCAAGGCCTGCTCTTCGAGTAACTCGACTCTGGCGAGATCGATTCCCGCTTCGTCGTAAGACCGGGCCGCGCGTTCATAGAATTCTGCGGCTCGAGCCAAATCCCGGCGTGCACAATAAAGATTCCCGCAGGCTTCGAAGGTCTCGCCCAGTTGCCCCACCAGATTGAAGAGCTGACAACGCTCGAGCGCGCGGTCCAGATGCTGTTCGCAGTCGTCCATCTCCCCGCGATAGAGGTGGCAACGAGCGATATTCAGATGTGCCCAGGCTTCCTGCGGAATGGGCGGCTCTCCGGATTCAGTGCGCAACATCCGGCGCAGCCAGCGGAGCGCCTCCCCAAAATCTCCGCGCATCATCGCGGGCAATCCGAGGTTATGAGATATCAACCGGACGTGATGCTCGTCGCCTTGTTCCTCAGCAGATTGCAAAGCGACGCGAAACTCTCGCTCAGCCGCAGTCCAATCGCCGAGCGAAACCAGGCACAACCCGCGCGTGTTGCCGCACTTTGTGCGTACGACGGAGGTTGGCTCACTCAAGCCGACTGCGCGGTCGAGGTATTCGAAGGCCGCCCGATGGTCGCCGCGCCGGCGCGCGATGGTGGCCAAAGAATGCAGGGCTTCTGCTTCGCCTTCACGATCGGCGCGATCGCGGAGTGAGGCGATCGCGCGGCGAAACAGATTTTGGGAGGACTCGAATTCACCGCGCAGGCGCGCGACCTCAGCGCGGTAGGCGAGGGCCCGCGGATGCGCCTCAACTGCTGCTGAGGGCAATGACTCACTAAGCGAAGCCAGTGAACCAAGTTTGCCCGAAGCGATCCATTTGTTCCCGTGTTCTGCGATGATCGCCGCAGCCCGTTCGAAGTCTTCTGCCTCGAGCAAGTGTCGCACTGCCTGTTCCCAGGACGCGCGCTCGAGAAAGTATTGCGCGTACCGGGCGTGCTCAGCGGCCACGCCCGCCACTCCGGTCTCAGCGCGAAGACGGCGGCGCAGAAAACTTTGAAACAGCGGATGCAGACGGTATTCTTCCCCCCGGCCATCACCGGCCACGGTCATAAACACATTGCCCCGCACGAGCGCGGGCAGAACCGCGGAAGATATAGTTTTCGGGTAGAGCCGCGCGCAGGTTTCGACTTCGATCCGATCGAGCAAGGCAATTCGCATCAGATACTGCTGGATTTCCGGAGACTCGGCGGCGAAAACTTCTTCTGCAAAATACTCAAAAATATCGCGCTCAGAGTGATGAAGGACCGCTAACGGATCCGGCGCTTTGGCAGGCGCGCTCGAACTCGCCTGTCGTTGTGCCACTTGCCGCACGAGCTGCAGGGCCGTGATCCAACCATGTGTGCGCTCGCCGTATTCGCGCAATTGCTCGGCGGTTAGAGCCAGCCCGAAGACCTTGCGAAACAGCTCCTGCGTCTCTTCGTCGGTAAAAAGCAGATCGGCCCGATCGATAATCGAAAGCGAATCCTGAGATCGCAGCCGGGCGAGGGTCAGCGGCGGAATGTCTCGCGAAATTATGATCACGTGGATCACATCCGGGAGATACGCAATCAATCGATCGAGAACGGCATGTACCGGCGTCTCAGCGCCCAAATGGTGATAATCATCCAGGACCAGAATCATCTGCTGCTCGACGCCTTCGAGAATTTCATTCAAGAGTACGTCGGCGGCCCGTTCGGGCTGCTGTGCCAGTTCCTGCGCCTGTTGCAGAAACGCGAATATCGTTTCACCAAACCCAGCGATTCGCTGTTGAATTCCGTAGGCCAGATAACCGAGGAAGACCGCCGGATCAGCGTCCGTGTGATCCAGTTGATACCAAACGTAAGGCCGCTCCTGCTTGCGCAGAAAGTCAGCTACCAAAGTCGTCTTTCCAGAGCCGGCGTTGGCCGTGACCAATGTCATCGGCAGAGTAAGATTGGCCTGTAAGTGTTCGATCAGGCGCGGCCGCGCCAAAATTTCAGGCGCCGGTCGCGGGGGCAGAAGCTTAGTCCGCAGAAAAAACTTACCCGAAAAATCCGGCGTGTTAGCCGGGGCCGCATTGCTGGCTCCCGTTCGGGGTGGCTGACTGTCCATTAGTGTTCCCAGCGGAGATTGCTGACTGCGGCGAAGATTAACACAGCCGAAAGCGCGAGTTCTATTGGTTACCAGACAGTTTGAGAGGATCGAGCGCCCGTTCGGGCTCGCAACTAAAGCAGGGGATCGAATCAACTCAGGCATAGCCCGCGAGCTCTGCAACCTTACGTTTGAAAATCAGGAGCCTGGTCACTGAACGACGAGAACGCCGAACGTTTCAGTGACAAGAGACTGTCCGCAATCGCCCTTCCCGCCCGTCCCGGAGTGGCGGCGAATTCTGCAACGGTTGCTGCCCGGCCATTCGTCCGGTCCCAGGCGATGCGAGCCGGCTCTTCACCGAGTCCATAGGTTTCGAACAAGGCAATGACCTCTTCGAGATTGAAAGCCAGCTCGGTTTCCTCCAGGACGCGCAGCATTTGTTTTGAGCGCAGGCGCCATAAAGGAGCCGGGGGCAGGCTGCGACATGTAATCAAGAGGTGCACATTCGCCGGCAGCAGGGGCAGCAGGCGGCGAAAGAAAGGCACGACCCAATCGGCATCGTAGACCAGGTGGAGATCCTCAACGACGATTAGCAAGGGTTCTGATCTTCCCTCGCTTAACTGAAACACAAACGACTCAGCCAGTAACTCAGCTCGGTCACTTTCGACAGTTTCTGTCATTTGCAACAGAGTTTCCTTATTCATCGAGGGACGTTGCACGCCGACAGCCGTGGAGAGGTATTCGCAGAACATGCGCAGGGCGCTATCGGCCGCATCCACTTTGTACCAGGCAACCGGGCGCCCCGCGTAGCGCGCGAAATCTGCCGCCAAAGTGGTTTTACCGGTTCCCGCCCTGCCGTTAATAATCGTCGCGTTGCAGCACACCACGTTCTCTACCAACAGCTTGAGCAAACGCTGGCGCGACACTCTTGGTGACGCGTCCGGCACCGCTATTTTCTCGTGGATGAGTTGTTCTTCGTCTTTTCTCATAAGTAGTGGGCTCGCGGCGGTATGTAACTTGTTTTTCCGTACCGGGAACAATTCGCCCCGGCACTCGCCTTGAACAGGTAGAATTATCCGCAGACCCCCTTGAGGAATTCTTGAGTTCTGATTGCAACGCGGAAAATCGCTAAGAAATCTTCACGCTGAAGGCGTGAGAGGTAATAGCCGTGGGCAACGCCCACGGATCAGAGCTCTAATGATGAGCCTGTTGTCAGATACCCTGGCGGGGAGTAAACTCTCGGTGCTTCCGAGACCTGTTCAGAGGAGATGATCGAATGATCAAGAAAGTTCTTAGCCTGGCCCTTTTACTAATGTCGGCCGGTATCGCTGCCGCGCAAATGAAACCGTCGCAGACCCAAACGCAAACGCCCACTTCTCCTCCGGCAAAGACCACGCCGATAGTGCCCCACACCAACTTAAAGGTGGGCGACAAAGCGCCGGAATTCGCTTTGCGAGCGACCGACGGCAAGATTTACAAACTCAGCGATTTCAAAGGCCAGAAAAACGTAGTGCTGGCGATCTACGTCTTGGCCTTTACCGGTGGTTGAACGAAAGAAATGAAGGCGTATCAGGCTGATATCGCCAAATTCGAGACGACCGATTCGCAGATTTTCGGACTCAGCGTCGACAGCGTTCCCGCCAATCGAGAATTCGCCAAACAGAACGGTATCACCTTCCCGCTACTCAGCGATTTCAAACGCACCGTGGTTAAGGACTATGGAGTTTTTAACGAAGAGCAGGGCTTTGGCAATCGCGCGACCTTTGTGATCGATAGGGATGGAATCATTCAACACATCGACGAAGGTAACGTGGCCCTCGATCCGACCAGCGCGGCGGACGCGTGCAACATTCTGACTCACAAGAAAGCGACTCCGTAATGCAGGACTGCTTGCGGTAGCAAGCGGGTAAGATGCTTCTGGAAAAAACCAATAACACGATCTCAAAGTCTGACGTTTTAGCTAAGGAGCAGCAGGCACTGTGCCCCCTCCGCTTTGTCCTTCAGATCTCAAAAATAGGATGAGCACGGCTTGCGCTTCAGCAATTGAGCTACTCCGGTCGAGTTCTTGAGCCGTAGTCCCGCCGCGCTGATCGTACCGGTGTACTTTTCGTCACCCACAGTGAAATTCACCGTGCTGCCCTTGACCTTTACCGGCACCCATTCGGGCTTTGGATCCTCAGCACCGCCCTGGGCAATCTGCACGATCGCATGATATTCGTTTCCCGCTGACACCAGAACCACGCGCATGCCCTCCAGATCCCCTGACCCTTTACCTACTGTGAAATTGTCATAAACGCCGGCTACGCTGGCGGTTCTTTGGGCCCCGGGCTTTTGCGCCAGCGCCGTGGGGGCAATGATCAAACAAATCATGCAGGTTAGTAACACACATACGGCTGATTTCATTTGGGTTCTCCCTCTTCGATCTGTGACTAGCCCGAGATTGTAACTCAGCAGCGGGTTCCAGGTGCTCCATTCGCCGAAAACTGATTTAGACGTAAAGAAGCGATTTCATGATAGCGGTACGCCGGGCCTCGGTACGGAACCGCTTGCGGTAGCAAGCGGGTAATCGTGTCGCTTATGAACGCGTCGAGTCAACCCTTTTACGTGGTTTCTACTCTCTTGCAATAAGTTACCCGTTCGCTACCGCGACCGGTTCTGCCCATTTCGGTAGGGATCGATTTCAGTCTTTCAAACCGATGTCGTCGAACACGGGAAACACGTCACCTTGTTCCAACTCAACATAATCAATTGCCTTCATGAGATGATCTTCAGTCCATAAGTAACGCTTGCTCCCACGATCCGCCCACGGACTACCGGGATGCAACCATTGGCCCGACTCCCTAAGCTCACGAGTAGCGTTGGATTTCAAGGCGTTCAATATTCTACTAGGTCCGCAGGCGGCCGTGACTACTGAATGTACGTGGTTGGTCCTGACATTGGTGACATGCATCCGCCACCCGCGTACTTCGCACGTTTGCTCGACCAACTCTTTGATCAGGGCCCTTTGGGCCTTACTAAGTCTTACCGGTGGACGTGTGAGGCTTCGTTCGTTATGCCGCAGCCAGTTCTGATTTGAAGGTATCACAGGAGCGCCGTAATGATTGTTATGTCGATCTACTGAACCTCTCTTATCACCATGTAACCAGGTTCCATAGGTTCGGAACGTAATGAGATAGCCAAGCGGGGTATGGTCCTCGTTGAATTCTCTCTTCATTGTGAGTGCTTTCGCCGAAAACAGCTGGTAGGGAACCGCTTGCGGTAGCAGGCGGGTCATTCAACTCTATATCTCGATTGAGACAGTACCTCGACCGAGGTCTGTTCTCATCGCTGATAGAGCCCGCGATTAGTCGGGCAAACAAATTAGCGGCCACTTAGTTTTCTAGGGTGTGAACCACCCGCTTGCTACCGCAAGCGGTTCCGTACCAGGGAAACTACCCGCTTGTTATCGCGGACGGTTCTGTGCTCGCGCGAAGCCCCTCTCGATTGCCGCGCGTAGACCATCGGCAGAATAGTCAGTGAGCAGCAGCCCATTTATATAGAAGGTCGGAGTCATCTCGACGCCGTATATCTCGCCGTCGGCGGTGTCGCGGCGAATGACAGGCACGTACTTTTCCGATGCGAGCTCGGTGTCGAAACGCTTTCGATCCAGGCCCAACAGGGTGGCATATTTTTTTAGCGATTCGTCGTCGAGCGCGGATTGGTTCTTGAACAGAAAATCGATGTACTCCCAAAATTTGCCCTGGGCCTTGGCGGCTTCGGCGGCCTGCGCGGCATGAAAGGCGTTCGCATGAACTGTAGTCAAGGGAAAGTTCCGAATCACAAAACGTACGCGATTGCCGTAGGACTTCAGCACTTCTTCCACGATTGGATACATCGCTCCACATGCCGAACATTGGAAGTCCGTAAATTCGATGACCGTGACCGCGGCATTGGCATCGCCTCGGGTGGCGCCCCCGGCGATTCCCACGTTCAGGAAAGGCGGGTCTGGCTCTTTTAAGAGGACTTGAACCCTGGCTCCGGCGCGCAGCTTTTCCGCCAGCGCCGCTTCGAGTTTCTCCTGCTGCTGTTGCTGTAGATAGTTGATGAGCGCGGCGCGGGCCCCGGCAAGATCCGTCTTTATCTCTGACTTGTGGTCTTCGTAGAGCTTGTTGATCTGGGCTTCGGTTGGTTGAGTGATCTTGTCGGTGATTTCTGTGCGGACGATGTCCTCGGGAGCGACTTTGCGTTTGGCGGCTTCGGCGACGATCAAGAGATCGTTGATGCGGCGATCGAGTACTCCCTTGCGCGCCGCATAGATCCGCATTTCCAGTTTGTAGACATAGGCCTTGGTGCGCTCGTTGATTGTCTCAACGCGGAGCGGTTCGCCGTTGACAGCGGCCAGCACCGTTCCCGGCGCCAGATTTGGCGCATTTACGTCAGCGTTCTTGTTGACGGCGTTGGTCATTTTCAGACGTCTGATCAGGGCCGCATACAGTTCCTGACTGCGCTCGTTCCGGATAAAGCTGATCAACTGTGCCCGGATGGATTCCAGATCGGCATTGCCGATTTGATCGCGATTGGCGTCGTAAGCGGCCTTAATCTCCGGTTCGGTTGGAGGAGTGATGCGCGAGTTTATTTCTGCTTCGATGATTTCATCGGAAGATTTGCCGCGCTTCCTGGCCTCGGCGGCAATCAGCAGAGAATTGATGCGCGCATCCAGCGCCCGCTGGCGGGACTCTCTGGTTTCCTTCTCTCGATCAGCGTAATAAGCACGCAAATACGGATCGGGATCGCGGAGGATAGCCGCGCTCACCTGATCTTCGATGTCACCCGCGGAGATGGTGATGTCGTTTACCACGGCGACGGTCGTGGGCGGCACTTCGGCAGGTTGAGCCGGCGAAGGCTGGGCCGTGGGCGCCGAGGTTTTCGTAGATGTTGAAGGAGTGGGTTTCGTCGTCGCGGATCGAGGAGTCGCGCGCCTTTGCGCTTGAGCGGAAACCGCTACCAGCGCAAGCACTGAAATGAACAGGATGAATATTTCTTTTCTCATAAGACTGGCTTTCCGGACATTGAGATGCAATAACGGATGATATTTGATGGCGAGTCAGAGCACAATTCGCCGCGCAGGATTTTCGGGCTGGGTCACATACAAGGTCTCTCCGTACACTAGGACGCCGACGAACGCTCGAGCCACGCAGTAACGTCCTTTCCCTGGCTGCGTCCTTTCTAATGATGTTTGCATTACTCGATTCTTTCCTGTGTTCACCTCATTTACGCAATCTTGGGAATACCCCTTGACGGCGTGCAGCGAAGACGTATACTCCTCGCCGGAACTGGCTCCTCTACCCCAACTGTCTCGGTAAGTCAGCCTGTAGCGTCTCAGGTTCAGTAAAGAAGGATGGCCTTTTGATGCTCACGTCCCGAATCAAATTGATGCTTGCAGTTTGGTGTTAGTGGTGTAGACCGGAGGTTAAGGTTGTGGCTAAGTCAAACACGCAAATATTCATTCTCAGCTTATGCGTTCTTATTGTCTTAATGGGTCTGGTTCTGTTTTCAGCGGGCGCTTCACGTTCTAGTAGACTTACGTTGGCGCAGGGGAACCAATCAAATATATCGTTGCCTCAGCAGCCCAACGAACCCGAGCAAGTAAACCAACAGTTTAGTCGGAATGATAAAACAAAAGCCCTGCAAGTTGAGAAAATCGAGGTACTGCCCCAAGCGGTGAAAGCATCTCTAAAGAATGTATCGACAAAGATAATCGACGGCATTCAGATCTCAATTAACGGAGGATACCTGCAGATAGATTTGGTGGGCGCCGAGGAGGAGGATTATCAGAGACTGTTGCCCGGAGCAGTCTATGAACAATTCCTTTCGCCCGGGGCCCTGTCTCAACCTCTCGAAATAAGCGTCCTCGCCGTAACCTTTGCTGATCAGACGATTGACGGTGACCCAAACTTAGCTCAACAGATAATGGACAACCGCCGTGGCATTAATAAACAGTTGAAGCACATCAGGCCCTTGCTAGAGGCTGCGATTGATTCAACTAATGCTGATCCGATTAGAATCCTGGATAAATTGAAATCGCAAGTGGAGAGTCTTCCGAGCGAGGACAGTGAAGATTCCAGCGCTGTAAGAGAGGGCGAACATCAAGCAAGAGCGGAAGCATTAGACCGAATTGAGTTTCTACGGCAGCGACAGATTGCTACGAGTGCTCTGCCCATTCGTCGTGCGCTGGCAAGCCTGAAAAACCGGCAGGACAAACAAATTCAGAAAGGCCCTGAATAATCATTCCCGGCCCCTTCCATCGGAGGCATCGAGGTATTCAGACCATGAGAGTTCTATACTTACTCTTGGTCACGGCATTTTAGCATTGAAGCTAATGCCGTACCGAGAAACTGCCACTGGATAGAGTATCTTGGGGGATATGATTATGACCTTGGCAATTGCGCAGGGAACCCACAATTGACGAAAGCGTCGACCATCACGTGCTTTGGTACACCTTTTATCAAAGTAGTTATATCCCCAATGAATTTCGCCACTTTGTCGCGGCTACGCATGGAGGCTGCGCCTCAGCGTTCGCAGAGGCGCAGCCTCTTTAGGTAAATTAGCATCCTCCGGAAAGGCAGAGCCTTTCCGCACATCAAGTGGCAAAGCCGCCACCTTACCAGCAAGCTTAACAACGCGAGACTAGCCACCTGCCAGCGTTCGTACCGACTCCAACGTATCAATCTCATCAACTGTCTTGTCCGGCCGCAGACGTACGATGCGCGGAAAGCGCAAGGCGAATCCGCCCTTGTGCCGGCTTGATGGCTGCACCCGGTCGAAAGTTACCTCGATGACTATGCGGGGTTCGACAATACGGACTCGGCCATGCGCGAACTGCTGAATGGTATGCGCCCGAAACCATTCGGTCATCTCAGAGATTTCGACATCGGTCAGTCCTGAATAGGCCTTGCCAATGTTGAGCAGTTCGGCGTCAGACTCTGATCGCCTTACCGCGAACGTGTAATCCGAAAGCACGCTGCGCCGCTTTCCATGTCCCAATTCGACGGACGTGACCACCACATCGAGGGTAGCCAACGCGCGCTTTAACTTCAGCCATTCGCGCCCGCGGCGGCCGGGTTTATAGAAGGACGCGGGGTCTTTGATCATTAACCCTTCATTGCCACGCGCCCGGGCAGCGGCAAATTCATCATCGAGCGCGGCTGCGTCGCTGAACAGCTTTGCTTGCGACAAACGCAGAATCCCAGAGTTCAACCGCCCGCTACCGCAGGCGGTTCTGACCACTTCTTCGAGCTTAGCGCGCCGCGCCGTCAATGGATCGTTTATCAGCACGTGGCCCGCGGCGTACAAAAGGTCCCAGGCGACAAATACCGCGGGCGTGCCGGCCAGCAATTCTTCGCTGACGATTTTGCGACCCAGGCGCTTTTGCAGGTCGCTAAACGGCAGGATCTCGGCGCCGCGTGCGCTTATGATCTCGCCATCTAGTATTACCTCGGTAGACAAAGCCGCCAGCGGCTCGCGTAGCTCGGGAAACCTGTTCGAGATCTCATCGAGCGTCCTCGAGAAGATCGCGACGCGGCCATTCTGAACGTGGGCCTGCGCCCGAATGCCGTCGAATTTGTCTTCGACAAAGAATTCACCGGGCATGGTGCGGGCGATATCCTGGAGATCCGACGCGGGCGTGGCGAGCATCGATTTCAAAGGATGGAACAAACGCATCTCCACATTTTGCAAATTGCCGGCGCGCGCCCGGACAGCGGCCTCTCCGATATCTCCGCGCAGCATATTCGCCAGCGAAACTTCAGCCAGCGGTTTTTTGAAGGCGCGGGCGATTGCATCTTCGACCAGTCCTTCGCGCAAACCGATGCGCAGATCTCCCGAGAGCAGCTTCACCAGATACTTTGCTTCCAGCGGCGTGGCGCGTGACAGCGCCTCGGTAAGGAGCAGGGTCTTCGCTTTTTTTCCGCGAGTGACGCTGAGACGCGCCAGCAGGTCTTCGGTTTCCGCCAGCGAGAGACTCGGTTCGTTGTCGGGCTTTGCTTCACAGAAAACTTCGAAGGCCACATCACCGCCGTCGCCCCAGTGCGCGTAACGCGGGCCCAGACTTTCGACGCTGGCGCCGGTGGCGTTGCAGAGCGCTTCGCTGAGGATGCTGCCACCGACATTCGTCGTGCGCGCGTCGTTCAGCGCGAACTGTTGACCGGCGAAATACCGCGCCGCCCGAGCAAGATCATCGTCGTCGAGGTGTTGAAAGAACTCGCCGAGCAGGGCGGCTTTTTCGAGTTTCTTCGTAGTAGCCGCTACGGCTTCAGCCGTCTTCGCAAAGGCTTCAAGCGAGTTTGGTG
>WNFP01004870.1_pt1 | contig 10781 bp, 10 predicted proteins | sample 5400201 | NCBI WGS metagenome assembly WNFP01 (sample SAMN13153355, study PRJNA577476) | soil metagenome | isolation source: 115 cm saprolite under Madrone tree | place: USA:California | collected 2016-06-14
ATCTTTCGGAGGAGCGGTTCTCGTCGCCTGGTTCGAGCTGTCTTTTCGCCGCGCTCGGGAGTGAGGCCTCGCGTCAGCGCAAGTCGGTGCGACGCGTCTTCGCCGAGAGCTTCGAAAGGTTTATCGCCATCCTGGCCGATGTTGCGCCGGGAAGGACGAAGGCCGAAAAGCGGAAGCGTGCGATTGCGGCGTTCGAGGAAATGGTCGGTGCGCTTGTCCTCGCCCGAGCGGTCAACGAGCCTGAAATCACCTACGAGATACTGCGGGCGGCGACATCGGATCTGATGTCGCGACAGAGCTGACACATCGCTACGGTCGAACTCGCGGCGGCCGCGTCTAGGTGCCGTCTTCGCACCGGTAGGACGCGGGGCGTGGTTGGCTGCCTAGCTCGCTCGTGCACAGCTCGAGCGCGGCGCGGGTGCGAAAACGGAAAACCAAGATCGATACAAGGGCAAAGAGAATCGTCACCATGACCGTGACGGTACGGCCGCCTTACGAATTCGGAGGTTCGAGTCCTCCCTCCCCAGCCAGCCAGTCCAGTCCTTCGGCCGATCAGAAGGCCGGCTACACTCGCTATTCGTCGAGCGCTCGACGCCAAGCGCCTGGACTTACGCCGACCATGCGGGTGAAGACCCGGGTCAGGTGACTTTGATTGGCGAAGCCGCAGGTCAAGGCCACATCCGACAGCGACAATCCGCCATCTCGCAGCTTCTCCTTCGCCACCTCGATACGGTGTGCCAATAGCCAGTTGTGGGGAGCCATCCCCATGGTGCGGCGAAATGCGCGCGAGAAATGGCTCACCGACAAGCGGCACTCCCGCGCCACCTCCTTGAGCAGCACATTGCCATCGAGATTGGCGCTGAGAATTTCCTGGGCGCGTCGTACCTGCCAGGGCGAGAGCCCACCACGGACCGGCCGCGACACCGGTCGCATGCCACCGTAAGTCTGAGCGACATGGGCCGCGACCGCCAGCATGACATGATCGACGAATAATCGGTTAGCCTCGTCACCATGGACAAGTGCCGACAAGATCGTGCTCCCCAGGCTGGAAATCGTGGCGTCCTCTATGCCCGGTCCGGGACTGTAGGTCAGGTCGCCAATTCGCGTCGCGTTTGCATCGTTAGCGATCGCGTTCAGTGCCGCACGCGGCAGATAAAAAAGCAACGAGTGATAGGGCTTGTCAAGGAGAACGACCGGATCTCGCCTGAGGTCATAGATGCAGATTTCACCGGCCCGCAGATTAGAAACCGGCGCTTGCCGACCGTCCTCCCAATATTCACGATTGGGAAAGTCGCGGAGCATGAGACCAACGAGAAAAGCGTCTTCCCGGTGAATCGAGCCGGTCATTCCAGGCGGTGGATCATCACATCGAATCTCGGTGACGGCCATGTCGGCTTTGCGCAATACCCGCGTAACGATTGCCGGTGCGCTCTTTATCCGCATTCGTTCGGCAAGCAGTTCTCCGTAACCTTCACTGGTCGCCATGATCGATCCCCGAGGGCTTCTTGTTGGGCTCGATACCTTTATCGCGATACAGCAGCCACTGCCAGAAGAACGATTGCCGCAATGTCGCAGATTGAAGCTCTTTTCGACAAGAAGCGGTCAAATCGTACAACTCCCAGGCTTCCTGTCCAAAAAGCGAAGTAGCTACAGGACGGGGCGGCCTAAGCTGCTGTTTGAGCGAATTATTTCATTGCCGAGGCATTTCGGCATACGCAAATAGCTGCGGCATCCCTCGAAACGCGATCAACAGCCCCGTGCCGCATGCGCAGCATCCTATCATTGTAGCTGGAATGTGAAACCAGCGATTGTTTCGTAAAAGACTGCAGAGCCCGTTCTTCCATAAATTCCCGGCTGTCGGACGACGCTCGCGATCATTCGCCTCTACAGGTGCCGCAATGGATTGGTCGGACAGCAGCACAGCAAAAAGCATGGCGAGTGGAACTCATAGCGCAGTCAACGAAGACACGAACGACAAATCTTATTGGAGCCACGATAACACCGAGGGTATGGCAAAGGTTACTGAAACTTTGAACATGCTTCTCGCTGATGTTTTCACGTTGTATTTCAAGACCAAGAATTTTCATTGGCATATGTCCGGCCCACACTTTCGCGACTATCACCGGCTTTTGGACGAGCAGGCGGAGCAACTCTTCGCGAGCACGGATGTCATTGCCGAGCGGGTCCGCAAGATGGGCGGGAGAACGCTTAGCTCAGTTCAGCACATTGTGCGCTTGACTCGACTGTCTGGCAACGAAGCCGATTTCGTAGCGCCGTCACAGATGCTTGCAGAGCTGCGCAGCGACAACGAGCGCCTTGCCGGCTTTATGCGCGACACGCACTTTGTGTGCGGCGGAGTAGACGATGTAGCAAGCATGAGTGTGCTCGAAAACTGGATTGACGAAGCCGAAAGACGCGTCTGGTTCCTGCTCGAATGCGGGCGCAAGGCATGACGTGAAGGTACGGTTAAACAAAGAGAACGCGGGCGCTTCTGTTCGCCGAGAAGATAGCCAAACGTTGGGGTGTCAGCACATGGAATTTCGTTCGCATCTGACGGTCGCGTTGCGCGTCAATGGCCGCCGCTACGAGGTCCCAGTTGATACGCGCACCACATTGCTCGATCTGCTGCGCGAGCACTTGGAGCTGACGGGCACCAAGAAAGGCTGCAATTTCGGTGAATGCGGCGCCTGCACTGTGCATTTGAACGGACGACGCGTGAACGGTTGCATGATTCTTGCCGCGTCGGCCGAAGGCGCGGAGGTGACGACGATTGAGGGTCTTGCCGAGGACGGCAAACTCCATCCGGTTCAGCAAGCCTTCATCGATCACGATGCCTTTCAGTGCGGCTTCTGCACACCCGGCCAAGTGATGTCTGCCGTCGCGCTGATACGTGAAGGGCATGCGAGGTCGGCAGCCGAAATCCGCGAATGGATGAGCGGAAATCTCTGCCGTTGCTCGTCGTATCCGCAAATCCTTTCTGCCGTCGAAGCGGCTGCTTCGCAAGCCACGGGCGGCTAATGCAGTCCTTCGATTACGGCCATGCGGCCGACATAGGAGAGGCGTTGGCCAATGGAGATGCGCCGAACACCGTCTTTCTTGCCGGTGGCACCGAACTCCTGAATTGGCTTCGCCTTGGCGTCGCGAAGCCCGCGCGCGTTATCGATCTTGCGCGGCTCAAGGGATTTGCCGACATCACGCGCTTGCCGGGCGGCGGGCTCCGCATCGGTGCATTGGCGCGGCTCAACGACGTTGCGCTCAATGATGATGTGGCGCGCGATTACCCGGTGCTCTCCCAAGCAATTCTGAAGTCCGCATCTGCGCAGCTGCGTAACCTCGCGACAATCGGCGGCAATCCTTTGCAGAAGACCCGCTGCGGCTATTTTCGTGCGGAAGAGACGTTGCCTTGCAACAAACGCAAGCTCGGTTCGGGTTGTTCGGCCTTGAAGGGCATAAACGATAAACATGCGATCTTCGGCTGGAGCGAGGCTTGCGTCGCCACCCAGCCGTCGGATCCGGCCACGGCGCTATCCGCCCTCGACGCACTCTATGTTACCGAGCACAAAGATGGCGGACGGCGCATCAAGGCTGAAGATCTGCACACGCTTCCCGGCGACACGCCGCACATCGACAATGCGCTGCGAGATGGTGAGCTGATAGTTGGGATCGAGCTTGGGGGCGCAGCGCGTCACTCGGCTTACCTCAAGCTTCGCGAACGCGAATCCTATGAATTCGCGATCCTATCAGCTGCGGTCGCTCTTGATCTGGAAGGAGACCGCATTCTCCGCGCGCGCATTGCGCTGGGCTCGGTTGCGCATAAACCGTGGCGCCTTAACCAGGCGGAATGCGCACTCTCCGGGGTGGCCGCCAACGACACGGCGGCGATCCGCAGGGCTCTCGATGCGTCGTTAGTCGGTGCAAAAACGCTCGCGCACAACGCGTACAAAGTTCGTCTCGCGAAGAACGCGGCCGAACGGGCCATTCGGCTGGCTGCCGCAAGGACTTGGTGATGAGCATTGGAGAGCCTATTCCGCGAATCGACGGGTCCATCAAGGTCACCGGCGCTGCGCGCTACACCGCCGATCTGCGTGCCCCGAACATGCTTCACGGCGTGTTCGTCACGGCGCCTCTACCCGCCGGCAGGGTGATCGCATTCGACAAAGGTCACGCGCTCGCAGAGCCGGGCGTCGTTCGCGTGCTGACTCACGAGGACATGCCGCGGCCCAAGACCACGATAGCGGGACCGCCTTTCGCGCATAGCTTTCTTCCCCTCCAGGGCGACGAAATCCGCCATGAAGGCCAGCCGATCGCGATGGTTCTCGGTGAGACGCTCGAGGCCGCGGAAGCGGGTGCGCGAAAGGTGGATGTCCGCTACGCGCCGACAACGGCCAAGACTCCCGTAGCTCCGCTATGGTCAGAGCTCGACCGAGCGGCTCTCGCGCCGAAGAACACCGGCTACTTCTTCTTCGAGCCGGAGTTCTCCAAGGGAAATGCGGACCAGAACCTCGCGCTCGCCAAGAAGCGGGTCGAGGCCGTCTATTCGCAGCCGTCGCGCCATCACAATCCGATGGAGCCCTCCGCGGTGCTTGCGCTGTGGGAGGGAGATGCGCTCACGCTCTATGCTTCCACGCAGCATGTTTATGGCGTGCAGATGGGATTGGCGGCGCTCTTCGCGATCCCCCCTGAGCGCGTGCGTGTCATCTCGAAGCATACGGGCGGCGCCTTCGGCGTGAAGGGCCTCATATGGCCTCAGGAAGCTCTCGCCGCGCTCGCGGCCAAGATCGTCGCGCGTCCGGTTCGCGTCGTTCTCTCGCGGGCCAACATGTACTCCTTCCTCGGCTACCAGCCACGCATCGTCCAGAAGATCGGCCTTGGAGCAGACGAAAAGGGCGCCTTGGCGGCTGTCACGCACGACGTCGTCAATCTCACGAGCGTGACCGATGACTTCATCGAATTCGCGACGGAAGCATCGAAGTCGCTCTATGCCACGCGCAGCATGCGGCTAAGCCAGCGCGCCGAGCGCGCCCATGTAGCGATGCCGACCGCGATGCGCGCCCCCGTCGAGGGTCCGGGCTTGTGGGCTCTCGAGTCGGCGATGGACGAGCTTGCGGTCGACCTCGGCGTGGATCCGCTGGACTTGAGGCTCGCCAACTACGCGGATGCCGACCCCGCGACCGGAGCGCCCTGGTCTTCGAAGAAATTGCGCGAGGCTTACGAGGAAGGAGCGCGCTTATTCGGTTGGCGCACCCGCCCGCCCGCGCCGCAGCGCGACGGCGATTGGGTCATCGGCCACGGCATGGCGAGCTGCCTCATGGGCACGTTCCGATTTCCCTCGCACGCACACGTGACCCTGCGCCGCGATGGAACGGCGGTGATCGAGGCGGGAACCCAAGACATCGGTACCGGAACGCTGACGATCTTGCCGCAAATCGTCGCCGACGTGCTCGGACTTCTGAGCAGCAAGGTCAAGCTGACGCTGGGGGACACGAAGCTCCCCGAAGCCGGACCGACCTACGGGTCCTCATCAACGATGGGCGTGGGGGCGGCAGTGCTCGCGGCGGCGCAAGATGTTCGGGGCAAGCTCGCGCGCCTCGCCAATCTGTTGCCCGAGGAAGCAGCCATGGTCGATGGCCGCATCAGTCGGACCGGTGCGACCGAGGGGCTCCCAATCGCGGACGTCATGGATCAAGCCGGCGAATCCGAGATCGTAGGCACGGGCGCCTTCGATCCGGCCCAGCACGGCGCGGGCTATTCCATGCGCACCTTTGGCGCCGTCTTTGTCGAGGTGGGCGTCGATCGCGCGCTTGGATTGTTGCGTCTGCGCCGTGTCGTCGGAAGCTATAGCGTCGGCCGCATCGTGAACCCGCGCACAGCGCGCGCCCAGTTGATAGGAGGGATAGTCTGGGGCTGGGGCATGGCCGCGATGGAACAGAGTCCATTCGATTCCGCTCTCGGACGATTCCTCTCCAAAAACCTCGCCGGCGTTGCGATCCCGGTGAACGCCGACATCCCCTCTGACATAGCGATCCACTGTGTCGAGGAGATTGACGAGAAAGCGGGCCCGATCGGCGGTAAAGGGATAGGCGAGTTGGGCGCGACCGGCGTCGCCGCAGCGGTCGCCAATGCGGTCTTTCATGCGATTGGCAAACGGATTCGTGACTTGCCGATCACGCCGGAAAAGCTCGTCGCTTAGCGGCGAGTGAGCAGCAATTCCAATCGCGGTACTAGAAACTGACAGTGAATTAGCTCCTCGGTCCAGTGCGTATCGCATGCGGGTTATAGCTGGCCTTGTTGTCGCAGCCATTCACGCCTCGATTTGAAGCGTCATTGCACACCGATGAAGGCCGCCGGCGGTGATGCCAAACTCGGAAAGATGCGCGCGGATCAAGCTGGGCATTCGGGGAGTGTCCCAGTGGTCGTAGCGCTTGGGAACAGTTTGAATATGGTGTCCTCGGACGGCGGTCTAAGTGCTGGTCTGAAGGGGGCTATACGGCCAGTGCTCGCCTACGGCTCACCATCTGCTCCCAACACCAAGAGCGGGACGCGCTGCCACAGTCTGCCTTCCCGTCATCGCGGCGCGACGGCCGATCTCGGTCCACTCATTCGGCGAGCCTTGCTGGATATCCGGGTGGTCAAGTCATCAATTCTGGAGAGGAATGTCCTCAGGATCGGGGACGTGTTCGCCTTATGATATCCGATGACCAAATCGATGGTCGGCGCCTCGCCTTTCAGCGGACGGCTGATGACAGACCACTTCAAGAAATTCTCTGCGGAGGCCGGCAGCAGAGCTACACCGCGGGTCGACGCAACCAGAGAAATGGCCATTGCGAAATTATCGATCTCAAGATGCGGCACGATCTCTATTTCGCATTGTTTCAGATAATCGTCGATAACGGCGCGCAGCACGCGCGGCACGCTTGATATCCCGATGAATGTTTCACCCACGAGATCGTGCGGATCGATGGCGTCGCGCTCAGCGAGCGGATGATCGCTCGGGAGAACCACGACGAGCGGCTCCTTTGCTACCAGTTGGTATTCAAGATCTGGCTTCTGTTCCCGGCGGAGAAAAGCGATATCAAGTCTTCCGCGCTGGAGGTCGTCTGCAAGCATTGTGGAATGGTCGCTCGAAACTCTGATTTCGATATTGAGCAATTCGTCTCGAAGGATGCTTGTGGCACGAGGCAGCCAGTCGACCTCCTGCCCGGTTTGGAAGCCCATGGCGAAAGTCGGCTTGACAGGTTGCGCGGCTCGCCGCGCTGCCTCCGCAGCAGCCTCCGCCTGAGTCAGCGCCAGCCGTGCATGGTCGAGGAAGGCGCGCCCGGCGGCGGTTAATTCGATACCGTGGACGCTTCGATTCATCAGCGGAACGCCGACCTCGTATTCGAGATCGCGGATTTGGCGGCTGAGGGAAGGCTGCGCCGTGTGCAGCCTTTTCTCAGCCGCGAGCGTCAGGCTGCCCTCCTCGGCGACTGCGATGAAATAGCGAAGGTGCCGTAGCTCCATAGCTGCTTCCATATCTCCGAGGCATGCCATCCAGCTTACAAAGTCTTTTTCGACAGCGCTAGCGGCTCCCACCTATGCCTAGCGCTAAGGAGTTTCAGGTCTCCGGCTCGGTACGCTTGAGCCCTGCAAAACCCAATGAAGGATGGTCCCCATGAAGGCGATTTGGCGCGGCCAGGTGATCGCAGAGAGCGATCGGACCTTGGACGTCGGCGGCTACCGATACTTTCCGCGGGAAACGGTGCGCATGGATCTATTGCGGGCGGCACCGAAGACGCAAAGCGATCTCGCTTGTCCGAACGGCGTGCAGTTTTATGACGTGACCGACGGTGCTGGGCAAAGCAGCCGCGGCGCGTGGTCCTACGAGGCGCCGCGTGCCGGGATGCAGCAGGTCGATCACTGGGTCGCCTTCTGGGAAGACGTCGAGACCAAGTGATCGCGATCCCTGAAAAATTCGGCCGGCAGGGCCGAACCAATTAGGAGGAGAGGGAAATGAGCAGCCCCGTCGTGTTGATCACCGGCGCATTGACCGGCATCGGCCGCGCTACTGCCGTGGCCTTTGCCAAGGAAGGCGCAAGCATCGTCGCATCTGGACGCCGCGAAGCGGAAGGCAAGGCACTGGAAGCCGAACTCCGCAGCCTCGGCGCCGAAGCCGCCTTCATTCGCGCCGACGTGCGCCACGACGACGAGGTGCGCAATCTGGTCGACCAGACTGTTGCACGCTTCGGCCGCATTGACTCCGCCGTCAATGCCGCGGGCACCGAAGGGCAACCGGGTCCACTCATCGATCAGAGCAGCGAAAGCTACGCCGCCACCTTCGATACCAATGTGCTGGGTACGCTGCTCAGCCTGAAGCACGAGCTGCGCGTAATGCAGGCGCAGGGTCACGGCAGCATCATCAACATATCCTCAACCTTTGGTCACGAAGGCGCAGCCGGCGCCGCGGTCTATGCCGCGAGCAAGCACGCGGTAGAAGGATTGACGAAGTCCGCGGCGCTCGAAGGAGCCCGCTCCGGCGTGCGCGTCAATGCCGTCGCGCCGGGTCCGACCGAGACCGGCATGCTCAATCGCTTCACCGGAACCGCGGAGCGGAAAGCCGCGCTCGCCAAGACCGTGCCCCTCGGCCGTGTCGGCGAACCGGGCGAGATCGCGCGCGCCGCCGTCTTTCTCGCCTCCGAGAAGGCATCATTCATCACCGGGCAGATCCTTACTGCCGACGGCGGCAAGACCGCTGGCTGACAGCGCTGCAAAGGAGCTGAATATGGCTGCCCGATCCGAGAACGAGCGCAACAAGGCGGTGGTTGACGAGTTTTACAAGGTAGGAATCCAGGGCCACCTCACGAGGTTCGTGCAATATCTGCATCCCGACTTCACCTGGACCGCGCCCAACTATCTTCCCTGGGGCGGCACGCACACCGGCGCGCCTCTCTTCCGCGACCAAGTGCTTTCCCGTCTTCCCGACGTGTTCGATTTCACACGGTTCAGCTACGACAACGTCGTCGCCGAGGACGGCCACGTCGTGGCGGTTATTAACATGGGCGTTACCGGCACCGACGCGATCATCAAGATCGCCGACCATTGGACGGTCCGCGACGGCAAGGTCGCCTCGATCTGGGTCGCCTATTTCGAGCCTCAGGCCCTGCTCGAGAAGCTCGGCATCGCGCACGGCCTCGGCCGCCGATTGTCATCGCTCCTCGCGCCTATCCCACGGACGTGCGACATGACCGAATACACCCACCAGACCGCGCCGACACAGTTCGTAGAGGCTAACGGAATCCGCTTCGCCTATCGCCGATTCGGCAAGGCCAGCGGCGTGCCTATCGTCTTCAACCAGCACTACACGGGCACCATGGATTACTGGGACCCGGCGGTGACGGATGGCTTGGCTCGCGACCGTGAGGTGATCTTGTTCAACAACGCAGGCGTTTCCAGCAGCTCCGGCGAGGTCCCGACCACGTTCGAGCAGATGGGCGCCAACGCGATCGCCTTCAGCCGAGCACTTGGTTTGAACAAGGTGGATGTGCTCGGCTTCTCGATCGGCGGCATGGTCGCGCAGGAAATCACGCTGCAGGCGCCCGATCTCGTCCGCAAGCTGATCCTAGTGGGCACCGGTCCGCGCGGCGGTCAGGGAATGGAGTCGCTGACCCAGGTTGCACAGCGGATCTTCGGCGCCGCCTATGATCCGCCCGAGCATCTCTGGCTCGCGGTCCTCTTCAGTCCGTCCAAGGCGGGCCAGGCGGCGGGAAAGGAGTTCCTGAAGCGCAAGCATCTTCGTCAGGAGGGGCGCGATCCCGAGGTGAACGACAAGGTCTCGCCCGCCCAGATTGAAGCGATGGACAAGTGGGGCGCCCAGCAAGAGGGGTCCTACGGCTATCTGAAAACGATCAAGCAGCCAACACTCGTCGTGAACGGCAGTAACGACGTAATCATGCCCACGGTCAACTCCTTCATCATGGAGCAGAACATCCCGAACGCGCAATTAATCATCTACCCCGACTCCAATCACGGGTCGCAGTTTCAATATCCCGAGCTGTTTGTGCGGCACACCTCGCTGTTCCTGGACGCATGACTTCCATGACGTTGGACTTCGCCGGTACACCGCCGCAGCAACAACAAGGACGATGATCATGCCTACTCTGACAGGCAAAACCGCTCTCGTTACCGGCGCTTCGCGCGGCATGGGCCGCGCCAGTGCGCTTGCGCTCGCCGCGGCCGGTGCCCAGGTTCTCGTGCACTACGGCCGCGGCGCGAATGAAGCCGACGGTGTTGTCGCGGAGATACGCAAAGCCGGTGGCCGAGCGGATGCCATAGCGACGGACCTCGCCGCCGCGGACGGCGCCAGCAAGCTTGCCAGGCACGCCCGCAGCATCGTCGGAGATCGCCTGGACATCCTTGTCGCCAATGCAGGGGTCTCGAAAGCGGCGACCATCGAGGAAACCACGGTCGAGGATTTCGATAAGCTCTTCGCAGTCAACGTCCGCGCGCCGTATTTCCTGGTGCAGCAGTTACTTCCCGTACTCCGCGAGGGCAGCAGCGTAATTCTCGTCTCTTCCCTCGGGGCGCACGCCGCCGTCGGCACTCTGTCAGCCTATGCGGCCACGAAGGGCGCGATCGACACGCTGGTGAAGTACTTCGCGGCGGCGCTCGGGCCGCGCGGCATCCGCGTTAACGCGGTCGCGCCGGGCGTGATCGACACCGACATGTCGAACCTCGTCAAGACCGACGAGGGCAAGTCCTTCGTTCTCGGCATGCAGGCGCTCAAGCGGATCGGCCAGCCCGATGAT
>WNFP01004875.1_pt1 | contig 10777 bp, 12 predicted proteins | sample 5400201 | NCBI WGS metagenome assembly WNFP01 (sample SAMN13153355, study PRJNA577476) | soil metagenome | isolation source: 115 cm saprolite under Madrone tree | place: USA:California | collected 2016-06-14
CCGCTCAAAGCGGCTTGGAGAGGCCGATGATTCGGCCCCAGTTCCAATGACCGAAACGCCGAGCAATTCCCATGATGGCGCCGCCTCGCCAAGATATCCAACCCAAGCGATCGCGAATGAAAGCACCGGACTGTGTTTGCCATACCGGTGCTCTGCTTCAGGTTTATGCTCGGCCTTGCTGCCCGCGCGCGTTTTCATGTGTCAACCACCGCAAGTTTCCTGGATGGCCGACCGCCGCATAAGTCAAACTTCTACTGCCACCCCGGCAGAGCCGGGGGAACTCCCATGCTATTAGCGAGATCGCGAATGCAACGTGTGCGATCGTTGATCGACACCCCCGGCCGCTCGATGCAGGCACGACAATGTGATTAGCGTACCACAAGGGTAATTACCAAGTGCGCTTGGATCAACTGGAAGGGACAGGATGCGAGCCCGCGTTAGCATCGAATATGATCTTCCCACGTGGGATCAGGCCAAACTCGGCCCAATAGGCCTTCGAGATCGGGAAGAGCAACGATGGATCACATCCGAGACAGTGCTGGGGCTATCTTCAACGACCGTCAAGGTAGAGCTGATCGAAGGGGCGAGGTTGCTTAACGACTAAAGGCCGAAACACATTGCTCTCGATTTCCTCCGCCCCTTTGCAAGCCCGCGCGCGAACCCGACGCTCCTGGTATTCGGCCGCCGCGCTGGGCGCAGCGCCGCCCAACGCGTCGCCGACGACATTGGCCTTCGCTTAAGCATGTGATTTGATGCGGCGAGATTGTTGGAGGGCTCACGATGGGATCATCTCTACGCCATCTGCCTATCTCCGCGACCCTGGGCATGTTGCTGGTCGGTTGCGGACCGGCCTTGGGACAATCGGCTCCGTCGGGCTCGCCATCATTTCAGGAGAGAATTAAAGAGGTTGCGCGTGCGCTTCAGAACCAGCCGAGTCTCAAGGACCTTTCTGAACAACAGCGAATTGACCGGGTGGAATTTGTCGTTGGCAACACACTCTTTATTTTGCTTCACGAGCTGGGCCACGTGCACTTCAGCGAAATGCACTTGCCGGTGCTTGGGCGAGAAGAGGACGAGGCCGACACTTTCGCGACGCTCACGCTACTCAAGGTCGGCACCAGCTTTTCCCAGCGTGTCCTCGCCAACGCTTCGCAAGGTTGGTTTTTGAGCCAGCGGCGCAACGAGCAAACACGGGCGAAGCCACTCTACTACGATGAGCACGATCTCAGCCCGCAGCGTGCGTATCAGATTGTCTGCCTCATGGTTGGCTCTGACCCGGCGAAATTCAAGAAGCTCGCCGACGACGCAAAGATGCCCGAGCCGCGCCAGCAGAGCTGCAAACGCGACTATACCAAGGCCTCACGGTCGTGGGATATGGTGCTCACGCCCTATCGCCGCAACCCTGATCAGCCGAAGACAAAGATCAACGTCAGCTATGGCGCTGCCGAGGGAAATTTCGAGGGATTCGCACGCTCGTTTCGCGCGATTCGAATATTGGAGACGGTAGCCGAACGATCCGCCTCCACTTACGTGTGGTCCGCACCTTTTACTTTGGAAATGCAGAGCTGCGATGGTCCAAACGCCGGTTGGGACGATGAGACCCGTACCGTCAAGATCTGCTACCAGCTGGCGTTCGACTTCGCCCAACTTTACCTGGCCTATGTCCAAGCGGCTCCGCCGCGTGCGACTGTCAATCAAAGGCCGAGACGAAAACGAACATGATTCCAATGGAAGGTGGTGGCGGTGGTTATCTGTTTGACCACCTCGGGACGCGACCACGTCCACGGCTTCAGCGCCGCTCTGATCGCAAATTTGGTCAGCCGCGGTCTCGCGACGCTCACGCATGAGAGGGTCCGGGCCGGCGGCAAGAACTCAAGGCCGCGAAGATGAAGGCCGCTTCAGCTTCATGAACCTGCGTTCATCGTCACTTGAAATCTGTAAACCTTAGTATAGCACCTACTGCCAAAACCTCAGTGGTCCTTGCAAACTTACTTTCTATATACATTATATTATGCTCGAGGTAATCTTGCTCAGTTTTTAAAAGGGAGGAATGACCATGGTTACGAAGATCGCTGTCGCGGCTGGGCTTGCGGCTTTTCTCGCTGTTCCCAGCGCATCGCTTGCAGCGTCCAAAGTCAAAAACTCGTCTGGAGACCTGACCAAATGTGAAGGAGGGGCATGCACGGCCAGGAACCCGGATCGCGATCCGAATACATCCGTTAGGTCACAAAACTACCGCAGCAGCCATAAGAAACACAAAGCCCAACCGAAGAGCTGAGCCTTTAGTGTTTCGAAGCCGCCGAGGACCGTATTGGCGGCCTCGTTTTCACCAAGCGTCAGATTTGCGAACTGGGCTTGTCGCGCCACGACTTCGAGCGCCGAAGAAGGCTTTCTGCGGCTTTCAGATCTCGGCGGCGAAGCGGAGTGTGGTCGACCTGTAGCCCGGAATCCCGAGGCGTGGCTTGAGTTGCCGTGATGTTGGCCGCAGCAGGGCAGACCGAAATAATGCGAGGGGTGCCGCTGAGAATTTTAACGAGTGGATGCGATGGGGCAGCATAATCGAGCGAAGCTATCCGCCGTCGCCTGACAGCGGCTAGCGAGGCCAAGAGGGGTGCAAATTTGTTGGGGCTAATGTGTCGAGCAAGGGCGCCGGGGTGATCGGCCGTAGCTCGCCCCCTGGCAAGGGCGCGAGAGCGCTCCTATGTCATTGGACAGTTAGCCCGTGAACGTCAGGGAGGAGACTTTGCGTAGTATCGGAGTTGCATTCATTGGTATGGCAGTTGCCATCAGCATGGTAGGCTTCGACGTCACCGAGCCGGCGGTCGCAAAGATACGGAAAGGTTGCAGAGATCAGCAGCAGCATCAGGTCAATCAGACGGGTGAATGCAACGACATCATCATCGAAAATTTGGATCGTGGGCCCAGTTCCAAAGGGCACTTCTACCGCAGCAATTCTCAGAAAGCGAAGAAACACCCTCTGAGAACGCGATGAAACGCTGCGCCCAAGTTAGGACAAGCTCGCGCACCTCAGCCGTGTATCGCGCAGCCTCGACGGGATCTCAATTGCGCGGGCCATAGCCCCACGCGTCCATGAGGGCGATAGCGCATTCGCCACCAAACCCGGCTTCCATGCTTCCGCGGCCGATGCCTCGTTCGAGCTCTTGGCCTGACGCATACTCGAGAAGAGGTTGCAAGATTTCGACGTCTCCCAATTCGATATGAACTTCGAGCAGCGCGTCAACGCCATCGGGGAGTGGGTGAGGGCAGCGATCAAGGTGACTGTCGGCGACGAGAAGCTCATCTCGGCAGCGGAAGGCAGGGGCCAAGTCAACGCGCCCGACCCTCGTGCTGCGCAAGGATCTCGGCAAATACGAGATCTATTGTCAAAGAGGTCAATCTCACCGGCTACGCGTGCTCATCCCGACGCTGACACCGAGGCCGTGGCGCGCGTGCTAATCGAAAGTGAGGACGAGAACGGCGAGCACTGCACCACGATTGTGGTGTCGCCCAATATCATCGATGCTTCGCTCTAAGCGCTGATGGATTCGATCGCTTACAAGCTGGTGAAGTCCGGAGCGCCCGCGTGACTATCCCCGCCGTGCATTTCAGTTTACTTCGATTTTCGTGCCTGGCGCTTTTCGGCTCCGCATCGCCAAATGTGCGATAAAGGTCTGCCAGATCAGGCCCGAGTTCGTAACACAACGTAAGCTTGTGCCCCGAGGGCACCCATTCCGCATTGGGAGAACCGCAGGTCCGCATTTCCAGCGTCAATGGAGCGGGCCATGCGTGCAGGTCCGATGCATGATGGGCGACATTCTCCAATAAGCTGATCGCCCGGGAGATCTGGGCAGTCAGTGCGAGCCTGCCCTCGGCCGGACCGTAAATCACGTCAATCTTGGTAGGCGGTTGGTCGGGGCCGCGCATGTGCGGCTTGAGGAGCGAATCCCAGGATTTTAAAGCCGCGCGGAAATCGTTGGCGCAACTGGCCCGACGATCATCCGGCAGGTTCGTCTCGTCGGCGAGCTTCTTGAATTTGCCCTCGTTCGATCCGACCACGAAGCATACGATCTGGTACGCGCGCTGTTGATCGAGCCCGTGCTCGTCGTAATAGGGGACCGTTTCTCCTTCCTTTCGGTCGCGGCGATCCATCAGAAACCACGATTTCGCCGCGCTGGCCACCACCTCATCGGAGAACGCGGACCCGATCCTTATCAATCGAGTCGCCGCGAACGAATCGGCGGCATCCTCCTCCTTTCCGAGCACCGGTAAATCGAACTGGTTGATCGCCGCATGCGCCAATTCGTGAAGCAGGGTAAAAAGCAAGTTCCCGGACACGAATTCCGCTAGTTCCTCGCGTTTTTTTGGCGGTAGCGCACGTAAGCGCGGATGATCTCCAACCGCACTGACAGCAGCCTCGATCCTCGCCTTGTAGCTCTCGAATTCGGCTACGGTGGGCTGAGCCGATGCCGGCGCGATGGCAAGGGCGCACATCCCAATGAGGGCTGGCAGCAAGTAGCCGCGCCTGCAACGCCGCAATGCCATGCCTATACCAGCCATTGTCGTCGGTCGGATCATGTCCGCAAACCATGCTCAAAATCAAAGTTGGTGCCAACCCACCGTCCCCCGGTTGCGCCCAGTTGACGATCCAGAGGTCAAGTTTATGAAACCTAGCAAGAGTACGTGTTGCGGACAACAGGCTTGACCAAGCTTCGCCCTGCCGTGGACTCTGGCACCTAGTCCCCACCAGTTAGCAACGAAACAAGTTCGCGGCGAATCCAATGGACGAGGTCATTTGTGGAAGCGCCCGCCATTGTCTTCGTTTTCTCTCACCGCGGACCCAGCCGCAAAGCGATTACCGGGGATTTCATGAACGCAAATTAATCCATATGAACATCCGTTAAGCCAGCGAAAAATCGCCGCTTTTTGTTTCGAATTCCATTGTACAAATATAGTACTACCTTGTAGTTATGGTTTGTTATTACTACCTTGTCGCTTGGCGCTGAAATGCGCCATTAACATTAAGAAATGGGAGAACATCATGATGAGGAAGGTCGGATTTCTCGCCGCGGCAATTGCGCTCGCGGCTTTTGCCGGTGCTCCGAGCGACTCGTTTGCTAAAGCCAAAAAGCCCAAGGCTGAGCAAAGCGAGCAAGCGAAAACGCCGCCTGATTTCCAAACAGGATCACGCGGCTACCGCGCCAAAAAAAAGACCAGTGCAGTGCAGCAGGACCAAGCGAAAACGCCTGATTTCCAAACAGGGTCACGCGGCTACCGCCATCACAAGGCCAAAGCGCCGGCTGCCCAGTGAGGCAGTGAGTGACTTGACGGGGTGGGAGGCCGCCGCGGAAGACGGCGGCCTCGCAAATTGAACTGCAAGCGTCCGCTTCCCAGACGTGCATTGAATACGTCAGACCCGAACGTGCAAACCAGTTCTGTCGAAGGGGTCTAGCAAGTCGTCCCATTTCGCAAGTGCGACGACCACGATGCAGATTACATGACAATGTACGGGGCATGAACAGTTACTTTCCCCAGTCTGTGGCGCAGCAAGGATAAACTAAAGTTTAGGTCGAGCTGGCCGCCCGCATCGGCGATGCATGAGCTAGAGCGTGTTCCGGTCATATTGAGCCACTTCGCCATGGCCGCGGGCGTGACGGCGGAGAGGCACTCCATCTCATCGGAACGCGCTCCTCGAAGGATTGCCGCGGGCACGATCTCGCCCGAGGCCTTTCATAAGGTGCTGCTCGACTGGTTACGGTCGTGATCGTCGCCAAAGCGCAGCACTCGCGCACAAGGTTGCGGCGGGCTGGACTTCGCGGCAGCGCTTTCGTCGCTGTTGGTACAAAGGCGCAGTGACGACGAGTGACCAAGCCAGACGCTTCCGGGCCTAAAGCCGACATCGGCCAGGGCGTCGAAAAATGGCGGTCCTGACCGGTCTCTGCCATCGGCTGAGCTGCCTTTCTGCAAGGCAGCACCGCCGCTTCAATCGCTATCTTCCACGCGGCCTAGATCCGCGAGCTAAAGAGCCGCCGACTATTGCGACCAAGTCTTCCGAAAGTTTGCCGGTGTGAATCCCGTCCGCCGACGAAACGCTGATGAGAAATGGCTGCTGCTAGAAAATCCCACTCGAAGCGAGATTTTTTCGATTGGCAATTCCGGCTGCTTGATCAGCAAGTCACGCGCCACGTCCAGCCTCCTCTCCATGACGTAGGCATGTGGTGGAGACCCTGTACTCTGGCGGAACGCGCGTTCGAAGTGACGAGCGCTGATCCCGGCAAGCGCCGCCAAGTCGCGCAATTTGATCGGCTGGCCGAGCGTGTCCTCAATATAGTCAAGAACAAGCCTGAGCCGGCGACTTGAAAGACCACCCACGGACGGCGGCGGAGGTTGGGACAGGCTCGAATAACGATGAATCAGATGGTGCGCAAGGAACTCGCAAGCGCTGTCCGCGTACAACCGCCCCGCCGGAGAGCCAGCCACGACTTCTCGTGCCAGATTCAGCGTTACCGTCTCGATGACAGGATCGCGAATCAGGAACTGCGTTATGATCTCGACCTTGCTGGAATCCGCTCCCCAATGTTCCTCGATCGCCCGGGAGAGGAACTTCGGGCGGATCACGACAACCACGGCGCGTGAGGATGCGGTTGCTTCCCAAATCCCCTCAACGCCGGGCGGGGTGAGATTGATCATGCCGGGATCACTCCACCCCTCGACTACGTTGGCGCCGATCTGACGTCGGATCATGTGGCGCCCGGAAAGATAAACCCCAAGCGCGAGATCGCGGAACGAGACCCGCGCATGCAGCGGCGTTTCGTCGACAATGTGTAGAAGGAATGGGTCCCATCCACAGGATTCCCTGGAAGATGCACCCAGCAGCTCGGTGAAATCGGCGGCCAATGGGCTGACGCGATTCATGACTTCAAGTCCATTGGCTGCAAGGCACCGGGATCAGCGCTTGCAAGGCGCGAGCGAAGTCCTCAAGCCTACCATAATCGCGACGTGCCTTGCAAAAAACGCGCAAAAGCGGTGCGAGGCGTTCTTGCCTCGCGTTGTCGATTTTTTCAAACTATGCGCGCCTGAGCCTTGCCTTCTTTCTACGCGGAGTGAACAAATGGCATCCACGCAAGTCTCGTATACTGGCCTCAACGCGCTTCTTACACCCGAGGAGAGCGTCCTTATTCTTATCGATCATCAGGCATTTCAGTTCGCGAACCTTCACAGCCACGACCCGCAGTTTATCGTCGGCAACGTCATCGCCCTCGCCAAAGGCGCGAAAGTCTTCGGCGTTCCCACGATACTCTCGACAGTAACGGCAGCGCGCGGCGGTTACCTCATCAAGGGGCTCCAGGACGTATTTCCCGACCAGAAGCCGATCGACCGCACGTTTATCAACGCATGGCAGGACGCCCAGTTTGTGCAAGCGGTGCAAAGGACCGGACGAAAGAAGCTGGTGATTGCAGCTCTCTGGACGGAGGTTTGCCTCGCGATGCCCTCCATTCAAGCGCGAGGCGACGGCTATGACGTCTATGTCGTCACGGACGCCTCCGGTGGAGTCTCGATTGAAGCGCACGAGATGGCCGTGCAACGGATGATCCAGGCCGGCGTCAAGCCGATCACTTGGCTCGCGGTGCTCAGCGAATGGCAGCGAGACTGGGCACGTGTAGAGACCGCTGGTCCATTAGGCGCGGTTCTGCAGGAGCACGGCGGAGGTTCGGGCCTGGCGGTCGCTTGGGAGATGCAACTTCTTTCTTCCGCCGGAAAGGCCGGTTGAACCGCGCTTCGCGTTTGATTGGCCGCGCTTTTTCGGGATGGCGTTTTCCCGATGCCTGTAAACCAACGTTCAGCGCAACCACACCATGACGGTAGTCGGCACGACCGGCGCCCAATAGATCGCGGCATTCCCAACCATCAGATTGGGCTTCGGTAGGATTTCGGAGGCTCGTCCGGGCCTCGTCAAACTGCAGATCAGCCGGTGGAAAGCTGCGGCGCACTGAGACGTGAACACGGCCTTGTTCAAAAGGTGCTGCTATGGACGCAAGGACATCCGAAGAAACCCGCAACGAACAGGTCATTCGCACTCTGTATTCGCTGGCGGAGGCCAAGTCGAAAGACACGCCGAAGTTCGTGTCACTATTCACGAATGACGGATACTTTTACGATGTGGCCGCCGGAAAAAAATACTATGGCCGCGACATCGGCGTGACCGTCGATGTGTATGCGACCGCGTTTCCCGACATGCACCGGGAACTCTACGACCTCCACACTATCGGCGATCTCGTGCTCGTGTTTGCTGCGGACGCGCCGTTTTCGAAGAGCCCGGTGCAAGGCGCCAAGGCGCACGCGGACCGGCATGGATTGAGGGTGGTCTCGGAAGCTCTCTATCCGCTTTCCGCGACCGATCTGGCTCCGTTCATCCGCAGCCTGGAATCCATCAATCCCGACATCCTGTTTTTCTGCTCGTATCTGAACAATTCGGCGGGCCTGCTTCGTGCCCTCAACCAGGTCGGGCTGGAGCCGAAGATCGTCGGCGGCGCGATGATCGGGCCGCAAAACGGCTCGATCAAGGCGCAGCTTGGTCTGCTGCTGAATGGAATCGTTAATTACGAGTATTGGCTGCCGGTGCCGAAGATGATGTTTCCCGGCGTCGCGGACATGATCGCCAATTATCAGTCACTCGCTCAAGGCGCGGGCGCAGATCCTCTTGGCTACTATGTTGCTCCGCAGGCTTACGCCCAAATGCAGATTGTCGAGCAGGCCGTTGTCGGCACCCGCTCACTTGACGATGCAAGGCTGGAGCAATTCACGCGGAATAACTCGTTCAAGACCGTCCTCGGCGACGTGAAGTTCGGACAGGGAGGTTCCTGGTCCCAGGCTCGCGTCCTTCAGGTGCAATACCAAGGCATCCAATCCGGCGATCTTTCGAATTTCAAAGACGCCAGAACCCAAGCGGTCGTGTGGCCATCGAGTCTTGTTTCGGGCGCGCTCATCTATCCCTACGCAAAGGCGAAACGGAACGTCTGAGGCGTAGACCTTCGTTCTGGCAAAGAGGAGTACAACCGTGGGCGTCTCACCTGCCAAAATCCTCCAGACCTTACTTTCCAATCCTGTTGACGTTGAACACGTCAGGAGCCTGACGACTCCGGATGTCACCTACGTGTCGCTCAATGAACATAATCCCGATCTCAAGGCCCTTCTGCCTTGGACCGGAACAAACAAAGGCCCGGAATCAGTCGCCAAGATTTTCAAGGGCATCAATGAGACTTGGGAAACCAAAGCCTTCGAAGTGCGTGATGTCATTGAACAGGGTGATAACGTCGCCTTCTTCGGCACGTTTACCTACCGGGGCCGTCAGACTGGCCGGGACGTCACCTCGCCATTCTCGCTGTTCGCGAAGCTGATCAGCGGCAAGATCTCGTACATGCAGTTCCTAGAAGACACGTTTGGAACTTCCAGAACGGTCAATCCGCAACACTGAGCAATACCGCCCATTGAGTGCTCCCGGTTTCGACTGTCTGGACACCGTTTGGCAGCCTACAAATTGCCGAGACCGAACGTGAGAGAAGTATGAACGAGCAGACGACGATCGAGATTGCTCGGCACTAGAGGAAGGACAGGATGCCGCAAACGTTTCGCATAAATGTGAACGGCGCCGAGTATGTCGTGACGGCCGAGGGCGACACGCCACTTCTGTATGTCTTGCGTAATGATCTCGGCCTCAACGGACCGAAATTTGGATGCGGCCTTGCGCAATGCGGTGCGTGCACCGCCATCGTGGGCGGCGAGGCAACCCGCACCTGCGTGTTTCCGCTGTCGGCGGTCGGGACAGCATCAGTGGTCACGCTGGAAGGACTCGGCACCGTCGAAAGGCCGCACGCGCTTCAAAAGGCGTTCATTGCAGAGCAGGCGGCGCAGTGCGGCTATTGCATCAATGGAATGATCATGACCGCAAAAGCCTTCCTTGATCGAAGCCAACACCCGACCAGCGCCGAAATTCGTCAGGCCCTGGCGCAAAATCTTTGTCGCTGCGGGACTCATTGGCGGATTATTCGGGCGGTTCAGAGCGCTGCGAAAGGGAACTGATATGAGCCCTAACTCAGACACTCCTCCGTTTGCCCGCGTGTACTCACGTCGCAAGCTCGGCCAAGCGGCCGCAGGGATTTTGCTGTTCTTCTCGATGAATCCCTGCGCGGCTCTTGGACAGATCGCGTCAGGAAAGCTTCCCATCGATCTGGAAACCAATAAACGCCTCGAATCATGGCTCCGAATCAATGCGGACGGAACGGTCGAAGTGTTCACCGGAAAAGTGGAATTTGGTCAGGGGAACATTACCGCGCTTGCGCAGATCACTGCAGAAGAACTCGACGTTGAGTTCGAGCGAATTCGAATGCGCCCGACTGACACCTCTCATTCTCCCGACGAGAGTTATACCGCCGGAAGCGCCTCGATCGAGGCCGGCGGCAGCGCCCTTCGCTATGCGGCGGCAGACGCTCGCGCTAGCCTTTTGGATATGGCTGCGGCGAAAATGCGCGTCCCTCTCGACAGCCTCACCGTCGATGATGGCGTGATCAGCAGTTCGGCGCGGGTCGGTCGGGTCACTTATTGGGAGCTTGCTTCTGAAGAACCCCTCGCCCGTGAGGCGAGGAGCGACATTCCTCTGAAAACCAATTCGAACCGTCGCATTGTTGGAACTTCCGTTCCGAGGCTCGACATACCGGCGAAAGTCACCGGTGGCGAAGCCTTTGTGCAAGATATGCGGATGCCCGGCATGTTGTTTGGGCGA
>WNFP01029896.1_pt1 | contig 10775 bp, 7 predicted proteins | sample 5400201 | NCBI WGS metagenome assembly WNFP01 (sample SAMN13153355, study PRJNA577476) | soil metagenome | isolation source: 115 cm saprolite under Madrone tree | place: USA:California | collected 2016-06-14
CCTTCGCCCGCGACTACATTCTCACGCACGGCACCGACATCACCGACTACGAGGTAAGAATGGCCACTGAGCTGTGGATCAACAGTCTGCTTTACTCCGATCTCAAGCTGGCCAACGGTACGCCTCATCACGGAGTCAAGACCAACGTGGAACTGGGAGTGCGGGCAGGCCCGGTGACTGCCTATCCTCATCCCAACCAGCCTTACTTCAACCGCCTTGGGCGCGGCATGGCGCTGCAAGTTTCCGGAGACGCGAGCATCGGCGGCTACGGCGGAGAAAATTACCGCATGTACATCATCGCCGACAAGGCGGGTGAATTCGATCCGCACATGCGCAAACTATGGGAAGTGAGTCAGCGCTGCTGCGACATGCAGGTAGAGTTGCAGAGCGAGGGATCGACTTGCTCGAGTGTGGCTTACAAGATCCACAAGTACCAGGTGGAGAATGGCGTTCAAAAATACATTTACCACCGCCCCGCCCACGGATCCGGCGTGGAAGGGCACCAGCCGCCCTACCTTGCCCTGGGCGACTACACCGTGTTGCAGAAAAATATGTGTTTCTCTGAAGAGCCGGGCCTGTTCGATCCCGAGAGTGGCTGCGGCTTCAACTGGAGCGACACGGTAGTCACCGGCGCGAAGTCCGGCTATCGCATGAGCCGGGTTCCGTACTCGAAGGAGTGGTGCTGGATCAAGTTGTAAGGGGCCGATCTGCAGCAATACCGGTTCTAGGGCTTGCCGGTGAGTTCCACCCAAGTTGTTCCCTTCTTGAGGGGGACGACGTACGTACCGCGCTCCGATTTCAGTGCCGTTGCCGGATGATAGGTTCCGACGCCCGTGACTTTGGCCGGCTGCTCTACTCGCAGGCGAACCTGTGGTGTGAACTGCGTGGCGCCGCTAAATCCCGCGCGAACCGCGCCGCTCTGGGAATTTACCTCCACGCCATCAAAGGTGCCGGCATCGAGGGTCAGCCATAGGCCCACTGAAGCTACATAAACCCGCGAGCGGGAGGAATCGAGGGGCGTGACCTGCACCGTGTCGCCCTTGATCCTCGTATTGCCGCCGAACGCCACCCACCCGAATTCGGGATGATGAACAATGTAGGTTGCTGTATTCCAGGCGTGTCCGAAAAAGTTCGGGCCGTAGTCGCCTGTGATGGGATCGCGCCGCAGCATATCGGGAAAGCCATGGAACGCGGCAGAGGCGAAGCCTTCCTGGTCGATGTCGGTAAGCGGTCCCATGGTCCCGCCGTATCCCACGCGCAAGAGGTAGAGATCATCCGGATGTTCGCGATACTCAGCCAGCACGGGAATGGCGTTCAGGCTTGAGCCATAGTGATGGAGCTGGCGTTCCAGGCGCTTGTCCTTGGCGGCGAAAATAAAATCCCAGTAGCGGCGGGCGCTGCCGTTGTAGCCCCAGTGCGGGACCGTGGGATCGTAGCCAAGAATTGCATTTAGCGTAACTTCGGCTTTGTCCTCATAGCCGAAGTGTTTCGTCCACGCATACACCTCTTCCTGGCCGGTTGAGTCCCAGGGCATCTCGCTGCCGAATGGGTACGCTTCCTTATTCCACCGGTCGGCGCGGGTTCGCATCTTTGCTTCCAGATCGTCAGCCTCTTTGTTCATGCCCTCATGTCGAAGGTCGTCCATGATCTGGAGAAAGATGGTGCCCTCCATCTGCCCGAAGATCGCATATTCTCCGGCGTACTTGGTCATGGCCGTCGAGGTTTCATACGCTTGCTCGAGGTACCAGTCCCAGGGATGGTTCGTAACCAGGCCCTGATGGTTACGCGACAAACGATAAAGGACCCAATACGCCGCAGCCACGTGCGGATAGTCGTACGAACGGTCCACTCGTTCGGAATGCTTCTTGTCCCAACTGGTCCAAGTGGACCAATCGAAATCGCTGCGGTAGTAGCCGGCCGGCATTTGGTCGGGCTGATAGTAGAAAAGACTCTTCCTTACGCCGTAGGCATTCGGCCCCTCTTTATATTGCAATCCGCCCCACAGCACGCCGTTGATAAACTGCACCAGCTTGTCGAGCTCGGCTTTGTCGGGCTCAACCAGTTCCTTCATCATGGCGGAGATCCAGGCCCCGCCGCCACCCTCATCGCCCAATCCCGCAATCCAAGCGCGGCTGTCCTGCATCACGATCTGGTTGGTTTCGCGGTCGTAGGTCATCACCGACGGGCCGCGGTGAAACGGATCTTTGGGATCGTCATACCACTGCTTGGTGGTGAGGAAGTGGCCCATGTCCGCCACTGTCTGAACTTCGGGTTTAGTAACGAAGTAGTGGATGGTCTGCACCAGGCCATCTTCATAAGTGACGGTCAGACGCGAGCGTCCCCAAATCTTGCCTTTTACCGCATAGGCTTTCCAGTTGCCGGCGGATTTGTCGGCGCTGGCCGTAAGCGCTCCGCTTGGTTCTACCGTCATCGACTTAACGCCGGAGGGATAGTTCAGAAACAGACGCGCATCAATGTCCGTCGGCACAACATACCCCGGGATTCCGACAGCCACGGGCCGGCGGTTGGCCGTAAGCGTTTTCTCGATGTCCCGAATCGAAGGTGAGACCAGAAATTTCATGCCGTAAGTTTTTGACTCGCCCGGAGCGAGGCTCAGCGCGGTTGGAGAATTCCAAGGCTTAGTATCTTTCCACTCATTCTCGGCATAAGCCTGGCTGCTCACCATCCACTCGTAGAAACCTTCAAAGGTAATGCCGCGCGGCGTGGGATCGGTAAAGACCGGTGCCGCGCCCCAGGAATCGCGTTTGTCGAGTATCGGGTTGTAGGCTTCGAAGGGAGTTTTTCCATCGGGCACAACCAGCAGCGCGGGCCCATGACCGCTAAGCCGCGTGACCTGCAGATATCCCGCCTCCTCGCCGATGTATGGATCATAGAAAGAGCATTTCGCGTGGGCTTCTTCCAGCGAGCGATTGTTCAGCACGTTGTTGAAGATCATGGGAATGCCCAGCGCCCCGACCTGGATGGTATCGGACGTTTTATTTTTCAGCGCGAATCGGAGAACCAGCTTTCCGCCATCCAGGACCCAGTCGCGCGTGATCTGAAGAGGGAAGTCGGAAGGCAGGGTGGGAGTAAGGTCGGCGGACGCCAGCCTGTCCGCCGACGCCGGCATCGCATTCACGGGTTTGCGGGTGGCGGCAGTCGAGTAATTCTTCCAGGCTCCCGAATTGCCGGAACGCAGCCGCGACTCGAGGTCGCCCAGGTGATCGTAGCCATCCTTGGATCGATCATTGAGCAGGTCGCCCGGCGTGAAATCGAATCCATCTGCGCCTTTGGGTTTGAGGGCCGCGACGGTCTGCGAAGAACGCACCAGGCTCAGGGTAAAGTCAGGAGTGTCAAGATCGACCGTTCCCTGATCGAGCATCAGCCCTTTTTTCTGGGCAGAGCATCCCAGATTCGAAGCCGGAATCAGCATCAAGGTCAGCAGACACAGGAATAACTTTGTGGGAATGGCGCGAATCTTTTTCATTTTCTCTCCAAGCTATCGCCACGTTATTGGGGAGTGCCAGACCTGTCTACCCGGGAAATCGGACCACCGGCCGGAACCTTTTGCAGAACTCCGCCCTCGCCAACGAGCTTCTCGATATCGTCAAGCTCGGTGGGAAGGAACGCGGTGAAATTCTCGTACCCGCTGGGAGTAATGACGATTACATCCTCGTAGCGCAGATAACGATTTTCTTCGGGCACTCGCAGTTGCGGGTCAATCGAAAAAACCTGTCCAGGTTTGAGCGGTCCATTGGCGTAATCGCCATCGTCGTGCACCGCCATGCCAACCGGGTGGGAGAAGATGCCGCCGCCGGTATCCACCAACTTGTGCGCGGCCTGTTCATAGATGGGCTTGGAAAATTTGGTACGCGCAACGACTGGCTCCATGGCCGCTTTCGCATCTTGCTGAATTTGAGCGGGCGTGAGGCCCGGGCGAATGCGCTGCATGACCGTGTTGCGATAGGTCAGCACAAAGCCCAATAGCTCGCGCTCGACGGGCGAATACTTGCCGCCCGCCGGCCACATGCGGGTAATGTCGCTGACGTAGTTGTGATAATCGGGCGCATAGTCCAGCAGAACCAGATCATCTTTTGTCAGCTGACGACCGTTGCGGTAATAGTGCATGTTCCAGATATTTTCGTTCCCGGCGGCGACGATCGAGCGATAACCTTCCAGCCGCGCGCCATTGACCATGAAGATGTAACGAGCTGCGGCGTCGAGCTGGTATTCGTAAACTCCGGGACGCGTGCTGCGTATGGCTTGGAGGATTCCCATCCCCGCGATTTCTGCCGCCCTTCGGAGCAATTCGATCTCGCGGGCACTTTTGACGCTGCGCATTTCGTCCAGGACCGGCGTGAGGTCCCGTATCTCGCTGCGCCAGAAGCGGGTGCGGAGAAGTTCGACCAATTGCGCTTCTCGGGGAATCCGCGCGGCGGTAGATACAGAGTGACCCTGCGCTTCCGCCCATCCAGCAACAGGTAAGACTGCGGGGTTTCGATGCCGCAGAGATAGTAAAAATCGTTGGTCTGGCGCGGGAAAATAAAACCGTTGGTCTGAGAGGCGCCGGGCAGGACCGCAACCGCTTGGTCGCCGATCTTGTCAAAAATTACGGTCCATCGCGCTTTGAATTCTTCCGGCGGAAAATCAGTCTGGTGATAGGGGACAACTTGCGCCCGCGGGGCCGGTCCGGCAGAGGTGGCAACAAAAAAGAGTGCAAGCACACAGCAGCGTGGAAGGGCCACGAGCGCTCCTGGCAATATAGAATTTTGAAATCTTGCTGGCTGACTAGTTCGCGGCGTGGCTGCCAGCGGCGCCCTGATCAGCGATCCAAGCCTCGACATGGGAGTGCAGGACGCCTAAGGGCAGCGGGCCGCTGCCGACGACTTCATCGTGAAACGCGCGCAGATCGAATTTACCGCCTAGTTTCTGTCGCGCTTCCTCACGCAGCCGCAGAATTTCCAGTTGTCCCAGCTTGTAAGCCAAAGCCTGTCCCGGCCACGCAATATAGCGATCTACCTCGCTTTGCACGTTGGGCTCATCCATGGCGGTGTAGCGGTGAAAATACTCCACCATCCTTTCTCGTGACCAGTGTTTCTCGTGCACGCCGGTATCAATCACCAGCCGGATATCGCGCCACATCTCGTTTTCCAGCCGGCCGTAGTCGCTGTAAGTGTCTTCGTAGAAGCCGATTTCTTTGCCCAGACGTTCCGAGTAGAGCGCCCAGCCCTCGATGAACGCGGTGTAGTGTCCGTTCTGGCGAAAGCGAGGCAAATCTTTCAGTTCCTGGGCGATAGAAATTTGTAGATGATGCCCAGGGACGCCTTCGTGGTAAGCGATGGCTTCAATGTTCAGCTTCAGCCGATGTTCCGGGTCCCACTCGTTCACATTAATATGTCCCGGACGAGAACCGTCCGACGCCCCGGCACTGTAATCAGCCGGAACCGCATTCTTGGAGCGGAACGGATCCATGGGAATGACTTCAAGCTTGTTCTGCGGCAGCCGTCCAAAGAGTTTGGGCAGTTGCTTCTCCATCTGACGGGTGTACTGGGCATACAGCTGCAGCACCTGCTCGCCCGCGGTCGCGTAGAATTTGCGATCACTCTTGATGTGTTCATTCAAGCTGGTCAGATCATTGAAGCCAAGTTTCTTGGCCAGCACCAGCATTTCAACTTCAGTCGCAGCCAGCTGTTTGAGTCCAATCTGGTGTATTTCCTCGGGGCTCAGGTCGGTCGTCGTCCTCCGCCGGACTTCATAGCGATACCGTTCCACCCCGTCGGGCAGCGCCCAGACTCCCGGGTCGGTGCGGCCATGAGGCGCGTAGTCATCGCGCACAAACGTAGTGAAGCGCTTGTATGCCGGAAGGATCTCGAGTTGGACCGCGGACAACACCGCCGATCGCAACCGCTTCTGATCAGCGTCGGAAATACCGGCAGGAAACTTGTCCACCGGCTTGGCGAACGGACTGCCCTCAGCATTTTGATCAGAAATCTCCTGGGCTTGCACCACCACTTTTTCCAGCAGGTAACGCGGCTGCATCAGGCCGTCTTTCATCCCCTGCCGCATGTTGGCGGTCACCTGCTCGAGCATTTTGGGGACCTGGTGCAATCGCGAAATGTAGTCGTCGTAATCCTTGACGCTGTTGAACGGGGTCAAACTCAATAGTTCTAGGAGGTTCAGATGCGGGCCTCCCATCTGGTTCACCGGCATTTCCCAATTTGTGAAACGCGCTCCTTCGATATCCTGCCGCAGGTTTCGAATCATTAATTCCCGGCTAAGGGAATCCTGCGCCGAGAGTCCGGCTGGATCAATCGCCTCGAAGCGGGTGAGAAATTTGCCTCGGGCTTCCACATCCGATTGGTAAAACTCCGGCGAATGGTCGTCGAGACGATCGTTGTAGCGGTTATCGCCCAATCCTGTAGCCATTTCCGGATTGGTGCGGAGTTCGTACTGCCATTCTTCATCGAACAGGGCAAGCAATTGGGCCCGCCGGCCCTCGATATCCGCAGCCTTTCCGGATGTCTCTGTTTTTTGGGCCGCCAACACATTCGGGGATAGACAGACGGTGATCGCGACCAGAACCGCGAGACAACAAGCACGAGAGAAGCGGATGCTCATCTAGGAGTCTCCTGAAAAGTTCTCGACTGAATGTTGGTGCTTACGGGCACAAGCTAAGTGCTCTTCTTGTCGACCATCCAATAGACCGCGTAGCGTTCATGAATCACTTTGTACAACGGCACCAGGGTCAAGGGTTGCCTCTGTCCAACGGCTTGAAAGGTTAGCGGCTGCTTGGCGTCTGGTTCTACCCAGCCTGTGGGATGGGCAGAGTCGGCCGCAATGTCCGGCACCTTGGCTTGATCGGTGGGCTTGGGTTGATAGTCACCGCTGTAGGTCATCTCGTTGGTCACAGGTTCGAACCTTCCCGCCAATACCAACGGTCCATACATCATTGCCTGAATATGCTCATTGTCGGGCATGGGCGCAATGTGGAGGTCCATGGGAAGGCTGAGATCGATCTTGTCCCCGTTTTTCCAGACCCGGTTGATGCTGAGATAACTGCTCGGGCTGGCGAAGGCACTCAGCAGCGTGCCATTGATTTTCACACTGCCGCCTCGCACCCAATACGGGATGCGCAGATTGATCGTCATCTGCACCGGACTCTTGACGGAAATGGTGAGCGAGGTCGCACCCTGCTCCGGGAAACGCGTCTACTGCTTTACCCGTAGCCCCTTTTCTGTCCAGTCCAGTTCGAAGCCACAAACAGATTCACGTACAGCGAGTCGTCATCGTGAAAGTAAATGGTGTCGGTGAGCTTGCCGTATTCCTCGGACCCGGTGCCGGTGCAACACCACAGGGAATCAAACGGCTTGCCGAAAGTTTTCCAATAGCCGGAAGCCAGGGGCAGGTAGTACATCATGGTGCCGTCTTCAGGATTGATCGTCCCCAGGCGATGATTGAACATCGCCCGCTCGTAGTAATCCATCAGGCGGGGATCGGCCGACCAGCCGAACAAGTGTCGGGCCAGCTTCATCATGTTGTAAGCGCAGCAGCACTCGGTGGTGTTGGTGCTGAGCTCAGTCGAAAGTTTGCCGGGGTCGGTGTTCCATGATTCGCCATTGCTGGTGCCGCCGGTGCAGTAGGAACGCTCGCTTACGACTTCCTCGAAGAAATACTCGGCGATATCGCGATAGCGACGGTCGCCGGTAAGTTCGTAGTAGCGGGCCGCTGCGATCACCTGCGGGATGTGAGTGTTCACGTGCAGACCCTTCAGTTCGTCGCGATGGGCCGCCAGCGGATCGAAAAACACCTTCTTGTCGAAGCGCTGCGCAACTTCAAGATACTCTTCCTTTCCGGTGACGGCATACAGGTTGCACAAACTTTCTCCCATGCCTCCGTATTCGGTTCCGAGCACGCGGCTACCTCGAGGGCCTGCGCGTTGCCGCAATGCGCATACATATCGAGATTGCCAGCCATGATTTTATGGATGGTGTAAAACGGCGCCCAGACCCTCTGGCGCTCGCGCAACCGGTCAAAGAACTCGATCGGAAAGGCGCTCAGATAGCCGCTTTTCAGTGCATCCTGACACTTCGCCAGTTCCGCCACCACGGTGTTGGCGTTGGCCTTGAGCTCATCGTCTCCGGTGCTGGCATACATGAGGGCCGCGGCTGACAGATAATGACCGCCCGCGTAATGACCTCGCAGTTCGCAGTCCGGCGCTTCCCATCCACCCAGGGGCTGGGCCGTCGAGGGGAGTCCGGCATTGATCCGGAAGGTGTGCAGAAGGCGGTCGGGAGGAAGGGAATGCAGATAGCGCCGGTCGGCTTCCATCGCCTGTTTACAGGGGCCTTCTCCCAGGCGTACCTGCTTCATCGGGAAAGGGCGCACCTTCCAGGGAATTTTTTCGCGGCTGACTGATTTCCCCTTTTCCTCAACCGTGTTGACCACCGGGTCCTGGAAAGCGTTTGCCAGCAAGCCCTGCGGCAAAAGGGCTGAGCCGCCTGCGACTGCGGCCGACATCATGAATTTTCTGCGGGAAAATGAGTTCGACATGGGTTGGGTCCTTTCCGGGCCAAAAAAACGTCCTTCTTCGGATATTGTATACGATGCTCTGCGCCAGTCTTGTGCGCGAAAAAAGCCTTCGGCAAAATTTGGAGTCCATCACCGGGGAATGGCAGAACCCTAGCGCGCCTCACGCCTCACACATGGCCCCCGGGGCGCCGCTCCTCCAGGACCTGTTTCAAGGATTGACCGGCATGCTGAATATGCTGGCGTAACAATTTGCAAGCCGCTGCCACTTCGTTCTTGCGGCACAGCTTGAGGATCTGGTGGTGCTCTTCATTCGCGCGCTTCATGCCGTGCGTCAAATACAGTTGCAGCCGGGTATAGCGCTCGCCGTTGTGGTTGACGTTGCGGATGATTGACATGAAATGGGGGCGCTCGGCTCGAGAATAAAGTATGGAGTGGAACTGCCAGTTCATGCGTCCCCAATTCTCCATGTGCTCTTCGCGCCGCAGTTCGCTCATGTACTTGTTCAGGACGGCTTCGGCTTGTCCCAGGTCGGTGGGAGTCAGGCGCGGAACCGAGAGTTTGAGCACTTCCGGTTCGAGCAGCGCGCGGATCGCGAACAACTCTTCGATGTCGCTGGGTGAGAGTTCGGGAACGATCGCACCGCGGTTGGGAACAATCGTGATCAAGCCTTCCGCGTGCAGTTGCCGCAGGGCCTCACGAACCGGAATGCGGCTGACGTGGTATTGCCCGGCGATCACATCCTGCCGTAACTGCGCGCCCTCGACGATTTCTCCGCGGATAATCTGATCACGCAACTTCTCCGCCACGGCGGACGTCAGGGACTGCCGTGGAATCGCAGATTCAGAACTTGTTGCGGGTTTCATTTTGACCAATCGACTTGTGTCCGGAATGAAAGGGCTTTCGATCACCAAAACGACCACGTGTGTTCAACAAATCTGTGAACTCTCGCGGACGCTGAAAGCATGGCAATAATACTGTGGAGTCACTCTGCAAGCAACATGCTGTGAGAGGTCTCAGACACCCCAAGCTGACGACCATTGCGGGCTGTCGAGTCCCATCACTGTCGTCAGCGGCGCTCCTCCCAGCTGGTTGCGTTTCCGGTTTCTGTCTGCCCTTCTTAGGCATGGCCACGAACAAGTCGCAATACTCCTGCCAACTGACGCGATTCCGCCGTGCGCCGGTCGTGCATGATGGCTGGGATCAGCGCGGGCAACTCCCGTGTTCGATGTTGTCCTCTTGCGCCGCAGTTGCGGCGCAGAGGAATTGTCAGTCATGTCCGTGTCGAATAGGCTTTTGGCTCAACTGACCAGCATCGCCCGCGTTCACTGTCAGCGACACACAGCGGACCCTTTTCGAGTCGCTCGCTGTCCTTTAGCTGTCCGACAACGATTCCTTAACATTCTTACAAGGGTTTTCGAGGGCCATCCGCGTCTTGTAAGTTGTTGAAACTACTAATCATTTTGGGCTCATAACCCAAAGGGGTGGCTCAAATCCACCCTGCGCAACCAAACAACCTTTCGTTTCAGCAATTTCCACGAACCCTGCAACTATTCGAATTTGCACATCCTTTCCTCATAAGACAGATGCGTCTTTGGTCTCGCGGAACATGCTTCTGCATGGCTACGTAATATCGGAGATGAGGAAGCGTTTGCCTCTCCTGATGCTCTGGGTATTGCTGAACGGCATCGCTCTGCATGCAGGTGAAGGCCCTGACCAGACGCTTCCCGTCAAGGAGCGTGTCTCGGTCGCTTCGCATATTTTTGCGGACGTGCAGATTTTCTTTGGCCATTGGGAGGGGATTCCCAATTTCGATCTGAATGGGGAGTACAGCGCTTATCTTGATAAAGTGCTGGCCAGCAGCAGTCGCAAAGCTTTCGACTTTGCCACTCTGGAACTCATGGCGAAGCTGCAGAACGGCCACAGTGGATTTCGCGATGCCTGGTTGCAAGATACTTACGGACAGCAACTGAACTTCTATGCTTATCCTGTGGACGGGCAATGGGTCGTAACGCGCAGTGAGCTGTCCGATCTTAAAGTCGGTGATGTGCTTGCGGCTTTGAACGGTGAACCTTTCGAATCGTTCTATCGGCGCTGTCGTCCATACATCTCGGCCTCCGATGAACGTTGGCGGAAGCGCGCTTTATTTGAATACCCATATCTATTTCCAGAAAGGTTTGAGCTCACACTTGACCACGGTCGCTCCGTCACCGTTCATCGTCAGGGTGCGTTCCGTTCTGCAGGTTCCG
>WNFP01004876.1_pt1 | contig 10774 bp, 5 predicted proteins | sample 5400201 | NCBI WGS metagenome assembly WNFP01 (sample SAMN13153355, study PRJNA577476) | soil metagenome | isolation source: 115 cm saprolite under Madrone tree | place: USA:California | collected 2016-06-14
GCCTGGATCATGTTCGGCATGCGGCCGGTGCGCTTGAAGAAGCGATTGGCGAGATCGCGGCTCTTGTCGTTGCGATCCCAGTAATAACCCTCCGTCAGCACCAGGCCCTGCGCGGCCTCAAGACCGAGGCCGTGGACCTCAGCCAGCGTCAGCAACAATCCCGCCAGCTTCTGGCCGCCCTTGACGATGCCGAATTCCGCTGCCTGCTTGATCGAGTTGGTGGTGTCGAGACCGGCATTGGCAAGCCCGATGATTTTCGCTTTCGAGCTTTGCGCCTGCAACAGGAACGAAGAGAAATCGGAGGAGTTCAAGGGAATGCGGACCGAGCCCACCACCTTGCCGCCCTTTTCCTTGACGAGATCGCCGGTGTCTTTCTCGAGCGCATAGCCGAAGGCGTAGTCGGCGGTCATGAAGAACCAGCTATCTCCACCCGCTTCGACCAGCGCGCCGCCGGTGCCGACCGCGAGTGCGTGGGTGTCGTAGGCCCAGTGGAAGCCGTAGGGCTGGCAGGCATCACCGGTCAGGCGCGACGTCGCCGCACCGACGACGATGTCGATCTTCTTCATCTGCTTCGACAGATCGTGAATGGCGAGCGCGACCGATGACGTCGTCAGCTCGGTGATCATGTCGACGCCTTCGACCTCATACCAGCGCCGCGCGATACTGGTGGCCAAATCAGGCTTGTTCTGATGGTCGGCGGAGATGACCTCGATCTTGTGGTCCAGCACGCTGCCGCCAAAATCCTCGACAGCCATCTTGGCCGCTTCAAAGGACCACCTGCCGCCGTAGTCGGCATAGACGCCGGACTGATCGTTCAGAACGCCAATCTTGACGCCCTGTGCCGACGCCGGCCCGGCAAACAAGAGGCCGCCCACCGCAATGGCTATCAACAATCCCGACTTCATACTTTTCTCTCCCAGAAAATCTACTATTGCGACCATGGTATTTTATAACCCTGCGGCTGCCCATATAATTCAAGTCATCCAATAGTATCGGAGCGCCGCGAGGGATCGATCGAACGATCGTTGTCCTATCATCAGCCGGTGGACGCCGGCTTTTTTGCGCGCGCCGAGCGGTCGGCCAGACCACGGACCACGATGTAGAAGATCGGCGTGAAGATCAGGCCGAACAGGGTCACGCCGATCATGCCGAAGAACACGGCAACGCCGACCGCCTGACGCATTTCGGATCCCGAGCCCGATGAAATCACCAGCGGCAACACGCCGAGAATGAATGCAAACGATGTCATCAAGATCGGACGCAGCCGCAACCGGCAAGCCTCGATGACGGCCTCCAGACGATCGCGGCCCTCAAGTTCGATGTCTCGGGCAAACTCCACGATCAGGATCGCGTTTTTCGCGGCGAGCCCGACGAGAACCACGAACCCGATCTGGGTGAGGATGTTGACGTCCTGTCCCATGATGCGCACCCCGATGGTCGCCGCCAGCAGGCACATCGGCACGATCAGGATGACGGCGAACGGCAGACTCCAGCTGCCATATTGCGCCGCCAGCACCAGGAACACGAACAGCACGCAGATCGGAAACACATAGAGACCGGTATTGCCGCCGGTAACCTGCTGATAGGACAGGTCGGTCCATTCGAATGAAAATCCGCTCGGCAGCGTTTGCGCCGCCAGTTGCTTCATGGTGTCGATGGCGGTCGCCGAACTCGTCCCCGGAGTGGTGTCGCCCTGCAGCTCTGATGACGGATAAAGGTTATAGCGCGCGACGCGGTCCGGTCCCGACATGTCGCGGAAACTCACCACGCTGCCGAGCATCACCATGTCGCCGGCGGCGTTGCGGGTTCGCAACCGGGCGAGATCGGCGGTCTCCTTGCGGAACGGCAGATCCGCCTGCGCGGTGACATGATAGGTGCGGCCGAAAAGGTTGAAGTCGTTGACGTAGGCCGAGCCGAAATAGGTCTGGATCGTTTCGGTCACGTTTTCGATCGGCACGCCGAGCTTCTGCGCCTTGACGCGGTCGATATCAACGAAAACCTGCGGCGTAATGGCGGTGAAGGGAGAAAACACCGAGGTGAGACCGGGCGCCTTGCGCGCCGCCGCAACAAGCTCGTCAGTGGCCGCCGCCAGCAGCTCGGGGCCGCGGCCCTGACGATCCTGGATGCGCATCGTGAAGCCGCCGCCGGTACCTATACCCGGCACCGCGGGCGGCGGAATGACGATGATGAACGCTCCTTGAAGCGCCGACAGCCGCTTGCGCAACTCGCCCGTGATCGCTCCCGCAGACAGCCCCTTCTTCAGGCGCACTTCCGGCTCTTCGAACACCGGAAACAAGGCCGCGGCATTGCCCGCCTGTGTTCGGGTCGCGCCCGAGAAGCCCGCGAAGGCCGCGACGCGAACGATGCCCGGCGTATCGAGCGCGATTCTTTCAATCTCCCTGACTACGTCGGTGGTACGCGCCAGCGACGCCGCGCCCGGCAATTGCACGGAAACGATGACGTAGCCGCGGTCCTGTGCCGGAATGAAGCCCTGCGGCGTGGTGAACAGCAGCCATCCGGCGCTGCCGATCAGGGCGACGTAGATCAGCAGCATCATCGCGGAGTGCCGGATCACGAAGTTCGCGACTCTGGCATAGAGATGAGACAGACGGTCAAAGCCGCGGTTGAATAAAGCAGTAAAGCCGTCCCAGCCGCGCCCGATGAAATTCCAGCTGGCCGGTGGGCGCTTGTCTTCGTGCGGCTGCAGGATCTGCGAGGCGAGCGCGGGCGAAAGCGTGAGCGAACAGAAGCAGGAAATGGCGGTGGCAACCGCAATCGTGACCGCAAATTGCTGAAAGAATTGTCCGGAGATGCCGCCCAGGAACGCGGTCGGCACGAACACCGCGCACAGCACCAGCGCGATCGAGACCAGCGCGCCGCCGACCTCCTCCATCGTCTTGAGCGCCGCATCGCGTCGGCTCATGCCGTCGCGAAGATGGCGCTCGACGTTTTCAACCACCACGATCGCGTCATCGACCACGATGCCGACCGCGAGCACGAGACCGAACAGGGTCAGATTGTTGATCGAAAATCCCAGCGCCGCCATCACCGCGAAGGTGCCGACCAGCGATACCGGAATGGCGACGATCGGAATGATCGCCGGACGCCAGCCTTGCAGGAACACCAGCACGACGATCACGACCAGGATCATCGCCTCGTAGATGGTCTTGATCAGCTCACTGACGGATTGCGCGATGAACTCGGTCGGGTTGTAGCCGATGTTGTAGTCGAGCCCTTTGGGAAAGTCGGCCTTCAGCTTCACCATCGCATTGGAGATGTTCTTGGCCGTGGCGAGCGCATTGGAGCCGGGCCGCTGGGTCACCAGCAAGGCCACAGCCGACTTCCTGAGCAGGAAACTGTTGGTGGTATATGCCAAAGCGCCCAGTTCGATCCGCGCCACGTCACGCAAGCGCACGGTGCGGCCGTCAGCACCGGCCTTGACCACGATATCCTCGAACTGTTGCGTATCTTTCAGGCGGCCGGTGAAGGTGAGGTTCGGCTGGAACGCTCGGTCGGCGATCGGCGGCTCGGCGATCTGGCCGCCGGTGATCTGCAGGTTCTGGGCGCGGATCGCCGCCAGCACCTCGCCCGCGGTCATGCCGAGGGTCGCGATCTTGTCTGGATCAAGCCACAGCCGCATCGAGTAATCGCGCGCGCCGAACATCTGGATATCGCCGATACCATCGAGGCGGAGCAACTGATCGCGCACCTGCAGCAGTGCATAATTGCTGATATAGAGCTGGTCGAAGCTGTCGTCGGGCGACAGCATGAATACCACCATCAGAATGTCAGGACTGTTCTTGCGCGTGACCACGCCGTTGCGCTGCACCTCTTCCGGCAGGCGCGGCTGCGCGATGGCGACGCGGTTCTGAACCAGCACCTGGGCCTTGTCGAGATCGGTGCCGAGTTTGAAGGTGACCGTGATGGTGAGATTGCCGTTCGAGGTCGCCTGGCTGTAGAGATACAGCATGTCCTCGACGCCGTTGATCTCCTGCTCGATCGGGGCTGCAACGGTGTCGGAAACCGTTTGGGCGGAAGCGCCGGGATATTGGGTGGTGACGACGACGGTCGGCGGTACCACTTGCGGATATTCCGATACCGGAAGCGTGGTGTAGGCGATCGCGCCGACGATCAGCAGCACGATCGACAGCACCATCGCCAGGATCGGCTGATTGATGGAAAGCCGGCCGAGATTCATGTCTTGCTACCGGTCGGAGCGGCGGGGGCCGTGTGCGGACTGACTTTCGCTCCGACGCGCGCACGCTGCAGGCCATCGACAATCACCCGGTCTTCCGGCTTCAGGCCTTCGCGGATCACGCGCAGGCCCTGATCGAGAGGCCCAAGCGTTACCTGCCTCGCCTCGACCGTATCGTCGTCCCTGACGACGAAAACGATCTTGCGCGATTGATCGCTCGCGACCGCGGTGTCCGGCAGCAGCAGCGCGTCATAGGGCGAGCTTCCGATCAGACGGACCCGGCCGAACTGCCCCGGCAGGATCGAAAAATCCTTGTTCGGGATCACCGCGCGCCCGCGCAGCGTGCCGGTTGAGACGTCCAGCCGGTTGTCGAGAAAATCCACCTTGCCGTCATGTGACGGTTTGGTTTCGCCGGTCAGTGACACCTGGACCGGGTTTGGGTTCTCGCGCGAGCTGGGGCGCTTGCCCTCGAAATAGAGCCGGTTGTTCTTGAGATAGGTCGCCTCATCCATGTCGAAGTAGATGTAGATCGGATCGAGCGAGACGATCGAGGTCAACAGCGTTCCGCTGGCGTTGTCGCTGCCCTGCACGAGATTGCCGACGCTCACGAGATGGCGGCTGACCCTGCCGCCGATCGGGGCCACGACGTGGCTGAATTCGATGTTGAGATGGGCTGCCTTCAGCGCGCCCGCGGCCTGCATCTCCGCGGCCTTTGCGGCCTGCAGGGCCTGCCGGCGCTGATCGACAATGGAATCCGAGACCGCCTGGGTTTGATTGAGGGTGAGCGCGCGGTCGAGTTCACGTTTTGCCAGTTCGGCCTTGGCGCGCGCGTCCGAGAGCTGGCCGTCGGCCTGCTCGGCGACGGCTTCAAAGGGGCGGGCATCGATCACGTATAAGAGGTCGCCGGGACCAACGAACGCGCCATCGCGAAACTCGACGCTGGTGACGAATCCACCGACCCGGGCGCGAACCTGGACCTCTTCAACCGCCTCGAACCGCCCGGTGAATTCATCCCAATCCGTGACCGTACGTTTGGTGGGCTGTGCGACCGTGACCGGCGGCGGACCGGCTGCCGCCTGCTGTGGCGGCTTGTCCCCGCAACCGGACAAGCTGAGGGCGAGCAGCGCGACCAGCGGTCGGAGGTGGCAGAGCGAATGGATCCTGGAAGTTCCCGTTTGAGCCAAACGCGTCGATTTTTCAGTCGCGCTCAATTTCCATCCCCTTTGCACTTTTGCCACAATCGATGGAGGCGGCTGTCATAATGTTCCGCGGCGGGATCAAGATGAGATCGGCTGCCAGTCTCTTCAAGAATCCGCCTGGATCAAGCAAAATAGTTTATGCATCGCCGGGTGTCTTTCAAAACATAACGATCGAACAGACCGATAGAATTGGAATAAATCGCCGGGAAGGCGATATTGAGCGGCCAGTGCGGCGTCTAGCTGGCCAATCGGCTGGGGGAACAAGGTCCGACATGCACGCGCCTCAATCTCAGGCATCGCTCGACCAGGCTAAAGCGCAGGGTTCCAATCGCGGCGCCGATCATATCGCACCGGATTGTGCCGGTCAGAATTTCTACGCGATCGATCGCGGCCTGCGCGATCTTCTCCGGATATATCTGGAGCCGAATGATCTTCGGCAGCTCGAGCCGCATTTTGACCGTCTGGGCGCGCTGGCGGGGGGCAGGCTCGATGAACTGGCCAGGACCGCCGACAAGCACCCGCCGGTCTTGAATGCCCGCGACCGTTTTGGCCGCGACGAGGACTGGATCGACTACCATTCGTCCTACCGCGAAATGGAAGCCATCGCGTTCGGCGACTTCCAGTTTCACGCCATGAGCCACCGCGCCGGCACGCTGGATATGGATCGCCCGCTGCCCGCCGTCGCCAAATACGCGCTGCAATATCTGTTCGTGCAGGCCGAGTTCGGACTGATGTGTCCGATCAGCGTGACCGACACTTCGATCCATCTCATACGCAAGTTCGCCAGCGCCGAGCTCAAGGATTATCTGTTGCCGAAGATGCTGTCGGCCGATGCTGCGACGCAGTGGAAAGGCACCCAGTTCATGACGGAGCGGGCCGGCGGCTCCGACGTCGGCGCGATCGAAACCACGGCGAGCTGCGAAGACGGGGTGTGGCGGCTATATGGCGACAAATGGTTTTGCTCGCATGCCGACGCGGACGTGGCGCTGCTGCTGGCGCGGCCGGAAGGCGCGCCCCCTGGCACCAAGGGGCTTGCGCTGTTTGCCCTGCCCCGCCGGCTGAAGGACGGCCGCCGCAATACCTATCGCATCGTTCGTCTCAAGGACAAATTGGGCACCCGTTCGATGGCAAGCGGCGAGATTCGGCTGGAGGGCGCGGTCGCCTATCTGGTCGGGGAAGCCGACCAGGGCCTCAAGCAGATGATGGAGCAGGTCAACCTGTCGCGGCTTTCGCACGGTGTTCGCGCCGCCGCGATGATGCGGCGCTGCGTCAACGAGGCGATGGTTTGCGCGCGCAGCCGCCTCGCTTTCGGCAAGACCATTATCGAATACCCCCTGCTCCGCCGCCAGCTCTTGAAGATCACCGTGCCGTCCGAGCAGGCGCTCTCGATGTTTCTGTTTGCCGCTGATGCCATGGACCGCGCCAACGCCGGATCGCAGGAAGCGGAAGACTGCTTACGGATTCTCACGCCGCTGCTGAAATTTCGCGCCTGCCGCGACAACATTCCGGTGGCGACCGGCGCCATGGAAGTCCGCGGCGGCAACGGTTATATCGAGGAATGGGTGCAGGCACGACTGGTCCGCGATGCCCATATCGGCGTGCTCTGGGAAGGCACCAGCAACATCAACGCGCTCGATATCGTCACGCGTGCGGTCGGCAAGAGCCGCGCGCACCGGACGCTCGCGGGCGAACTGCAGAAATTGCTCGATGAAGCCACGCCGATCCCGGCGGCTTTCAGGAACCGCCTGCACGTCGCGCTTGAGCGGACGCTGGTTTTCGCCGAGCGCGTCGCGGCCGAGCCCGCGCTGGAGGCGAGCGCGCGACAGGTTGCAAGCTGCCTCTATCACGTCACCAGCAGCATCCTGATGATCCGGGAAGCAGCCCAGCCGCGGGCCGACGCGCGCAGGGCGCTGTATGCGAGGTTTGTGCTCGAGCATCGCCTGAGCGCGCAAGACCCGCTTGAGCCCAGCCCCGGCGATTGGGAACGCGAGGCCGCAGAGATCATATTTTCGGAACGGAAGGTTGCGCTTGCCGAGATCGCCGGGCTGCTGGACAGCTAGAGCGGGATGAGATTAGAAGCGCTTGCGGGGGAGGGTCGGGGTGGGGGTGCCGCATCGGAATTGGATGTTGCTTGGTAGGCAGCTTCCCCCACCCGCCGCGCTCTATCGAGCGCGTCGACCTCCCCCGCAAGCGGGAGAGGTGAAGAGAATCCGCGGACAGACCGATTCAATCAAAAACCATCCTGCGCTAGTCAACCGCTGTCGCGCAGAACAAGCTCGAAGCCGAGATCGACCTGGCGCGGTCCGCTGCGCGTCATCATCAGCTTTGCGGCGGTGCGGCCGATGGCGTCGCCGTGAACGCGGATGGTGCTGAGAGCGGGCGCAATCAGCCGGCCCATTTCCAGATCGCCAAGGCCAATGACGGCGACCGGCTGCTCCGAGGCCGGGCCAATCCGCTGTAATCCGGCGGCGCGCAGGCCGGCCATGAAACCGATGGCGTGCGCGTCATTGGCCGCAAACACCGCGTCCACACCGGGCAGGTTTGCCAGCGCGGCAACGCTTCCCGACGCGTTGCGCTCCAGAATCAATCGGCGCGGAATCTTCGCGCCAAGCTCAAGGGCTGTGTCCTTGAATCCATTCCAGCGGCGTGTGGCCCTGGGATCGTCGCCGCCGATGAACGCCAGCTCCCGACGGCCTTGCGCAACCAGATGCCGCGCGACCGCAACCCCGGCCTGGTAATTGTCGAAGCCGGCGACGGCGTCGATCGGCGCCGCCGGAAGATCCCATGTCTCCGCGACCGGAATGCCCGCACGCCGCAGCAACCTGGCGCCATCGTCTGTCGCGGGCGAGCCCACCATGATGATCGCCTCGGGGCGCCGCGACAGCAAGGCTGCGAGCATGTGATCTTCCCGCGCGGCGTCGTAGCGAGACTGCGCCAGGATCACGGCGTAGCCGAGCGGCTCCAGCTCGTCAGACAGGCCCTGCACGGTATCGGCGAAGATCGAATTGGCGATCGTCGGCACCAGCACGCCGACCGAGCTGGTGCGGGCACTTGCCAGCGACCCGGCCACCTGGTTCGGCACGTAACCCAGTTCCCGCATCGCCGCCTCGACCCGGCCGCGCGTCTCGGGCGCCACCAGGTTGGGCAGACGCACCACCCGGCTGACCGTAATCGACGACACGCCCGCCAGCCGGGCCACGGCGGACAGGGTTGGCGCGGAATGCGGCGCGTTGGGTTCGGCGGTGGTCATGTGAGTGAGACTACCGAAATTCCCGCCAAAATACATGGTTTCGCCTTGCACCAGATCAATGATAGCGCTATCATTACCGTTGCAGGCGTACCACCAAATGACAGCGTTGTCATCTGGTGGCCGAAAGCGAGAGAACCCGCCTCACGACGTGGGTGGGAAGCAACAAGGAGAGAAGCCGGATGATTTCCGAGCAGGATGTACAGACCTACCAGCGCGACGGCGTGATCGTGGTGCCGGAAGTATTGGGTGCCGACACGCTGACCCACGTGCGCTCGGTGATCGCCGAACTGGTCGCGGGCTCGGCCCAAACCCTCGAACACACCGATGTCTACGACCTCGAGCCCGGCCATACCGCCGAAAGCCCGCGCGTGCGCCGCATCAAGACACCGCACAAGGTGCATGCGCTGTTCGACCAGATCGTACGCAGTGCCCCCGTGCTCGACATCCTGAAGCAACTGATCGGCCCGGACCTGCGGCTGCATGGCTCCAAGCTCAACATGAAGTCGGCGCAATACGGCTCGCCGGTGGAATGGCATCAGGACTGGGCGTTCTATCCGCATACCAACGATGATATTCTGGCCATCGGCGTGCTGCTGGACGATTGCGATCTTTCCAACGGACCGATGCTGGTGACGCCGGGCACGCATAACCGCGAGGTCTGGAATCACCACGGCGATGACGGCTGCTTCGCCGGTCTGATCGATCCCGATCTCATCAAGGACGAGATCGAGCGCGCGGTGCCCTGCATGGGAAAAGCCGGCAGCATGTCGTTCCACCATGTCCGGGCGCTGCACGGATCCGCCATGAACACCTCGGACCGCCCGCGCAATCTCCTGCTGTACGAAGTCGCGGCGAGCGACGCCTGGCCGCTGATGGGCGTGAAGGATTTCGAGGAATTCAACAGCCGGCTGCTGTCAGGCGAACCGGTGGTAGCGCCGCGCATGACCAACGTTCCCGTGCGCCTGCCGCTGCCGCCTGCCAAGCGGCAGGGATCGATCTACGAGACGCAGTCCGCGGCGAAGAAATCCTATTTTACCCGCGCGGCCTGACTTTTTTGCGAACGCGCCCGTGCGATGCACGGGCGCCATCTACGACAAGCGACCAATAAGACGGTCAACAAGACAATGACAAAAAATCAAAACGGGGGAAACGATGACGAAGATCATAGCCGATAGCGCCATTCGCTCGCGCCTGCGCGTGATTCTGGCGGCGAGTATCGGGTCCGCGCTCGAATGGTACGACTTCTTCCTGTACGGCACCGCCGCCGCGCTGGTGTTCGGCGAGTTGTTCTTTCCGAAGAGCGATCCCGTGGTCGGCACATTGCTGGCGTTCCTGACCTTCGGAGTCGGCTTCGTGGTTCGGCCGCTCGGCGGCGTCCTGTTCGGTATCATGGGCGACCGCTTCGGGCGCAAACCTGTCTTGGTGGCGACGCTGTTGATGATCGGCGTCGGCACCACACTGATCGGCCTGTTGCCGACCTATGCTCAGATCGGTTATTGGGCTCCCGCGCTGCTGGTCGCGATGCGCGTGGTGCAGGGCTTGGGCGCCGGCGCCGAATATGGCGGCGCGGTGATCTTCCTGGTGGAGAACGCGCCACCAAAACATCGCGGCTTCTGGGGCAGCTTCGCACCGCTCGGCGTGTCGATCGGCAATCTGCTCGCGGCCGGCGCGTTTGCGCTGGTGACGCTGCTGCCGCGCGAGGATCTGATGACGTGGGGCTGGCGCCTGCCGTTCCTGGCGAGTTTCCTGCTGATCATGGTCGGCATTTACGTTCGCCTGCGTATCACCGAAACGCCTGTTTTCACCGAGGCAGTGGTGGCGCGCGGCAAGATCGAGCGCAACCCGGCGATGGAAGCGCTGAAGCGGCATCCGCGGAATTTCTTCGTGGTGCTTGGGGCGCGGCTGGCTGAAAACGGCCTCGGCTACCTGTTTCCGGTGTTCGGCCTCAGCTATGTCATCACCACGCTGGGTGTACCAAAAGCCGATGCGCTCAGCGCGCTGATGCTGGCCTTCGTCGTCGAGCTCTTCACTATTGTGGGCTTCGCCACGCTTTCCGATCGTATTGGCCGCCGCCCTGTTTATATGTTCGGCGCGTTGGCCGGCATCGCCTGGGCCTTTCCGTTCTTCCTG
>WNFP01007819.1_pt1 | contig 10770 bp, 10 predicted proteins | sample 5400201 | NCBI WGS metagenome assembly WNFP01 (sample SAMN13153355, study PRJNA577476) | soil metagenome | isolation source: 115 cm saprolite under Madrone tree | place: USA:California | collected 2016-06-14
GGAACTGCGTCCCAGCCAGTAGCGGGCCGCGAAGTAGCCGGCGACGATCACGACTCCCGCCAGAAAAAGCGGGTCCGTCACCGTCGACAGAATAGAAGAGAACGAGAGGAGGTTCATTTTCAGGATGCGATCGTTCCGTCCGGCCGTGCCGCTTGCACCGCCGGCACATGATGCTGCCGCGCCGGCGGTCTAGCGTGTGGCCGTATGATAGCCCGCGCCCCATCCTTGGGGCGAGTGCGCCGCGCGTCTCGATGCGGCTACAGCGGTGACATGGCTCGTTACCGAGCTTCCCCTCTATGCGGACCGTGCTATGGTGGTGGGCACGGCCGGCGCAGCCGAGACCCGCGCCGCATGCCGGCGCGAGAGACGCCGCAAACCGAGAGGAGCGGAAATGAGGCCAGCCGATCTTGGCTATGCGATGCCCGCCGAGTGGGCTCCGCACGCCGGCTGTTGGATGGGGTGGCCGAAGCGGGTCGAACTCTGGCGGGAATACCTCGAGGCGGCGCGCGAGGACTATGTGCGCGTTGCGCAGGCGATCGCCGGATTTGAACCCGTCACTCTGTTGGCCGACCCCAAGGATGCCGCCGATGCACGGAAGAGGTGTGGTGCCTCGGTCAAAGTCGTCTCGATCCCGATCGACGACTCGTGGCTGCGCGACTCGGGCCCCACAGTCGTCGTGGATCCGGCGGGCAGGCGTGCGGCCGCTGCCTTCACGTTCAACGCTTGGGGCGCCAAGTACGAGCCTTATGATAAGGATGCGGCACTCGGCGAGCACCTCGCTGCGCTGGCCGGCCTTCCCGCGTACCGGTCGAATCTCGTCGCCGAGGGCGGCGGGTTTCTCTCAGACGGTGAAGGAACGCTGATTACCGCCGAGACCTGTGTTCTCAACCCCAACCGCAATCCCGGCTGGACAAAAGCGCAAGCCGAGGCCGAGTTTCGCGCCATGCTCGGAGTCAAGAAAGTCATCTGGCTGCCCGGCGACGTCACGGACACGGAGACGGACGGGCACGTCGACGGATACGTCGCCTTCGTCAAGCCGGCCACGGTGCTCTGCGAGGTGGTCGCCGATCCCGAGGACCCTAGGTATCCCATCATGGCCGAGAATCGGCGAGTGCTGGAAAGAGAAACCGACGCCCGAGGCCGCCGATTCGATCTACTCCCGATTGTCGAAGCGCCTCGCTCGGCGGTGCCCCGCGGCGAGGATGGCTACTGCCGGTCCTATGTGAATTTCTATATCGCCAACGGTGCGATCATCGTCCCTGCCTACGGCATCGCCGAGGATGCTGCGGCGCTCGACACGCTGAGGCGCGCCTATCCTGATCGAGCCATCGTGCCGGTGGCGCTCAAGGATTTGTTTCGCGGCGGCGGCGGAATTCACTGCATTACTCAACAGCATCCGGCGGGATCGACCTGAAGTCACGGGCGGATCGACTTGAATCACGAGCCCGCCTGCGCCGCGTAAATCTTGCGCACGGCTTCCATGGTGTCGGCATCTTCCGCCCGTTTGTCATCCCGGTAGCGCTTCACTCGCGCGAGCCTGAGCGCCAAGCCGCCCGGATAGCGCACGCTCGCCTGCAGATCGCTGAAGGCGATCTCGACGACCAGTTCCGGCCGCACGTACACCGTCCATTGATCGCGGCGAGTTTCCCGGGCCAGCAATTCCCGGGTCTGCCATTCGAGGGTGGCGTCCGTCAGGCCCTTGAATGTCTTGCCGAGCATGACGTATTCGGCCGTTGCAGGGTCCAGAGCGCCAAGATGCAAATTCGACAGTGTGCCGGTGCGGCGGCCATGGCCCCACTCGGCGGCGAGCACGACGAGATCGAGGGTATGAGCACGCTTGATCTTGAACCAGCTCGCGCCGCGATTGCCGGCTTCATAGGGCGCGTCCAGCGACTTCGCCATGAGGCCTTCGTGTCCGGCCTTGATGGCGGCATCGTAGAAGGCGCTCGCCTCGGCTTCGGCAGACGTGACCAGCTTAGGGATGCGCAGCGGCGCCGGCACGGCCCGGGCCAGCGCCTCGGCTCGTTCGCGCGCAGGCCGATCTACGATGCTGCGCCCTTCGAAGTGCAGGCAGTCGAAGAAGAACGCTCTGATCGGTAGTTCTGTGCGCGACGATTCGACGTTGAGCTTGCGGCCGAATCGCCGCATGGTGATCTGGAAGGGATGCGGCCGTTCCGAGGAGTCGAACGCGATCGCTTCGCCATCGAGCACCAGCGTGTGTGCGCCGAACGAGCGCACCATCTCGACGATTTCGGGCACCGCGTCCGTAACCTCGTTCAACGAGCGCGTATAGATGCGCACCTGGTCGGACACCTTGTGCACCTGGATGCGCGCGCCGTCCATCTTCCATTCGAATGCGGCTTCGCCTCCCAGCGCTTTCAATGCCTCCCCGACGTCGGCCGCCGTCTGAGCGAGCATGGGTGCCGCGGGCACGAAGAGCTCGAGCTGGAATCTCGCGAGCGATTCCGATCCTTCCATCAACGCGGCTCGCGCGACCGCACCGAGGCTCTTCGAGTACATCGCCGCTCGGCGCACGTCCGTCACCGGCACGCCGGCGGCCGCGGCAATCGCCTCGATCATCACCCCGGCGAGTGCGCCTTGCCGAAGCTCTCCGACGACGAGGCGGAGCAGGAATTCCTGCTCGGGAGGCGTCGCGCGTGAGAACAAAGCGCGCAGGGCTTCGGCGCGTAGCGCCACGGAGCCGGCCCCGCGAATTCCGTCGATCGCCGCGAGAGACCGATCCACTTCGGCGATCGACAGCACCTCGTCGTTCGCCGCCCCGGTCGCCGCGGCTTCCCGCAGTGCCTTGTAGGCGATGCCGATTCGTCCCTGCGAGATCTCGCCCGACAGATAGTGGACGGCGGTCTCGATCTCGTCGGGAGGCAGCGTCTCGAGAAAGGAGGCGAGTTCGCGCACCTTGGTCCGGCGAGCGGACGCGCTGCCGACTCGCTGTGACGTGCCTACGAGGCTGGCGAGAAGAGTCATGGGGTGATAATTGTACGAATTAAACGACCGGGCTGAACATTCCGCAGTGCTGATGCTGGCGAGAATGTTAACTTCATGGTACATTAACCCCGTTTAAAGGAACACGAAGTTTCCATCATGCCGACCCCGCATCGTCCGTCCCTGGCGGTTCGCCGCGCCCTTCGCAAGCTAGGGCTGGATATCCGCGATGCCCGCCGCCGCCGCGGTCTGCCTGCGAAGGTGGTTGCCGAAAGGGCATTTACGAGTCGGCCGACGCTTCGGCGCATCGAAGCCGGTGACCATGCGGTCAGTATCGGAATCTACGCCGCAGTGCTCCAGGCCTTGGGTCTTCTAGAAGGCCTAAGTCAATTCGCAGACGCTAGTCGGGACGCGAGCGGTCTGGCTATCGCTACCGAAAGACTGCCCGAGCGCACTCATTTACGCCGGCCGCGGAAGATTCGTAATGGCGAATGACATCGACGTCTATATCGACTTCGAACCCGGATTGAACCGGGTAGGGATTCTCCGCCGCCAGTTTCGCCGCGGAGTCGAGGCAACCAGTTTCGAGTATCACCCGGACTGGCTTCGTGACCCGGAATGCTTTTCCCTGGAACCCGCGCTCACGCTCAACCGCGGAGCGTTTGCTCCGGCTGATGGCTTGCCAATCTTCGGTTCGATCGGTGATTCCGCTCCCGACACGTGGGGTCGGCGCCTGATGCAACGGGCAGAGCGTCGGCGTGCCGAGCGTGAAGGCCGACGCGTACGAACATTGATGGAGGCTGACTATTTGCTTGGTGTGTCGGACGTGTCACGCTTGGGCGCGTTGCGCTTTCGTAGGCCGGGCGAAGAGCAGTTCCAAGCACCGACGGCCGAGGGCGTGCCCGGACTAGTCGAGCTAGGCCGCTTGCTTCAGGTGACCGAGCGAATCCTGCGCGATGAAGAAACCGACGAGGATTTGCAGATGATTTTCGCTCCCGGGTCATCATTGGGCGGGGCGCGCCCGAAGGCTTCGGTGATCGACCAGCACGGGCAATTGGCCATCGCCAAATTCCCGAAGCAGACGGACGAGTACAGCGTGGAACTCTGGGAGGCAGTGGCCTTTGGACTGGCGGCTCGGGCGGGCATTCGCACGCCGGACTGCGAATTGATCCATGTCGCCAAGAAGCCGGTCCTGCTCTCGCGCCGATTCGATCGCGCAGACGGCACGCGCATTCCCTTCCTCTCGGCGCTATCAATGATGGGCCTGAGGGATGGCGAGCGCGGCAGTTATCCCGAACTTGTGGACGTGCTTACGCAGTACGGCGCAAGGGTGGCGGACGATGCACGCGAGATTTATCGGCGTATGGTCTTGAACGTCCTCATTTCCAATGTTGATGACCACTTGCGCAACCACGGATTTCTTTGGACGGGCCGCCATGGGTGGACCCTGTCCCCCGTGTATGACCTCAATCCCACACCGACCGATGTCCGCAAACGCATCTTGACCACCAATATCAATCTCGACGAAGGAACTTGCGATCTGAACCTTGTCGTCTCGGTCGCGGAGTACTTCGGTCTGGCCGATGCCGCCGCAAAACGAATCATCAAGGAAGTTGCCATGGCGACGTCTGCTTGGCGCGACGTCGCAAGCGCACTCGACGCTCCGGCGGCTGAGGTGCGGCGAATGGCCAGCGCCTTCGAACACGACGACCTCGAACGGGCATTGCTACTATGAATGGCTGCCATCGGAGCCAGGGCGTTGCGCGGAATCGACGAGAAGCGCCCGGTCGGATTCTTGTTTTTCCACAATGTTTTTGATCGTCCGACCCACGTACAATCGGCCGGCATTCAACCAACCGTCGCCGGTTGGCGTCGATTCGGATTGCTCTTAAGGTATGACGGGCCGATGCGTTCGGTCCGTTTCGCTTAACGCCAACGATTAGGAGTCTTCATGCGGTATTCGCGCGCGATGGGCATTGTCGGGTTGATCGGGCCGGGCGTGTTGCTGGGGGTGGCCGGGGCGGCTACCGCAACGTCACCCGCCCAAGACTGGGCGGTGGTGCAACGCTGGAAGCTGGGCGGTGTCGGCGGCTGGGACTATATGACGCTCGACGCGTCGGGCCAGCGCCTCTTCCTGAGCCGCGCGGATCATGTCGACGTGGTGAATACCGAGTCGGGAAAGATCATCGGGACGATTCCGAACACTCAGGGCGTGCACGGAATCGCGCTCGACGAGGGGTCGAACCGCGGCTATACCAGCAATGGCCGGGGCGACTCGGTCACGGTGTTCGATCTTGCCACCTTGAAGGTCGTCAAGGAAGGAGCGGTTTCCGGCCACAATCCCGACGCAATCCTGTACGAACCCACCGGTAAACATGTGTTCACCTTCAATGGCAAGAGCAAGGACGTGACGGTCCTCGATGCGACGAGCCTTGCCGTCGTCGCCACTCTGCCGGTACCCGACAAGCCGGAGTTCGCGGTGGATGACGGCGCAGGTCAGATTTTTCTGAACATTGAGAGCGAGCCCGGGCAGATGGTGGTGATCGACAGCCGCCATCTGACCATCAAGGCCACATGGCAGCTACCGGGCTGCAACAGCCCCAGCGGGCTGGCGATGGACCGGACTCACCGACGCCTGTTCTCGGTCTGCGACGACAAAGTGATGGCGGTCACCGATGCGGATACGGGCAAGCAGGTTGCCAAGGTCAAGATAGGCGAGGGGCCTGATGCCGTCGCCTTCGACGCGAAGCGCGGCCTGGTCTTCAGTTCGAACGGCGAGGGGACTGTGTCCGTGGTCAAGCAGGAATCCCCCGCGCGCTACACGGTAACCGCTTCCGTCGTCACGCAGCCGGGTGCTCGAACGATGGCGCTCGACTCCGCGCATGGGAAAGCTTACACGGTGAGCGCCGAGTTCGGTCCGCCGCCGGCCCCCACACCCGATCACCCGCATCCGCGTCCGACGCCGCTGCCCGACACATTTACCGTGCTGGTGGTGTCCAAGCCCTGACGGGGGCTTGCGGCGTACATGAACCGCTGAGTGGGTCGCCTTTGAAAAAGCTCAAACACGAGGCGGAATTGTTCAAGGCTGCGTTGCTCGCCGGCGTTCAGTATGCGGAAGGCCGCGGTGCGGTGGAGTTCGAGGCGACCGACTCGGCGAGCGACAAGGCTCTATACGTTTATCGTCTGCTGGTCCACGACAAGATCATCGCGCCGATGCCGGAAGACCAGGTGAGCGAGAAGACGATTCGGCATCGACTGGCGACGTGGTATGCCCATCAGTTGCCCAAGGGGCATCCGCTCACGCAGTGAGCAAAATGCAGGCGCCGGTGCAGAGCGGTAGCGCGTCGCGGCAAATTGCCTCCCAAATTCAATTGCGGACTGCGCGGGAGACCGTGCCTTCCAAATTCAATTGCGGAATGCCCGGGAGACCGTTATATAGTCCAAGTGAGGTGGGGTGAACATGCCCCACGCAGCAATCCCGACAGTACTCACACACGAAGGCGGAGTGATGGTTACGAAACGCGTATCTCCTGTTAAGAAGACGACGAGGCGAAAGGCGGCGGCCGAGTTGACCGACAGTGCGGCGATGATGGTCCTGGAATCGGCCCCATCCGAGATGACGGCCTCCACGAGCATTGATCCGGACACTCGGCGTCAGCTGGTCGCGGCGGAAGCGTATTTCCGTGCTGAACGGCGCGGCTTTGCGGCGGGCAGCGAACTCGACGATTGGGTGGCGGCTGAAATGGCCGTGGACATGCGGCTCCAGCAGACGCAGGTGGCATAGCCCGACCCGATTGTCAGTTCGCGGCACCGGGCCGGCTACCGCTACCCGGTGTCGAGACGCAGCCCGCTCCGACTGTGGCCTGACGAGGTGCAGGCCATCAGGGCCCTGCCGACTCTCAAAACATCCGTGCACTGACGTTGTAATTTTTCCTCAATGCCCCCGGTCTGCTCAGGAACGGCATTGTTGGAGGAACGAATGCGATCATTACTGCATCACTGCCTCATGGCGGGCGCGCTGCTATGCGGAGCGGCCACGGTGAACGCCTCGCCGAGGCCCGCAGTGGTCGAATTGTTCACGTCCCAAGGCTGCAGTTCGTGTCCACCCGCCGACACCTACCTTGGAGAGCTGACCCAGCGCCGCGACGTCCTCGCCCTCGCGTTTCACGTCGACTATTGGGATGACCTCGGTTGGCGTGACCGTTTCGGTCTTCCCGACGCGGTCGAACGGCAGCGCGCTTACGCGAAGGCCCTGCGGCTCTCGACGGTCTATACGCCGCAGGTGGTCATTGATGGGCAGGACGATTTCGTCGGCAGCGACGTGAAGTCCATCGGCAGGGCGTTGACGGGAAATCGCAACGGCGTAGCAGTTGAACTGTCGGTCCGCGACGGCGAAGTCTTCATCGATTTGGACGCGCAGAAAGCCGCGCCGAGCGACGTACTCCTGGTGGCCTATCTGCGCACGGCGGTGTCGCCGATCGGCCGCGGGGAGAATGCCGGGCGTACGCTCAAAGAATTCAACATCGTGCGCGGCTTCCACAGCTTGGGCCGATGGACCGGGCAAAGGCAGCAATACCACGCGCCGGTGGATTCCTTACCGCGAGACTCCACCGACGTGGCTGTCCTCGTACAGCCATTGGGTCAGGCACCCATCATCGGGGCGGCAACCATCGCGCTCCGCTGAGGTCATTCAGCGTGGCGGCGGCCGGATATCGCCAGACCGCGAGGATATTCTGCTGCAATGCGATTACTCGAGTGAGGAATCCGATGATCCCCAGAATTTCCACAGCACTTCGTATCTGCGGCACCATGCTCCTGTGCGCCTCGACGGGCGCCAAGAGCGCGTCTCCGGAACAAACGCCGAACTGGACGGGCAGCTTCGTTGCACGGGTCGAGGCGCTCGCTGTCTTGCAGACTTTGAATGCCGATCTGCTGAGTCATGACAGCGCGACCTTGACGCTGGAGCGTTGGTGCGACGTTCATCGACTGGCGTCGCCGCCGCGAATCGTCGCGCTGCGCGTTCCGGATGTCGACAAGCCGCCGACGCCTGAGCAGCGCCGGGAACTGGCCATCACGGCCACCGACCCAGTCCGCTACCGACGAGTGAAATTGATGTGCGGGGCGCACGTGCTGTCCGAGGCGGACAACTGGTATGTGCCCGGCCGCTTGACGCCCGAGATGAACAAGCTGTTGGACACCACGGACAGTCCTTTCGGCGTGGTCGTGCGGGCGCTTCACTTCCAACGTCACACTCTGTCGTCGACGCTGCTGTGGCTTCCGCTGCCCGCGGGGTGGGAAATGAATGCGGCGGGCGCGCGCGACGCGGGTGCGGATCAACCCATGCCGTCCAAGCTGTTGGAACATCGGGCCGTGCTGACCTTGCCGGACGGGACGCCGTTCAGCGAAGTGGTCGAGACCTACACGGACAATGTGCTGGCCTTTCCCATGACGCCGCCCTAGTGTCCTGAATCATTAATACGTTGCTCGATTCGCCTGCGGATTTTCGTGCCGGGCAAGGCGCGCCGACGAGGCATAGTGGGCACTATGGCGAGGAGGCGCAACGCCGCCCGGCGCGAAAAGACGCGGCGCAGCGAGCGCAATCAAATCGCTGAGCAAGGAAATGTCTTCCTTCGCCATGACGCCCCGTGCCAGCGGCTCGCTCAAATCGCCGCTTTGCGTGAGCGCGGTGAGCGTATCGACGACGATGAAGGCGCCGCGCATGCAGTCATCGTCGGCTTCTCTCATGCTGGGCGTGAAGCTGCCGACCAAATCCAAGTGGCAGCGGGATTTGAGCCAGCGGCCTTTGATGAGAGAGTGCTCCGCCAGCGTCGCGCAGCTGATCACGTCCGCCGATCGCACAGCGGCCGCAAGGTCGTTCGCGGCCGTCACGGGCCATCCGCGAGCACCGAGATCTCGAGCCGCGGCCGCTGCCTTTTGCGGATCTCGGCCCCAGATGAGGACTGATCGATACTTGCGGACGGCCAGATGACCTTCGACGAAGTAGCGCGACAGGGCTCCCGTGCCCACCATCAGCAGCACCTCGGGCGCCGCAGGCGCCAACAGATCGGCGGCCAGCGCGGACACGGCAGCAGTGCGGATCAGGGTCAGCGCCCGACCATCAATCCATGCTCGAGCTTGCCCTGTTTGCCCCGAAAGGAGCACGTAGGCGGCGTTCACCGACGGCAGTCCCCGATCGGCGTTGTCCGGAAATACCGTGACGATCTTTACGCCGATGTCGCCGGCCGGTCGCCATGCCGGCATCAGCAGCAAGGTGCGCGGAGGATCGAGAGCTCCCAGATCGTACTGACCGCGCTCCGGACTGACCGCCTGCGACACGAAGGCGCGGCGCAGCGGCTCCACGAGGTTGCCGACGCTGGCGAGCCGGTGAACCGTGTCGAAGTCGATCTGCTTCATTCGTCCATGCTCGTGGTCCAATGTATAAGTGTTTGTCGAGTCACATGGGCTCGCTACCCGATCACGTTCGCCTCGCGAACCGGACGATTCTCGGCGAGTCGCGCGAACAGGAGATCCGATAAGTCGAGGGTATCGAAGCGTCCCAGCAAAATGAGTTCGGCGATGGCGCGGCCGATGACCGGCGCCTGCTGCATGCCATGACCCGAGAATCCATTCATGAACAGAAAATTCTCGAGTGACGGGGCCGGGCCCAGAATGGCGTTGTGATCGACCGTGTTCATCTCGAAGTAGCCAGCCCACGCGCGCTCGAGTCTGGCTGCTTCGAATGCCGGAATGCGATGGGCGAGGGCCGGCCATAGATGGCTCTCGAAGGAGTCGTAGTCCGGCTCGAGCGGCTGATCATCCAGGTCACTGGCTGGGGAGAATCCGGCAATGAATTTCGTGCCTTCGGGGCGAATCCAGAATCCCGTCGGATCGATCAACAGGGGGAACGGGTTCATCGCGGTGGGACAGGAAATGACGTAGACCGTTCGCCGCCGCGCAAACACCGGTAAGTCCACTCCGACCATGGCGGCGACCCGCCGCGCCCACGGGCCCGCGGCATTGACCACGTGTGTGCAGGCTATCCGTTTGCCGTCTGCCGCGAGCACTTCGGTGACGCGGCTGCCGTCGACGGTGAAGCCGCACACCTCCGCATTCACGTAGCGCGCGCCCTGGTCACGAGCCCTGCGCGCAAACGCCGTCAGCAAGGCGTAACCGTCGAACCAACCTTCACCGCTCAATCCCAGCGAACCCAAGGACAGATCGGACGTGTTCAGCCAGCCGAACCGCTTTTTTAGTTCGGCGGGGTCCATGAGGGCGATATCGGCGCCGCAGGCAATCTGGACGGCATGAGCCTGGCGCAGCCCTTCAGCGCCGCCGGGCATCGCGAGATAGAGATAGCCGGCCTCGCGTAACATAATATTCGGCGTCTCATCGCCGACCGCCAGTTCCACTGCGGCGTTGCGAAGAAACGCGATGCTGGCTTGAGAGGCGCGAATGTTCACGGGCGTCGAGAACTGCTGACGGATCGACGCGGCCGAGAGCGCGGATGACGCCTGCCGGTAGGAGGGGTCTCGCTCGACGACTGTGGCGCTGATCGAGGGCTCGAGCCGCGTCAGCCAGTAGGCGAGCGCCGATCCCATGACGCCGCCGCCGATCACCACCACGTGTTTCCTCAATGGCGTGCAGGACCCTTGTAACGCAACGACCGCTCGAATCTGCCGATTTGATCTTCGATCATATCGACGTGGGGCCGCAAACGCGAAACTGACGGAATCGGGCGCGGAGGCCGGAAGGGCAGCGCCCTTGCGGCGCAACAGCCGCATGTGCGAAGTGGTTCTCACCTTAGGCAAGTCCCTGCCTGCGCCGACT
>WNFP01014895.1_pt1 | contig 10770 bp, 10 predicted proteins | sample 5400201 | NCBI WGS metagenome assembly WNFP01 (sample SAMN13153355, study PRJNA577476) | soil metagenome | isolation source: 115 cm saprolite under Madrone tree | place: USA:California | collected 2016-06-14
CGCGCGGGAGGATCGACGCTCGTGGCGCCCACTCGTGAACGGCGTGGTCGGTCGCGGATGGACGCGTGAGTGCCCGTCCGGCGTTGCGCGCGCTCGCGAGCTACGTGGGCATCGCGCCGGAGTACGTCGATCAGGCTCGTGTGGTGCGACGGGCGTCGGACGCGACGCGCGTCGCGCTGCTCGCGGCGATGGGTCTCGATGCGGGCACCGAGCGGCGCGCGCGGGCGGCGCTCGTCGCGCTGCGGACGGCGGCGGCGCAGCGACTGCTCGCGCCGACGCGCGTGCTGGCGCCGGCCGAGGCGTGGGTGCTGCCGCTCGGCCCGCGGCGAGTTCGCGGTGCCCGCGTGCGCTGGCGCCTCGCGGTGGCTGACGAGTACGGCGACACGCGACGCAGCGAAGGCACGGCGCGCGCTGGGGAGCTCGCGGGCGGCCTCCGCCTGCCGTTTGCGCCGACGCCGGGCTACTATCGGGTGACGCTCGACGTCGGCGCGGGGCGGGTGGAGCATACGGCGGAGCAGACGCTCGTCGTGACACCGGGCCGTTGCCCGACGCCGGCGGATCTCGGTTTCGTCGCCGGATCCGGGGCCGCGCCCGGCGTGTATGGCTTGCTCGCCAACCTCTATACGCTGCGCAGCGCGCGGAATTGGGGTGCCGGCGACTTCACCGACCTCTGTGACCTCGTCGGCTTCGCGGGTGCGCATGGTGCCGCGTTCGTCGGCGTCAACCCGCTGCACGCGCTCGCCAACCGCGGCGACGAGATCAGCCCGTACAGCCCGCTGAGCCGCCTCTTCCGCAACCCGCTCTATCTGGACGTCACCGCCGTGCCCGAGCTCCTCGAGTCGGCGCCGGCGCAAGCGCGGCTCGCGCAACCGGATACGCAGGCGCGGATCGCCGCTTTGCGCGCGGGTGATCGCGTCGATTACGCCGCGGTCATGGAGGAGAAGCACGCCGTACTGCGGGAGCTGCACCGGACGTTCGCCGCGCGCCATCGCGGCCACGGCACTCCGCGCGGCAATGCGTACGAGCGCTACCGCGACGGCGAGGGCGAGAGCCTCGTCGACTTCGCGACCTTCTGCGCGCTGCGGGACGAGCTGACGATGCGTACGGCGAAGGCGCGCGACTGGCACCGCTGGCCGGCACGCTACCGCGATCGCCTGTCGATGGCGGTGAAGGCGTTTCGCGCCGCGAACAGCGAGGCGGTCGACTATCACTGCTATCTGCAGTTCGAGCTCGACCGGCAGCTGACGACCGTCGCGGAGCACGCGCGCGCCAAGGGGCTCGTGCTCGGCGTCTATCAGGATCTGGCGCTCGGCTCGTCGCCGAGCGGCACCGACCCATGGACGTTTCCCGGGCTCTTTCTCGAAGGCGGCGTCAGCATCGGCGCGCCGCCGGACTCGCTCGGGCCGCTCGGCCAAAATTGGGGGCTGCCGCCGATCGACCCGACGGCGCTCGCACGCGACGGCTATCGCTACTGGATCCGGCTGGTGCGCTCCGCGTTTCGTCACGCCGGGGCGCTCCGCATCGATCACGTGATGGGACTCTTCCGGCAATTCTGGATCCCGCGAGGACGGCCCGGGTCGGAGGGGGCGTACGTGCGGATGCCCGCCGCCGAGCTCCTCGGCATCCTCGCGCTCGAGAGCGCTCGGGCGCGTGCGCTCGTCATCGGAGAGGACCTCGGCACCGTGCCTGCGGGGTTGCCGCGCGAGCTGGAGCGTTGGGGTCTCCTCTCGATGCGCGTCCTCTACTTCGGCCGCGACGCGCGCGGTGGATTCCACCCGCCGCGCCGCTATCCCGCACGTGCGCTCGTCTGTGCGAACACCCACGACATGGCGCCGTTCGCCGGGTACTGGCAGGGATGCGATCTCGCGCTGCGCCGGCGCGCCGGACAGATCACGACCGACGCGGCGCTCGTGGCGGCGCAGCGCGAGCGCGAGGTCGAACGCGTCGCGCTCGTCCGCGCGCTGCGCGACGAAGGCGTGCTGCGCGCGACGACGGCGTCGAGGCGGAGAAATCCGCGGGTCGGCGACGCGGCGGCGCCGTCCGTGAGTGAGCTTTGCACGGCCGTCCATAGCTTTCTCGCGCGCACTCCGGCGGCGCTGGTCGGCGTATCGCTCGATGATCTCACCGGCGAGGTCGACCCGGTGAACCTGCCCGGCGTCACACTCGACGTGTACCCGAGCTGGAGCCGCAAGATGCGCTGTTCGCTCGAGACGCTCGCAGGCGAACCGGCGATCGCAGCCGCGCTCGGCGAGGCGCCGCGGCTCCGCGGCCGCCGCCAGCGCACTACTGGGGCGCGACGGTCTCGATCTCGCCCGCGAGCGCGAAGTCGCGCTCGGTGAGACCACCCGCGGAGTGCGTCGAGATCGTGAGCGTCACCCGATCGTAGCGCACGAGGATGTCGGGGTGGTGATCCGCCGCGTCCGCGATCGCCGCAACCTTGTCGACGAACGCGATCGCGGCGGCGAAGCTCGGGAAGCGATAGGTGCGCTCGATCGCATTGCCAGCGACGGACCAGCCGGGAAGCCTCGCCAGCCGCTCCTGAATTTCCACCGCTTCGAGCCGTGCCATTCCGCTGCTCCTCAGCGTGCCTGGCGTGCCATGTCGGAGGCGACGGCCTCGGGGGACGTCGCGGCGAGCACGCGGAAGTCGTCGTAGTCGGCCACGGCGCGCGACTGGGTATTGTCGGCGTCGGTCAGAACCGCGATGCCCTGCGGCTCCGGCGGCTCCGACTGGAAGAGCCGGCGGTAGTCGTCGGCGACGTTCACCGTCTCCGTTTTCCAGGTGCCGCGCTCCGCCGCGCCGCTCTCGAGCACGATGATGCGTGCGTTCGGGTAGCGCGGGCTCGGCAGCGCGGTGCCGGGCGGCTCGGCGGTGCTCCACACGTATTTCAGCGCGCGCGGCAGCAGACCGCCGAGGCCGCCCTTGAAGACGACGTACACGCCGGCCGCGGAATCGTTGGTGGCGGCGGCGCGCTCGTCGCCGCCGACCGGGAGCTCGCCGACGCGCCAGCGCCACGAGAGGAGCGGATAATCATGCAAGCGGAACGTCACCGGCAGCCCGATCTGCACCGAGTCCGCTTGCGCGACCGCGTGCAGATATTGTCCGCTGCTCTCGCGGACGACGTGGTATACGCGCGCCGCGCTCGCCGCATCGGAGCGCGATTTCCACCCAACCGGGAACCCCGCGGCACACTCGCCGTCGAAATCATCGAGGATCAGCGAGTCGCCTGACGGCACGGCCGCCATCGCGATCAGCGGGGGTCGGCCGGTGCCGCCGGCCAGAAGGAGCAGCGCGAGTGACACGAGCGCGAGGGGTCGGATGGAGACACGCATCACGACGTTCATGCCTACTCGGCGGCCCCGAGCGAGGCAAGTATGGTTTCGACGCGCCGCGTGTTTACGCCGTCACGTCGTCGGCGCGTGCGCCTTCGCTGCTGTTCGGGCGTGCGACCTCCGGTATGATGAATGCATGGCCCGACTCCGCTCGTCTCGCAGCTCCGCTACCGAGGCGCTGATCACGCAATTCCTCGAGCACGCAGGTGAGCTTGCCCACCCGCGTCAGGAGCAATACGTCCGCGAGATCCTGGTGACGGTCATGCGTCTCGTCCGCGACCAGGCCTCGCTCGGCGATCTGAAGCTCATCAACACGGCGCTCAAGGAGATGCGCTACGCCTTCAAGGTGTTCGCGCCGTATCGCCACGTCCGCAAGGTGAGCACGTTCGGCTCGGCGCGCACGGAAGAGACGTCGCCCGTGTATCGCCAGGCGAAGGAATTCGCGGAGCGGATCTGCCACGAAGGCTACATGCTCCTCACGGGCGCCGGCAACGGCATCATGCGCGCATGTCAGGAGGGCTCTGGGCGCGACCGCAGCTTCGGGGTCAACATCCGCCTGCCCTTCGAGCAGGAGCCGAACGAGTTCATCTCGCGCGATCCGAAGCTCATCTCGTTCAAGTACTTCTTCACGCGCAAGCTCATGTTCATCAAAGAGGCGGACGCGATCGTTCTCTTCCCCGGCGGCTTCGGCACGCACGATGAAGGGTTCGAGTCGCTGACCCTGGTGCAGACCGGCAAGTCGCGCCCAATGCCGATCGTCTTTCTCGACGCTCCGCGCGGCACGTATTGGAAGACGTGGAAGCGCTATGTGCAGGACCACCTGCTGCGCTGCGGCCTGATCTCGCCAGTCGACATGCGGCTCTTCAAGGTGACCGACAGGATCGACGTCGCGATCGACGAGATCCGCACCTTCTATCGCGTGTACCACTCGTCGCGGTACGTCGGAGACCGGTTCGTCATTCGTCTGAGCGCGCCGCTCCCGGCGTCGATCCTCGCCGAGCTGAATGACGAGTTCCAAGACATCCTGAAGGACGGCGTCTTCGAGGTTGGCTCCGCCCTGCCGGAAGAGGAGGGCGAGCCCGAGATCGCCCACCTGCCGCGTCTCGTCTTCCGCTTCAACCGCCTGAGCTTCGGCCGCTTGCGCGTCATGATCGACCGCATCAACCGCGAGGGTCCGGCCGCGGCGGAGCTCCCCCCGGCGAGTCACACGGCGGAGGGCGGCCTCGTCTGACGCAGCCGCGGTCGTCGATCGCGACATCGCTATAACGACCGACGGCGGGTGCGGGCGGGGGCAGTCACGCAGCCGCGATGTGATAGCCGACGAGCGATGCCGGACGCACGGATGAGAGCCATCGAACCTGCGGAACGGAGGATGGCGGCGGTCGCGTTGGTATCGGCGTTCCTGGTGCGCGTCGTCTACGCCTTTCGCTACCGCGTCGATACCGACGAGCCGCAGCATCTTCACGTCGCCTGGGGCTGGGCGCACGGTCTCGTCCAGTATCGCGACGTCTTCGACAATCACATGCCGCTCTTTCATCTCGTCATGGCGCCGCTGGTGCGTCTCGTCGGCGAGCGCGCCGACATCGTTTCGATCATGCGCGTAGCGATGCTTCCGCTTTACGCGCTGACGTTGTGGTGTACGTACCGAATCGGGCGGCGACTGTTCTCGGCGCGCGCGGGAATGTGGGCGGCGGTGCTCCTCGCGTGGTTCGCGCCGTTCTTCCGTTGCTCGCTCGAGTTCCGCGCCGACGACTTATGGGCGCCGCTTTGGCTGCTCGGGGTCGCGATCGCGCTCGAGGGAGAGCTGTCGCCCGCGCGGGCGCTCGCCGCCGGGCTCGTCGTCGGCGCGGCCCTGGGCGTGTCGATGAAGACGTCGCTGCTCATCGCGATGCTCTTCACGGCCGCCGCCGTCGCGGTGGCGCTCCGGCCCGAGCGCCCCGCGACGCGCTGGCTCGCCGCACTCGGAGTACGGACGTTACTTTTCATTGCGGGCGTCGCCGTGGTGCCGGCGATGTTCGCCGCGGCATTCGCCGCCCTCGGTGCGTGGGACCCGTTCGTCTACGGTACCATCCGCCACAACCTCATTGCGCATCTCGGCACGTGGCGGCGCGGGCCCGTGCACCTGTTGCTGTTCCCGACGATTCTCGGCCTCGGCGTGATCGCGGCGTCGATTCTGTCGCGACGCACGAGCGATCCGGCGCTCGCCCGGCGGCGGGTCGCGGTCTTGCTCGGCGCCGTCGCGTATTCCGGCGCCCTGGCGGGACTGTGGCCGCTCATCACGCGTGAGGACTACCTGCCGTTCTATCCGATCCTCGCCGTGGCGGTCGCGGCGGCGGCATCGGCGCTCGAGCCGCTTGCGGGGCGGCGGCTCGCATGGGCGCCCGCGGCGCTCCTCGTGCTGGCAATCGGCAATCAGATCGTCGGGTCGCCGCCGTGGGACAACCGTGCCGACGAGCAGACCGCGTTTCTCGCCGACGTGCTGCGCCTCACGCGCCCCGAAGACTCGATCTTCGATCTGAAAGGCGAGACGATCTTCCGTCGACGCTCGTTCTATTGGGTGTTGGAGTACATCACGAAGGTGCGCCTGCAGCGCGGGCTGATCGCCGACTCGATCCCCGAGGCGCTGATCGCTCACGAGACCCACGTCGCGACCCTGGATTACGCTCAATTGCCGCCGCGCGGGCGCCACTTTCTGGCCGAGCACTATGTCCCCGTCGGCTACCTGCGGGTCTCGGGCGCGCGCGTTCGGTGCGTCCCCGATCGCCCCATGGACTTCACGATCGGCGTGCCGGGCGTGTATCGCGTCGTCGCGGAGCGCGGCGCGTCCGCGGTGGCAGAGGGCGGCACCGGCGGGCCCTCGGGTGGCGCGCTGGATACCTCACGGGTCGAGGTCGACGATGAACAGGTGGGCTCGGGGCGCTTTCTCACTGCCGGCTCGCATCAGCTGCGCGCGCCCGCGTGCAGCGCGCCGCTCGTCGTCCTTTGGGCGCCCGCCGTCGAGCGCGGGTTCCTGCCCGTCACGACCCCCGGCGAGGAGGTGGCGTGGCATACGCCTTGAGGGTGAGCGTCCGCGATCGTGTCCTCGTCTTTGCGCCACACCCCGACGACGAGACGATCGCCGCCGGGGTAGTGTCTCAGTTTGATTGACGCAACGTCACTTCCACCCAAAGTCACCCGTTGGCGAGTGGAGCGCGTGTCTGAGGTGGTCTTGGAAGATGATCACCGCCGCGCCTGCCGCCGTGACGCTGATCGACACGGCGCCCGCAGCCAACGCGCCCCAGCCCCCGTTGCGCAGCGTCCTATAAAGTACTCGCCCGACGATGAACCAGCCGAGGATCATCATCAGGGCGAACACCACCGGATCGCCCGTGTAGCGCGTCAGCCACGCCAGCGTCATGCTTCCGCCGCCTTCGGCTTGCGGCCTGGCTTCTGTCGCGGCTGCGCATCGTCCCATGCGTCGATCAGCGCGACGAGATCATCCATGGACCACAGGCGATCGGTGACACCGGCCGCGAGTGCGGGCGTCATCTTGAGCGTGCGGTGCATCTTCACGAAGTTGTACCAGGCGGTGTAGAGCGCGACCATGTGCGTCGGCACGGCGGCGTCGTTGTTCGTCGCCGCGCGTCGCGCCTACGTGAAGCTCGAGCGTCGCTTCGGATGTTTCGACGAAGCCGGGTGGCAGCCGATCGCGCTGCGAGTCGGGCGCGCGTCCGCGGTCGCGCGCGACGCTGACACCCGCACCCGCCGGTCACTTTGCGTGCCGCGTACCTACGCGTCCGCGGGTCAGCTCAGGAGGGGCTTCGGCTCGGCACCTGCGTCGTTGGCGGCAAGGAGAGCGCGCAGCAACTCGGCGAGCGTCAATACCTCGTGATTGACGCGGACGAACGCCTCGACGGCCTGCAGCCACTCCGCCCGCAGCCGTTGGTGGTCGCGCTCGGGAAGATCGGGGTTCAACGTGACGACCTTCCGCATCCCGTCGAGTAGGCCTTCGGACACTCCATAGAGATGGCGGGCGAGGTCGTTGAAGGTCGTAGTGTCGATGACCATTGGCAGTCCAAGTTCCAAGAAAGGTGCCATGGCATCGGAGCATTTCGCCGCGCCAATCCAAGCTCGACCCGGATTCGCGATCGGCCGCCGAAACGCAAATCTGCGCGACGTGTACGCAGCCTTGCAGGCGTGCGAGCGCGGCTCATCCCGGAGCGGTCACGCTCGACACGGGCGCCGTCGCCTCGCTATGAGCGCTCCATCCCGTATGAAGGGGATAGCCGCAAGGCCTCCGACACGGCCGCCGATATCGATGTGCCGTTCGGCCGCGGGCATGATCGCGCTCGCGCTCGTCGCCGGCTGTGCGCGCGAGCTGCCCCCGCTCGTCGAACGTGCACCCGGCCCGCCGCCGCCGGCGATCATCCGCAACGTCGAAATCTACGACGGTCTCGCCGACCGGCGTACCAGCGCCCGCGACGTGCTCATCGAGAACGGCCGCATCGCGCGCATCGTCCCGCCGCGTACGCTCGCGCGTCGTGCGGGCATGCAGCAGTTCGACGGGACGGGGCAGACGCTCCTGCCCGGGCTCATCGACGTGCACGGCCACGTCGGCAACTCGGGCGCGCCGTCGTGGACCGGCGAATGGCCCGACGCGAAGCGCAATCTGCAAAGCTATCTGTATTGCGGCGTGACGACGGTCCTCGATCCGTGCGACATGGCCCCCGATGCGTTCACCCGCCGCGACCAGGTCCTGCGTGGCGAGCTCCTCGGGCCGCGCATCTTCGCCGCCGGTCCGATGTTCGGGCCGCCCGGCGGTCACCCGGTCGCGGCGCTGCACGCCCTCGTGCCGTGGTGGTTGCGCTGGTACGTCGTCCGCCACATTGCGCGCCAGGTGGCGACGCCGGAAGAGGGCCGCGCCGCCGTCGCGGCGCTCGCGCCGCTCCACCCCGACGTCATCAAGGTCGCGGTCGACGCCGTGCCGCCCGACGGACCGATCCTCGCGCCCGACGTGCTGCGGGCGATCGTCGAGGAGGCGCGCGCGCGCGGGATTCGGACGGTCGCGCACATCGGCACGGTCGCCGACGCGCTCGAGGCCGCCGACGCCGGGGTCGCGGCGTGGATGCACGGCGTGTACAAGGAGCGCATCCCCGACGAGGCGATCCCGCGCCTCGCCGCGGCGGGAATTCCCGAGGTGGCGACGCTCGCGGTATTCGACAGCTACGCGGATCTGTACGAGGGGCGCCGCGCGGCGACGGCGCTCGAGCGCGAGACCGTCCCGGCGCGCATCCTCGATGCGTTCGTCCCGGTGCCGGCCAGCAGTCGGCCGCCGAGCTTTCAGACGTTCTTCGCTCTCCTCGCCGCGACGCGCACCGCGCGCCGCGACAACGTGCGGCGCATGCACGCGGCCGGCGTCACGATTCTCGCCGGCTCCGACGCGCAGACGGGAGTCTTTCCCGGCCCCGGCCTCCACCGCGAGCTCGCCGCGCTCGTGTCGGCGGGGTTGACGCCCGCACAGGCGCTCCGCGCCGCGACCGGCGATGCGGCGCGATTCGTGACCGGGCAGCCGGACCCCGAATTCGGCACGATCGGCGTCGGGAAGATCGCCGATCTCGTCATGGTCGACGGCAATCCAACGGCCGACATCGGCCGCACGTCGCACATTACCCATGTGTTTCTGGGCGGCGCCGAGCTCCCGCGACATCCGTTGCGCGTGGAGGCGCCGTGATCATCGGGCTCACCGGCGGCATCGGCGCGGGCAAGAGCGTCGTCGGCGGCATACTCGCCGAGCTCGGGGCGCTCGTGATCGATACCGACAAGGTCGGCCATCGGGTCTACGCTCCCGCGAGCGAGGGCTGGCGCCGCCTCGTCGCGACGTTCGGGGAGACGATCGTCGCGCCCGGCGGCACGATTGACCGCAAGCGTCTCGGTGCGATCGTCTTCGGCGACCCGACCCGGCGACGCGACCTGAACGCGATCGTCCACCCGCTCATCTTTCAGGAAGTGCTGCGCGAGGTCGCAGAGCGCCGCGCCGCCGGCTTCACGGGCCACGTCGTGCTCGAGGCGCCGGTGCTGCTCGAGGCCAAAGGCACCGGACTCGTCGACCGCGTTTGGCTCGTGACGGCGCCGCGGCAGGCCATTCACGAGCGCCTCGCTGCCGCGCGCGACCTCACGGCCGAGGAGATCCAGGCGCGGATCGCGGCGCAGCTCTCGGACGACGAGCGGCGTGCGCACGCCGACGTCGTCATCGAGAACGATGGCGACGTGGCGGCGCTCCGCGAGCGTGTCGTCGCCGCGTGGCAGACGCTCGAGCCACGATTCCCCTGATCGCGTCGCCGCTTGTCGCGAAAGAGCGTCCGGTGTGCGGATTGTCATGACGTTTCGCGGGGAGTCCGGTCACCTATCGACGTGATTGCCTATGTCACGCCCTTCCGTATTCATACGCTGTTCTCGTGCCCATTCTACGTCTAGCCGAGCTCTGCTCCGCGTTGAAGAAGAGGAGATGGCGATGAGAGTCGACGGCACCACCGGCCGCGGTCAACGGGGGAAAAACGGACACAAGCTCACGAGCGACGGCATACACGCGAGGCATACGTTGGCGCGCACGAACGGCGGCAACGGAACCGCGCGCGCCACCGGTCACGTCGACGAGGCGCAGCTCCTCCTCGCCCTCACCGCCTTCAAGCAAGGCAATTTCGACGTCCGCCTCCCGGTCGAGTGGACCGGGATCGCCGGCAAGATCTCCGACACGTTCAACGACGTCATCGAACGCAATCAGAAGATGGCGAAGGAGCTGGAGCGGCTCTCGAAGCTCGTCGGCAAGGAAGGGAAGATCCAGCATCGCGCCTCCGCGGGCGAGTTCACCGGAGCGTGGGCCGAGGCGATCGGCTCCGTGAACACGCTCGTCGGCGACTTGGTCCATCCGACGAGCGAGATGGCGCGCGTGATCGGCGCCGTCGCCAAGGGCGATCTCTCGCAGGCGATGGCCCTCGACCTCGGTGGTCGCTCCCTCGAGGGTGAGTTCCTGCGCGCCGCGAAGACCGTCAACCGCATGGTCGATCAGCTCTCGTCGTTCGCGTCGGAGGTGACGCGCGTCGCGCGTGAGGTCGGCACCGAGGGCAAGCTCGGCGGCCAGGCCAAAGTCGAAGGCGTCGCCGGCACGTGGAAGGACTTGACCGACAGCGTGAACTCGATGGCCGGCAACTTGACGGCGCAGGTCCGCAACATCGCGGCGGTGACGACGGCGGTCGCGAACGGCGACCTCTCGAAGAAGATCACCGTCGATGTGCGCGGCGAGATCCTCGAGCTGAAGGACACGATCAACACGATGGTCGATCAGCTGCGCTCGTTCGCGTCGGAGGTGACGCGCGTCGCCCGCGAGGTCGGTACCGAGGGCAAGCTCGGCGGCCAAGCCGACGTCCGCGGCGTCGCCGGCACATGGAAGGACCTGACCGAC
>WNFP01007723.1_pt1 | contig 10768 bp, 10 predicted proteins | sample 5400201 | NCBI WGS metagenome assembly WNFP01 (sample SAMN13153355, study PRJNA577476) | soil metagenome | isolation source: 115 cm saprolite under Madrone tree | place: USA:California | collected 2016-06-14
CTTCGAGACCGCAGCGGGCAGACACGAACGCGGCCACCGCGGCATCTTTCAGTGGATGTCGTCGTCGAAAGTGCTTGGCGTAGTAGCGCCATATACTCCGATGTCGCGCGACGATCGTGCGGAATGTCTCGGCGCGGCTGCTCCCGCCGATGTAGTGGAGCACTCGCATCCCGGGGCGGTATTCGACACTCCAGCCGGCCTGCCTCGCCCGCAGGCAGAAATCGACATCCTCGAGGTACATGAAGAAGCGCTCGTCCAACGGGCCGATCTCGTCGAGGAGATGGCGGCGGTGGAGCAGACAGGCGCCGGAAACCCAATCAACTTCTCGCGCGGTGCCATGGTCCCAGTCGCTCAGCAGGTATTCGCTGCTGCCGGGGTTCTTCGGAAACCAGCGCGTCAGCAGGGAGTAGCGGTGGAAGAGCGCAGTCCGCAACGACGGAAACGACCGGCAGGATAGCTGGACCTCGCCGGACGGATCGACGAGCTGCGGGCCGATGATGCCGACCCTCGGATGCTTTTCGAAGTAGTCGATCAGATCACCAACTCCCCCGTCGAACAGCTCCGCGTCCGGATTCAGCCACAGCACGTAGCAGCCCCTGGTCGCGGCGAGACCGCGGTTGACACCGGCGGCAAACCCGAGATTCTCCAGGTTCTCAATCACCGTCACGCGTGGAAATCGCTCGCGAACCAGCCTCGCCGACCCATCAGACGATGCATTGTCCACGACACAGATCTCATGGTTCACCCCGCGGAGACATGTTTCCACCGACGCGAGGCACCGTTCGATGAACCCCGCCGAGTTGAAGCTGACGACAATGACCGAGAGGTCCATTCAGGGTCTTCCAACCACCGTGGCGTACAGATCTTCGAGCGCCCGGACACACAGCCGCCGGTCAAAGAGGCGCTCCGCGCGCCGTCTGCCGGCTGCGCCCATGGCCAAGCGGCGTGCGGGGTCGCGCAGGAGAGTCACGGCAGCCTCCGCCGTCGCCCGCGGGTTCCGGGGCGGGACGAGGAGCGTGGTCTCACCCTGCACACACAGCTCGAGCGGCCCCCCTGCGGCGGCGGCGATGCCGGGCACGCCCGACGCCATTGCCTCCACGTTCGCGAGCCCGTAGGGCTCAGGGCGGGCCGGGCACTGCACTGACACATCTAGCGCCCCGTACACCTCCGGGATGTCGCGGGGGCTGTAGCGCCAGCCGGAAAACAGTACGGCTCCGTCCAGCCCGAGCGACCGGGCCTGTCGACGAAGTGACGCCTCGAGGCCCTCGTGCCCCTCGATCTCGCCGCCGCAGATGAGAAAGCGCGCCTGCGGCACGCCCCGGCGGATCAGGCTCGCCGCCTCGAGGAAGGCCCCGACGCCCTTCCAGGGATCCAAGCGTGTCACGATCCCGAGCAGGGGCGCACGCTCGCCCACGCCCAGCTCGCGACGGATCCGATTGTCGGTGCGCTGGCGTGGATGGAACGCGTCCAGGTCGACGCCGTCATAGAGCTTGACCATGTGGCGGGGAGCGCGGCCGCCGGGCGCACGGAACATATCGCCGACGGCGTCGCTCACGACGATGAATCGCGTGGAGAAGCGCCGCACCAGCTTCACCTCGAGCCACTGAATGGCCCGGGGCCTCACCACGATCTCGCGGACATGCCAGACATGGGGGCGCCGGGTCCAGCGTGCCGCGAGGAAGCCGTACAGATTGTGAATCGAGTTGGTGTGGACCAGGGCGATGCCCTCGCGCCGAATGAGCCCGGCGACTGCGAGCGCGCCCGGCACGTAGCCCGCCGCGTAGCGACCGAGGTAGCTCATGCCCCGCCGTGACGTCAGCTTTCGCATCGCCGGCAGCAGATGCACGCGGCAGCCGGTCTTCCGGAACGCCTCGACGAGGGGCCCGTCGTGCGGCAGCGCGACGTGCGGCTCGATCCTCGTGTGATCCAGCGCCTCGATCGTCCGCAACAGCGTGACGTCCGAGCCCCCGATCTCGGAGGTGGACTGGACGTACAGAATCGGGATCACCGCACCTCCCTCACCCGGCGCCTCCGTGCACCCGGCGGTAGACCTCGAGGGTCTTGGCGGCCGTGACCTCCCAGCTGTAGAGACGCGCCCGGCGCCGGCCGGCCGCGACGAGCCGGGCCTGCAGCTCTGGATTGCCCCTGACGCCGGCTACGGCTTCGGCCAGCGCGCCCTCGTCCTCCGGATCCACCAGGATGCCGGCATCTGCAACCACCTCGGGAAGGGCGCCCCGGTTCGAGGCGACTACGGGAACGCCTGAGGCGGTAGGCCCCCAGCAAGCGATGCTCATCGACCAGGCCCAGGTGGGTGATCCGGTCGGTGAGCCCCAGCTCCCGGACGAGCCGTTGCTGGCCCGGGGTGAACGTCTCGCCGATCTTCAAAAGTCTCACGGACTCTCCCATGCTGCGGGCGAGGATGGCCAGGACGCGGAGCACCACCGGAATGTTCTTGTAGGAGCGCGTATGGCCTACGTGGAGGATCGAGAACACCGACGGCCCGTTGGTCCGCGCCGCTGGGTCGACCGGAAGGGAGAAGAATCGCTCATCCACGCCTTGCGGGATCACCTCGATGCGCTCCGGGCGACAATCGACGGTCTCGAGCAGCCGCGTCGCCGTCGCCGTCGACACGCAGATGACGGCCGCCGCCTTACGAAGGCCGGAGGCGACGAGCCCCTGGATCAGTCGGTACGGTCCCCAGCCTCCACGATCCAGGCCGATCCCGTCGTGGAAAGTGACGACCGCCCGGCGCGCGTCCAGGCCGTGCAGCAGGTGCGCGTACCCGTGATCGATCACGTGGCTGACATCGCTTTGGGCCGCGGGGGCCAGGCGCTGGTAGCGAACGTATTGCGCCCAGTAGCGCGCCGGTCTGGGGTGGAGGGCGATCCGCGCTGGCAAAAAGCCCGCGGCCGACTCGTCAGGCGCCATCAGGCTGCGAAAGTGTTCGAGCAGCCGGTCGGCGTAGAGCGTCATGCTCTGCCGGTACGCATCGGGGAATGCCCGAAAAAGTGTGACTCTCACGGCGCCGTCTCCTCGACACTGGGCACGACGGCCGGACGCGTCCTGACGAGGCCGGCCGACGCCGACAGCCGGGCCACCATGCCCACCAAGGCCCAGAAGAACACCGAGGCCGGCGGAGAGTCGAACCCGCCCACGATGAACGCGAAGGCCATCTTCGTCAGGCAATAAGCGGACAAGGGGGCCGCGAAGCCGAGGATGGGTTCCACGAGCGACCGCCGCCAGCGCCCCAGCCATCTGAGTCCGAGCGCAATGAGTAGCCCGTAGAATACGCCGACCCCGAGGATTCCCGTCTCGAGCTGGAGCTTCGAGGGGTCGTTTTCCACCAGCTCCCAGTCTCCGTTGTCCTCGCCCAGGAGGTGACGCGAGGCGGTGCTCCCGGTGCCGAGTCCCCGGCCAAACGGGTAGCGCTCCAGCAGCATGACGAACATGCCTGTCGTGGTCTCAAGCGTACGGTGCCGCACCATCTCGACGTTGGCGAGCGACTCGAACCGGAGCGCCACGTTCTCGCCGAGCCAGATGAAACCGTAGTAGAGGCCCGCGGCCGCGACCACGCCTATCGCCAGCACCCGCCAGGTCCGCCGGTACAGGACCAAGACCAGCACGATTTCCACCGCGAGGGCCGCAAGACCGGTCCGGGACCCCGTGACGAGCATGCCCAGGACATTGAGCAGCGAGCATCCCGCCCACAGCGCCCCCGCGCTCCTCAGCCCGGCCGTGAAGAAGAGGGCGATGGTGAGCATGGAGTTGACCAGCAGAAATGCCGTGTACTGCCCGGTCGAGGCGAAAGTCGCGATCACCCGCACGAAGGATTCGTCGCTCTCCAGCTCTTCGATGTAGGCCATGGTCGTGGCACGCTCGAAGCCAGGGCCGAAGGCGGACTGGAGGAACTCGGGCCCCTGCCAGAACTGGTAGAGCCCGAACAGATTGAGCGGGATCGAGAGGAGGACGATCAGCGCCGCGAGGCGCCGGGCTCGCTCGAGCGAGTCCGTGTAGGCGAACGCCAGCAGCGCCAGCGGCCAGTAGAAAAACAGGATCTTGAAGCCCAGCAGCCCAACCAGCAGGCCGGGCCCGAGCGGGTTGAAGACCTGGATGACACCGACGCAGAGGAAGGCCGTCGCCAGGAGCCAAGCCGTCGTCCCGATCCGCTCCCGGAGGCGGAGCGTCCACTGGAGCGCCGGCTCGCGGACGAGGAACATCACGTATACGGCAAGGATGAGGAAGTCGCGGTAGAGGAGCGGGAGGCGGTTCGGGTACATCCAGTTGCTGATGAACCCGTCCACGCAGCTGAAGAGGAAGATGAGCGGGAAGAGACGCCGCCACATGGGCGACCTACCCCACCGGTTCGCGGGCCGGGCGCTTCGCGGCCGCTGCGGTCAGCGCCTCGAGGAATCGCGCGGCGATCCCCCGCCACGAGAAGTGCTCGGAAAAGTACGCGGCGTTCGGGCCCGGGCCCAAGGGCCTCGGGGCGGCGAGGGCCGCGACGGCCGCCTCCACGAAGGCGGCCTCGTTTCCCTGCACCACGACGGCGCCATCCGGGGCGCTGTACCCGTCGAAATTACCCCGCGCCGGCGCGTACGTCACCACCGGCAGTCCATGCGCCAAGGCTGCCATGATGCTCGTGTTCCGCGTCGAGACGCCGTCCACCTGCGGAAACAGGAACACGTCCATCAGCCCGAGGTGGGCCGACAGCTCCTCATGGGACAAGGGGCCGGCGACCACGATGTCGTCGCTGACCCCGTGCTCGCGCGCCACGGCCCAGAGCTCCCGCGCCGTCGCGCCCTCGAGCGTGTTCCACGGCCCGAGCACGAGCAGGCGGGCGTGATACCCCTGCCGCCGGGCGCGGGCGAGCGCACGAACCGCCGTCGGATAGTTGCGCTCGCCGGTGGGACGGCCGAAGACGCCGAAGACGCTCGCGCCTTCGAGCCCGTGCCTTTCGCGCAACGCCGAGAGCGTCACGGGCTCGATCGGCCGGGGCTCGACGTTCGTCCCCACGGGGATGTCGAGCACCGACAGGCCGCGAGGCGCCATGGCGCCCAGCTCGCGGGCATAGCGGGCGCAGGTGGTCACGGCAAGGTCGCAGGCCGACAGGAGGCGGCGCGCCTGCGCGCGCATGACTGCTGCTAAGACCATGTCCTTGGGGTTCAGACGCACGCGCACCGCGATCTCGTGGAATGTCACGGCGGACCGGCATCCAAGCGCTCGTCGCACCGCGCCGGGCACTCCCGCGGCGGCCCAGCAGAGGCCGCGCGGGCCGTACAACTGCGGAACATACTGAAACGAGCACCAATCGGGGCGGAGCTGCGGGACAGCGGCGAGTGCCCCGGCCACGGCAGCGCCCGTCCAGCGCGGGACGACGGCGTGGATCCAATCGGGAAGCGGCGCCCGGACGGCCTGGTCGACCGACGTCACAATGCGGGCCTCGACGCCCATCGCCCGCAGCGCTGCCGTGAGATGCGACGTGTAGTCGCCCACGCCGTCGAGCGCGGGCGGCACGGACCTGACGAGAAAGGCGATCCTCACGCGCGGCCCTCGCTGAGATAGGCCGCCTCGCAACGGGCCGCCACCTTCTCCCAGGTGAACCGCGCGAGAATGTCCTCGCGGCCGCGCCGCCCCATCTCTCTCGCCCGCTCGGGATGACCCACCAGGTAGTGGATGCGCTCGCGGATGGCCTTGGGGTCATTGGGCGGCACGACGAAGCCGGTGACGCCGTCGCGCACGATCTCCGGCAGCGAGGCCACGTCGGTGACGATGACCGGCGTGCCGCACGCGAGCGATTCGAGCGCCGCCAGGCCCAGGAGCTCTGGGACCCGCGTGCGCCCGCCGTAGCAGTCTTCGTACACGGACGGCAGGACCGTAACCAGGGCGCGCCGATAGCGCTCCACCAGCTCGGCGTCGCCCACGGAGGAGTGGAAGCGCACCGCCTTCCCGAGGCTCCGCTCCCCGAGATCCGTGAAGTACCGCGGATCGAAGGCGCGCCCCACCACGTCGAGCGCGAAAGTGCCGTCGACGGCCTCGATCAGGACATCGATCCCCTTGTGCGGCAGGAGCCGCCCGACGAAGAGGGCGCCGCGGCCGGCCGCGGCCTGTCCCGGTGAGAACTTTTCCGTGTCCGCCCCGCCGTAGACGACCTCAATCCGGTCCGGGCGCGAGGAGAGGGGCGCCTCGAGAGCCAGGCGTTGCGAGTACTCCGAGATCAAGAGGAATGCGCGAGCCCACCGGAGGACCGGCAGGTGATACGAGAGCGCGTAACGCTCGCCGCCGCCAAGATCGGTCACGTAAATGGGCTTGCCGAGCAGCCTGCCCAGGATCAGCGCGGCGTTCGTGCAGGAGGTGTGAGCCTGGTGGCAGTGCACGACGTCGGCCCAGCGAACCCACCGGAGGAAACCCGGCGACAGCGCCGAGGCGTCCAGTGCTCCGGCCACCCGGCGCCGGCGGAGGTACACCATGCGGAGCCCGCCGTCCAGGGCCGATCGCGCCTCCGCGGCGAAGCTCAGCAGCGCGACGTCGTGTCGCCGCGCCATGGCGCGCGCCAGCTCGCAGGCGTACCGCTCTCCGCCGCCGACGACGGACTCGTCGCCGAAGTAGGTCGGCGAGACGTGGAGCACCTTCACTTGACGACCTCCAGCTCGAAGTGCATGTACCAGGCGGGGAGCATCCACGCCAGGTGCTCCTCGTAGAAGGCCGGCCAGCGGTTGGCCAGACGCCAGACAAGCTTGTTCTTTGCCTTCGGGTAGAAAACCAGGGTCGCCTGGACCTTTCTGAAGCGCGCCCGCGTGTAGAAGTCCCACTGGTTCTCGCCGGTGAAGTAGTCGAAGGAGAAGAAGCCCAGGTGGTGTCGATGGGTGGGATCGGTGTAGGAGTTGGCGCACGAGAAGTGGGGCGTCGTGATCGTCACGCGTCCCCGCGGCCGCGACACCCGGTGGATCTCCTCCATGGCCCGCACGATGTCGTCCAGGTGCTCGATGGCGTCAATGCAGTACACCGCGTCGAACGTGTCGTCCCCGAAGGGCCACGGGTAGCTGTTGAGGTCGTGAACCACGTCCGGCCGGACGCCGGGGGCAATGTCGACGGACAGCGCGGCCGCCCCCGCCTCGCGCTTCCCGCTCCCGAGATTCAGCACCCGCACCGCGCCCGCCGCATCACCGCTGCCCCCCCGGACGACCGGGCCTCTGCAGCAGCAGGTTCACGTACCGCCGCCGCTCGGCGAGATCGACGACGGTGTTCGGGGCATCCGCCACGGCGCCAAGGCCCTCCTCGACGACGCGGATCGAGTAGCCGTGCCCGAGCAGCGTCGCCAGCAGAGCTCCTGGATCCGTCCCCATCCGCCGAAGCCCCCCAGGCCAAAACTCCATGAGAATCGTCGGGCCGTGCTGCTCGAGCAGCCCGCTCGCCCCGTCGATGACGAGCCCCTCCGCCCCCTGCACGTCCATCTTGATCAGGTCGACGCGCCGGCCGCGAAAGAACTCGTCCAGGGAGAGCGCGTCGATCTCCACCCGTCCCCCGGGCGCGGTCTCGATGTTCGCCTCGGCCAGCGTGTGTGCGCCCTGGTTGTTCCGATCCAGAAAGAGGGTGACGCGGCCAGAGCGTGATGAGACGGCTTTGGGGACGCAGACCGTGTTCGGCGTGCGATTGACGTCCACGTTGGCGGTGAGCAAGGCGTAGTTGTGCGGATCGGGCTCGAAGGCATACACGCAGCCCTCGGGCGCGACGGGGCCAGCGGCCATGAGTGCGTAGTAGCCGACGTGGGCCCCGATGTCCACCACCACCATGCCCGGCCGGAGGAGCCGGCCGAACACGTCGGTCTCCGCCGTCTCGTAACGGCCATAGGCAAGGAGCTCGGTCGCGATGAACTCGTCCGCCGCGTCCACGTAGAGCGTGAGGTCGCGCACCCGCACCGGCACGACCCCCTTGGGTTTCAACGCCCGATAGCTGACAGAGCACAGGCGCAGGGCTCCCGGAATGCACCGGGGAATCGCGCGACGGGTGCCCAGCGCTCGCTTGGCCAGCGCAAAGAGACGCGGCCGGAGTGAGCGCCCGGGTTCCCACACCCGCGGCGGCTTCACGTTCAGCGCGACCATCGTTCCGCCTCTCTGTCCAATCGTGATCCGCGGCCTACCGGGGATCTCCGGTGACGTGGCCGAGCGCCAGGCCCGCCTCGACAGGGCGGCCGGAATCCGGCCGGTCCACCACGCGCCAGGCGGCGCCGGCCGTGGCGACCAGGATGACGAGGAACGTGGCCACGGTCGCCCATGCGGCGCCCAGCGCGCCCCAGATAGGAATCAGGCAGACGCTCAGCGTGACGTTCACGACTGCGCCCGCCGCCAGGATCGCCAGGTTCAGCCGCTCGCGGCCCATGCTGATCAGGAGATTACCGCCGCTGATGGCCAGATAGAGGAAAACGGTGGCCCACACCAGCACTGTCAGCACAGGTGCCGCGCTCGCAAACTGGATGCCGAAGATGATCCTCACGATCAGCGGGGAAGTCACGGCGACCGCGATCCCGAGCGGCGCCCCCACCAGCCCCAGCAGCAGCACACTCTTGCGGTAGAGGATGCGCAGGCGGCCGGGATCCTCGACGGCGTAGAGGGACATCAGCGGGTACACCGTCGCCATGATCATCAGGGGCAGCACCTCCAGCAGGTTGGTCACCTTGTACGCGGCGGCGTAGAGCCCGACCTCTCTCAGGTCCGTCATCCGCTCGAGCATGAGGAAACCCGCGCGGTTGATGACCGCGCCGAAGAGACCCGCCAGGCCCAGCGGCAGGCTCGAGCGCAATACGCGGCGCCAGATTCCGAGGTCCGGGCGCCAGCGGAGCCGGACGAAGCGCCGTGCGGCGATCCAGAGCGCGATCAGCCCTGCGGCCTCTCCGGCGAGGGCGGCCGCCACCGCCGCGACGACGCCGCCCCCGGCCCAGACCACCCAAATGGTCAACGCCAGCCCGAGACAGCGGCTCGTCGCAACGATCAGAGCGGGGTATTCGAGCCGCCCCAACACCTGAAAGATCACGCCTGGCAGTTGTCCAGCGAGCACCGGGAGCACCAGCGCATACACGGCCAGCGCCGCGCGCAAGTCCGGCGGGAAGTCCACCAGCCAGATGACGGCCCAGGCAGCGAGGAGGGAGGCCGCCGCCATGCCAAGCTTGAGAATGAGCACGCTGCCCAGGATCTCCCCCGCGCGGTCGCGTCGCTGCGCCACCTCCCGAACGACGACCACGTTGACTCCGAAGTCGCCAGCCCCTACGAAAAAGTAAAGAAACGCGAACACGTAGTTGAACTGTGCGTACCCATTCACGCCGAGATGGCGGGAGAGCAGCATGGCCGTCGCGAGCCCCACGGCGAGCCCCACCATCTGCGCGCCGGCCTGCGCCAGGGTGTTCTTCCAGAGCAGCCGCGGGAGCCCGCCGATCACCGCGCCGGGTCTCCGTGCGAGCCCGACAGCGCTGTCTCGTAGATCTCGTGGGTGCGCTGGGCCACCCGCTTCCAGCGCCACTCCTCTCGAAAGGCCCGGGCCTCGGCGGGCTCCTGGCCTCCGCGCGCCAGGGCCCGCGCCAGCGCTTCCTTCAGCCCCCCGGGTCCGTAGACACTGATGGCCCCGTGGCCCTCGGCGATCTCCCGAAAATATGGCGTGTCCGAGGCCACTACGGGACGCTCGGCCGCCAGCGCCAGGCTCAAGGCGTAGGAGGTGCCGCTCTGGCCCGTCGGTCGATAGGGCAGCACGATCGCGTCGGACTCCCGCAGGACAGCGGCCGCGCTGACATCGTCGAGGTACCCGGTGATGATGGCGCGCTCACGCAGCGGCCCCGTCGCGATCCGGTCTCGGAGCGCGCGAGCGTGCTTCTCGTGGTCCACCGTGCGCGCGCCCCCCGCGATCACCACGACCACCCGGCGGGGCATTCCGTCCACTGCGTCCAGCACAGCCTCATAGTCTTTCTGAGGCGTGACGAACCCGAAGACCGTGACGAGCCGGCGATCCTGCCACCTCCGCTCTCGTCGCAGGGAGTAGGACCCCACGGGCGGCAGGTCCGGGATGCCGGGGTAGAGCACCGAGAGCCGCCCTGACGGAATCCCCAGCTCCTCGAGGCACTCGCGGACGCCTTTGGAGTGCACGATGACATGATCCGCAGCGGCGAGGAATCGGCCCCGGAAGCTCCGACCCAGCCCCGTGCTGTTCAGCAGGGGGCGGAGGGCAACGTTGTGAGCGAAAGCCTTGAACCCACCCCGACCGAGTGGCCGCCGCGCCAGGGGGAGAAACACGTCGTGGGCGGTCACGACTCGCGGCACCCGGATCCGCCGGAGGAAGGCCCAGAAACGCAGAAGCCGGAGGGGCGATCTCCAGCACCCGCAGTAGTCCGGATGGTACTGGACGTGCGCCACGTCGTGGGCGGCGACGCGCCGCGCGGCGGCCGCCCGCTTTCGCCCGCTGCCCAAGGGCGGATACCCGGCCAGTTCCACCTGAGCCCACGGGGCCAGCTCACCAACCAACGCTTGGGTGTACGCGGCCACGCCGCAATGCTCGCCCAACGAGGACAGCATCACGACGCGCACGAGCGCCTCTCCGTCACGGTCCTGACCACCTCGCGCATGCGGTCACGCCAGGCCTCGAGGGAGAACGCCTTCTCCACCCGTGCCCGGCAGCGCCGCCCCAGGTCCTCTCGCCAGACCCGGTTGGAGAGCCGGTCGATCCGGTGCCGCACCGCGGCCGGCTGGGTGACGCCGTCCGACGGCACGAGGAGCTCGCCCAGGATCGG
>WNFP01004885.1_pt1 | contig 10767 bp, 8 predicted proteins | sample 5400201 | NCBI WGS metagenome assembly WNFP01 (sample SAMN13153355, study PRJNA577476) | soil metagenome | isolation source: 115 cm saprolite under Madrone tree | place: USA:California | collected 2016-06-14
TGAAGCGACCCTCTTCATCAGAGGCTCCGGCAGCTTCGTCACCTCCGCCACCGCTCCGATTGCTACCGGGTGGAGCGAACCAGTTCCCGGGCGGGAATTTCACCCGCAGTGGACCAGCGCCTTACACGGCGCACCAACACGCCCTAGCTGAACGGCCCGGTCTATGTGCAAGAGCGCCGAGCGAGCCTCTTCGACGAAAATACGTCCCACGTCGGTGAGTTCTACATTCCGTTTCTTGTCGCGATTGAATAGACGAAAGTTATGCTGTTCTTCAATCTCGGTAATTTGTTTGCTGACTGCAGACTGGGTGAGGTGTAATCTGTGAGCAGCCCGCGTGAAGTTCAGTTCCTCAGCCAAAACAATAACTGCGTGCAGGTGACGTATTTGAACGTTGGGGAACACAGCCCAAAACCTGGTCCGATGTGCGGTGGTTTCTTCGGAACTCTTAGCGGACTTAGCGCTCGGAGTCTGGTCGCTGAAAGTCGCGTGATCGATGCGGGATCCACTTTTTGAGTCAGCTTAGTTTTCTCCTGCTCCTCGCAGACTATAGCTCAATCTAGGTCTAGCATTAAACTTCTGACGAGGCCGGTCGGGGATCCGACCCGAGAGTTTTCACCATCAGTATTTGGCGGAGTGGCCGCCCACGGCGTCGCTTCGATTCCTGCGAAGGTGGTCGAGACTCTGACCCAGGGCTTCCGCATGGCTTCTTGCGAGCCAGCAGCTTCAGACCGCCTCGGTTTTGACGAATGTGGAGAGAAGACATTCCGAGCTTATCGGGGTTTGCCGGCCCTGATCTCGTATTTCGATGCTCGAAACCTTCCTCACCGCCGTCTCCTCGGTATTTTTGTGGCCATACCTGCCGAGATACGCACAACGTTACACAATTGGGCAGTGAAGAGACATTCGATGTGAAGCAGAGTCCGGAGAGTTGTGGGTGCTCGTGGTTTGTTTTCCGAACATTAGGGGTGATTGGGATCGATGCGCAAGTATGCGAAGAGCAGGGACTTGCCACTGGGCTTGTGGCTGCCGCCCTTGGGCTCGACCGTTACGAAAACCGCGTCGATGTGCGACAGCGTCTTGGGATCGTCGAATCTCAATACCCAGCGCTTTCGCGAAGCACTGTCTTCATAGAAAACACCGAGATCGAGGGCCTGTTGCCGGTCTGATCCTCTCCCCCAGGCCTGGAAAGTGCTGCCTTTTGCTTCGGTCTGCTGGTCGAGATCGTAGGCGTAGAAGATCAGCGATTTTCCTTTGGTGTAAAACACGCGGCCGTATGGCTTTTTCGTTTGTCCGTCACGAGCGACATCGTAAACTTCCGCGATGTAGAGATCGCGCGCGCCCATCAGTTCGCGGATGTCGCGATCATGCGCTAGAAGTTCTTGCTGTTGATCCAGTGCACCTTCACGGTCGTGCAGCAAACGAGTCGGATCCGTCACTTTCGCTTCGAGCGTAGTGGCGCGCTGCATATCCTGGGACGACTGGTGTTCGAGCGAATCCACTGTGTCCAGCAGTCCTTGGGTTTTGGCCTGCGCAGCTTCCAGCCTTTGGTTCAAGTCAGATCGCTCTTGAAGGAGATTCTGTCTGCCGGCCTGCCCATTTTGCAGTTCGGTCTCCAGTTGATTTTGGGTGACTTTCATCCGACCCATCTCGGTCGACTGCTGCCCAAGCTTGTGCCGCAGGTTAGTGATGACCCGATCTCGCCGCGCCACTTCGAAACGTAGAACCTCGCGTTCGTGCCCAGCATCACCAACTTGCTGTTCGAGAGTTGCTCGATTCTGTAGGCTGGTTGAGGGCGCAACCGCAGCAGGTCCTATTCGCCACCGGGTGCCGACCTGGTAGGCGGATACGCCCAGTGCAATGAAGAGTAGAACGCCGGCAGCACAAAGCGTCCAGACATCGCGCCAGGTTGCCTGACTGGCTGAGAGGGGAGCTCTGCCCAGATTCTTCGAGACAGTATCCCCGTTAACATCCTCTCGATCCATGCCTAATTCTTCGTTCAAGGTCAGTCGTTGGAACAAGGCCGCTTCGGCTTGCTCTTGCGACCACGACGGATCGAATCCGAGATTCTCAGGATCACGCGCCAAGGCAGGAATGATCTTGCTGACCATCGCCTCGTATTGCTCCATGGCTTCCCGGCAAGACGGACAGACACTCAGATGCTCCTGTAGCCGCTGACGCTCTTCCCCGGCGAGCTGACCCGAGGTTGAGATGGCGCAGAGCTCAAGGAACTCGTCATGGGGTGAAATTTGCGGCAACGCCCCGGCTCCTGGTTTGAGAGTCACTTCTTACCATATCCGGTACGGCCCACCGATTTTCGTGGAAATATCTGTTTGCGCAGCTTATCCAAGCCTCGATAGTAGTGGTTTCTGATATTTCCCAAAGATTGATTCAGCTTGACGGCGATCTCGTCGAATGTGTAGCCCTCGAAAAAATGCAGGCTCAGCGTACTGCGCTGGTCCTCCGTCAGGGTCTCGAGAAGTGCCTGGAGGGTCGTATTTCCGACCAGTGAACGGAATGGATCGTCGTCTTGCGTGTCCGCGGAGCGTGGGTCCAGCAGATCCGCGACGCCATCCAGATCTAGCCGCGTGTAGAAGTGCCTTGAATTCAAGTAGCGTCTGCGGTCGATCGCGCGGTGATAGGTCATCTGAACGATCCAGGAGCGAACCGCAGCCCTGGACGAATCAAAGATGGAGCAATTGCGATGGACAAACAGAAATACGTCCTGCAGCAAGTCGTCAGCTTCGGAATCGTCGCGCAGAATGCGCATCGCTACTGTCCGTACGAGACGAGCGTAGCGACGGAATAGAACGGCCAGCGCTTCCCTGCTTCCGTCGCAAATACGGATCATCAGAGCTTCGTCGGAGATCTCAGATCCTATCGCTCGCAGCGCACCGGCCGAGGAGGTTCTCTCTTCCCGCTCTTTGGAGATTGTTAGCGCGGTCAGCCGAAATAGAGTGGAAGCGTCCATAAAATTGGGAGCCTCGGAGTCTCGTTCGATTGGCGTTGTCGAGAGTTGACACGTCCCTGCTACTGCCCGATGGGAACATCACTGTCCGACAAGACGAACCGTCGAACGAGGACAATCTGCATTTTAACAGCGAGCGCTCGTTGTTTGTCAATGGACTTCTAGAAAGATCTCTTGGGCTTGGGAGGACGGCCGCCTCGACGGTTCTTTCGTTTGGCTTGTAGCTCTTTGTAGTGTTTCGAGCCTAGCCGCTTGTAGGTCGCCCTCCCGCCTTTCCGCCCAAGACGCACGGCGGCGGGATCTTTCTTCTTTGCCAATTCCCTACGATCAGAAACTTAGCTGGCTGTACGATTTTACCAGTAGCAAAAGGGCAAAAGGGGCCATTCAGTTTTGCTGGATTGGAGTGGATTCACCAAGAAGACGTGATTGGGTTTTGGCTTTTCTGCTCGCCGTGGCAACAGCTGAGGCTGGGAGACCTTACGCCCACGATAGCGCTTGCATTCGTAACATTTTCGCCGTCCGAGCTGCGCAGCAGTTGGACTGGATCGCAGAATCTAACGGAAGTTAGGACTCCGGGGACAGCGTCATCGCGAGTTTGCGTTTCGAAAGAAAATCCACCCAGTATCCGCCAGCGTTTCCGCCGGGCTGCGCCAGGCCCTTGAAGCCCGCACGCCTTGCCGTCGGACTAGATCAGGCGTTCATAACCTCCGGGTCGCCCGTTACTTGGACGAAATCGCGGGATGCGCTCTCCCACCTCTCCTTGACACTCTAGGAGAGTGTTGCTACCGTGTCTCCTAGACGGACAAGGAGAGACCGTGGGAAAACAGATCGATCTTCTGCAAGGCACTCTTGACATGCTCATCCTCAAGGCCGTCTCGCTCGGGCCATTGCATGGCTACGGCGTTCTGCTGCGGATTCAGCAGATCTCCGATGAACAGTTGGATATCCAGCAGGGATCGCATTATCCAGCGCTCTACCGGCTGGAACACCAGGGCTTGATCACCAGCAAGTGGGGAGAATCCGACAACAAGCGCAAAGCGAAGTTCTACAGTCTGACTGCAACGGGCCGCCGTCAACTCCAGTCCGAGACCAAGAAATGGACTCGCATGTCCGCGCTGATCGCCAGCATTCTGCGAACCACGCCGGAGGAACTATGAGACTTTTTGCGCGCATTAGGTCGTGGTCTAAGTGGATCGTGAAGCCACGGCGGCTAGAGAACGAAATGGAGGCCGAGGTTCGTTTCCATCTTGAGAGCTATGCCGCAGACCTCGTCCGGAACGGCGTTCCCGAGCAGGAAGCGATGCGACGGGCGCGCGTCGAGTTCGGCGGCATCGAGTCGCACAAAGATGCAGTGCGCGCATCGCTGGGCCTGCGCGCGTGGAATGAGTTATTGACGGATCTTCGCCATACTGTGCGGATGATGCGCCGGAATCCGGGGTTCACGACCGTCACCGTACTGTTGTTGGCTCTCGGCATCGGAGCCAACACAGCAATTTTCAGCTTGGTCTATACCTTAATGCTGCGCAGACTGCCGGTGCAAGATCCGGAGCAACTTGTGGAACTCCTGCACAGGTATCCTGGCGAGCCCCACTTGAATGGCTTTTCCTGGCAAGCGTACCGGCTCTTGCGAGACCACAATCACGTGTTTTCGGGCCTGGTCGCAGCTGCTTACCAACCCTTCCACGTGCACGGCGGAGGACTTGAACCGCAGTCGGTTGAGGGCGGATTTGTAGACGGAAGTTTCTTCCCAGTCCTCGGGATCAAACCCGCGCTCGGCCGGCTCATCGGTCCGAATGACGACCGGATGGGCAATCCTTCCGCAGTGGCTGTTGTGAGTTGGTCCTGCTGGAAGAACAAGTTCAATCTGGATCCGGCAATCCTGGGTAAGCAGATCATCGTAGAAGATGTCCCAGGGATGGTTATCGGAGTAACACCGCGTCAGTTCTCCGGTTTGCAGGTCGAGGCTAGTCAGGATGTCTGGCTGCCACTGGCCATGGAACAGATTATCCACCACCCCAGCTACACGAGCACTGCGGGTGGGTGGGTGTATCTGGTGGGGCGGCGGAAACCCGGAGTGTCCGTGGAGCAGGTGCGAGCGGAAATGGCAGTGCTGTACCATTCGACCCTCGAGGAGCAAGCCCAAGCCACGAACAATCCCTTTCTTCGTCAGATGAAGCTTGAAGTGGAACCTGCGGGAGCCGGTCTTTCGAGTCTCCGCGAGGAATGGACGAAGCCACTGTTGCTGCTCATGGCGGTTGTCGGCATGCAGCTGCTGATCGCGTGTTCCAACCTGGCCAGCATGCTGCTGGCACGTGGAGCAGCGCGGGAGCACGAAATGGCATTGCGCGTTTCCCTGGGCGCTGGCCGCTTCCGCTTGGCGCGCCAGATGCTGACCGAATCCCTGCTGCTTTCCGCAACCGGCGGCTTGTTCGGCGTCTTCGTGGCGTATTTCGGCGCCGGAGCGCTGGCGCGGATCATCACCGCCGAACGACGACCCGGACCACCCATCGAGTTCCATGTCCAGATCGATGTGCACGTGCTCCTTTTCACAGCGACAGTCGCATTGCTGGCCGGATTGCTGTTCGGGTTGGTTCCCGCCCTACGCGCCATGAGGACTGCGCCGGCATCATCGTTGCGGCAAAGAAGTAGTGGTGAGACTCGGCGCCGGCGGCTCTTTGGAAAGAGCCTAGTGGTGCTGGATGTCGAGGCCCTTCGCTCGGTGATTACACCCGGAAGCATTTTCGACCCGAGCTATAAACATCGTCTAGAGCGAGCAGAGTTCCTTAAGTGGCTTAGTAGACGAATCACTATGCCCGTGATGCCAGATGACGAACCTTTCGAATACCTCGCGACGCAGGCCGTCGCTGATTTTCTTTCGAGTAGTACGAACCCACTATTATATTAGACGGAATTCTCTACCCGTCGGCGCAGGGTGGTAAGGGCAAGCTCAACGTAGTTCTTTTCCACAAGGCTGCCAAGGTTCGATCGTTGGAAATCCCTAAGGGCACAGAAATCAAAGCTCAGCTCTATGAAGAGAATTCCGATGGTGTTGATATTTATCCGTGGGTATGGGAAGAAGTACCATCGAAAGCTGTGCCCTCAGTAGCCGTTCCCGCCGACTCGGGACAGGAGGTTCCGCTCATTTCCGAAGTTCTCGATTCGCCGGACCCCGAAGACTATGACTGCGAGCGGCGAGAGCCCGTACTCAAATTGGACATCTCGAGTCTGCAAGTGCATGTGGGAGAGGCCGTACAATATCAGACTGCGGCCTTTCCTGTTCATCGCCACAGGAGCGAGAAGCACGAGTCGCCGTTTTAGCGGCAGCCGAGTGGCTCCTAGGGAAAATCCAAAAAAAGTTATGGGTCCGGGGTGTCACGCTCAGATGGAAATTGTCTGGGAGGAACATGCCCCACCCCTCTGGGAAAAACTGGAACCCTCTCTGATGGGCGTACGTAAACAAGTCGAGGACTCCGTCTGCTGTATCAATGCGGGCGTATGGATGTACCAGAGACGAGAGACGCTCGATGGGAAAGTCCTACAAGATGAATCGCGTGGGAGAACAGTGCGATCGTAGGCAACTCTTGGGGAGGTGTAAAGATGGTGAAGAAGACGATTCTCGCCCTAGCGACAGGGGCAGCCGATGCATTCATCCGAGATAATTCGATATACGGTGTCAAAGGGCCGCGCTCTTTGCGGTGGAGTTCTTCGCCGATAAGATCCCCGCCTTTGACCTCGTCTGGAACGCGTTGCACACCTTCATCCGCGTACCCGTGGCGGCGCTCCTCGCATGGCGCGCTACAGCAACTCTCACGCCAGGGGAGCAACTCGCTATCAGCCTCCTCGGTGGCCTTATCGCCCTGGCCGCGCACGGTGGCAAAACTGCTGCTCGCGTCGCCGTCACACTCTCGCCCGAGCCCTTCTCGAATATCGGCCTCAGCCTTGACACTCAAACTTCGGCGGTGGTAAAAGAATGTCGCCTCTGAGTTCCCTTCCAGGAGAACACCTGTGATTTCCGTCTCCCCCCGACACAAGGCGATTGTCAGTTTCGCAATACTCGTGACGTTTGTTTTATTGTTTGCAGGTTATATCAGGCCCGCTTTCGGGCAATCGGTGAGCGTGGTTTTGACCACTCCTGATCAAATATCGCTGCTTGCGCCGCAGACGCCCTTGACCTTTGCTTCCGGAACTGCGGCACAATTAGCGATCAACATCGATGACACGATTACCTATCAGAGACTGGAAGGTGTAGGCGGTTCGTTCACGGACTCATCCGCATACCTGGTGTGGACCAAGCTAACGCCCGCACAACGCAATCAGTTGATGAACGATCTCTTTAGTCAACAAGGCATTCGTCTGAGTTTTCTGCGGCAACCGATGGGTGCCACCGACCTTGCATTGAGCAGTTACACCTATGACGACGTGGCCCCCGGCGAAACTGACCCGGACCAGACGCAGTTCTCCATCGCTCACGATCAGGCGTACATCCTGCCGACCATTCGCGCTGCCCTCGCTGCCAACCCGGAAATCAAGGTCATGGCGCTGCCCTGGTCACCTCCTGCATGGATGAAGACAAGCGGCGCTCTGGGAGGCGGAGGCTTCAACACCGCGAACTTTCCAGCCCTTGCCAAATACTTTTCCAAATTCATTGCCGCTTATGGGGCGAGCGGCGTCCCCATCAACTACGTCGCCGTGCAGAATGAGCCTCTGTACGAAACAGGCGGCTATCCAACCATGTTCATGAATCCCCTTGACGAAGGCAGGTTCATCTCCGAGTATCTTGGACCCGAGCTTCGGAACAGCCACTTCCATAATCACAACTGGAACTTCAGCGGCCAAAACGAGGACCCCGACGACGCCACGCCTGGAATTCTGGGTTATGAACACAACTGGGACAATCCGCGCTATCCAGAGTTTCTTCTCCAGAACCCGGAGATTCGCCCGTATCTGGCCGGTGTCTCGTTTCATTGCTATGCAGGCAACGTAGCTGACGCTCAAAATGCCGTTCACGACCTCGATCCCGGAACTCCGATTTACTTCACCGAATGCACCGGCGGCTATTGGGCTCCGGATTTTGCGACGAACCTCGGCAACGACGTCGAGGGGCAAATGATCAACGTTTTGCGCAACTGGGGAAAAACCGTCGTGATGTGGAACATTGCCCTCGACCCCACCGGAGGGCCGACGGTCCAGCACGGATGCGGTAACTGCCGCGGCATCGTCACCATCGATTCCAGCACGGCTCCCGCGACTGTTTCGCGCAATGTCGAGTACTACGCGCTCGGGCATCTCTCCAAATTTGTCGAAACGGGAGCCTACCGGATTGATTCGAACAGTTTCGGGAGCGGCAGCGTTGAGGATGTCGCATTCAAGAATCCCGACGGCTCCATCGCTGTCCTTGTCTACAACGCGGCCACAACGCCAAGTGATTTCTCGCTGACCTGGCAGGGCAATACCGTGAGCTACACGCTCCCCGCAGGCGCCGTTGCCACTCTCACATGGGCGGGCTACGCCGGCAACACATTCGACGTAACCGCCGGGCCCTCTTCGCGAACCATTGCTCCCGGAGGTTCGACGGCCTTCGAGGTAGGCGTCGATCACTACGGATCAAATCATGCTCCCGTCGCGCTGCAAGTGCAGGGCCTGCCCGCAGGCGCGGACGGAGATCTCGAGCGCATCCCGTTTACCACCGAATGGGCCCTCGCCATCAACTCGGAGGCGAACGTGGCCAGCGGTTCCTATCCAATCACCATCCTCGGAACGCAAGGTGCAGTCGATCAGACATCAACAGTGCAATTGAACGTCGGCGATCCGGAGACGCCCTTCGGGGGAGCGCCGTGGACGTTGCCCGGTCAGGTCCAGGCGGAGAACTTCGATAACGGGGGAAATTACATTGGCTATTTCAACCTGGACCCATCAGATCCAAGCGGAAATACTTATCGCGCCCCAGCGTCGGTTGGGGTCGAACCAACTAGCGATGTCGGCGGTGGATACGATGTCGGGTACACCAAGGAAGGCGAGTGGTTACGGTACACCGTCAACGTAACGCAGGGAGGCATTGTGAACCTGCAGGCGCGTGTCGCTTCCTTAGGTCAGGGTGGGTACTATCACGTTTCATTCGACGGCAAAAACGCAACTGGCAATCTGTTCGTCCCGCCAACCGGTTGGTGGCAGAATTGGACAACCCAGGTGTCACCCGCTTTCCTGCTCAAACCAGGAAAACACATCATGCAGGTCACCTTCGATGGGAATGGCCCGAGCGGCGGGATGGGCAACTTCAACTGGTTCGCTATCCAGCCCGTTACGCCGGGAACCGCATCCCCGGGTTCTCCCGCAACCGTGCCGGGCCTCATTCAGGCAGAAGACTTCGATGCGGGCGGGAAGGGCGTTGCCTACTGGAATGGTGCGACAAGCAATGGCGGCGGCGCCAATTATCGCCCCGGTGAAAGGGTGTACATCGAGAACTGCTCTGACGCGGGCGGCGGATACGACGTTGGCCAGACCAACCCGGGCGATTGGCTCAATTACACGGTCAACATCGCCTCGGCCGGCTCCTATGCGTTGCGAGTGCGCGTCGCGACAGCAGTGGGCGGCGGTGTCTTCCATCTCGCTGTTGACGGACACCCGGTGACACCCTTGATCTCCGTTCCGGAGACCGAAGGATGGCAGTCCTGGCAGACGCTCGAGGTTCCTGCCGTCCAACTGCCGCAAGGCATGCACACCTTGCAACTAGTGATGGATAGCGGTGGCTACTACAACACGGTCGGCAATTTCAACTGGTTCTCTCTCCAGTGAATTCGGCCGGGCCGCAATCATCGACTGTTGTGCTGCGCAATAATTCCTTCCAGCTTTGAAGTCTGACCGATCCGAGAGATAAATCATCCGAGTACCCTTCATATATAGATCGTTGTCTGACAGAAAGACGCCCTAATTGTTGGATTCGAGCCAGTGCTGGAGATGAACTTGGACCGATAGGAACCAACGAGTTCTTCCCCCAGTTCGTGCGTCTCGTGCAAACGAAAGGCACCGGCAGTCCCACCCGTACAGCCACCAGAAATTGGGGAGGCGCAATCAAAGCGGAGTGTCCACTGAGCTCTTCCTTTCCTTCACGCCGCGATCCTTTCCCACCGGTATTCGTGATGCAGACCGCCGAGAATTGCGCGAGCCCCGACCGTGCAGTCTTGGGCGAAGAAATGTCTGTCGTGACCATGCAGCGGTAGGAATACCGCGGCAGGTTCAGGAGTCCCTGGTCCGAGGCTCAAGGGTGGGCGCCCCTGGTTGTAGTGCATCACCCACTCTGCCAGGATTCTGCGCAGATGTTTCTCGCCCAGCGGAATCATGAAATCCAAACACTCCCGGCGTATGCTTCCCACTAATCGCTCACAGTAGGCGTTCGCCTTTGGTGCACGCACAGGCGTGCGCAGCACTCGCAGTCCAAAAGCCTTGAGCTGCTGGTCTGCCTCTGCCGAGAAGATCGCGTCACGGTCATGGATCAGGAAACGGTAAAAATGATCGCTCGGAATCGCTTCGCGAAGCTGTTGCAAGGTCCAGGTCGCCGTTGGATGTGCGGTGACGTTGCAATGACCAGGAAATCGCAGGTGACGCTGGACTGAGCGTGATTGCGAACAAACGTCCTCCAGTTCTGCGAAGAGGTCCTCCCGTAGTGCTTAAATCCGGCGCATTTGCAGCCCTAAAAGTATAATAATAAGGCCGTTTGACGCGGCTTTCATGCTACTAGGAGGACTCTCATGTTAACCTAATCAATGGTTAGCATAAGATGAGAATGCGTCGCTCGCCACGAAACG
>WNFP01016019.1_pt1 | contig 10767 bp, 7 predicted proteins | sample 5400201 | NCBI WGS metagenome assembly WNFP01 (sample SAMN13153355, study PRJNA577476) | soil metagenome | isolation source: 115 cm saprolite under Madrone tree | place: USA:California | collected 2016-06-14
CTATGCAACAAATACCGGGCACGGCCCAGGAACCACTTCCTGACCAGAAGCCGTCGCCTGCGCATGACCCGGAATTAAAAGCCGCGTTCAGCAGCCGCTATGAAATTCTTTCTGAACTGGGACGCGGCGCCATGGGTGTGGTTTACAAGGCGCATGACCGCGTTATTGGCCGCACCGTCGCGCTAAAGACCATTGCCATCGGGCGGGACGCGCCTGATCACGATGAGGTCATCGAGCGGCTTAAGAGCGAAGCGAAAGCTGCCGGAAGCCTGGACCATCCCAACATCATCACGATCTATGACGTGGGTCATGATGGGGACCGGGTCTATTTGAGCATGCAGTTTGTTGAAGGCTCCACGCTGGCCACAATTCTGGATGGAAAGAACCTGCTTCCCGGTCCGCTCACGCTGTTGAGCTATGCCGAGCAAATCTGTAACGCTCTGGCCTTTGCTCATGAGCGAGGCGTGATTCACCGTGATCTTAAGCCTTCCAACCTGATGCTGACGCCGCAAGGCCAGATCAAGGTGCTGGACTTTGGCATTGCCAAAAAGGGTGATGCATCTCTCACGCAGTATGGAATGGTGGTGGGAACGCCTTCCTACATGGCGCCGGAGCAGGCCACGGGCAAAGGAGTCGACAATCGGGCTGATATCTTTGCGCTGGGCGCTGTGTTTTACGAGCTTTTCACGGGCAAGAAAGCGTTTGGCGCGGACACTGTCACAGCAGTGCTCTATAAGGTGGTCCACGAAACCTCGGAACCGCCCGCGACTCTCAATCCTGCGGTGCCTCCAGGGGTGGATGCGGCGATCCGCCGTGCGCTGGAGAAGGACCCCGCTGCGCGATTCCAGAACTGCACTGAACTGCGCGATATTTTGCGTAAGGAAGCAGTGCTGTTACGGACCACTTCGGCGAAGATTCTGACCAAGCCGTTGCTGGAGTCAGGCAATCATACGCGTATTGCCGGGAGGGCCCGACCGAGGCGTCTTCTTCCCGTAATGTTGGCTGTGCTTTTTTTAGTGGCAATCGCGGGCGTCATAGTTTGGCCCCAAAGGGCGAAGATGCCCCGATTGGCCCGCGTCATCGCCTACGCAAAACAATTCAGAACATCCAGGCAGGGCAATACTGCAAATACGCCAGTTCCTGCCGTACAGCAGGCGAGTGCTCCGCAGGCGACAGTGAAAACCGAGGAAGCCATGACCAGCGCTTCCGCCGTGCCTATCACTACCGAAGGGACGGCAAAGCAGGAGCCATCGCCACAAGAGCCGGCCCTGTCGCAAACTACGCCCGGGGCGCTGCAGACAGCATCTACATCCAGCGATTTGGCCGGCGCAAAAAATGGTCAGCATGACGCTACCGCACCAGTCAACATGCCGGCGGCCAACAGCGCCCCTCCAGGCACGCCCTCTAGCAAAGAAATCGCGAGCAAAGATCTCGGCAAAGAACCAAAGACCGAACCGGCAGCGCCAGGTGCATCGGCGGAAACCGGTGATGGTCCGGCGAATGAGGCCCAGACCAACAGCGCCATCGCAGACACAGGTGAGGCCAACGCTCCAGCAAAGCGCATCCGGTCCGCGGCCCCGGCGATGGTTGAAGGTTTCACGCGTAAGGATATTTCTGATCTCCTGCGCACGGCTGATGCGTCGGCGGGCAGCGGAGATTACAAGAGCGCACGTTACAGTTATGACATTGTGCTGCGTCTTGACCGCCAGAACGTAAGGGCCCGCGATGGGCTGCGCCGTGCGCGCGAAGCCGAAAAAGAGCGCCGTTAGACTCAAAACACAAATCTCCTCTGTTGTGAGTTTGTCGGACCTGCCGATAAAATGCACCGCCTACTCTTGTCCGATCAGAAAAAACAAACGATAGCTAGGACGAGCTTCCAATCTGAGGAGGGATTCCTCTCTTCTTTTTGAATCCAGACGGCAAGGAAATTACAAAGATCAATGCCGCAATTTGGATTCTGCTGTTATCTTGAATGCGGAAGGGTTACGTGCAGACAACGCAAATCAGCGAATTTATAAAACGGGAGCGATGGCCGGAAGCCATTGCCGCGCTGGAGACTCTCTCTTCAACGGAAGGCGCTGATTGCATTGGCAGCCTGGCGGACGAGGAGCAGCAAGCGTTATTCAGCCAGTTGCCGGTGGAGCTTGCGGCGCGGATTCTTGCGCATTTTCCTTATTACCTGCAATATGTCCTGCTGCACACGCGAACACCGGCGGACATGCGCGCCATACTCGACCAGATGCCGCCGGATGACCGCATGCAACTTCTGGACGAGCTGCCGGACGAGGCATGGGAACGGCTTGAGGAAGAAATCGGCGAGCTGAAACGGCCATCCTCTCCATCCTCTCCGGCGGCGAAGACGACCCGGTCTTTGCCACGTACAGCGTCTTCGAGCCCTGCAACAATGCGTTCCGCTGTTACTGCGTCCGAGACGAAGGTCGCGCCACTTGCGCCGTTGCCTGTCCAGGAAGATCCTGTGGATGCGATTCTTGAAGCTCGCGGACTGGAAAAATCTTTTCCTCAGGCGGATGGGCACAATGTACAGATCATTGCGCCGCTGGATCTCTCGATCTATCCAGGCACGGTTGTCGCATTGTTGGGAGCGTCCGGGTCTGGGAAGTCAACGCTGCTGCGAATGCTCTCCGGGCTGAGCCAGCCTTCATCGGGGCAGGTGTTGTGGCGTGGGCGCGATCTCGCCCAGACCGTACCCAACGTGGCCATTGTCTTTCAGAGCTTTGCTCTCTTTCCCTGGCTCACCGTCCGGGAGAATGTTGAGGCGCCGCTGTTGGCGCGGGCCATTATTGAGCCGGAGCGGCGCAAGCGCGCCATGCGCGCCATTAATACTGTGGGCCTGAAGGGTTTTGAGAATGCGTATCCTAAAGAGCTTTCCGGCGGGATGAAGCAGCGGGTCGGTTTTGCCCGCGCGCTGGCTGTACAGCCGGAAGTGCTGTTCATGGACGAGCCGTTTTCGGCGCTGGATGTTCTTACAGCGGAAAACCTTCGCGGCGAGCTGCTGGACCTATGGCTGGGCGACAAGATGGACATTAAGACCATCTTCATTGTGACCCATAATATTGAAGAAGCGGTGCTGCTGGCTGACCGGGTGATTGTGCTGGGACGGAATCCGGCGCGTATTCGCGCCGATTTTCGCATCACACTGCCGCGTCCGCGCGATCGCAAGTCCCCGCAGTTTGTGATCTTTGTCGATTATATTTACAAAGTCATGACCAGCACTGATGCCGTTGTGTCTCCGCCGTCACCGGGCAAAACCACTGAGGCAGCCCGTTATCCACTGTTACCCCACGCGCGCCCCGGAGGCATTGCCGGGTTGCTGGAAGTTCTGATCGATACACAGGGAAGGGAGGACCTTTATCATCTGGCGGAGAGACTGCTGATGGAAGTCGACGACCTGTTTCCCATTGTGGATGCAGCCGTGCTGCTGGGTTTTGCCAAACTGGAAGAGGGCGATGTGAACATCACGCCGGAAGGGAAGGCCTGGGCTGAGGCCGACATAAACACGCAAAAAAAGTTGTTCCGCGAGGCCGCGCTCGCCCGCATTCTTCTCTTCCAGCAGATGGTCAGGATTTTGCAAGAAAAATCCAATCACAGCATTCCACTTGAGCTGTTCCGCGACATTCTGGACGAGCACCATTCTGAAGTGGATATCCAGCGGCAGTTGGAGACGGTCTTAAATTGGGGCCGGTATTGCGAGCTGTTTGCTTACGATTCAGAGAAAGAGCGGCTCTATCTGCCAACGGATGCAGATGCAGTAACGGAAGAGGACAATCCTGAATTTCCAGCCCGCTCTGTTTAGATAAAAACAATCATGAATGAGCCCCGCCATAACCCAGCGAACACAGCCCGCATTCCCTGGCCTTCCTTGCCGTGGATTGGCCGCTCCTTTCTGTTTGATATTCCGATCTTCGCTGTGGGAGTGGCTGTTCTTTATATCGTGGTGGCGCTGGCGCGTTATTGGTCCGGGCCTCTTACGCCGCAGGTAGAGATTGATCTCCATGCCCGAGCCCTCCCGCTCTACGCTCTCTATTCAACCCTGCGTATCTCGATTGCGTACCTGCTGAGCCTGGCCTTCACTCTGGTATATGGATATATTGCGGCTTACAACGCCCGCGCGGAACGGTTTATGGTCCCCCTGCTGGATGTATTACAGTCGATTCCAGTGCTTAGCTTTTTGCCTGGCGTAATGCTGGCAATGGTTGCTCTGTTCCCGCATCGCCAACTTGGAGTGGAACTGGGATCGATTCTGCTGATCTTTACCGGACAAGTGTGGAACATGGCTTTCAGCTTCTATTCGTCGTTGAAAAGTATTCCCACCGAGATGCGCGAAGCGGCCCGGCTGTATCGCTTCAGCTGGTGGCAAAGGTTTACGCAGATGGAGCTGCCGTATTCCGTGATCGGACTGGTCTGGAACTCCATGATGTCGGTTGCCGGCGGCTGGTTTTTTCTGATGGCATGCGAGATGTTTGTGCTCGGCAAGCGTGACTTTCGCCTGCCCGGACTGGGTTCTTATCTGCAGACCGCCGCCAGCGCGGGCAACACGCGCGCCATTCTTTCCGGCGTGGCGGCCATGATAGCGATTGTGGTGCTGACTGACCAATTGGTGTGGCGTCCCGCAGTGGCCTGGGCACAAAAATTCAAGTTTGAAAGCGTAGAAGCTGCGCAGATTGTGCATTCGCCGGTCCTGACCTTGATGCGGCGGTCCAGGCTGCTGGGGTTGCTCACGCAGAAGACCATCGCGCCTTTTTTTGAATCACTGCAGTTGCGCTTTGCAAAAAGCAATGGAACCGCCAGCGCAGAGGAGGCGCCGGCGAACATGCGCAGTTGGTGGCCCAGGGTGGCTGGGGTAATTGCACTGGTCGCCGCGTTCTACCTGACTTCTCGCGGCGTCTTATTGCTGGCTGGAGTCAGCAGAGCAGAATTGCACATGATCATCCGAGGGCTGCTGGCCACGTTTGCACGCGTGACTGTGACTCTGGTGCTCGGCTGCCTGTGGACCATCCCTGCGGGCGTGGCGATTGGAACACAGCCTCGTCTGGCGAGGATCGCTCAGCCGCTGGCGCAGATTGCAGCGTCAGTGCCGGCAACCGCGCTGTTCCCGATGGTGGTGCTGGCTCTGGTCCGCATGGGCGGCGGACTGGGAATTGCATCGATCCTGCTGCTGCTCCTGGGTACACAGTGGTATTTGTTGTTTAATGTGATTGCCGGGGCCAGTGCGATTCCCACAGAACTTGAGGAAGCATGCAAAATCTACCGTTTTAAGCGCTGGGAGCGGTGGCGCAAGCTGGTACTGCCGGCGATTTTCCCCTACCTGATTACGGCATTAATCACGGACTCTGGCGGCGCATGGAACGCCAGCATTGTGGCCGAATACTTTCATCTGCAGGGCAGAATCTTTTCCACGACCGGCCTGGGCGCGCTGATCAGCCAGGCATCCGATGCTGGCAATTTCCGATTGCTCTTTGCCGCAACCGTTTTTATGGCCGGCACCGTGGTCCTCATCAACCGGCTTGTGTGGCGACGGCTCTATCGCCTGGCCTCGACTCGTTTCACGTTGAATATGTAAGCTTCCGATGATGACAAAGGAAAAAGCTGATGAAGGAGATTGTTTCCATACCAAGCTGGATTACGAAATATCGTGCGTGTAGATTGGAAGGCAAACAATAAACTTGAAGGAAGACAATGAACTCACAGGCCAAGTGGTTTGAGCGTCTGCCGGGCGCCGGAGACGAAGCGCTCCGGTTGTTCTGCTTTCCCTATGCAGGGGGCAGTGCGCAGGTGTTTCGTAACTGGCAGCGCCACTTTTCGCCCACAGTGGCTCTATCTCTGGCGCATTTGCCGGGACGGGCGGCGCGCATCGGCGAGCCTGCCATGAAAGCAGTCAAGCCGCTGGTGTCTGCACTGGCCGACGCGATCACTCCCCAAATGCCGCAAACCTACGCATTTTGGGGGCATAGCATGGGGGCGCTGATCAGCTTTGAACTGGCCCGTGAACTTCGACGGCGCGGCCAGCGGCATCAGAGCGGATTTTGAACTGGTGGAAACGCACGTGTACGAACCGGAAGCGCCTCTTACCTGTCCCATTTATGCCTATGGTGGTTTGCAGGATGAAACTGTGCCGGAAGGGAACGTGCGAGCGTGGCAGGAACAGACATCAAGAGCATTCAAGATGCGGATGTTTCCCGGTGATCATTTCTTTATCCATACGGCTGCGGATTTAGTGCATGTGCTCCGGCGCGACGTTTTCGAGTACCTGCCCAAGCACGCTGGTTCTCGCCATGGGTAAAAACTTGGTAGCCGATAAGATGGCTCGACGCGCAACGTTGTTGGGGGCATTATTTCATCGACTAAATATTGGCCTATTCCCGTGAAATCAATTTTCATCGATGGTCGTCAGCTTTGATCTTCAACGCTTTGAGAAAACTAAGATCCTGGGCTGAAAAATCGACGTTTACAGGTTTTTCAGAGCGCTCCTGACGATGGGCGCGACCAAACGGAGGAACTGCAGTGGAGGATGCCTGAACATGAGCATAGGCAGAGAGATCCAGGCTTATGAGCACTTCATGCCCAGCGTTTTCAAGGAGGGAAGCGATATTTTCAAATTTATCATTCGCTGCGATTGCTTCATTTACGATTCTCTCAAGCTCCTGGCAATAGCGGCTGGTTATAATCACTGCGCTCGCCGCATTCTTCAGTTCCTGCGTTAACTTGGCGACGGACTCAACAGGAGGAGCACCCGATATTTCGGGCTGTTTGGCCAGCGCAAAAATGCCGTCTTCCATTCTGATCCGCACCTTGATGTGCGGCACAAACGAACTGAAGACTTTCTGGCCGGCAGCTTGCAAACTGCGAACCGCTGACTGAACGCGCGGATCACTGTCCATTTCCCACTTGAGTGCGTGCAGGGCTTCAAAAAAAGCAGGATCGTGCAGCAGGATTTCTTCTGCGGCATGCTCCATGTCGCTAAGCAGGCCTCGCATCGCTCGTTTGTCCACCATTATTAGTACCCCTTAATTTTCGAAAACTGAGACTCCCCGCCTTGGAGGTTCCTTACATCTGCATAAATTATAGATATCTAATCTGTGGACGGTAGAGTACTTTAGTAGCAAAAGTAATAAATTCAATCACTTAGAATTCTGTCTTTCCGGTCTTAGCTGTTTTAAGGGTACTGGCGGGGGGTGGTTGACTTATTGAACTCGGGCCTGTCGGGCTCAGTTTCAGCGATTGCATTACGCCACCTCAGACACACCACAATGCAAAAGACGTATGCGGTAGCTACCTCGAATTGGCGACTGCCAGTCGTGAGGGTTCGGAGCTAAAATCTGCAATCCGGCCTGCACATCCCGCTTGCAATTGCGCGAGGGCCCTCAGGGCAAGCTTCTGCAAGGAGAGGCTATGGCTGTCCACTCGAAAACAAAAATCGCATTGAATCTCGATAGCGAGGGGTTCAAAACAAGCTTTTTTTCGCACCCGCTGTCCAAATACAAGTTTCCCAATCAGGAAACGGCCCCGGCAGCGGCCTATCAGATGGTTCACGATGAACTTCTGCTTGACGGGAACTCTCGCCAGAACCTTGCTACCTTTTGCCAGACCTGGGTTGAACCTGAAGTTCGCAAGCTGATGGACGAATGCATCGACAAAAACATGATCGACAAGGATGAGTATCCGCAGACCGCGGAAATCGAGTCGCGTTGCATTCATATGCTCGCCGATCTCTGGAATTCGCCGAATGCACGGAACACCCAGGGCTGCTCTACCACAGGATCCAGCGAAGCGGCGATGCTGGGCGGCCTTGCCTTGAAAACTCGATGGCGTAAGCGGCACCAGGAAAAGGGCAGGGCCACGGACAAGCCGAATTTGATCTGTGGACCGGTACAAATTTGCTGGCACAAATTCGCCCGGTACTTCGACGTGGAACTCCGGCAAATTCCCTGTCAAGACCACCGCCTGCATATGTCACCGGAAAAAGTTCTCCGGCGGTGCGACGAAAACACAATCGGAGTGGTGGCAACGCTCGGCGTTACCCACACACTACAGTACGAACCGGTATAGGACATCTCTCTCGCTCTTGACGATCTCGAGGAAGAGCGTGGGCTGGACATTCCAATTCACATTGACGCCGCGAGCGGTGGATTTATTGCACCCTTCATTCATCCATCAGTCGTATGGGACTTTCGCCTGCCCAGAGTCAAATCCATCAATGCTTCCGGACACAAGTTCGGTCTTGCTCCTCTGGGCTGTGGCTGGGCCATCTGGCGTGAAGCCGGCGATCTGCCGCAAGAGTTGATTTTCCGCGTGAAGTACCTCGGCGGAGATATGCCGACATTTGCGCTGAACTTCTCGCGGCCCGGAGGGCAGGTCATAGCGCAGTACTATAACCTGGTCCGGCTTGGACGGGAGGGATACACGAAAATTACACAGGATTGTGCCGACGTTGCCGCATGGTTGGCGGATGAAGTAAAAAAAATTGGAATGTTCGACCTTATTTATGACGGGCGCGGCGGAATTCCGGGATGTACGTGGGCACTGAAGAAAGGGCACAATCATGGGTTTACTCTCTATGATCTTGCGGACCGTCTCCGGGTAAAGGGTTGGCAGGTGCCCGCGTATCCCATGCCTGCGAACCGAAGCGATCTGATCGTGCAGCGTGTGGTTGCCCGCTTTGGTGTAAGCCGAGATCTTGCAGGTCTGTTGCTGGAAGATCTGCAGCGGGCGATTAAGCACTTCCAAAAGAACCCATCTCTGAAATCGCTTACTGACCAGAGTGCAGGCGGGTATCACCACAGCTGAAGCTGCAAGCGTCGGCGTATTCCTGTACCCCATTTCAGCGAACCAGTTTTCGCGACCTCAAAACTGCTCACCACAAAAAGCGACTATCGCCGTTTCGCATTCCAATCTAAGTTACCCAGGTCGTACTAAACCGCGAGGAGGTCATGACCATGGCGGATATGCATGAAGGCGAACTGGAGATGGAACTGGAAGACGAGTTCCGCGAAAGCGAAGACGAATCAAGTCTGGAAGGCGAGGGCTGGCTCGGCGCTATCGGCAACGTGGTCGGCAGCCTGCTGGGTGAAGGCGAGGAAGAGGGCGAAAGCTCTTTCGAGAGTGAAGACGAATTTGAAGACGAGGTTGAGGGCGAGGATGAGTCAAGCCTGGAAGGCGAGGGCTGGCTGGGCGCCATCGGCAACGCGGTGGGCAGTCTGCTCGGGGAAGGTGAAGACGAACTCGAAGATGAGAGTTCTTTCGAGAGCGAGGACGAAGGGGAGCAGTTCTTTGGCGGGCTCAAAAAACTCCTCAGGAAAGCGGCTCCGATTTTAAAAAGAGTCGCCAAAGTTGCCGCCCCTCTCGTAGGTACGGCGATCGGCGGGCCTTTTGGCACCGCCCTGGGAAGCCTGGCCGGCAAAGCTCTCGGCGAAGGTGAACTTGAGGATGAACTGGAAGGCGAGAGCGAAGCTGAAGGCGAACAGGAAATGGTTCATGAGATCGCAGCCCACCCCTTGACTCACAACGAAGCCGTCGCCGAGATGATGGCGGAAGCCGCGTCGCACGAAGCCCATGAAGGTGAAGCCGAAGCTATGGCTGGTGCTGCCACGTTGACTGTGATTTCTCCAGCGGACCGCCGGGCGCTGCGCCGCATACTGCCGCACCTGGTGCGTGGTACGGCCATACTGACCCGGATCCTGCGTCGCCGCCGCGTGACCCGCCCGATGGTGCGCGCTGTTCCCAGCATCATGCGCCGTACCGTGAAGGACCTGAAGCGTCAGGCAGCGAGGGGAATACCGATTACCCGCAAACGTGCGGCTCGCGCCGCGGCCAAGCAGGTCCGTCGCATGTTGAGCAGTCCGAAGGCCTGTGCTGCAGCCATCACCCGCAACGTTAAGGTAAGCCGTGCCTATAAGCGGCCCCGGCGTCGCGTCCGTGCAAGTTCCCAGGGTCGCCGCCGTTCCGTAATCCGGTAGGCGCTGGTCTCAAGTCAGGGCCGAACAAATGTTCGGCCGCTATTCGAGGAGGAATCATCATGGCTTATGAGTTGGAGAGTGAAGTAATCCAGCATGAACTCGAAGATGAGTACTCGGGGGAAGGCGAAATGGAAGACGAGTACGAGGACGAGTCGAGCCTGGAGGGAGAAGGCTGGCTTGGCGCCGTTGGAAACGTGGTCGGCAGTCTTTTGGGCGAAGCCGAAGATGAGTACGAAGACGAAAGCTCTTTCGAGGCAGAGGCGGAAGAGGAAATCAGCCCTGTCCGCAAGATTTACCCCGATGCCATGATGGAACATCTCGGCGAACTGGCCTTCGAGGCGGAATCAGAAGAGGAAGCCGCGGAGCAATTTCTTCCGTTGATCGGAATGGCCGCCAGCAAGCTTCTTCCGATTGCGGCCAAGGCGCTCGCGCCTATGGCCAGGAAGGCGCTGCCAAAGATCGCTCGTGCGGTCACGAAAGCCACTCCTCAGCTCACCAGGGGAATCGGAAAGGTGACGAAGGGACTCTATCGCAATCCGCAAACTCGTCATTTGCTCAAGACTGTGCCGGCAATCGCTCGCCGGACGGTGGGAAGCATCGCCCGTCAGGCCGCGCATGGGCGCCGTGTGACGCCGCACACCGCGGTGAGAACGTTAGCCAAACAAGCGCGTCATGTGCTTACTCATCCATCGCATCGCCGCCACGCTCTTCGCCGCCATGCCAATCTTGAGCGCACATTCCACCGCCGCTATGCGGCGGGAATGGTTCGCCCGCATCCCCGGTATGTTGGCTC
>WNFP01006938.1_pt1 | contig 10762 bp, 11 predicted proteins | sample 5400201 | NCBI WGS metagenome assembly WNFP01 (sample SAMN13153355, study PRJNA577476) | soil metagenome | isolation source: 115 cm saprolite under Madrone tree | place: USA:California | collected 2016-06-14
TGCGGGCCGGATTATACCGCTAGTGCTCGCTGAAAGGTAACGCCGCCTGAAAGAATCGCCAGTCACCAGGTTTCATTGGTTTTTCTGGCGCTGCTTGCCGGCGTATCTCTCTTCGGCAAACTTTTCCTTCTCGCATTTATTGGATGCGCGAGAGCGCCCAGCGGGCAGATTCGGCGATGACCTGCTCGCGCGAACCCGCGAGCCGCTCCAATAGAGCACTGATCCGAGCGTGAGACCCGGTGCCTCGGCGCACGCCGGAATTCCCGAGGGCGATGCAGGCGTTGCGTACCAAACCGCGCCATTTGGTACGCTTGATGGGGCTGCCGCGAAAAAGTTCGCGAAAGTCAGATTCGTTCAGCCCCGCTAGCCATTCCAGTCTTGGGAGGAAAAGCGATTCGTCCTGGGACGGGAGAGAGGTTCCGGCGTGGTTCTCCTCAAATGAAGAAAAAACCTTCGGCTGAAACTGCGGGATGGTGGCAATCGGGGCGCGGCGGTTCCAAGGGCAGACGTCCTGGCAGATGTCGCAGCCGAAGACATGATTTCCCATCGCCTCGCGGTACTCCTCGGGAATCGGGCCGCGAAGCTCGATCGTGAGGTAGGAAATGCACTTTCGGGCATCCATCACATAAGGTTCGACGAAGGCTTGCGTCGGACAGGCGTCGAGACAACGCCGGCAGCTTCCGCACAAATCCGGGGGCGGCAATTCATTGGCCCCGAGCGTCGGCTCGAGATCGAGCGTGGTGAGAATGACGCCCAGAAAAAAGAACGAGCCGAGCATCTGGTTGAGCAGAAGGGTGTTTTTCCCGAGCCATCCCAAGCCGGCGTATTTCGCGAGCACGCGTTCCTGGATTGGTCCCGTATCCACGTAAGCGCGCGCCTCGAATGGTTCCGCGAAACGCTCACGCAGATTTTCAACGAGCCCGTCCAACCGATCCCGCAACACCTCGTGATAATCGTCTCCCCACGCGTACCGGGAGATCCAGCCGTGGGGCTCACCATCAGCGCCAAGCACCGAGGGAGCGGTTGAAAGAGGCTGCGCCGTATTGTAATTGAGCAAGCAGACGATGACGCTCTGGATTCCCGGCAGGACGCTTCGCGGATCGGAGCGTCTGGGATCCGCTAGGTACTTCATTTCTCCGGCGTAGCCACGAGCGAGCCATTCCGAGGTTTGATCGAGTTCGGGAAACCGTTCCGCGCGGACTACGCCGCAGAGTTCGAAACCCAGGGATTTCGCCTGGTCAACGATCCACACGGTATCCGCGAGCCGCCCCATCAAGGAGATTGTGCCGCAGACGAGCGAAACACGCGAGCCTCAGAACGCTGCGCGCGACGACGCGTGTGTGTGCGCTTGTCCGACTGACAGGAGCGCACTGCCCAAGAAAAATTCCTATTTCACACTCGATAGAAGCAGTTGAGTGGGATTATTTGAAGCTTTGAAGTGCGGTGCTTTCGTCCGTATACACGTCAAACACAGTGTAGAGCTTGGTGATTTGAAGAAGGTCGCGGACCTTTTTGGTGAGGTGAAGCAACTTCAGGTCGCCGCTTTGGTTCTTTACCGACGTGAACCCGTGGACGAGCTCACCGATTCCCGAGCTGTCGATATAGTCCACGTCGGCGAGATTCAGGAGAATGTTTTTCCTCTGATCATCCAGCAGTCCCCGGATCGTCTTTCGCAGCAATGCGCTGCCATCGCCTAGAGTGATACGGCCGCTCAGATCTACGACCGTGACTTGCCCGGCATCACGATGTGTTGCGCGCAGTGACATCTCTATTCCTACGCTTCCTGCTCGGGCGCCGCGTTTTGGCCGCCCTGGCCATTGGGGGAACCACCGCCCGGCGCTGGCAGTTTTTTTGACATCACGATTTCCGCACCGCCCGTCTTCCCCGAGAGCACGTCGAATTCGTCCATGAAGGCGCGCATCAGAAAGATTCCACGCCCGGAGGTACTAAGCAGATTTTCCTCCGCAAGCGGGTCCGGAATATCGGAAAGATGGAAACCCGTGCCCTCGTCCAACACATGAATAATCATCTTCTCGGCAGTGAGGTCGACAGCGAGATAAATTTTCTTATCGGGGCGCTCCTGGTTGCCATAGTGAAAGGCGTTGATCACGCCCTCACGCACGCTCATACCGATGCGGTAGCAGTCGTCTTCGCCAAAGCCCGCCGCTTCCGCCACCCGAAGACACATCTCCTCGGCGAGATTGACGCTCTCGACTTGGGTCTCCAGCGTAATTTCAAGGTGCTTGTTATCTGGCGCCATGCGCAGCCCGCCGCTGCGGGCAAAACCATCCACTGGACCGTACTTATCGGTAACACAGCGCCTAAACCGAAGTCAATGGAGCACTGCGTGGACCTGGGAGACGCGGAGAGCTGGCCTGTTCTGGGTTAGCTTCCCTTGTAAATGCCAGGTACCACGATTTCCATATGCCACGATGCATCTCGCAGATCGCAAAAGCCAAACCTCCGGTACAGACCATGCGCATCGCGTGTCACCAGGTGCCAGCGGCGCAAGCCCTGCAATTCCGGGTGGGACATGATGACTTGCATCAAGCGCTTGCTGAGCCCGCGGCCTCGGTAGGATTCCAGTACGAACACGTCCGCGAGATACGCAAATGTCACCCGGTCCGTGATCACACGAGCGAAACCGACTTGCCTGCCTGACTCGTAAACGCCGAAGGAGATGGAATTCTCGATCGCCCGCTCCAGCAACTCCCGGGGAATTCCTTCCGACCAGTAGCTCCCCGCAAGAAAACCATGGATCACATCCAAATCCAGCAAGCTCTTGTCATCGCTGATGAGGATGGCCTCCTTTCTCCATTCATGTGGCACGCATCTTCTCCCGTTTGCACCCGCTCCTGGCGCCACTTCGGCATTCGACACTGAACCTCCTGAGCACAGGTACAAGCGCCAATTTGACAAGCGGGAGAATGCGAGGGCCCGTGACCAGGTCCTGGCCAACGCTTCAGGCCCAATACGTGCGGTCCAGGGTCCGGTACTGAATCGCTTCGCTCAGGTGCCTCGGCTCAATGCCAGACCCACCGTCCAAGTCCGCGATGGTGCGAGCGACCTTCAAGATGCGGTCATGCGCCCGCGCCGAAAGCCCGAGGCGAGTGATTGCGTTTTCCAGCAGCTTTTCGCCCTCGGGCGTAATAGTGCAGTGCTTGCGAATCATCTTCGGCATCATTTGCGCGTTTGCGTAGGTCTTCTTCTCGCTGTTGAACCTCTCGAGCTGTCTGTCGCGCGCGGCGATCACGCGTTGCCGGACCGAAGCGGAATCCTCCGCCGAGGAGGGTGCCCGCAGTTCTTTGTACTTCACGGCCGGAACTTCAATGTGAATATCGATGCGATCCAGCAGCGGTCCCGAGATTTTCGAAACGTAACGCTGGATCATCGGTGGTGTGCAATGGCACTCACGCGTAGGGTCGCCGAAGTACCCGCAAGGGCAGGGATTCATTGCCGCCGCCAGCATGAATCGCGAGGGAAACGTCACGGATACGGCCGCACGTGAAATGGTCACAGCGCCGTCCTCAAGCGGCTGCCGCATGACCTCCAGAACGTTTCTTTGAAATTCCGGCAGTTCGTCGAGGAACAAAACACCATTGTGCCCCAGAGAGACTTCGCCCGGCCGAGGAACCGCGCCGCCACCGATCAACCCTGCATCGCTAATGGTATGGTGCGGAGAACGGAACGGGCGCGTGCCGATCAGCCCCCGGCTGTCCTCCAGTGTCCCCGCAACACTGTGAATGCGCGTCGTTTCAATGGCCTCCTCGAGCGACATCGGGGGCATGATGGTGGGGATACGCTTCGCCAGCATGGTCTTCCCGGCGCCAGGTGGCCCGATGAACAGAATGTTGTGCCCGCCGGCGCACGCCACTTCCAACGCGCGCTTGGCCGACTGCTGTCCGTGCACGTCGCGCAGGTCCACGGAGTATTGCGCCGCTTCGGACAGCATTTGTCGCGCGTCAACCTTCACCGGCGTGAACGACTCGGGCGAATTCACCAGATCAACGGCTTGCGGCAATGACTTCAGCGCAAACACTTTGACGCCTTCAACCACAGCCGCTTCTTTCGCGTTGGCTTCCGGAACGGCCAGTGATTGCAGGCCGAACTCGCGCGCCGCGAGCGCTGCAGAGAGAGCGCCCCGTACGGACCGCACGCTCCCATCCAGTGACAGTTCTCCCAGAAACATCATCTTGTCGAGTTGCTTGCCAAAAAACTGCCCCTGGCATCCCACCAGCCCCAGCGCCATGGGCAGATCGAATCCCGACCCTTCCTTGCGCACATCCGCGGGCGCCAGATTGATGGTCACCCCCTGCCCATACGGGAACTCATACCCGCAATTCCTGAGCGCACTCTTGATGCGTTCGCGGCTCTCCTTTACCGCGTTGTCCGGAAGACCCACAACGTTGAAGTCTTGCATGCGCGCGGAGCCGACGTCCACCTCGACCTCAACAAGGTAAGCGTCAATGCCGTATACTGCAGCGCTTTGCGTCTTGAAAAGCATGGTGATTGCCTGTGACCCGGCCTTCGCCGGCGCTTAGAGGGAAGCTGTAACCGTCGCGCGCAGCATAAATCAAGTGGCCACCATACGCCAGCAGTACTCCTGGTTCCCGGCGTTTTATCGTCGCACAATGATTGCCTGTGGTTTTGACGACGTTTTTGCTGTTGCCCTGCAAATCGGCTCCGTGAAATTATCCACGCTTTTTTTCCAATCCTCTCCGGGAGGCATTCGCCGCATCCTTCTCCATTCGTGATGAACGGCCGTTTTCCAGTAAAGCGCTGATGGCGTTCACCAGTGCCGTGCCGCTCGCGCGCAATTCACTGATGCGGTCTCGCGCCACTTGCTCGAGCAGCTTCTCTCCTCGCGGCAGCAGCGTCACCAGTACGCGCCTGCGGTCGTCCCGGCTTCGGCTCCGGCGCACGTAGCCGTGCACCTCCATTCGGTCGATCAGCTCCACGGCGCTGTGATGTTTCAGTGCTAGCCGGTCCGCCAGCGTGCGAATCGTCGCTTCTTCGCCCTCCGGGAGCCCGCGCAGCGCCAGCAAGAGCAGATACTGCTGCGGCTCGAGTCCCGCGGCGCGCACCGCCGCGTCCCCTTCGCGGACGAACTTGCGGATGCGGTACCGCATTTCCGCGAGTGCCTGGTATGCCGCCGTTGTGATTTCTTTTGCCACGCGGCTAGTATATCGCATTACGATATATACCGCCATCGGCTTGTCCGCGCTGCTTCTTAGGAGTAATCGGGAATGAATCCCTGTGCGGGATTACAGCGGTTTGCGGAAAGACTTTTGCGTTTTGTAATGTTCGTAGCCGTGGCGCTCGTAAAATCTGTGCGCGCGATCGCGGATCACGTTGGAACGCACCGACATGTTCTTGCAGCCGTGTTTGCGGGCCCATTCCTCTGCCGTTGCAAGCAGCCGAGCGCCCGCTCCAAGGCTTCGCTGGCCGTCCGCGACGACGAGCCCGTTCACTTCCGCGCGTAGATCCACTTCGAGAAGCGGCTCTTTGCTCACGTGCAGCCAGCCGATCACTCCATCGCTTGCGGATTCTGCGACGAACACGGCGTGTTGAAACGCGGGCCTGATCCCCCGCAGTCTTTCGCGCATCTGCGCTGCCGTTGCCGGATATCCGAGCTGTCCGCTGAGGTCCGCGAGCCGCGCTGCATCGCCGGTCTTCGCGCGGCGGATCTTCAGCTCTTTCTTTTTGTCGTTGAGGGTCATCATCTTTAGGCTGCCTTCCCTCCTGGAACCTCGGCTAGAACGTCTTGCTGGAATCGAGGAGGATCGTAACCGGGCCCTCATTGACCAGCTCCACAGACATCATTGCCTGAAAAACTCCCGTCGCCACCGTCACGCCAAGCTTGCGAAGCGCCTCGCAAAATTCCTCGTAGAGAGCTTTTGCCAGTTCCGGCGGTGCCGCGCTGATGAAGCTCGGCCGCCTCTGCCCCCGCGCGTCGCCGTATAGCGTAAACTGCGACACGACCAGCGCGCTGCCGTTCACTTCCAGCAGCGACCGGTTCATCTTACTCTGCTCGTCTTCGAAGATGCGCAGGTTCGCGCACTTTTCCGCCATCGAAGCTGCGACGGCTGACGTGTCGTCGCGGCCGACGCCAAGCAGAATCATCAGCCCCGCGCCAATCTCGCCCGTCACGCGTCCTTCGACGGCAACCTTCGCACGGCTAACTCTCTGAACCACTGCGCGCATGCAGGCGGCTCAATCGTCTCCCTGCTTCGCTGGCTTGCGCGGCAGCATTTCCGGGAGCTGCGCAACGTTGTAGGCAAATACCGCCAGCACTTGCGCCCCTTCCATCAGGTCGTCCCAGCGCACGCGGTCCAGCGTGTCAGCTTGAGAGTGATGCGTTTTGTCATAGTCCACGGGGTCCTGCACGCACCAGAATGCCGGCACTCCTGCTTGATCGAACGGCACATGGTCACTCCCGCCTTCCGAGCGCAGCGTGGGTTCCGTCAAACCCACCTCCTTCGCCTGCGCCAGCGGATAAAGCGCGCGGTCAATCGTTTCCCTCACGGCATAATTTCCCATCACTCCGACCGTGAGCACTTTGCCAGTGCCGCTGTCGTGCACCAGCACCCCGGAAATCTTTCCGAGGTCTTGCTGATGCGCTTTTACGTAGGCCTTCGAGCCATTCAAGCCTTGTTCTTCGCCCGTGAATAGGACGAAGCGAATCGTGCGCTTCGGCTTCACGCCCAGTTTTTGCAGCGCGCGCGCCGCCTCCAGCACGGCAGCAGATCCCGTGCCATTGTCCGTTGCGCCCGTTCCGAGGTCCCATGAATCCAGATGCCCGCCGATGATTACCACCTCATCCGGCTTCTCGCTCCCCGGAATTTCCGCGACCGTGTTGTACACCTCCACCGGCTTCCCGCTGAAGGTGCTCTCGATGCTCACTTCCGCTTCTACCGCTCCCGCGTCCAGCAACCTCCAGAGCAGCGCGTCATCCTCTCGCGTGATGTACGCGGTCGGAACCGCGCCCGGCACGTACTCTCTTCCGGACGTGCTCATGTTCTTCAAGCCATACCATTTTTCCGAGCCTAGCAATACCGCGCTCACTCCTTCGTCAGCGAAAAATTTCGTTTGCATCTGCCGCAATTTGCGGTAAGCGTCATAGTCGAACGGCTTGCGATCCTCGCTCTTTGGCCTTGCCACAGGTATCGTTTCTTCTCCCCACGGCGTCAGCAAAGGATTCCCCGGCGATGCCGTTTCGCCTGGTCGCCCAACAATGACAATGGCTCCCTTTAATTTGCCTTTGTATTGTTGCAGGTCCTCCGGTTTTTCCCCGACAACGCCGACGACCGGCCCACGGCGAATCCCTTTCGTGCTGGAAGACCACCCCGCTGTCTCCAATGCCAGGACGTGGCGGGTTGGAGCAATGATCTGCCCTGCCGCAGATCCGCGCGTCCAGCTATTCGCAATCGTCCACGGTTCCAGATGTACGTTCGAAAGGCCCGACTCTTTGAAGCGTTCCATCGTCCATTTGCTTGCCTGCTCCAATTGCGGCGAGCCGGTGAGTCGCGGACCGATTCGGTCGGCAAGATGTTGTAGGTTGGATTTCAGTTCGCTCTCGTCGCTCTTCACCTGCTCCAGAATTTTCGTGTCCATCTCGGCGATAGGATCCGGGTTGGGCGCTTCGGCCTTTGCGGTTTCGGCCGAGGGCCGGTACGGCAGAGGCCGCCGCGGCAACATCTCGGGCAACTGCGCCGTATTGTAGGCCCACGCCGCCAGCACCTGCGCGCCTTCATTCAGGTCGTCCTTCCATGCTTTGTCGAACGTGTCCGACTGGCTGTGGTGCGTCTTGCTGTACTCCGCGCCGTCCTGAATCGCCCAAAAACCCGGCACGCCCACGTCATTAAACGACGCATGGTCCGTCCCAAACTGCCGGAGCATCGATGGTTCCAGCAATTTGAGCGCGCGCAGCGGCGTCAGCACCTTGTCCACAATTTCGCGGTCCTGATAATTGTCGTGCAATCCCAGCGTCAGCACGCGGCCCGTGCCTGTGTCGTGCACCAAAACGCCGGAGATTTTCTCCAGCTCGTTCTTGTGCGCGTCCACGTACATTTTCGATCCGACAAGTCCTTCTTCTTCTCCGCTGAACAGCACAAACCGGATCGTCCGCTTTGGCTTCAAATTCAGTTTTGCCAGCGCTCTCGCGGCTTCCAGCACCGCCATCGAGCCGGTGCCGTTGTCCGTTGTTCCCGTTCCCAGATCCCACGAATCCAGATGCGCGCCAAGCAGCACCACCTCGTCCGGCTTTTCACTCCCGCGAATCTCCGCCACCGTGTTGTACACATCCACGGGCTTGTCGCTGAACGAATTGCTCATCTCGGTCTCAACTTCCACCTTTCCATGCTTCAACATGCGGAATAGCATCCGGTAGCCTTCGCCGGTGATGAATGCCGTCGGGATGGCGCCAATCTCGAATTTTTCGCCGCCGATGCCGGTCATGTTCAGCAGTCCATGCGGCTTGTTCGAATCCCGCAGCACCGCGGCAACGCCTTCCTGCTTGAAAAACTCGCTTCGCGCGCGCCCCAGTTCCGCCAACGCCGCAAAGGGTAACGGCGGGGAGGGCTGTCCCTTCACCGGTGGCGGCGCTTGCATCGGGCGAAGGATCTCTCCATTGGGATTTTCCGGCCTGGGCGGGGAGAGGCTCGTCGGCTCCTGATAGATCACGATTGCACCCTTCAGCTTGCCGCGAAATTTCTCGAACTCTTCTTTCGTCTTTGCCTCGAAATACACCACCGGTCCCCGCACCACGCCCGCTGTGCTCGGCGACCATCCAGCCGGGGCGATTGTCAGCGGGTGTTCGGTTGGGGTCACAATTCGCGCGCGCGCGGCGCCTCGCGTCCACGAATGGGCAATTGTCCACGGCTCCAGCTTGACGTTTGTCAAGCCGTACTCACGAAACTTAGTGGCCGTCCACTCATTCGCCAGCTTTAATTGAGGCGAGCCCGTCAACCGCGGCCCAATCTCATCCGAGACGTATTCGAGGTTCTCCATCACCTGGCTGTGATCGCGAATCTCGCTCAGGATTTGTTCATCCGCCGCAGGATTTGTTCATCCGCCGCCGCAAATGGACTTCCCTCGTCCGGCGCCGGCAGAGCAGAAGCCGGTTGCCCTCCGACAAGCACCAGCAAAACCACAAAAAGAACCACTCGACGTGAGTTCATTCGCTCTCCTTCAAATTCTTCCGTTAGTTTTCACAAAAGAGAATTTGTTTGCGTCGCGCCGCTCCACCTGGCTTCCGCCATGGTCGCGCGGTCCAGTTCTTGGACTTGTTCCGATAGACGTGCGGTGCCCCCTCACCCGTTTCGAATTTTTTTTCGCGCTCCCTTCCTGAGGTTCTCTCTCTCTACCGTGGCTTGAGAGAGAGCGCGTCGCGGCAGTGGCAAGACATTGAATCCGCGTGGGGACGGCTGACACTTCGGGCAAAAATAACTGCTTCGCCCCGCCACAATCGCACGCCGAATCGGCGTTTTGCAGCGGTAGCAGCCCTTACCCTCGCGTCCGTACGCTCGATGGTGCCGCTGATATTCTCCCGGCTCACCTTCGGCGTCAAGAAAATCGGAAATTGATGACCCCCGCAGTGCAATCGCTTTCCGCAGAATCTCCTGCAACACACGGCGGAGTGTCTCTGCCTGCTCCCTGTCCAGCTTCGCACCCAGCCGCGCCGGGTGAATTTTCGCTCTCCAGAGGCTCTCATCCGCGTAAATGTTGCCGACGCCGCGCAGCACGCTCTGGTCAAGGAGCAGCGCTTTGATCCGCGCCCGCCGCACGCAAATCCTCTTCGTAAATTCCTCGCTGCCCACTTCGAGCGGATCGGCCCCGAATCCTGTCAGTTCCTCCGCAAGCGGCACTTCCGTCAAATAAGCGACCCGCCCGAAACGCCGCGCATCCGTGTATCGCAGTTCACGGCCGTCGTCGAGCAACAGGCATATGTGTGTGTGTTTTTCGCGCGGTTGCTCCGCACGGCTCGGTGCAAACCGTCCTGTCATCCCAAGATGCACGAGCAGGAACGCTGGCTCCGCATCGCCGTTTTCCGCTGTGCGGCCCGCCTCTGTTGCCCCCGAAAGCCGCAGAAACATGAATTTCCCAAAACGCTCGACCGCTTCGATCCGGCGTCCCGGAAGATGCGCTTCCAGCGCCACGGGATCATCGATGAAATCGGTTTTCGCCAGCGTAACGGACAAGATCCTCCGTCCGAGGATTGCAAGCCGCAACCCGCGCGTCACCGTCTCAACTTCAGGTAGTTCCGGCATGGAAATGGAGAACCCTCAAAATAACACAACGCACCGTGGGATGCTCTTCACGCGAATCGGTGCGTACCATGCACTCTTGACTGCGCTGCTGTCTTTTGCGGCAGTCGTGTTACAGTTTCGCGCTTGGAGGTGGCCTGTGTGCATTCCCCGGAGACGCCTGGTATCGCTGTTCGTGTTCACTTTCATTGGCGCGGTGCTCACTGTCAGTCCCGCTCGCGCGAAGAAAATCGAAACCGGCTTTCTTGACCGCACCGTCTCGCTCGCGGGCACGGAATACAAATACCAGGTCTTCGTCCCGCAGAATTGGACGCGGAAGCAAAAGTGGCCCATCATTCTGTTTCTTCACGGCGCCGGCGAGCGCGGCGAAGACGGCTTGGTCCAGACGCAAGTCGGCATCGGCAGAGCCATTCGCATGGATCGCAGCCGCTTTCCCGCCGTGGTGGTCCTGCCGCAGTGCCGCAAGGAAGTCTGGTGGTCTCAGCCGCCCATGGACG
>WNFP01025543.1_pt1 | contig 10758 bp, 8 predicted proteins | sample 5400201 | NCBI WGS metagenome assembly WNFP01 (sample SAMN13153355, study PRJNA577476) | soil metagenome | isolation source: 115 cm saprolite under Madrone tree | place: USA:California | collected 2016-06-14
CCGTCGATCCCGGGCATGCGCAAATCGGTCAGGACCACCACGGGACCGTCGTGGAGCGGCGGCTCGGCGAGCAAGGCCTGCCCGGAGGCAAACGCGCGCGCCCGGTATCCCGCCGACTTCAGCAGCCGGAGCAGGGCGGCGCGGACCGATTCGTCGTCATCCACTACGCATACGATCGCCAGCTCGTTCATGGTTCCCCCCTGACTGTGCCTTCACGGCCAGCAAGCTCAGCTCGAATACCGGGCCCGCGAGACTCCCGCCTTGCCACCAGGGCGCAATCCGCCCCGCCCACCTCGGCGCTGGCGTCGTCGATGGCCCGCCTGTCTGCTTGGGACCCAGCCCCCACCCGCTCCATCGCCAACTCTCCGAGCCTCTACCGCGCTGATGCCGGCATCGTGCCCGGATTTGCACACGGGTCAAGGGGTTCAAAATTCAACCCGGCTGGATCCCCGAAGGCGAGAACAAATTCTGTGAGCTCGCCGGGAGACTCAGCTGTGCGAGAGCCGCGCGCGCCGCGTGGTGCGCGATGCGTAGGCGCTCATCGCCGCCTCGATCGCCCGAAGGAGCGCGTCGGCCTCGATCGGCTTGGAGAGCATCGTCTCCGTCGCCATGACGTCTCCGATCTCGTCGATCTCATGGGCGGTGACGAAGATGACGGGCGAGTCGCGCCCTTCGGCACGAAGAGCGTCGCGCAGGGCGGGCCCGCTCATCCCGGTCATCCGCACGTCGACGATCAGGCAGTGATTGCCGCGAGGCGGACGGCGCTCCAGGAACGCCGATCCGGACTCGAACGCCTCCACTTCGAACCCGGCAGCCGCCAGGAGCCGGGCAAGACCTCGGCGGACGGAGTGGTCGTCATCGATCACGAACACGCGGCGAGCGCGCGGCGCCATGGCTGCATCCGAGCACTTCTCGATCGGGAGAGGAATGGAACACAAGGCCTATACGCGGGCGATCAGCGGTGCTCAGGCGCAGATCGTCATCCGCTTTCAAACGCCCGACACTGACCTTTGGTCTCATCAACCCTTCGCAAGTTCGCTGCTTCAGGCCGGAGTCAGGACCATTGCAGAGCGCAATCCGGTGACCGCCTCGATCTTGCAGTTCGCACGGCGGCGAGTCGCGGAAGCGCTGAATTTTCGCGTGTTCGCGGCACTCAGGCCCGGCATGGGTTGTGCTTCATGCCCCGGCGGAGGGCTCCATGATCGATCTCCTGCTGGTGCTGGCTACCGCCGCCTTCTTCGGCCTGTCCTGGGGCTACGCGCGGCTCTGCGAGAAGCTCTGATGAACCTCGAATACGCAATCGGCCTCGCGCTGTCCGTGCTGATGCTCGTCTACCTCGCTTATGCGCTGGTCAAGCCGGAGCGCTTCTGATGACTGCCAATGGATGGTTGCAGATCGCCCTCTTCTTCGGGGTGGTGCTGGCGCTCACCAAGCCGCTCGGGGCGTACATGTTCCGCGTCTTCGAAGGCGATCGGCAGCCGCTGCCGCGCGTCTTCGGGCCTGTGGAGCGGGGGTTGTACCGGCTGTGCGGCGTGAAGGCGGACGCCGAGCAGACCTGGCCCGTCTACGCGTTCTCGCTGCTCGCGTTCAGCTTCTTCGGAATGCTGGTGACCTACGCGATCCAGCGGCTCCAGCACGTCCTGCCCTTCAATCCGCAGAAGCTCGCCGCCGTCGAGCCTGCGCTCGCGTTCAACACGGCGGCGAGCTTCACCACCAACACGAACTGGCAGTCGTACGTGCCGGAAACCACCGTCAGCTACTTCACGCAGATGGCGGGACTCGCCTGGCACAACTTCACTTCCGCGGCCGCCGGCATCGCGGTCGCGCTGGTGATCGCGCGCGGGCTCACCCGCAAGGCGGGGCCGCTGGGTGGAAAGACCCTCGGCAACTTCTGGGTCGATCTGATCCGCGCCACCGTCTACCTGTTGCTGCCCATCTCCTTCGTCTTCGCCCTCTTCCTGGTCTCGCAAGGAGTGCTGCAGAACCTGGCGCCCTATCACGAGCTGACCACGCTGGAAGGGGCGAAGCAGATCATCGGCATGGGCCCCGTGGCCTCCCAGGAAGCGATCAAGATGCTGGGGACCAACGGGGGTGGCTTCTTCAACGCCAACAGCGCCCACCCGTTCGAAAACCCGACACCGCTCTCGAATTTCGTCCAGATGGTGTCGATCTTCGCCATCTCCGCGGCGCTCACCTGGACCTACGGACGCATGGCGCGCGACCAGCGCCAGGGCTGGGCGCTCTGGGCGGCGATGGTGGTGCTCTCGATCGCCGGGGTCACCGCCCTTTACTGGGCAGAGGCCCACGACAACCCCGCGCTCCGGGGTTTCGCCCAGATGCAGCAGGGCAGCGGCAACCTGGAAGGGAAGGAGACGCGTTTCGGGCTCGCGAATTCGGCGCTCTTCGCCACCATCACCACCGATGCCTCCTGCGGCGCGGTCAACGCCATGCACGACAGCCTGACGCCGCTGGGCGGACTGGTGCCGCTCGTCAACATCAAGCTGGGCGAGGTGATCTTCGGCGGCGTCGGGGCCGGGCTCTACGGGATGCTCGTCTTCGTGGTGCTCACCGTCTTCATCGCCGGCCTGATGGTGGGGCGCACGCCCGAGTACCTGGGCAAGAAGATCGAGGCGCGCGAGATGAAGCTGGCCATGCTCTACGTGCTGGTCTTCCCCCTGGCCATCCTCTCGCTGGCCGGCTGGGCAGCGGTGGCGCCGTACGGCGTGTCCTCTCTGTCCAACGCGGGCCCGCACGGGGTTTCGGAGATTCTCTACGCGTTCGCCAGCGCGGCCGGGAACAACGGGTCGGCGTTCGCGGGCCTCAACGCGAACACGCGATTCTGGAACTTCGCGCTCGCCGCCGACATGCTGGTGGGACGCTTCCTGATGATGATCCCCGCAGTGGCAATGGCCGGGTCCATGGTGGACAAGAAGGTCACCCCGGCTGGCCTGGGCACGTTCCCCACCAACGGTGGCCTGTTCGTAGGCCTGCTCGTCGCGGTCGTGCTGATCGTCGGCGCGCTCACTTTCTTCCCCGCGCTCTCGCTCGGCCCCATCGTCGAGCATTTCGCGGCCGGAGCCGGGAGGTTGTTCTAATGGCACCCAGGGCGAGACATCTCTCGCTGTTCGATCCCGCCATCCTGCGTCCGGCGATCGTCGAGAGCTTCCGGAAGCTGGCTCCACAGCTGGTGGCCAAGAACCCGGTGATGTTCGTGGTCGAGGTGGGCAGCGTGCTGACCACCGCGATCTGGCTGCGCGACGTCCTCGCGCCTTCTCCGAGCGCGGCGCCGACCTGGTTCACGCTGGCCGTGTCGATCTGGCTCTGGTTCACCGTTGTGTTCGCGAATTTCGCCGAGGCGGTAGCGGAGGGGCGAGGCAAGGCGCAGGCGGACACCTTGCGCCGGATGCGGCAGGAGACGATGGCCCGGAAGGTCCGCTTCTGGCCCGAACGCGAAGACGTGCCGGGCATCGCGAACGAGGACATCATCCCCGCCTCCCGCCTGAAGAAGGGCGACCTGGTCATCATCGACACCAACCAGGTCATTCCCGGCGACGGCGAGGTCATCGAAGGCATCGCCTCGGTGGACGAGTCGGCCATCACCGGCGAATCGGCGCCCGTCATCCGCGAGAGCGGCGGCGACCGGTCCGCGGTGACCGGCGGCACGAAGGTGCTCTCCGACCGGATCGTGGTGCGCATCACGGTGGATCCGGGCGAGTCGTTCCTCGACCGCATGATCGGGCTCGTCGAAGGCGCTTCGCGCCAGAAGACGCCCAACGAGATCGCGCTGCACATCCTGCTGGTCGGACTGACCATCGTCTTTCTCTTCGCCTGCGTCACGCTGGTGCCGTTGGGCCTGTATTCGGGGATCCCGCTCAGCGCCACCGCCGTCGTGGCGCTGCTGGTGTGCCTGATCCCCACCACCATCGGTGGCCTGCTCTCCGCGATCGGCATCGCCGGCATGGACCGGCTCCTGCGCAAGAACGTGCTGGCGATGAGCGGCCGCGCGGTAGAGGCGGCGGGGGACGTGGACACCTTGCTGCTGGACAAGACCGGCACCATCACGCTCGGCAACCGCATGGCCAGCGAAATCGTGCCGGCCCCGGGCGTCCGCATCGAGGAGCTCGCGGACGCGGCGCAGCTGGCCAGCCTCGCCGACGAAACGCCGGAAGGCCGGTCCATCGTGGTGCTGCTCAAGGAGAAGTACCAGCTGCGCGGCAGGGAGACGAAGGGAGTGGCGCACTTCATCCAGTTCAGCGCCCAGACGCGCATGAGCGGCTGCGATCTCGGCGACCGCCATGTGCGCAAGGGCGCGGTGGACGCGGTGGGAGACCACGTGAAGTCACTCGGCGGCGCCATGCCGGAGGAGCTGGTGCAGGCCGCCTGGAAGATGGGCGATGCCGGCGGAACGCCGCTCGCCGTTTCCGACGGCCCCCGGGCGCTGGGGCTGATCCTGCTCAAGGACGTGGTGAAGGGCGGGATCTCCGAACGATTCGCGCGCTTCCGCGCGATGGGGATCCGGACCGTCATGATCACCGGCGACAACCCGCGCACCGCGGCCGCCATCGCCCGGGAATCCGGCGTGGATGACTTCCTCGCCCAGGCGACGCCCGAGGCCAAGATGCGGCTGATCAAGGACGAGCAGGGCAAGGGCAAGCTCGTCGCGATGACCGGAGACGGCACCAACGACGCCCCGGCGCTCGCGCAGGCGGACGTGGGCGTGGCCATGAACACCGGGACCCAGGCGGCGAAGGAGGCCGGCAACATGGTCGACCTCGACTCCGATCCCACCAAGCTGAACGTGATGCGGCTCGCGTCTCCCTACAGCGCGATCCTCAGCGCGGTCGTGTTCAACGCCATCATCATCGTCCTGCTCATCCCGCTGGCGTTGCGCGGGGTGCGCTACCGCCCGCTGGGGGCGGCCGCGCTGTTGCGCAGGTCGCTGCTCATCTACGGCGTGGGCGGCGTGATCGCCCCCTTCATCGGCATCAAGATCATCGATCTCGGGCTGGCTGCCGCCGGGCTCGTCTGAGGAGACCCTCATGTTTCGCACCGGAATGCTCATCGCCATTCGCGCCACGGTCGTCACGCTCGTGCTCACGGGGATCAGTTCGGGAAACCGGGATATGTCCAGCCTCGGCCGTCCGCGGCCGGCGAGAAGGGCTACGACGCGGCAGGCTCTTCGGGATCGAACCTCGGACCGACTTCCAAGGCCCTCCACGAGCGCGCCGAGAAGGAGCTGCAGCGGCTGCTGCAGGAAAACCCGAATGCAGGAGGACCGGTCCCGGCCGAGCTGGTCACGGCGTCCGCCAGCGGCCTCGATCCGCACCTCTCGCCGGCGGGGGCGCTCTGGCAGGCGCCGCGGATCGCCCGGGCCCGGAACGTGGACGAGGCCCGGGTCCGGGCCGTGATCGAGGCGAACGTCGAGGGTCGCGACCTGTTCGTCCTGGGGGAGCCGCGCGTGAACGTGTTCATCGTGAATCGAGCGCTCGACCGTCACTTCGGACAGCCGCCACTCGCGACCCGTTGAACGGCCTCTCCGTGGCGGGATCGGAGCGGCCATGATGGAATGGCGCCAGAGAGGTGCGGGGATGGGCGAAGCGGAACAGGCGCCGCCGGCTCCAATGCGCGTCCTGGTGGTCGACGACGAGCGGAACATCCGCAAGACGCTGGTCGTCGTCCTGCAGGGGCTGGGCTGCGCCGTGACCGAGGCCGCCGCCTCCGAAGCCGCGCTGGAGGCGCTCGGCAGGTCCGCGTTCGACCTCGCGTTCGTGGACTTGCGCCTGGGGAAGGAAGACGGCCTCGAGCTGCTGCCGAAGCTTCTGGCCGCGCGCCCCGGCCTGGACGTGGTGATGATCACGGCCTACGCCGCGGTCGATTCCGCCGTGGAGGCCATCCGGCGGGGAGCCAAGGACTATCTGCCCAAGCCGTTCACCCCCGCGCAGATCCGCCGGGTGGTGGAGCAGGCGCGCGCCCGCCGCGAGCTGGAGCTGCGCGTGGCCGATCTGCAAGGAAGGCTGGCCGACGCCGCGCCGGAGCCCAGCCTCGAGCTGGCCAGCGCGGCGATGCGGCCCCTGATGGAAGTGATCAGCCGCGCGGCCGCGCACGACGTTCCGGTGCTGTTGCGCGGCGAGAGCGGGACCGGAAAGAGCGTGCTGGCGCGGACGCTGCACGAGCTCAGTCCGCGCAAGCGGCACCCCTTCGCGGTCGTGAACTGCCCGGCGCTCAGCGAGGAGCTGCTGGCGAGCGAGATGTTCGGACACGCGGAGGGCGCTTTCACCGGGGCGGTGCGCGAGCGGGCGGGACGCGTGGAGGCGGCCGAGGGCGGCACGCTGTTCCTCGACGAGATCGCCGAGATGCCCGCCGCGCTCCAGGCGAAGCTGCTGCGGTTCCTCCAGGACAAGCAGTTCGAACGCGTCGGCGAGACCCGGACGCGGAAGGCCGACGTGCGCATCGTCGCCGCGACGAACCGCGACCTGGACGCGGCCGTGGGGACCGGTGAATTCCGCGAAGACCTGCTCTTCCGCCTCAACGTCTTCGAGGTGACGGTGCCGGCCCTGCGCGATCGTGCCGACGAGATCCTGCCGCTCGCCCGCAGGTTTCTCGCATTCTTCGCCCGCGCCGCGCGGAAGGTGGCGCCGGAGCTGTCGGTCGAGACGGAACGCGTGCTGCTCGCCTATCCGTGGCCGGGAAACGTTCGCGAGCTCCGCAACGCCATCGAGCGGGCGGTGATCCTCAGCGCCGGGCAGGTGCTCCCGCCGGAAGCGTTTCCGGAGCGCATCGTCCAGCACGCCAAGGAGGTTCCGCTGGTCGGCGGCGACTTCACCGTCGAGGCGGTCGAGCGCGAGCACATCCTGCGGGTGCTGGCGCGCACCCGCACGCAGGAGGAAGCGGCGCAGATTCTCGGCGTGGACGCATCGACGCTCTGGCGCAAGCGGCGCAAGTACGAGGGGGGATGATCTCCAAGCCGGCCCAGCCGCGGCGGCCCGAGGACTTCCTCGAGCTGGTGGAGCGCGCCAAGCGGGGCCGGCTCAAGTTGTACGTCGGGTTCGCCGCGGGGGTGGGCAAGACCTTTCGCATGCTGCAGGAGGCGCACGAGCTGCGGCGCCGGGGCGTCGACGTGGTGGTGGCGTTCGTGGAGCCGCACGGACGCGCAGAGACGGCGGCGCTGGTCCAGGGCCTGGAAGTCGTGCCGCGCAAGCGGACGGAGTATCGCGGCGTCGTGGTCGAGGAGATGGACCTGGATGCGGTGCGCGAGCGCCGCCCCACGGTAGCGGTGGTCGACGAGATCCCGCACACCAACGCGCCGGGCTGCTTGAACCGGAAGCGGTACCAGGACGTGCTCGCCCTTCTCGATGCCGGCATCAACGTCATCGGGGCGATGAACGTGCAGCACCTGGAGTCGCTCAACGGGCTGATCGAGCGCGCCACCGGCGTCGCGGTGCGCGAGACCGTGCCGGACAGCTTCCTCAAGCAGGCGGACCAGGTGGTGAACCTGGACCTGGCGGTGGAGGACCTCCAGGAGAGGCTGCGCGTGGGCAAGATCTATGCGCCGGAAAAGATTCCCTGGGCGCTGGAGAACTTCTTCAAGGACCAGAACCTCGCCACGCTGCGGGAGCTGGCGCTGCGCGAGGTGGCCGAGAGCCTGGACCGCGCGGGAGTCGCCAAGGGCGCCCTCGAGCTGAAAGCCTCCGGCCGCGTGATGGTCTGCCTCGCCTCCAATCCGCCCCGCGCCAAGATCCTCCTCTCGCGCGGATCGCGCATGGCGGGCCGGCTGAACACCGACTGGTTCGTGGTCTACGTGGAAACGCCGCAGGAAGCGCCGAACCTGATCGACTCCGAGGCGCAGCGTCACCTGCTCGCGAACATCGACAAGGCGAGGGAGCTCGGCGCCGAGGTGGTCCGGATCAAGTCCGACGATCCGGCGCAGGCCCTGCTCGATTTTGCCCGCGCGCACGGGATCGCTCACGCGATCGTCGGACGCTCGCTGCAGCCCTGGTGGAAGCAGGTGTTGCTCGGTTCGGTCCTCACCCGCCTCCTGCGGGAGGGCGGCGACTTCGACCTGCACGTGGTCGCGTCGAGCGGCGAGGAGCGCCAGTGACGCTCCGGACCCGCCTGTTGCTGGCGCAGGCGCCGCTGGCCGCGGGCCTGGTGCTGGTCGGGCTGGTCGCGCTCAACACCCTCGACACGCTGGGCCAGAGCTCGCAGCTCATCCTGCGCGACAACTTCCGCAGCGTGCTCGCGGCGCAGCGCATGAAGGACGCGGTGGAGCGGGTGGACAGCGCGGCGGCATTCCGCGCCGCCGGGCGGCCGGACAAGGCCGATGAGCAGGCGACTGCCAACATCCGGGCCTTCGAAGCGCAGCTCGAGGCGCAGGAGCGCAACATCACCGAGCCGGGGGAGGCGGAGGCCACGCAGAGGCTTCGCGCGGCGTGGAACGAGCACACGGCGAAGTACGAGGCCTATCGGCGGATCGACGACGGGCAGGAGCTGCGCCGGCGTTATTTCGACGAGCTGCAACCCGCCCTTCTCCGCGTCAAGGAGGCCGCCGAGCGGGTCCTGGAGATCAACCAGGATGCGATGCTGCTGAAAAGCGAGCGGGCGCGGGGCACCGCCGAGCGCAACCGCACGCTGCTGCTGCTGGCGATTTCCTCCGCGCTCGGGCTGGGCCTGCTGGCCTCGGTTTCGCTCACGCGACGGGCCCTGCGTCCGATCGACAGCCTCCCCGATCCGGTGATCGTGCTCTCGCTGGACGGGCAGGTGCTCAACGTCAACCAGGCCGCCGAGAATCTCCTCCGCCTGGAAGCCGGCCGGGATCCGCTCTCGCGGCTTCCGCCGCAGCTCCGGGAGGCCATGGACAAGATCCGGGCCCACATCTTCGCGGGGAAGGGCTCCTACGCCCCGCGAGGAGTGGAGGAGGCCATCCGGGTGGAAGGCGAAGGGGGAGGGCGCGCCCTCCTTCCCCGTGCCACGCCGCTCTACTCCGAGCAGGGCACCGTCACCGGCGCCAGCATCGTGCTGCAGGACGTGACGCGCCTGTTGCGGTTCGACGAGCTGAAGAACGATCTGGTGGCGACGGTGGCCCACGAGTTTCGCACGCCGCTCACCTCGATGAGGATGGCGGTGCACATCCTGCTCGAGGGCATCGTGGGCCCCTTGAACGACAAGCAGCTCGACCTGGTCGGCGCTGCGCGGGACGATTGCGAGCGGCTGCAGGGCATCGTCGAGGACCTGCTGGATCTCTCGCGCATCCAGGCCGGCAAGGTCGAGGTGTCGCTGACCGCGCTGCCGGCGAAGTCGATCCTCGACGCGGCGGTGGCCGCGAAAGAGGATGCGGCGCGCGACGGGGGATTGAAGGTCGAGGGCGACCTGATCGAGCCGGTGCTGCCGGTGCTCGTCGACCCGGATCGCATCCACCTCGTCTTCGACAACCTGGTGGGAAACGCGATGCGGCACAGCCCGAAGGGAAGCCGGATCGTGGTGCGCGCGCGGCCGGACAAGGGACTGGTCCGGTTCGAGGTCGAGGACCAGGGTCCGGGAATTCCGGTCGAGTACCAGCAGCGCATCTTCGAGAAGTTCTTCCGCATGCCCGGCACCAAGGGAGAGGGCATCGGTCTCGGGCTCTACATCTCGCGCGAGATCGTCGCCGCGCATGGCGGCGAGATGGGGGTGGAGAGCGAGCCGGGAAAAGGAAGCCGGTTCTGGTTCACTCTCCGGGTCCCGCCGCGCGCGTGATTGCGGCGCTCAGGCGCGCCGCAAGGCCGAGGCGATCTCCGCCGTCAACTCCCGGAGCAGCGGCGCGAGGGGGAACTGCCGTCGCCAGGCCAGCACCAGCGTCCGGGACGGGGCCGGCGCGGCAAACGGGCGGGTGACGAGCGCGCCCCGCGGGTTCTCGACGGCGATCGAGAGCTCGGGGAGGAGCGTGATCCCTGCCCCGCCCGCGACCATCTGCGCGAGGGTGCCCAGGCTGGTGGCCCGGAAGTCCGCCTCGTGCGCGTGCCCCCGCGAGCAGACGGCGAGCGCCTGATCGCGCAGGCAATGGCCTTCGTCCAGCAGCAGCAGGGTCTCTCCTTCGAGGTCCGCGATCCGCGCTGGGCCGCTTCGCCCCGCCAGGGCGTGCGTCTTCGGCGCCGCCAGCAGGAACCGATCCTCGATCAGCCCGGCGGTCTCGAAACGGGACATCCGCGGCACGCGCGCCACCAGCGCGGCATCGACCGCACCCTCTTCCAGATCGCGAAGCAGCGCTTCCGTGCGCTCCTCGATCCAGCGGATCTTCAGGGCCGGCAGCTTGCGCCGGATGGCGGGCATCGCCTTGGGCAGGAGATAGGGGGCCACCGTCGGGATGATGCCGATGCGCAGCGTGGCCGCGCCAGGGTCTGAGAGGCGTTCTGCCGCGGCCACCAGCTCATCCGCCGCGAGCAGCACGCGCCGCGCTTGCCGCACCAACTCCTCGCCCGCCGCGGTGAGCAGCACGGGGCCGCGACCGCGCTCGAACAGTCGGGCGCCCAGGACGCCCTCGAGCGCCTGGAGCTGGGCGCTCAGGGACGGTTGCGACACGCGGCAGCGGCGTGCGGCGGCGCGAAACCCGCCTTCGTCGGCGACGGCCACGGCGTACTGGAGCTGGCGGATGCTGAAGGCGTGGGGACGCATGATAGGTTTAGGCTATCATAACAGCTGCAAAGTTGTATCGTACCTATCAGCTCTCGAGCGCGTCCTACCTGGAAGCGGGCAAGCCTGCCCGCGGAAGGAGAGCAACCATGA
>WNFP01004894.1_pt1 | contig 10757 bp, 2 predicted proteins | sample 5400201 | NCBI WGS metagenome assembly WNFP01 (sample SAMN13153355, study PRJNA577476) | soil metagenome | isolation source: 115 cm saprolite under Madrone tree | place: USA:California | collected 2016-06-14
TGTTCGCTCCACAGTCTTTTCTTCCAGCGTGTGCCTTCGTTCATCGCCAGCGCTTGCAGCTGATTCATGATCCGCGTGCGCATCTGCACCAGCCGGTGCCGATGCCAGAGCAGTTGCCGTAGATCACGATTTTCTGGACGGGGTGCCCACACGCGAGGAAAGTTATTTTCGAGCAGCAGTTTCAACAGAAGTTGGGCATCCTGGCGGTCGGTCTTTTGCTTGCGGACGCGCTTCGTCTTGATTTTCGCCGCATCCCCAATCCACACCTCGACACTCAGTTCCGAGAGTAACCGCTCGAACCAGCGTGATGTCCCATTCGACCTGAGATTGGAGCCTTGAAACTAACCTGCTTTGACACTCAAAGTTCCACTGTTGAGAAGCAAATTAGCAACAATTTGATGAGTAGCCGGGTATAGTTTTGCCCCCCGTCCTGAATCCATTCCTGCAACAACCCTTAGAGGTCTCGGCACTAACGTCTGGATTTTCATCTACTTAGGTGAAGCCCGCCGCCGCTTGTTAGATTTCCTGCATCTGAGGAACCGCGCACTTATGGTTAGGCAAACTAAGTGCAACCCCAGAGGACAATTGAGGGGAGGAGTGCGTCTCTCCTGACGTCGTCTGGTCAGTGCCCGATGACGAACGAAGGGGAAAGGAACAATGCTGACCCTCTGTTCCCTTGAATTGAACTGTCCTGAGAAATCTTCCCTTTTCGGTGGTGGAGTGTGTGGTTCTTTGGCAAGACATCCGTCCAGTTGCTCGCGTTTCGTCAGAGCCTCCGTTTTCACACTGTTCGTGCTTGGGTTTGTTGTGCTGTCGGCCTGGGGCCAAGCAAACGTACAGGGTCAATGGCAGACGCTGCCGACGCAAATGCCAATCAACCCTGTTCATATCGCCATGATGCGCAACGGCAAAGTGTTGATCGTTTCGGGGTCAGCAAATTTCCCATCAGACACTAACTACAAAGCGGCCGTCTGGGACCCACAAACTGACACAACCACAATACAACCTCTGAGCTACGACATGTTTTGTAATGGGATGATCGTCCTCCCTGACGGTCGGCTCTTCGTCGTGAGCGGAACGCTTCAGTACGATCCGTTCCATGGTGATCCACGCACGTCGGTGTACGATCCGGCAACCGGTAGTTTTGTGGAACTTCAGTCCATGGCGCACGGCCGGTGGTATCCCACCGTCACCACACTCAGCGACGGAAGCGTGCTGGTGTTCTCGGGACTAGACGAGAACGGAAACACAAGTACTACTACTGAGATCTACCAGGTCGGCGTCGGTTGGAGCCAGCCGTACGGAGCAGGATGGACGCCCCCGCTTTATCCGCGCATGCACTTGCTGCCAAACGGCAAGGTCTTCTATTCCGGATCTACAACGAGGTCTGCGATTTTCGATCCCGTGACTCACGCGTGGCAAACAGGAGTCGCCACAACGAACTACAGCGGAACTCGAACCTATGGTACCTCGGTGCTGCTGCCCTTGAGTCCGGCAAATAACTACAAGCCGGTGGTGATGATCATGGGCGGCGGAAATCCTGCGACGAATACCACCGAACTTATCGACCTTTCTGCCAGCACGCCAAGGTGGGTGAATGGACCATCCATGTCCCAGGCCCGCATCGAGATGGATGCCGTCATTCTTCCCAGCGGCAAAGTGCTCGCGGTCAACGGTTCGAAGAATGACGAGGACGCTGCCACGGCGAGTTTGAATGCAGACCTCTATGATCCGAATACGAACACGTTCAGCTCGGCTGGCGCGAATGCGTTTCCGCGCCTTTATCACTCAGGTGCACTGCTCCTGCCTGACGCAACCGTCTTACTGGTCGGGGGCAACCCAATGCGCGGCACATTCGAACCGCATTTGGAGATCTACTCGCCGGCGTACTTGTTCAAGGCGGACGGCAGCCTGGCTACGCGACCCTCGATCACAACCATCACTCCGGGCATGATCGGCTACGGCGCGGCATTCCAAGTGCAAACGCCGGATGCGACCAATATCTCCTCGGCCGTGTTGGTGAGGCCGGGCTCACCGACGCATGCGTTTGATATGGACCAGCGGCTCGTGGCCTTGAATTTCACCACCGGCAACGGAGTTCTGAATGTGACCGCGCCGCCCAACGGCAGCATCGCGCCACCCGGATACTATATGCTGTTCATCCTGAATTCGTCCGGTGTGCCCTCCGTGGCTCAATTTATCCAGCTTTCATTGTTGCCCACGGTCCAGCCGCCGACCGGGACTATCACTAGCCCGGCCAACAACCTAACGATTGCTCCCGGCCAGGCGGTTAATTTTGCCGGGACAGGGACCAGCTCTTCGGGAACCATTGCCGCGTATTCTTGGGTTTTCCAGGGCGGGAATCCTACCTCGAGCGTCCTTGCCAATCCCGGCGCGGTCACCTATTCGACTGCCGGGACCTACGTAGCCTCGCTAACGGTCACGGATAATTCTGGCGTGACGGATCCGAGCCCGCCAACACGCATAATCACGGTGACGCCAGACTTTTCCCTATCGGCGACTCCCACCGCACAGAACGTTGCGGCCGGGGGCAACGCGACGATTAACGTTACCGTAAATCCTGCGGGTCCATTTTCGGGAACCGTGAACTTCAGCGCCAGCGGCCTGCCGTCGGGTGTGACGCCATCGTTTAGCCCAAGTTCGATCAGCGGATCCGGCACTTCCACGCTTACGTTGAGCGCTACGACGAGCGCCGTGCCGGGCACCTCGACGATCACGATTACAGGCACGAGCGGCACTGCTACGCATTCTACGACCTTCACGCTGAATGTAACTACATCCTCACAAACGGCCAATGGAATCAGCATTGACTTCGACGGTTTGAATACAGAAACGATGGGTAGCTCGGAAACTGCCGGAGTCGTAGCCTTGAGCAACTGGAACTTCGCAATCGGCGCCAGCAACCCGTCACCACTCAGCTTGCTGGATCAGACGGGAGCAGCGACGACGGCGACGGTAACTTGGACTTCGGACAATGTCTGGAATTCTTCCATCCAAGATCAGCCCGGGAACTTCCGGATGATGAAAGGTTACCTAGACAACGGTCAACAGCGCACCACGACGGTGACGGTTAATGGACTGCCGTCCTCCCCTAGCGGTTTCAACGTCTATGTGTATGCGCAGGGTGCGACCAACAATTCGACGAACACAGGTATCTATCAGATCAGTGGGACTGGAATCACCACAAGCAGCGTAGCGCTGACTTACAACTCGAACTTCAACGGAACATTCACTCAGGCGACCGCCAGCAGTCCGATAGGGAACTACGTGCTCTTCACAATTCCGAATGTGTCAGGCTTCACTCTATCAGCCATTCCGAGCACTGCTTCGACAGGCTATAAGCGGGCTCCGCTGAATGGAATTCAGATCGTGCCTATCGCTCCACCCAATCCGGATTTCGGCATTTCCGCTACGCCTAGCACGAACACTGTAGGTTTGAATGCGACAACCAATTACAGCGTGAACGTGGGAGCGCTCGGCGGGTTCACCGGCCAGGTGATCCTAAGCGCGACCGGGCTGCCGGTGGGAGCGACGGCGTCATTCTCTCCTGCCACGATCACCACGTCGGGGAATGCGACCCTGAGCGTGACAACATCGAGCGGCACGCCCATCGGAAACTCTACGATCGTGCTGAAAGGAACAAGTGGGCCGCTGACGCACGTTACCAACGTAACGATGAACGTCGCAGGTCCCGACTTCACGATCTCTGGCACGCCGAACACGGCTTCCGTGAGCCCCGGAGGAACGGCCACCTACACGGTGAGCATTGGTGCGCTCTTTGGCTTCACCGATATGGTGACCTTGGGAGCGAGCGGCCTGCCTGTGGGGGCATCCGCATCATTCAACCCCGTTTCCATATCGCCCGGAGGAAGTTCGACACTGACGATCACCACGTCGACGAACACACCGGGTGGCAATGTGACACTGACAATCACGGGCACGGGGAGCGAGGGATTTTCACACAGCGTGGGTGTGACGATGAACGTGACTGCTCCCGATTTCACTCTGACGGTTACCCCGAGTTCCACTTCCATTTTTTCGGGTGGTACAGCCACCTTTACCACAAACGTGGCGGCGCTCAATGGCTTTACGGGCACAGTGAGCTTGGGGGTCACTGCCGGTGTGCCAAGCGGAGCCTCACCCGCCTTTGCTCCCGCTTCCATTACGACCTCGGGGAACTCGACGTTGAGCATAACCACGACAGGAAGTACTCCGACGGGCAGTTACCCTTTGACGATCACCGGTACCAGCGGCTCGCTGACGCACTCGGCGAACGCTACTCTAAGCGTCACGTCCAGCTCTTCGACGAACGTGATCAGTATTGACTTCGTGGGCTTGGGAGTCCCGATGGGTAGCGCCGAAGTGGTGGGGGTAGTGCCCAAGAGCAACTGGAACAACGCAAGCGGCGCCAATAATTCGACGCCACTTGCTCTAGCTGACGAAACGGGGTTGCCAACAGCGGCTGCGGTCACCTGGTCGTCCGACGATGTCTGGAGTGAGCCCATCACGGATGCGCCCGGCAATATACGCATGATGAAGGGCTATCTGGACAACGGAAATCAGAACGCCGCGGTGGTAAATGTGACCGGGCTGCCGCCCGATCCTAACGGATACAGTGTGTATGTGTATGCCGATGGCGCCGCGGGCGGGTCGAACACCGGAATTTATCAGATCAGCGGGCCTGGATTCACTCCGCCGAGTTCCATCCTGACCTATACTTCGAACTTCGCGGGGACATTCACGCAAGCGACCCAGAGCAGTCCGATTGGAAACTACGTCGTTTTCACAATTCCGGCCACGTCGGCCTTCACCCTGTCGGCGATCCCCAGCACCGCTTCGACTGGGTACAAGCGCGCTCCAATTAATGGCATCCAGATTGTGCCGCTGGGTCCGCCGAATCCCGATTTCACCATTTCAGTCACGCCATCTAGCCAGTCGGTGCTTATCGGCGGCAGCACCACTTACACAGTGAGCGTAACTGCGGTCAACGGGTTCAGTGGTTCGGTGAATCTGGCCGTGACGGGACTGCCCACGGGCGCGACGCCGTCGTTCTCTCAGACGCCGATCGCGGTACCGGGAAGCTCCACTTTGACGGTGACCATGGGGTCGGGGAGTTCGGCGAGCAGTCAGACTCTGACCGTCACCGGAACAAGTGGTTCGCTGACGCATTCCGCTACCGCGACATTGAACGTTACAGCTCCCGATTTCACCATATCCGCTACGCCCGGCACGACTTCGGTGGCTCCAGGCGGCACCGCCACCTACACGGTGAATGTGGCTGCGCTAAATGGGTTCACTGGCGCAGTGAGCTTGGCGGTGACAGCCGGTTCGCCTAGCGGAGCCTCACCCACATTTTCTCCCACCTCCATTACTATGTCGGGTAGCTCCACACTCACAATTACAACGACAACCGGCACTCCCCTGGGAGGTGCGACCATAACGATCATGGGCACAAGCGGGTCACTGACACATTCGGCGAACGTACTTCTGAACGTGACGAATGCGGGCGCGTCCAGCAACGTAGTCAGCATCGACTTCGTCGGCCTGGGAGTCCTGATGGGGAGTTCGGAGCTGGCGGGTGTGGTGGCAAAGAACAACTGGAACAACGCCGGTGGCGCCAGCAGCTCAAGTCCGCTCGCTCTGGTGGACGAAACCGGTACGATAACGAACGCAACGGTCGCGTGGACATCGGACGACGCGTGGGGTCAATCGATTGCGGATCAACCCGGCAGTGTGCGAATGATGAAAGGCTACCTGGACAACGGTTTTCAGGACACGACCACGGTGACCGTTAGTGGATTGCCGTCGGACCCCAATGGTTTCAACGTCTATGTGTATGCGCAGGGTGCGACCAACAATTCGACGAACACAGGTATCTATCAGATCAGTGGGACTGGAATCACCACAAGCAGCGTGGCGCTGACTTACAACTCGAACTTCAACGGAACATTCACTCAGGCGACCACCAGCAGTCCGATCGGGAACTACATGCTATTCACAATTCCGAATGTGTCAGGCTTCACTCTATCAGCCATTCCGAGCTCGGCTTCGGCGGGCTTTAAGCGGGCTCCGCTGAATGGAATTCAGATCGTGCCGCGGTAGGCGACGCGCTAGATCTGCCGTCAGATTGCCCTGTCGCGTCCGTGAAGGATAAAGTCTGACGGGCAAGTGAAGGAGGGTATTTGTCCTTAGGAGGAACTCCTACACATATTGACGCTACGCCGGAGATTGCCGCTGAACCCGGTGAAGTCCAGCCCCTGAGCGATCTAAGTTCGACTCAAGGATCCGTGGTGTCTCCCGAATGGCGGGGTTGGCTGTTACTTCTGCTCATTGTTGCGGCCGGGACTCTTCTGCGGCTCTACATGCTTGGCGTGAAAAGCCTTTTGTTGGATGAGGCTTTTAGTGTGTACGCCGCGCGCCTGCCTTGGCCTGGATTTCTGCGCACCATGTGGTGGGGTGAGGCCAACATGGCGCTTTACTATTTTCTTCTGCGTGGCTGGATCCATCTGGGAGACAGTGAGTTCTGGCTGCGATGTTTGTCGGCGCTGTTCGGTGTGGCTGCGATTCCAGCTGTGTACGTGTTCGGTAACCGCTTCCTTTGCCGCAAAGCCGGGCTAGCTGCCGCAGCTCTTCTTGCGGTCCACAGCTTTCATATCCAGTACTCTCAGGAATTACGGTCCTATAGTCTTCTGACATTCTTGCTGATCGTCTCCTCCTATTTGTTTCTGAAGGTGCTTGATACTCCCGGCCGAAAATCCTTGTGGCTGGTCTATGTAGTGTGCAGTGCGTTGTCAATTTATGCGCACGTGTTCGCCGTCTTCGTCCTTGCGAGCCAATGGCTGGTTCTCACACCGGACAGGATCAAACGGTCGGGAGCCGTCAGGCTGTTGGTTGCAGGTGCGGTAATGGGGATTTTGACCGCGCCGATAGCGGCGGTCGTTCTCCTCGAGCACAAGGAGCAGCTTAATTGGGCTCCTCCGCTGAGCCCGGCGAGTGTCTGGGAGATATTTCAGGATCTAGTAGGAGCGGGGGCGGCAGCGTCTCAAAGTTTGACGCTCAGTATCGTTCTTCTCAGTCTGTACGTGGCGACGTGGGTCCTCGCAGTCGTCTTTTTTCTCCGCGCACGGCAAAGTCGAATTGCGGGGTCAATGACGAGCGTGACGCTTTCGCTCTTGGCTTCGTGGCTGGCCTTTCCAATTGCGGCGATGATGGGAATCTCAGCCCTGAAGCCTATCTTAGCGCCACGTTATCTCTTGATGTGTGTGCCCGCTGCAGTCCTGCTTGCCGGTTGGGGACTGGTTGCGCTTGAGGAGCGTGTGCCCCGGGGGCGTCTAGTCTCTTCGGCCGCTGTCCTAATGATGTTCGTCCTGGCCTTCTCCGGCACCCGGGATTACTACGCTAGCTTCGAGACCCACGGTCACAAGTGGCGAGAGGTAACGAAATACGTTCTCCTGCATCAGGAACCCGACGACACGGTGATCTTCTACACTTTTTCCGGGCATTATGTGTTTGACTACTATGCCGCGCACGAAAAAGTTGCGGGCGCCGCATTGACTGCGCCGGTCGTACTGTTTCCGCTCGCTCTTGAGCGTGCGAGCATCGAAAAGCACACGCAACCCTATCGCCGCGTCTGGCTCGTGCTACATCAGACGCGTAGGTCCCCTGTGACCGACGTTCAAACCGAGTTGATTCGCACAGCCTTAGAGGCGCATTTTCACCTGGCGGGAGAGCGCAAGTTCCCAGGCCACGGTATAGACCACGGAGAAAGTGGAGAGATTCTGGTAGCTCTATTCGTTGCCGCCACTGCAGGCCAAAACGGCACACGATAGCGAGGTTTTTTCAACTTGCTCTAAGAGGAGCCCCTCTTAATGCACCACATCATAATCACTACCCGATGTTCTGCTCATGTATGAATCGATTCATAATTTATTCCAATCCTATTTCGAAGCACCTTTGAACGACAGTCGCACTGTAAATCGCGCCCCAATCGCTTTCATGTGGACGCGGAATTGCGTGTTGAATTGAGCCTTGGCCGGGCCGCCAGGATTCGCTCGACTTCGGGCCACCGAATTATTTCGAACTCGGCCAACCGAGGGCAGAAAAGTGTCGTAGCGCTCAATCGGGCGCAGTGAAATTTGGGCTTGCAACCACAGGATTCTGGGTTTTTGCCGCTGGTGATGTTTACGCTTTATGCTTGACCCAGAAGTTAAGAATGGAATTCGCTACTGTTTCGGTTGCGCCAATCAGTCCTGGCTGAATCCAAGCACAGGAGAGAGATTCTCCGCCCAAGTTTTTTCTGACCAACCACCTTCTATACAGTTTGGGACAGTATAGAATGGCTCTTGGGAAATACAATCGTACAGTCTAGGTTGGAAACGTAATCTGTCCAGAATCTGCCCCCAAGTACAGGGCGCTGCAAAGCGGACTTTATACTTTGGCAAAAAGCAAGTAGAGTACGGCAAGATAGGGTGCGTCCCCGTCCCCGACTGAGAACAAAGTCAGAATGACCGCACTTGGACCCCGCGCGGCCTCTAGATTTAGCGTGCACTGAGTCGAGTCGAAGCACGAACTCTTGTCCTCGAGTAATGCCGCGGTGTAGGGACCCCTCCCACTCCCGCGTTCAATTCGGCCCAAACCAATAGCGTCTCGTCGGGCGGCGCGTTTCTTGGTTTAAACATTCTAATCTCAGTTTTGGGGGCAAAATGCAGCCAAACAGCGCGGGAAAGAAAAGAGCTAACCGCGGCTTCCAAGCTGTGCGCCTCTCATGGCGAACCATACTTCTCGCACTCTCGAGCCTAGCGGTAACGTTGACTTGCCCTGGACAGACGAATGTTCTCACCTACCACAACGACAATGGCCGGACGGGGCAAAACCTAAATGAAAGCATTCTGACACTGGCCAATGTCAATGCTGCGAATTTTGGCAGTCTCGGATTCATGTCCGTGGACGGCCTGGTGGACGCCCAGCCTCTTTACGTCGCGAACCTCACCGTCGGGGGGAGCACGCATAATGTTTTGTTTGTTGTGACGGAGAATGACTCGGTGTATGCCTTTGACGGCGATTCCTTCGCGCAGCTATGGCATGCGTCGGTCTTGGGCTCAAATGAAACACCGAGCGACAACCGCGGATGCGGGCAGGTCATACCACAAATTGGCATAACTTCAACCCCCGTAATTGACCCCAGTGCAGGAGCCCATGGAACCATTTTCCTTGTGGCCATGTCCAAGGACAGTAGCGGAAACTATTACCAGCGCCTCCACGCTCTTGACATCACAACAGGCGCCCAGCAGCTCGGAAGCCCCATGCAGATTGCAGCCACGTTTCCAGGCACGGGTGACAACAGCTCGAGCGGCCAAGTCGTCTTTGATCCCAAGCAGTATAAAGAGCGCGCCGCCCTGCTCCTCCAGGGGGGCGTGATTTATACAACTTGGGCATCGCACTGCGACATCCGTCCATATACGGGTTGGGTCATAGCCTACAGCGAGTCAACGCTTCAGCAGGTTGCCGTGCTAAACGTCACACCGAATGGCAGTGACGGGGCTATCTGGATGTCCGGAGCAGGGCCGGCGGCCGATGCCTCTGGAAACGTGTACTTTCTCGATGCCAACGGAACTTTTGATACAAGTCTCACTTCCGCCGGTTTTCCGAGCAGGGGGGACTATGGCAACGCTTTCATCAAATTCGCGTTGAACGGCAACACGCTCAGCGTTCTCGACTATTTCACCATGAGCAATACGGTCGCCCAGTCCGATGTCGATGGAGATTTTGGCTCAGGTGGTGCGCTCGTTTTGCCTGACACGACTGATGCTAGCGGCAAAATTCGACACCTGGCGGTAGGCGCTGGCAAAGACTCCACTATCTATGTGGTGGACCGCGATTCGATGGGCAAATTCAACCCCGCTAGTGACAACATCTATCAGAAGATTAGCGGTGCGTTAAGCGGAGGGGCATGGTCGATGCCCGCGTACTTCAATGGCATTCTGTATTATGGAGCGATGGGCGATTGGCTGAAGGCACTTCCGATCACGAACGCCTTGGTAGCTACTGCGCCGGCCTCACACAGCAGCTCGACATTTGCATATCCCGGGACGACGCCGAGTATCTCCGCCAATGGTAGCTCAAATGCAATCGTTTGGGCTGTCGATAACGCTAACCCGGCAGTTCTGCATGCCTACAGTGCGACCAACCTTGCCACCGAGCTTTACAACTCGAATCAAGCTGGGGCGCGCGACCAGTTCGCTAGAAACAAATTCATTACACCACTGATTGTCAACGGGAAAGTGTATGTTGGTACCCCCTCAAGCGTGGCTGTATTCGGGCTTTTGAACACGGTTGCCACTCCAGTGTTCAATCCTTCAGGAGGCACGGTCACTTCAAGCCAGCCCATCACCATTTCGGACAGCACGTCCGGTACCTCAATCTATTTCACAACGGACGGGAGCACGCCTACTCCCGGGTCAGGAACCACACAACGATATGCTGGGCCTTTTACACTGTCCTCCTCAGCGACGGTGGAGGCAATAGCTGTTCTGACCGGATCATCCAAGCAAAGCGCCCTCGCCAGCACTACGTTCACAGTCTCCAGTGGTTCGTCATCATCGGCGAAGGCGATCAGCATAGACTTTGCTGGGTTAGGGACGGCGATGGGGAGCACAGAGCAAGCGGGGGTGGTGGCGAAGGGCAACTGGAACAACGCGAGTGGAGCGGTGAGGAGTACGCCGCTAGGGTTGGTGGAT
>WNFP01006520.1_pt1 | contig 10757 bp, 10 predicted proteins | sample 5400201 | NCBI WGS metagenome assembly WNFP01 (sample SAMN13153355, study PRJNA577476) | soil metagenome | isolation source: 115 cm saprolite under Madrone tree | place: USA:California | collected 2016-06-14
CGGCGTTGGCAAAGATCAATGCCTGGCGTGACGCACGCGCTCTTTCGGATGTGGATGCGGTTCAAATCTGGCTGCAAATGGCGCACCGCTTTTTCGCATTGTTGATCGGCGTCGGCGTGATCACGTTTGCGGCTCGGATTCAGCAAGTCCAAAATGCTTCGCGAGTCCCGATTCTTTCGGGGTTGTCGGTCTGGTGGGTCGTTTTGTTTTTTCTCCAGTTTACCCTCGGAGCGTGGACGATCTGGAGTAATAAAGCGGCCGATATCGCGACCGCGCATGTCGCAGTTGGCGCAATTATGTTATCGTTTGGCGTGAGCGCCTGGGCGATTTGCTCGCGGGTTTTGAAACCGGGTAATGGATGAAAGCGGCAATAATTGAATCGGATCAGACTGAAGTCCGAAGGTCGCGCTCCGGACTGATTCGCGATTTGGTTGAGCTGGTCAAAGCGCGGCTCACGTTACTGGTTTTAGTTACGACAGCGGTGGGTTTTTATCTCGGCGCCGAAGGTCCGGTCAACTTCGCGGCCCTGTTGCACACGGTTTTTGGAACGGCGGCTGCGGCAGCCGGCGCAGCCGCGCTCAATCAGTGGTGGGAGTACAACCTCGATGCCTTGATGCAGCGAACGCGATCGCGACCGGTCCCATCAGGGCGAATGCGGCCGCGGGACGCTTTCATTCTCGGTAGCGCACTGTCGATCTTCGGCGTGCCCTATCTCGCCTTCGTCTCCAATGCGCTCAGCGCTGCCCTCGCCGCGATCACGATCATCATTTACATCTTCGCCTACACCCCGTTGAAACGTGTCAGCACCTTCAACACCGCACTCGGCGCGGTGCCCGGCGCATTGCCGCCGATGATCGGTTGGGCGGCGGCGCGGGGCACGTTGAACGCCGGCGCGTGGATGCTTTTCGCGATTCTGTTTTTTTGGCAGCTACCGCATTTTTTCGCGATCGCGTGGATGTATCGTGACGATTATGCCCGCGCCGGTTTCCAAATGATCTCGAGTGATGATCGCACGGGTGAACGGAGCGCCAGCCAAAGTGTCTTCTTCTGCATGCTCCTTTTTATCGTTGCCGGCTTGCCTGCATTTCTTGGGATCGCCACGGTTTTTTATCTGTTGGCAGAGCTGATTCTCGGAGCCGTGTTTGTCGCCGTAGCGATGCGATTTTTGAAAACGCGCGCGCGGGCGGATGCGCGACGGTTGTTTATAACCTCGATTATCTACCTGCCGCTGCTGCTTGGTGCGCTAGTCTTGAGTAAAGCATGAACGCGAGCACGACCACTTTAGATAGCCAGTCATCGAGAACTGCGACGCTTTGGAAGACCGTCCTAATCGCGATTCCAATTCTCACGCTGGCGCTCTTGCTCTGGTTGCGACAGCTGGAAGTGACTGCGCTTCGGCAGCGCACGGTTTCTTCTTACGGAACGGTCCCCGAATTTGTCCTGGTGAACCAAGGTGGACAAAATTTCGGTTCGGCTCAATTGCGCGGCAAAATCTGGATCGCCGACTTCATTTACACCACTTGCCCCGGACCGTGCCCCATGATCAGCAGTCGAATGAGTGAATTGCAGAAGCCGCTCGAAAAAACGGACGTCCATCTCGTCTCGTTTTCGGTGGATCCGGCGAAAGACACACCGCAAGTTTTGCGCGGCTACGCCGAGAAATTGCAGGCTGAGCCCGGCCGCTGGGATTTTCTGACCGGTCCGCAATCGACGATTTACAATTTATCGCGCAACGGATTCAAACTGGTGATCTCGGACGGCAGCGAAGAGAAAGGAATTCCGGTCCACAGCACCCGAATGATCTTGGTGGATCGACATGGCGTGATCCGCGGTTACTACGACGCCGCGGAAGCGGACGCAGTCACCAAATTGGTGGCGGACACGACCCATCTCCTGCGCGAGCAACCGAAGTAAGAAAAGCGAACAAGGTTACCGGTTGTCCTCAAACCAGCTGACAATTTTGTAATTGTTGACCACGCCGGTTGAGCCAAGCCTTTCGTCATAATGAAGGTTTGAGACGCCAGTCATGGTAACGGTCTTGCCGACAACCGAGCCATAGACGTGCCCGTTTGTTCCGCCCCCGTTCACAGTCACGTCGTGTCCCGGAGCATAGACTGACGCGGTAATCTGGCTGTTACCACCGATGCTGACATGCTCCGAAGTATCCGTTGGAGGTTGAATGCCGTACAACATGAGATCGCTCGGTTGGTTGTTAATGTTCAGGACCCCGTTCCCGCTGATGTCCACGTTGCCGGCGAAATAAATCGTAGCGGTGACTCCGGGCTGAACAACAATTTGTCCGGTTCCGCTGACGGAGATATCACCGGTAACGTAAATTTCGATATAGGTTTGGCTTCCGTTTGGATTTCCTGCCACCGTCAGCGTTTTATTTCCTGACAGTGAAATGCTGCTCAGGGTATAACGCGACGCTGCCGAACCCTTCGTTGCATCGGCATTGATCGTGGTCGTCCCGGTTACCAAAGAAGGCGATGAATTCCATGTTGACCACGAAGGAGCGCCGACGGGAATCGGTTCCTGGTAAAAGTCGGTCCGTTCAATTCCGGTGATGTTGGCCGCGCCGCTTACGGTTCCGGCATTGGTTGCGACATCGCCATAAATTTGCGCATTCCCGGCTTCGATTAATTGTCCATCGGTCGCGATGTCGCCGTTTTCCTGTCGTTTGGCCGGATCATAAAGGCCGTTCGTCGATTTGGTCGGATCGGTTGAGTCGTAGCTGTCGACTACGATGTTCTGATTCGTCAAATCAACCACGCCGACCGACATGATGGCCTGATCGAATGCGGAAACGGGTCGGACAACGGCTTCGACTCGACGGGAAACCTGAGGATTATCGAGCGAGTGGGGGGTGAGGACGCCATTGGTAAAGCGCTCCCAGCGTAAGCTTAGCCGCCGCAGTTTCGTGTCCTGCGGATTGTCGCTCGTGCGGGCTGGTCCGGTAATAGGAATCGTCCCAACCGTGCGAATTCGATAATACTGCCATGAGTTCGTCGGATCGATCAGTTGGGCCGGGGCATCAACGTTCGTTTCGATGGTCATTGGCGTGCCGTTGAGCCCGGCATTTGGAACCGTGGTCAGCTCGTAGCCGGTAACTTCGTTTCCGGGCGGATTATTCCACCCATCCCATGCGTGGTTCGGTTGGGGGTAGAGTGATTTGCGAAGCTCGACGATCGCGAGGTCGATGCCCGACTCCGCGGCAAGCAACGCCTCCTGCCAGGTCGACGCCTGGAGGGCGTTTTGATACTTGACCGTCACCAGCCGAAGTGTTTCCACCGCGATCAAGGAAAGCATGGCGATGACGAGGACGGTCCAAACCAACACGCTGCCCGTTTTTGCCGAATCCTGACGCCGCATCAGTAAACGCTGCTCTGGATATCGGTCCGGCTGTTCCGGAGCAAAGTCGTGTTGTAGAATGCGGTCGCTGTCGTCGCGGCCGCGGACGCACCACCGGAATTGAAGGTCGGATTAAAGGTAATGCGAGTCGTAACGACTTTTCCGGCATCGGTCACATCGAAGACAAAGTCCTGAACATTCACTGCCAGTGGCTGCGCCGGAGCACTGTCTTGTTGTCGGTAAATGGTTCCGGCCATGAGATAATAGTGGATTCTGACCGAGCTGCCGCTCGCTCCATAAAAGACGCCGCCCTGGCCATCTAGCGCGGGCGTCTGTGGAGTGCCGGTTTGGTCGTAATATGCCGGAATTAAAATCGTCGTGTCGTTTTCAGCGGGCTGGACCGCGATCGCCCGCCGCAAATCCATCGCCATGTAATCGGAAATGCGCATTTCATCGGCGTGATTGAGAGAAAAATCGCTGGTCGCAACGTAATTTCTTTCCAAGGAAGTAAAGCCCATCAATAGGCCGAGACTGATTGAGGAGAAGATGGCCGTTGAGACAATGAGCTCAGTAACGGCAAATCCCGCTTGCGTTTTTGATAAAGATCGATGGCGAAACGCACTCACCATTTTGCAACGCCTCCCTTGGCCAGAATGACAACGATTTGCCGAGAGATTACCCGGTCGTTAGGCACGGCGGTGTAGTTTACGGTCCAGATGATCTTTACTGCGTTCTCGCCCAGTAACGCCGAATTGTTGGCCACGATGTTGGCCGCGCCGTTTGCTCGGTTCAGTTGTGTGTTCCCAACGGTGGCGCTGCCGTAAGGCACGAGCATTAACGTCTCGCTCATGTTCTTTAACTCGCTTGCGCCTGGGGCGTCGGCGTTGAGCAGGTTCGCGAGCAGCCAGTTGGCATCGGTCACCTGGTGCCAGTTCGCGATCCGCATCGCTTCGATTCGTTGCTGCAAAACCTGGCTGGCGCAGGCCGACTCGCGCGCCATCTGGATCGTGTCCATGGCAGAGGAGTTCATCAGGAACAGGGATCCCAGGAACATGGCGGAGATCGCAGTAGCGATCGTGCATTCGATTAAAGCGAAAGCGGTTGGCTCTGTCGTGAGATGACGACGCATTCTGGTTGGAGGGCAGCACCTGACGTACCGCGTTATGGAAATTATAGGTTTGCCCAACCTGATGTCACTCATTGGTGACAATTTCGCTGCTTTCCGTCCGGTTAGGCCTTCCTCAACCAACCGGTGCCGGACCGGCGGTGGGTTCTTCATCGCAAACCATTCGCAAGTAGTCGCGATAATCGCCGTTCGGGAGTTGCTCGCTCATCTTCGCCAGATTCGATTGGGTGATGAATTTCATCCGCAACGCCACCTCTTCGAGACACGCCACTTTGAGACCCTGTCGATGTTCGATCGTGGCGATGTAGTTGCCGGCTTCGAGCAGACTCGTTTGCGTTCCGGTATCGAGCCAGGCCATCCCGCGGCTGAGCAATTTCACATGCAGCTCGTTTTTCTTGAGGTAGAGCAAATTTAAGTCGGTGATTTCGAGCTCGCCGCGTGCGGACGGACGCAACGTTTTGCAAAGGTCGACAACCTTCTGGTCGTAAACGTACAGGCCGGGCACAGCAAAATGGCTTTTGGGTTTCTTCGGTTTCTCTTCAAGGCTGATTGCTTTGCCGCTCTGGTCGAATTCCACGACTCCGTAGCGTTGAGGATCGCGGACCTGATAACCGAAAATGCATGCGCCGCTCTTGATCGCGAGCGCTTCACGGAAAAAATCGAGTTTCCCGTAAAAGATGTTGTCGCCCAAAATCAGGCACGCGCCCGAGTCGCCAATGAATTTGGCGCCGATCAAAAAAGCCTCGGCAATGCCCTTTGGTTTCGGCTGTTCCGCATATTGGATTTTGATTCCAAGCTGGGAACCGTCGCCCAGGAAATCCCGCAGCATGGGCAAGTCTTTCGGTGTGGAAATGATCAGGACATCGCGCAGGCCGCCGAGCATGAGGGTCGCGAGCGGATAACAGATCATTGGTTTGTCGTAAACCGGGAGCAGTTGCTTGCAGACGATCTTGGTGATCGGAAAAAGCCGGCTGCCGGCGCCGCCCGCAAGAATGATGGCCTTTTTTGTCATGTTTCTGTCATGTCGAGTCCCGCAGGCGCGGGAAGACATCTCTAATCATTTCAGAAATATTGACAGATTCCTCGACTACGCTCGGGAATGACAAAGAAAAACTAGGAAAACCGCACATCTTTGCCCGGATCCATCTCAAAATCCAGGTTGAGTGAATCGGCGGTGTTCGGTTTGATGATTTCTTCCGTGAACTTCACGAAAATGGGGTCTTCCCGAAAAATGGCGAACTTGTCCATCGACTCGAAATCGATCGCGATGAAGAAAGGCCACGGCAGCTCAGGGTCGACGCGCTTGCCGCATTTGATATTGAGGACCTCCGGAATTTTCAACAGTTGCATTCGAGTGTTCATCATCATCTCCTCGACGCGAGCGGGAGTTACCTCGGGCTTGAGTTTATAAAGGACGACGTGGTGAATCATGGAAGGCTAAAGGTATTAGGCGGTCTCGGCAGACCGCGCAAGTGGTAATCGGGTTACCATAAAATCAAAAATATCGATGGACGATTGAGGCTTAAACAACTCTAAAATGGCGACCGTGGAGGCCATCAATAAGCATCGCGATGTTTGGGTAGCAAGCGCGCTCGCGCTGGTCACACTGCTCTTTTTCTATTTTTCGATTAAGGCAACGCAACGGCATTTTGATTACACCTCGCGCGTCGCTTCCGCCCTTTTGCAAGGCGATCTCGGCCTTCGCCAACCTGCGCCTTCCTGGCTCAACGAAATGGTTCCGGCCAACGGCAGATATTACTCCGTCTTTCCGTTAGGCGCGGTTCTAAGCATGATGCCGGTCGCTATCCTACAAAAAACAAAACTGATCCACGATTTTCCAGGACGCGCCTTGGCCGCGTTGATTGCAGCCCTCTGCGGTTGGTTTCTGTTTCGTTTGTCGGTGCTCGGAACCCAATCGCTGCCAAAACGAGTTTTACTTTCGCTGGTTCTGATTTTTGGGACGTGGACCTGGTGCAATCTCGGCTTCGGCGGCGCCTGGCAAATTGCGCTTGGCCTTGCTCTACTCGGCCAGATAGCGGCTTTGTATTTTGTTCTGGTTGAATTTCGGCCGCTTCTGGCGGGAGCATTTTTTGCTCTCGCGCTCGGCAATCGGACCGAGCTGGTGCTTTGCCTCCCGATCTTTATTTATTTTTTGATCAAGCGAGCGGCTCCCGACGCCAAAGATTGGAGAGCGCTCGTGCAACAGTCGCGCGAGAAACTAAGTGTGTTCATCTGCTTTCTGATTGTTCCCGCCGCTCTCGGTCTGTTCACCGCTCTTTACAATTACGCCCGCTTCCACTCGATCTTCGATTTTGGCTACTCGCATATCCCCAACGTTTTGCAGGAGCCCTGGTACCGGCACGGACTTTTCTCGCTTTACGCTATTCCCTGGAACGTTCACAAAATGTTGTTCGAGGGTTTTCGAGATGCGCCCAATTTTCCATTCCTGAGTTTTTATCCGTTCGGTTGTTCTATTTTTCTGGTCAGTCCGTTCCTGTTTTTGATTTTTCGCGAGGGCGGACCCCACAAAGCCCCCGCCTGGATCGCTATCGCTTTACTGACATTTGCGCTCTGGGCTCATGGCAATCCGGGCGGCTGGCAGTTCTCCTATCGCTACGCCACGGAGCTTTTGCCGTGGATGTTTCTTTTGTTACTCGGCAACGGCCCGGCGAAAATTTCTGCGATCGAGCTGTCACTTTTTGTTGTTTCGGTGACGATCAACGCGCTCGCCACCTATCAATTTCTCTGGACGAATCAAATCCACCCTTGAGCGGCAGGACGAAGATCTTGCAGTGAACGAAGAAGCGCCAAAATCGCCGTCGCCAGGACCGATCTGCGGCGGGACGGATTCGCCGTGGCGAAGAATCCGGGAGTGGGGGCGACGAATCGCACATTGGCTACCGGCAGATGATTGGCTGGTGGTTGGCTGGGCGCTGGCGACAAAAGTCTTGCTGCTACTTTTTGGTGTGGCCAGCTATCAGGCCCTCGAAGACGAGGAAGTTCCGTTTGGCTGGCCGTGGCTGGAACTTTGGAACCAGTGGGACGCGACCCATTTCCTTCGAATCGCCGAATTCGGTTACAGCGCCGCGGATAAATTCAAAGCTTGGTTTTATCCGCTTTATCCATGGTCCGTTCGTATCTTCTCTTACATCTGTGGTGATCTCCTGCTCGCAGCATTTGTCGTTTCGGGAATCGCGTTGTTGTTCGCCGTTGTCATTTTGCGGCGCCTGGCTGCGTTTGAATGGTCGGCCGCAATTGGCCGACGCACGGTTTACTTCTTTTTGATTTTCCCGACGGCCTTCTTTCTCCATATCGGATACACTGAGAGTCTCTTTCTTGCGTTAACCCTTGGTTCTATTTTCGCCGCCCGAAAAGAATATTGGTGGCTGGCCGGAGTCCTTGGCGCGTTCTCGTGGATGACCCGTGCGAACGGGATCATCCTGCTGCCGACATTGGCGGTCGAAGCCGGACATCAATGGCTTGCCGGCAGGCGCTGGCGTTGGCAATGGCTCTGGATCGCGATCGTTCCCGCCGGCTTCGCCGTCTATTTGTTTCTGAACTGGCGCATCTCGGGGGATCCGTTCGCGTTTCTCAAAATGCGCAGGCAACTGTTCCACATGTCGTTCTCCTGGCCCTGGCACGGCATAGCCGACGCGTTCCGCAATCTTCGCCGTAATCCAAACCAAGCTCAGATCGTCGGGACGCAGGAGCTCATCTTTACCGGGCTCGGCTTTGTCTGCTCGGGCGCGAGCTGGTTCAAACTCCGGCCGATTTACGCGACTTGGATAACCGGGAACTGGCTGCTCTTGGTCTGCGTTACTTTTATCGAAAGCATGCCGCGATACGCGTTGACGATGTTCCCGATTTTTTTCTTCTTTGCCTTTTTGAGCGAAAACCGCTTTTGGCGAGTAATTATCACGATGTGGTCGCTTTTGTTCTTTGCCCTTTTCAGCAGCCTGTTCGTCCGCGGTTGGTGGGTCTTCTGAGCACATAAAAATCGTGAAGAAATTTATCGGTCCCGGTCTGCTTGCGGTTTCGTTTCTTTTGTCGATTTTCGCGAGCTTTCGGGGCGGTTATATCGGCCCGGACTACCCCACGCACCTGGCTCGGATGATCGAGTGGTCGCAAGTCTTTGATTTCGGGGCGACGAGCCCGCCCCTGTATTATCTGCTCGGTCACGGGTTATTTCGGATCGTCGGCCCGAGTAATGCGTTTCCTATTGCTCTGTCCATCATCCAGGCCGGAGTAAACATTATCGCGCTGGCGTGGTTCTTTATTTATGTGGAGCGACGCTTCGCATCGCTGTTGATTTATGCGGGTTTCGTTGCCTTTCTTACGTTTTTGCCAGTGCGCGTCATTCACGCGACAACCATCGGCACGGACTGCACCGCAATTCCGTTGTTCGTGCTCGTGCTTTTTCTGTTCGATAAATTTTTGTCCGACTCGACTTCGACGCCGCAAAATGCCGCCCTTCTTGGCTTGGGCTTGGGAATTGCAAACCTTACCAAGTACAGTTTCATGTCGCTGCTTCCGGCAATTCTGCTTCTCTTCATTTGCATTGGGTGGAAACGGCAATGGAAGCCGCAGCGATTCATGAGCATCTGCGCCCTGGCTTTGCTACTCCCATCCGCGGTCGCTGGCTTCAGTTTCTGCGAGAGCTCGCGTGTTCACGGATACAACACGGAAAAGCATTGGCTGCCCAAAGGGATGCCGGCGGACATGAATTTCAAGGATCTATTCAGCCTGAAACGAGACGACGCTCAATTGTTTCGGGCGCCGGAATATTTCAAACGACAAATACTGGCGCCACACAAACATAGTTATCTCGCTTTCTCGCACATGGGGATTTTCACCGACCCAATGAATCTGTTTCAGGATTTGAGCGTGGAAAACTCTTGTCATGCAAATATCGATGTCGATGGGAATACTGTGGACGATCACAGCTTTGATCGGAACCGCCTTGACTCTTTGGTTCGCAATCAGACACCTGGTTCAAGATAAACTTGAACGTGAAGACCTGGCCGCAATTCTTGGGACCGCCTTTTTTCTGCTCATGTTTCTCCCAATCCCATTTGTCCATGCAGGGGCGCTGTTCGGTTATTGGACCCCGCGACTGATTTTGCCGTCTCTGCTCTGTTTTTTCTGGGCGGGTTTTCTTTTGATCGACCGGAAAATTGCTTGCCGCCGACAAGTTGTAATCATCGCTGTTTTTGTGCTGGTCCTTATTCAATGCACCGTCGAAGCGGTGATGCTGATCTGATCAGCGCGGAGCGTTGCCGACGATTCCATTCCAAAAGTTACGCGTCTCCGCCGGCAGATTAAGATCGCCGGCCAGCCACGAATCAGTTGCCAGCGAATTGATAATGACGGAGACCAGAAGCAGGGCGATCAAGAGATAGCGCGTGCGAACGAGGAGTTTCCCGCCGGCACTGAGATATACGACAAAACAGAAAATCAAGAACGGATAAAGCTCCGTGGAGTAGCGTTGGGCCAATGTGTAGTAGCACAAAATGAACATGGATTGCGTTGCCAGCATGGCCGCAGCTCCGCGCTCAAATAGATCGACTCCAGTTTTTCGCAGTAAAGAAATCACGCCGAAAATGGCGCCAGCCACAAGCCAGCTCGAGGCCCAAGTCACGGATAGATAGGTTTCGCTGAAAGGAAGCGAGTAAGAAGGTGGGTAGTTGCCGAAATGGCGGTCAACTTTGAAGAACGGCGGTTGAGGCTGGATCGTCGGCAAACGAAAACCAAAGTAGTCCGCGATCCCGTAGGGGAAACGTTGCACGTTGAACATTCCATACTTGTGCGCGACCTCGCGGTGCACCGGATTGATGTAATGATCGAAACTTATTCCGCTGAAGCTGCCGAAGCGCGCGTAGCTCAGAAAAAGATGGAACCCGACGCCGATGATGACTGGAAGGAAAAGCGCCGGAAGTAAGTGCAATCGCTTTTCCCTGACCAATCTAATAGCCAGGACCGGAGCAATTAGAGCGAGCGGTGCGCCATATGTCACCCTTGAAAGCAGCGCGCAGGCGGCCGAGATGGAAAAGCCGAGAAGCGAAAGCGTGAGAGCCCTTCCTTCTGCTTTTCGAGAGCGCCAGGCGAAGAACAGGGCAGCTAGCGACCAGGCGAACCCCCAGGCGATCGCTTCACTGTAGATCGAAAGGTTGCCAAGAAGAAAAAGAAGGGGCGTGGCGAAAACGAAGCCGATCAGGCACGCGCCGCCTAGCCAATTTCGCGCACGCGTGGAAAGCGAGGAGGCGCTCAACGCACTTGAGAT
>WNFP01010155.1_pt1 | contig 10754 bp, 9 predicted proteins | sample 5400201 | NCBI WGS metagenome assembly WNFP01 (sample SAMN13153355, study PRJNA577476) | soil metagenome | isolation source: 115 cm saprolite under Madrone tree | place: USA:California | collected 2016-06-14
AACTCTGGCTCCGGTAAAAAATAAGATTCCTGCGAGAAGCCTTCCCTTTCCCCCCCAACCAGCCAGCGACGTAACCCAGCTTAGAACCGCGCCGACCGGACCCGGTCTCAAGCGAGGACAATATTTGATCAGTGCCCTAGTAGGCTGCCGCGAATGCCATTCGCATTCCGAGGGGAACACCCTGAAGGAATTCACCGGCGGAGATCCCGCAGATCCATTTCTGGGCGTATTTAAGCTCGGACCTGATCTCGCCCTGCGTCCGGGAGAGAAGGGGTTCGCGGCATTTCCCTATCCAGGCTACGCTGTGCTCTACGCGCCGAACCTTACGCGATTCGGCCGCGGTGGAGATTTTCATAGCATGCCATTGAGCAAGATCACAATGGCGATACGCCACGGGATTGCGCCAACCCCGGACGACTATGGGCGCTCCGATCCTCTCGCCTTCATCATGCTCTGGCAGTTTTACCGGAGCATGTCGATCCAGGATGCCCGGTCAATTGCCCTTTACGTCAAGAACCTGGCCTATGTCCCACATGAGACAGAACCTTCGCTTCGGCTTTTCGGGACGGACTGGGAAGCCGCTTTTGAGCAGGTATTTCACGAAAAGCCCTCTCTCAACGACAAGATATTGTTCGGCAAGGACCATTGAGATGATCACAACGTTTACAGAAAGGAAAGATGTCTATGGCATGCAGTGAAAGCACTGACACGGAATTCAGTAGTCAATTTTGGAAGTCAAAATTCGAAGAACTGCAGCAACAAGTAGGAGGAATAGCTCCGTTTCCCAACGCAGACATTGATGGCTTCCTCAGTCACTTTGTCTTGATGCTAGAATTTTTTGAGGGGCCGCAGAAAGGGCAGTTTATCTCAATTACAATGCCGGTCGCCATTCAGACCGTGTCGCGTTCTAGCCCGTTCAGATATCAAGGCACAGGAGCGAATCATTCAGTATCGATTCCCCTACCCCGTTCGTCGACTATGAACAACCTGATCAGAGAATCGGATTTCCTGGTACGCCCAGATGAATTTTTTCAGCCTGGAAAAGAGGTGGTGTGGATGCAGATCATCAATCTCGATGCCAGGGCCGCCGACACAGCGATCGGTCCCATCAGGATTATTCTCGGAGAAACGCTCAAGAGGGAGCATCCTGATCTTTTCCAGCCTTCTCTAGGGGTCGCTGAGTCTCTCGGTAGCCACGGTTTTCCAGCGCGCTTGTTTTTCAACCCGATCGCACTTATCGAAACGGATTTTGGAGTTTTCCGCGCCGCGCACGGCACGCTGGCTTATGGTCGTATTACTGGCTTTCCACCAGTGGGCTCTGCGGTGAGCATCTGCGACACGATTCCGATGGAACCGGTAGAGCAGGTTAGGGAGATGGCGACAGGAAAACGGCACAAAATTGCGGCTCCCGCCCGCATCGTTGCTTTGGCTCATCCGATAGATGTGCCCATGCAGGTCTCCGGACAGACGGCATTTGCGGCCGTTGAGACGACGGTAGATCGGCATGCTGCTTCCAAGTCGAAAAAGAAATAGGTAGCCGTACACGCTAGTGAAGGTAGCGAAATGCGTAATGGCGATCAGTCTGTTATAGCTATATATCATGAGAAGGGGCGCCACCAGCGGCGCCCTTTATTTTTTTGCTTCAAACACGTCCTACGGCGCTTCTATCAGTTCCATCTTGCCATCTTTTTTTCTGTGCAAAACGTTCACCCTGCCCCGCAGATCGCGGAACACGAACACTTCGCGGTCGCGGAACTCGGCTTCTTTGACCGCCTCCTCCAGCGTAAGCGGCTTGTAAGAGACGGAATCAGGGCTCTTCACAATATGCGTTTCCGTGATCTTCACAACGCTGGGAAAAGTATGGACTTTTACCGGGACCGCCGTTGTCAAACCACCGCCCACCGCTACTGCCAGACTGACTTCGCCGTTTTCCTCGCCAGCCTGAGCCAATTTTTTGCGGGCCTGGCGCTTCTTGCTTTTCCAACGCGTCTTGTATTTCACCGCCTGGCGTTCCACGCGGTCCATGGCACCGTTGATCGCGGCTGTCATCCCCGGGGCTTCAGAAAGCCCCACAATGGTCGAATGATTGCGGACGGTAATTGTAATTTCCGCAATATGGCGCCGCTTCGCCGTGGACAGAATCACATGGGTGTCAAAGTTGCTGTCTAGAATTTTTTGGATTTTTTTCAGCCCGTCTTCCACCTGCATACGGGCGATAGGAGTGATTTCAAACTGCCGGCCAGTGTATTCGACGTTCATTGACTCCCCTCCTGGAATGGATCCACCTGAGAATCGTGGCGCCTGGGAAGTACGGCACCGGTTCAGGCGGTTTTTAACATTAATCCCAGAGACGCCGGCATGAATGGGGCCGCGTTTCCGGTTTAACTCTTTGTCCTCCTTTGATGCGTGCTGGGAATCTTCATGTCTTCACGATACTTGGCAACAGTCCTGCGCGTGACCTGAATGCCCTGCGATTGTAAGATGCGCGTGATCTGATCATCGGTCAGGGGGTGCGCTGGATCCTCTTCTTCGATCAGCTTCTTTACACGGCGCTTCAGGATTAAAAGGGATGTGCCAGCTCCCTCCGGGCCCTGCACGCTTTCCGAGAAGAAGAAGCGCAGCTCATAAACGCCCTGGGGCGTGTGCACATACTTGCTCGCCACCGCACGGCTGACGGTGGAAGGATGCACCCCGATCTCTTCCGCTACTTCCTTAATCATCATGGGCTTTAAATCATCAATGCCCTGGTCCAGAAAATCGCGCTGGCGTCCGATGATCGCGTAACACACTTTCAGGATGGTTTGCCGTCGCTGCTCAATGTTTTTGATCAATTGCACCGCGGATTTGTAGCGTTCTTTCACATAGGAACGAACGTCTTTCTCCACTCCGCCATCCTGATTCAACATCTTCCGGTAGGTGGGGCTCACACGGAGCTGCGGCAAATCTTCATCGTTCATCAGCACCAGGTACTCATCTCCATGTTTGATGAACGCAACGTCCGGCTCAATGAGCTTGGCCTCAGTTTTGTTGTAACGCAGACCGGGCTTGGGATCGAGCGTACGGATAAATTCATGCGCCTGAATGACCGCTTCCAGGGGGCGTGCCATGGCTTTGGCAATCTCTTTATACTGCTTGTTTTGCAGGAAGTGGAGGTGCTTATCGACCATTTTCAGCGCGTCTTCAATCACTTGATCATTCTCAGGATCGTCCGACCCTTCCATATCGCGCGTCTTGATCAGATGTTCCAGTTGCGCCATCAGGCATTCACGCAGATCGCGCGCTGCCACGCCAATGGGATCGAAGTGCTGTATAAGGGCAATCGCTTCCCGCAAATCTTCTCGCGTGAATTGTGGAGCTGGAGACAAACCACGGCTCCTGGGGGCAGGCGCTGCCTGGACCGGTTCATGCGGCACCATCAACTCAAGGTGCGAGAGGTCTGTGCCGTTGGTTCCGGCTGCCGGCGCAGGAACTTCCGTTGATTCAACAGGTGCCGGTCTCTCCTCAGGTTCGGTCTGCGCTACACCCATCAACTCATCTTCAGAAGCAGTCAGGTAGCCATCTTCGTTGAGGTTCCCGATAATCAACTCGGCAGCGGCGTGAACGGCTGGAAGCACCGTCACCGAACCGAGCTGCCACATCAGGTGGTCCGTGAGAGTACCGGGCTTGGAGAGAAAATTTTCAAAGGAGGGGCGGTCAATCTCTTCCAGATCAGCCGAGTTGCGATAGCCGGGATCAAGGTAGTCGCGGAAAAACGATCCAAAATCAATTTCGTCGAAAGGGTCTTTTTTGTCCGCTTCCGGAGCAGCAGGTTCTTCTTTGTCCTTTATGTCCTTTGCGTCCTGCCGCTCATGCGCTTCCTCGCGGCCTGCCACCTCGTCCAGCAATGGAACAGTGGAATCCAGCTCTTCCAGAACAGGGTTCTCCACCATTTCAGTGTTGATCATCTCTTTGAGCTCCAGCTTGTTGAGCGCGAGCACGCTCACCATCTGGACCAATCCCGGCGTCAGGATTTGTTTCTGCGAGACCCGCAGGTTCAGTTTGTTCTGGAGTAGGACCATCCGGCTTCTTTTTTAAATTCTACTATTGCATTCATTGAACCAGAGCATAAAAAAAGTACCGTAGTAATTCACGTATTTGCTTTTATCATGTCCTGCTGGCACGTCGCCGCACATAAAATAAATTTTTCAACACCTTAAACAAAAGAAAAACTTTCTCCCAGATAAACACGCTTCACCTCCGGGTCATTGCCTAATTGCTCCGGAGTTCCGGTGCGAAAAATGCGGCCTTCGTTAATGATATAGGCCCGGTCTGTCACGGAAAGCGTTTCACGAACATTATGATCGGTAATCAGCACTCCGATCCCGCTTGCCTTCAGGTCGAAGATGATTTTTTGCAAATCGAGCACCGCAATGGGATCGATCCCTGAAAAAGGCTCGTCCAGCAAAATAAATTTTGGCGCAATGCAGAGGGCCCGCGCAATCTCCACACGCCGCCGTTCGCCGCCGGAAAGCGCATATCCCATGTTGTTGCGGATATGTCCGAGCCCCAGTTCATCAATGAGTTGATCGCGTTTGCGGCGCCGGTCCTGCCAGGAGATGGGCTGAACCTCCAGCACCGCCATGATGTTCTCTTCCACTGTTAGCTTGCGAAAGACTGAGGGCTCTTGCGGCAGATAACTGATCCCATAGTTCCGTGCCCGCAAGTACATTGGCACGTCAGAGATGTCCTGCCCATCCACCAGGATGCGGCCACTATCAGGAGGCACCAGCCCCACGGTCATGTAAAAAGTTGTTGTTTTACCGGCGCCGTTTGGCCCCAGCAAACCTACCACTTCCGCCTGGTTAATATGAAGATTGACACCATTGACCACCCTGCGACCACGGTACGATTTCGCGATTTCGTCCGTTGCCAGGGTCTGCATTACTTCTTGCTCGCGTCTTGAATCCTATTCGGAGTCTGAGTTGGGAATCTTTCTCCACTGCCTATCAGCACCCTACCATCGTGAGTAAAGAAAGTCAACGAATCCCCCGCAATTTGGCCCCGTTCGGCATCAAAAATGCTAGGAGAATGCCCGGGAGTTCCCGTCAGCACCATTTTCTCTTCCGCAGCCGTATAAACCAGCTGCGTACCAAGGGCCCGGCGCGTTCCCTGCTGAATCTGAACATCTCCTTGCGCCATAATACGTTCCAATTGACTGGCGCTTCCAACTTCACCCTGGATCTTTTGTGGAAGCAGGTACACTTGCACCGAACCAGCGATGATATTCGTCTCTTGCGAACGCACCTTCACCTTACCGCTGAAGACCGCTTTTCGCTCTGAATCCACGTAGGAGAGATTGTCAGAGGTCACATTTACGGGCATAAGCTTGCCGCCTTTGTCCTTTTGCACAAAAACTGATGCAACCTGGCTATCCTGACTGCCCTGGGCCAGCAAGCTTCTCCGCGTGCGGTCAAAGGTGATGATCGGCGCTTCCACGATGTTCGGGCCCTGCCACAAACGGGCGTTCGTGTACTTTGCCGCTCCGGTCGAACTGTTTGCCGTAACAGTGTCGCCGGTCACATGGATCGGTTCAGCTGATCCCAGCATGGCTCCATTGGGTTGCGCTTTCAGACCGGCATAGGTGCTCTTGACGTTGTTTTCGGCAAACGCGGTTTGTGTCTTGCGGTTAAGCTGGATGGAATCCGCGGTCAGCGTGACCTCAGAATCCCCTTTGGAATCCACGACGCGCGGAGCCCCGCGCAAAAGGATGATCTCATCCGCCGAGCCATATTTAGCATGTTCAGCGGTGGCCGTCTGCGTACCGGACTGGTAACGGAAATCGCCGTTTTGCTCTGCCTCAACGATCTCACCCTTCTCATTGAATCTCGCGGTGAGTTCGCGCGCCGTGAGAATACGATCGAGCTTGCCCGGAGCAGAGTCCACGATCTTTGTGTCTGGGGTGCCATACAAAGAAACCGGGCGGTTCTGGCTATTGAACTTTGTTTCAAAGCGGCCGGCGCTGATCGTTGTTTTTCCCTGGCCTTGTTCACGGACAATCTCTGCCGGTCCGTTGGAGGTTACCGCCTTTTCCACCTGCTTGCCGTTTTGCAAATAGAGGTCAACCGCGCTGGCATGAAGTTCCTGTGACTTCCCTGACGGCCCCTGCTTTATCTGCACAGCTTCTTCTGCCCGGACTTTGGTCAACTGGTTGGCGGCGCCAAACGAAAGCAGTATCTTGCCCGCCTTTCCCTGGGCCGGCGATTCACTCTTACTCGCAAAAGTCACACCCCCAGAAAGCACTCCGGAGTGTGCCTGGTTTGCATCCGCCATAAAGAGTTCCCCGTCAGGCGCTGCAACTTCAAACCCCTTGGGACCGGTATTTGTTGCGCGCAGATTGCCCGCACCCACCACTCGATCAACGTTGTTGTCATCGCGCAAGAACACAGTTACTTTGTCGGCTGACATGGCCCGCGGCGGCTCATCAATTCTGGCGGACTGGAGCACAATTTTGCTTGGATTCTTGGTGATGATGGCGCTCTGGCCGCGAATGTTGGCCTTACGCTGGCCGGTCGTTTCGACTTTAACGTTCGATTTCAGCGTGAGAATGCCGCCATGCGAATCATAAGACGCGCCAACCGCTGCGCCGTTGGCCTCCGGCACCAGGAATTCGATTGCAGCATTCGTCTGGGCAATGCCCGTGTTTTCATTGAATGTAAGACCGCTGGTTTTCACATGAATCAAATTTCTGGTCTCTGGGGCGGGTGGCTTGCCAGGAGACGTAACGACCGCCGAGTTGGCTTCGAGATCGATGCGCACTTCCCCCTCAGCCGTGACCACTTTGGACACGGGATCATAGGCAAAGTCAGAGCCGTAAATCTGGTCGGAACGGTCCTGATTGCGGCCATACACCATGATGCTGACGTCATGCAAGGCAGCGCGTCCACCTTCTTTATATTGCTGTACGCTGGCGGCTTGAATGGTGAAGAGTTTCCTGGGACCATCGTATTTGGTAAACGTAAACCCATTCGCAGTGGAAATCACGTTTTGCGGAATCTTGGCGGGAGTTTTCGCAACCTGCGTACTCGACTTGACGAGGCCCCGCAGATAGAACCCCGCCGCAATCAAGACAACAACCACGGCTCCCGCGGCAAAGATCCTTCTCAGGCGTTTGGAATCAAGGGGCATCTGCCCTCATGTTAAATGAAGGCGGGCTGGAGCGCCCGCCCAGTCAAATTCATTCCAGTAAGCTAACTTCCATCACCAAGGCACGGAGAAGGCCCGCTCTTAAGAAAAGTACCTGCCTTGACCTATTTATAGATTGGCGCTTTTCGCGTTCATTCGCGGCCAAATCTCTTTCCCAATCTGCGTTCATCTACGCAAATCTGCGGCGAAGCAACTAGTAGCGCTGGACTAAAGTCCCGGCCAGCAGGTCATGCATGCCGCGCTTGCGGTCAGTAAATCCAATCATGATGAAGCCAACGTACATGACCAAGCCTGAAAGTATCTTGGCAAAGTACCGGCCTGTGGAACGGCCAAAACTTTCATCCGTCACTTTCAGGTGCAAAATGTGCTTGCCGATGGTCCCCTGCCAGGATGAACTGGTCAGCAACGCCTCATATATCCAGTTGCCAACAAACGCCAGGCATGCGTACAACGCGACGGAGCTGACAATCGCGGCCACCAACTCCGGTGGGGGCTCCTGGTTGCGTTGCGCTTCGTGGGCTATACGCACGATGCTGGGCAGAATCATAGCAAAGAAGAAAGGAGCGGCAACGGCGCCAAGGATAAGGTGATCAATCAGGTGCGCCAGAAGACGTATCCAAAAACCGCCATACTGCGCGCTGAGAGCAGCAGGATAGGTAACGGCTCTTGCAGTTGTATATCCGGGAGGGGCGACGACCGATGAAGCCGGCGCTAAACCAGCGGAAAGTCCTGCACCGCAATTCTGGCAGAACTGGGCCGCAGCAGCATTCTGGGTTCCGCACTTCGAACAAAAGATAAAATTGTCCGGCATAGCCGCACAATATACCTCCATTTGTCTTTCACCTGCAAACAGAAACAGCACTGGCAGCAGTTTTTTTGTAGTCTTCCAGGGTCAACTCTAGCCCTCCGTAGTCCGGGTGGAAGTTGAAACCGATGGTAAACGCTACATCCAGAGTATCGCCGGATTGCAGGGCTTCGCTGTGCAAGCGCTCTGCCATGCGCCAGCCCATGGCGTCATAATTAAAACTGACCTTAGCGTCTGGAAGAATTTGCCGAACCCGCAGTTTCATGTGCTTGTCCTTGATGATTTTTGGCGGCAGGAGCAAATTGACTGCATGACTGGAAAAGACCGGCTCAGGGTTTCCCTGGCCAAACGGCTCCAGTTGTCCCAGTGTCTCCAGCAGGCTGGGCGTGATGGAACTCAAGGGGATTTCCGCATCGATCTCCAGTTCCGGCACCAGATCTTCAGGCTTGAGACGTTCCTGCGCATAAACATTCAAGCGATGCTTTAAGGCCGGAACATCCGCACTGGGAAGGGCAAAGCCCACCGCATGAGCATGACCGCCAAAACGGGTAAACAAATCATGGCATGACTCCAGCGCGTCCAGCAGATGAAAAGCTGAGATGGACCTTCCGGAGCCATGGGCTTCCTCACCATCCCGGGCAATCACCAGGGCCGGGCGTCCGGTTCTTTCCACCACGCGTGAAGCTACTATGCCAACCACGCCGCGATGCCAGCCATCGCCGTCAAAAACCATGCAAAACTTGCCGCTTAAATCCGGCTCCGCGGTGAGCAATGCCTCGATCTCAGTCACGATCCTGGCTTCTTCGGCTTGCCGCTCCAGGTTCAACTGATTCAGTTTTTCGGCGATCTCCTGGCAGCGATTCTGGTCCTTACAAGTAAATAATTCGATGACATCGCGCGCCACATCCATACGGCCCGCGGCATTGATGCGCGGCCCCAGACGGAAACCCACATCGCCGGCCGCCAACGCGCGATCTCCCGTGAGACCAGAGACATCCATCAATGCCTTGAGACCTCCGTTTACAGGACGGCGCAGCCCTTCCAGGCCAAGACGCGCGATAACGCGATTTTCACCCACCAGCGGCACCGCGTCGGCAATAGTGGCAATGGCCACCATCTTCAAAAAGGATGGGACCAGCCTGTTCTGGTCTGCCTGGTCTTTGAACCGGGCAAACAGAGCCTGCGCAATCTTGAATGCGACTCCCGCCCCACAAAGTTCCTTACACGGATACTCGCAGCCCTGCTGGTTGGGATTGAGCACCGCCAGTGCGTTTGGAACTCCCTCATGCGCTTCCGGCAAATGATGGTCCGTCACGATCAGATCAATGCCCACGCGGCGCGCGGTTTCAGCCGCCTGAAAAGCGCGAATCCCGGTATCGACGCTGATGACGACCTTTATTCCCGCCGCCGCGGAACGCTCAATCACATCGTCCTTGATGCCATACCCTTCCTTGATCCGGTGCGGCACATGAAAGTCTGCGGCGCCCCCGCACAATTCAATTGCAGTCTTAAGGATGACCACGGCGGTAGTTCCATCAACGTCATAGTCGCCATAGATCAGGATTCCCTCCTGGTTCGCAATCGCCGCGCTCAACCGCTCCACGGCCACGGTCATGCCGCGCATGAGCTGCGGAGAGTGCAACTGGTCCAGTGAAGGTGACAAATAGCGGGCAGCGCCCGCAGGCGAAACGCCGCGTATCGCAAGCAACCGCGCCAGAAGGGGAGAAATTCTGGCTTCGGTACAGAGCGCTTCAATATGACTGGGATCGGGGTTGCTGAGAGACCAGCGCATGTGGCCGCGTTTACTCGTCGTCCTGGTCGGTGTCGTCGATCAGGATGCCGTCATAATCGTCCGCCGCACTCTCCAAACGCTGGTAGACTTCATACCATGACGTTGAAACTTCATATAAGAACATAACGCCCTGGCACGGAAAGCCGATCTGTATATAACCAACCTTCCCGATAAAGCTGCGCAGCCAGCCGGCTTCTTCCAGGTCTTCCTCATTCATGTACTCGATTTCCTGCAAACGGTTGATGAGCAGGTCCACGTCTTCTTTTTCGAGCGCGACGTGGTTCATGGTGACAAAACTGACGCTGGAGGCCTTGGCCAGCTCAACAAAATCCTTCCATGCGTCGGGGTGATCTTCATCGGTGGACCATGGAACGCTGGCCACTTCATCGCTCACATACGCGCTGAACCGGCGCAGGCCATGGCCTTCAATGAAGGCGATCATGTCGTCTTTGAGAATATGCAGGTCTTGTTCCATTGGGACTGCAACCATCATATCGCGTTCGTGGGGCAAAATCGAAAGTCGCGTCAGCAAGAAATGCAGCGGCAGGCTTGGGCCTGCGGTTCCACATATATGCATATATGTAAGATGGCCCAGAGCACAGAAGAAAAGATCTGCCGCTGATTTTACGCAGAGCGCAGATCAGACTTGGTAACACAGGGGCATGAATGCCGACTGCTGCCTAACATAATGCAAATTATGCCGAAGCAATATAAATTCTGCTAAAGCAATATTTTGATGCAGTTCCGGAGGAGCGGAATTATTTAAAGCATTTTTATAGCTATCGTAGACCATAACCACAACCCGCAAAGCAGCCAGCGGTGTCCTCAGCGGTGACAGCATTCAAGGCCTCCCCGACTGCCTGTTCCAGAACCTCCACGGTACGGGCTTTGGCCGAGCGGAGCCATTGCTTCACCTTGGCCCAGATTTGTTCGATAGGATTGAAATCGGGTGAGTACGGCGGCAGGTAAACCAGT
>WNFP01004900.1_pt1 | contig 10753 bp, 9 predicted proteins | sample 5400201 | NCBI WGS metagenome assembly WNFP01 (sample SAMN13153355, study PRJNA577476) | soil metagenome | isolation source: 115 cm saprolite under Madrone tree | place: USA:California | collected 2016-06-14
AGGCGTGCCCGCGCTGAGAGCCAGAGAAAAGCGACAAGTATTGCTGCCGTTACCCTTGAGTCACAGCACCCGCAGTCCATGGTGCTGATGGGCGAAGCAGGCATTGGTAAAACGCGTCTCGCAGAGGAAACAGCCCGTGAGGCTCAACGGCGCGGCTGGGCTGTTGCCTGGAGCTACGTCTATGCGCAGGAAAGCGGCATTCCCTACCGACTCTGGACCGAGGTGCTGCGCAGGATCATTACCCAGGGTCTCTGGCAGGAACAAGACCTGGCTCGACATCCACATATGTTCGAGCCGCTCGAAGCGCTCCTGCCGGAAATGCGCGATTTGCTAGCACACGAGGCGCAGGATGAGGGAGCGGGAAGTACCGGCGGGCCGGGGAGCAGGAGCGAGGGACGCGATAAGCCGGACGCTTACATATACCCTGAGCAGCTGCGGCTGTGGGAGGCTGTGTATGAGTTGCTGATGACCATCAGCGCCAGAACGCCGCTGCTGATCGTGCTGGATGACGTGCAGTGGGCGGACGCGAGCAGTTGTGAACTGTTCGGCTACCTTGCTCGCCGCCTGCACGGTCACCCTATTGTGTTGCTGATGACGTGCCGCGAGAACGAGCTTACACCCAAACATCCTTTGCGCCCTCTGCTGGCTCACATGCAGCGCGAGCACGTCGTCGAGACCTTGCATGTCGAGCCGCTTACCGATGACCAGGTTGGCGCACTCGTAGCCTATCTCCCCTTAACTACGGTGCAGCAGATTCAAACGCACGCCGCAGGCAATCCATTCTTTGCGGAAGAACTCGCGCATTCTTTCAGCACAAATGAGGCTGCCCTGGCCTCGACCCGTGGAGAGACCCTGCGCAGCAGGTCACCGGCCTTGCCTGGAACCATCACAGCTGCCCTCAACCAGCGCCTGAACAAGCTCAGCGGCGCGTGCCAGCAACTCCTGGGCAAAGCGGCGGTACTGGGCGGCTCCTTCGGTTTCCCCTTGATTGCCGCGATGGAGGGAAATGGCGCCGCGCGTGCTAGCCTTGACGAGGATGTGCTGCTCGACCTGCTGGATGAAGCGCTGCAGTCCGGCGTCTTGACCGAAGAGGGCACTGGCACGCGTATCACCTATCACTTCTGGCACCCCCTCTTAGCCAGCCATCTCTACAGCCAGCTTTCCGCCACCCGCCGTGCCAGGCTCCATCGACGCGCGGCAGAGGTGCTACAGCAGTTGTACGCGATAAGAGTGAGTGAGTATGCTGCCACTATTACACAGCATCTCGTCGAGGGTGGCGCCGAGGCAGCACAAATCGCCCATTACGCTGAGCTGGCCGCGCATCATGCCTATGGCCTGTCAGCCTATCCCGAAGCCGAGCGTTACTACCGCATAGCAGTGGAATGCCTGGATGTCCCTCTCGGGGGAAAAGTAATAGATGCCGCGCAGCGGCAGGAACGCCTGCACCTGGCTTTCCTGCTGGAATGCCTGGCGGAATGTACCAGGAATCAAGGAAATTTCAAGGAAGCTCGCAGTCTCTTCGAACGCGTCCTGGAGGTGCGCAAAGCCGCGCGTACGCTCGATGCGACTGCCGAATCTCACGAGGCTCGGCAGGAGGCGCAGATACAGGCGCTTTTGTGGAGCGAGATCGGCTTGACCTGGCGTTTCACGGGCGACAACGTGCGTTCACAGCAGTGTTGCGAACGTGGCGAACAGGTGTTACAAGATGCGGGCATCATCACGGGTCCAGCGTGGGCCAGGCTGCGCTTCCAGCAGAGCAGCATCTACTGGCAGCAGGGTAACTATGAGGAGGCGCGCCTCGCAGCCCGGCAAGCCCTGAGCCTGTTTGAGGAGACCCTTGCGCAGCGCGATGCCGTGGCAAAAGCAGATAAACCAGACGCTTCCAACCTGACCCGCATCAGGAGCACCCTGCTAGGAGACCCGGTCGACCTTGGCCGCACGCATAACCTGCTGGGCTCTATCGCCAGTGCCACAGGTCAACGCAGCGAGGCCCTTAAGCACGAGAACAGGGCATTGGCCATTTACGAACGCTACGACCGCCAGCGCGAAATCGCTCATGTCTCTTGCAACATTGGCTTCCTCCATCTAAAGAAAGCCGAGTATCCGCTTGCCCAGACCTTCCTGCGCCGCTCTTTCAACCTCGCTGAGCGCATCGGTGATAGACCGCTCATGTCCGTGGTCTTCCGTAACCTGGGAGAACTGGCCGCCGCGTCGGGCAACTTACAGGAAGCCGAGACCTTATACAAAAGGGGCCTGCTGCTATCCGAACAGGTGGAGGACCGCGAGTATGTCAGCGCCTGGAATGCCGACCTGGCAGGCGTCCTGCTGGTGCAAGGCAAACTTGCGGAGGCGGAAACTTGTGTTTGCCGTGCCCTCACCATTGGCCGCGCAATTCACAGCGCTCCCTGTATCGGCTGGGCACTGGTTGCCCTGGGCAATCTACGTATCGCGCAGGCCAGGACCGCAGAGCCAAAAACGCCAAACTTAATGCGCGCCAGCAGGAGCTTACAACACGCCCTGGCCCTCGAAGGCCTGGAAGTAGAGACCCGCGTCAAAGGCCAACTGGCGCTCGCCGAGGTATCGTTATTGATGGGAAAAGGAGAGATCGCCCGCACAGAGGCTGAAAGGGCTATGGAAGAAGCCAGCAAATACGACCTGGCCGGGGTGCTGAAAGATTGCCAGCGGCTATTAGCCGAGATGGAGGGCTAATTCAGATTGTTGTCACCCCCATTACAACACAAGAAGGATGAACAATGACGTCAGACGAAGCTTCCAGCGTAGCAACCCCCATTGAAAAAGTAGAACGCACAGTGGACGTGCGCGGCATCGCAACCCATATGTTCGAGGCCGGGCCGCCAACTGCTGCACCCTTGCTCTACCTGCATGACCACGGCCTGGGGAATTTATGGCTCGAGTACCATCAAAGCCTCGCCCAGAGCTTTCACGTTTTCGCGCCCGACATCCCCGGCTACGGTTTAACCGGGCGGCCGGACTGGATGCGCGACATGAGCGATTACATCCTCTATTTCCGCGACCTGCTCGATCAACTCGGCCTGGACAAAGCGCTGGTTGCCGGCCACTCCCTGGGCGGCTGGATGGCAGCAGAACTCGCCGTGTGGTATCCCGAGCGCGTAGAGAAGCTGGTGCTGTCCAATGCTCTGGGCATCCGCGTCAAGGGTTCGCCGGTTGCCGATATCTTCGCCATGAACCCTCGAGAGGTGCTGGCGACTTGCTTCGACGATTTCGCAGCGGCTATGCCCCTCATGCCTGCCGCGTTTGATACGGACTACGTGCTCTCGCAGTATCGCCAGCTTACCACTCTTGCTTCCCTGGCCTGGAATCCGGGTTATGATCCCAAGTTGGAGCGCCGCCTGGAACGTATAGCTTGCCCAACGCTGATTATCTGGGGGCAGAATGACCGCCTCGTTCCCCCCGTCTATGGCGATGCGTTCCACCGGCTGATAGCCGGCTCTGAACTCGTCATGCTCGAAGGCACAGGTCACATGCCCATGTTCGAGAAAGCCGGTGAATGGACCAGGGCCGTCCGCGAGTTCCTGCAAAAGTAAGACTCTGTTGGCAAAGGAAAGAAAGCAACACGGCAGGGCGAGGACTAGCCTCGCCCCTACTATGGACGACGAACCGGCATGATACGCCCGTCCGACTCTTGTGGTCGCCCTCTAAGGTTCGCCAGCAGTACCTTGACAACCGCGATTTACAGATCAACCAACATTTGGTATGGCATCCCATTTTCGTTATCTCAGTAGAGGTACTTTATAGTGCAGCAAGAGGAAGCTCATCAATGAAACAGCAATCGAAACAGACACATTCTCCACATCCATCTTTTCTTACTGTTGCGATGAAGCTCTATTTCCCTACTTTAAGGCAGATCAGAGGGAAGACAACACAGGAAGAAGATGAGTCGTTTATACAGGCGCTTAAAACGATAGGGGTGGCTGAAGAAAAGATACCGAGGATACAAGCAATTATTGATAGTTCGCTCAAGGTGTAAATTGCAGAGTTAAACGGCTCATGTCCAAAGTTGAGGCAATGATGAGCTTACCGAATCGTTCCGTGTCAATCACACGCTTAGAGAGTCGATTGAAAAAGCTCTTCAATTATTCGTTGCCCCAACTTTGGACATGAGCCACTGAATTCTCACATTTACAGGTATGGCCCAAAACATCCGTTATTGGTGTCAGATGCTGCATGCACTAGAAATGTATCACCACACCTTCGGCAAAAATCACGTACACTAATGCCACAATTGCACCAGCCTCTATGACGAAAAGCCACATGATATTTTTCGCACATTGACGAGCAATGATGGGAAGCCGCGACCGGGAGCGGAACCAATTTCTCAGGAGAATAAGGATGAAGACGAGATTGATCCCTGAACCAACGAGAAATGCCCATATTGAAGAGACGATGAGCGTAACGGCCAATCCAGTGAAGACAACAGCCATTCCAATCTCGGTGACGCGTAACTGATAGCTCCTCAACGCTGTGCGGAGTTCTGGACTCTCCCTCTTGGGATCAAGTGATTCATCAGCATGACGAAGCGTTTCATCCGTTTGCACCGGAGGATCTAAGAATGCTAGCCAACGCTTCGCCTTGTTGAAATAGAGCATACCGATTCTCCCTGAGAAAGACCCATACCGTCTGTTCTGTGTTTCCAACATCTCTCCTCCTCTGAGTCAGGCCTGCGTGATAGCCTGCACCTCATGTCACTTGAGGTGCAGGCTGCGACGAATCCCCCACCACTGGTTTCTCCCTCTCCAGTAAGTAGCCACGCTGTTTCTCTACAGGTTACGGCTCGTATGCATTATAGCAATTTCTGTTCTCCTCTGGAAGTAGATAGTGCGATCCGACAACCCTGGCGATCCAGGATATGAGAGATTTGTAAATGTGAGAATTATTCGGTGTCGTAATTTCTTTCCCGCTGTGTGTCGTATCCTGTCATCTTCCCCGCTTGGAAGCTCATCATCTACGACAGATAATGGTAAAAAAAGTGACGACACTGAATGCTCACATTTACAGGTCAGTTCTTTAAGCAGCCCCCCTTTTCCCAGAATGTCCTGGGGATGGTCATGGCTTCCTCCTTCCAAGAAACTTCTCAGGTCTTCAGATTCTGCCACTTTCACAAACTATTGTACAGTCTCTCTTATGATACAAACACCTAGATCTTCTCATAGCTTACAACAAACAGTCACACCTCTCAGCCTCCGTCGTCTATCCCTGTACCAGGGAGTTGGTGTTTCCTGTCTTCTACCAGCCAAACTTGTACCGTCTTATCACGACCTGCAGAAGCAACATACCTTCCATCGGGCGACCAGGTTAGAGCCAGTATACATTCTGAATGCCCACAGCCAATACAGTGTAGCTCTCCAGTTTTAGCATCCCAGACCTGCACGGACCTATCCGCGCCAGCAGAAGCTATCCGTGTCCCATCTGGTGACCAAGCTAGGGTATAAACACTATGAGAATGTCCTTTGTAGGCAGAAAGGAGATTTCCAGTTGCAGCATCCCAGATCTGCACAGCCTGATCGCCACCACCAGAAGCAATCTGTGTCCCATCAGGCGACCAGGCCGCAGCAACGACTTCCTTCGTATGCCCATTATAGGTAAAGCTATGACCTCTTCTGCCAGCGTCCCAGATAGTTACTGTCCTGCCGCCGCTCGCAGAAACAATACGTGACCCACTCGACGACCACGCGAGAGCGTGTACTAGACCTTGGTCTCGATACGCGATGAGCTGATCACCCGTTTTGGCACTCCATACCTGTATTGTTTTATCAGCGAGATGCCCCCCGGAGGCAATGCGTGTTCCATCAGGGGACCAAGCTACTGCCGCTACAGTATCAATGTGGCCTCTATAGGTCAATACACGTTGATCAGTCGTGGTATCCCAGACCTGCACCATACCATCAGATCCTCCTGAGGCAACGTATACCCCATCGGGCGACCAGGCTACTGCCGTTACACTTCTAGTATGGTGGTTATAAGTGCTAGGGCGCCTCATAGACATGGAGATCCACACCTGTAAAGTACCATCAGCACCGCCAGATGCGATGCGATTTCCATCAGGGGACCATGCTACGTCAAAAACCATACCGTTATGGCCAGTATAAACATACAATCGAGTCGCTATGAACATGTTTGAACTACCTCTTGATGTAAATTGCAGAGTTAAACTGGTCATTTTTGTACAATTATCCTGGTGAGAGCGAACCATCTCTTTTCCGTAAAGCAGAAGCTTCCGCTGGCTTCTCATGGGCTTCTAGGCAGAAGCAAGAGAAAGAAACAAAGGGAGAAACCGCCAGGATACTTGTGTGAAAACGGCCCATTTAAATTTCGTATTTACACCTATGGCGACCAGAATCACACTTACAGGCCGTCTCATTTAATTGACTTCTAATGTGCGCTGCCCACCAGAATTTCCGTGATGTCTACCATTATTTTGTAGCTGCTTCCTCATCGCGTTCCGTTATAATGTCAGAAAGCTGGAGAAAGAACTCGGCTTGCTCCTTTTTCGATAACCCAAAACACCGGGCTAAGACCGCCTTGACCTGCTTTTTTTCAACTACTGCTGTTCCCCTTGAGGGTGGGTAGCGGTCGGATACCTCATCGTCATAGACATAGATACCTAAAAGGTTTGGCCACCCAGTCAACTTGACCTGTAGATGCCCGAGAATCATATGCTGCATTGCCCAGCGCTGGTGCCAGGGAGAGAGTCCAAGATTAAGCAGTGCTCCCCAAGCTTCCAGTTGTCCGAGTGCATAGGCTAAGTTATCTTCGAGAAAATGCAGGTCATCCATCAAAGACTTCCATCTACTATCTAAAGGGCCTGGTTGTTGCTCAAATTGCCAGATGGCTTGCAGAGTTTGGCGCAGGACGGGAGTTGCCTGTGGATTACCCCAGGCGCCCAGCAGTAGAGCAATACTAGAGCGATGGTGATGGTACCAGGCATATGTGTCATTTATCTCTGTGACCTCAAGATAGTCCTGGGTACTCTCTAACAAGAGGTCCTGGAGTAGTTGAAAGACTTGTTCCTGGCGCAGCCGACCCAGGCTGATGGCACTTGCCCACCGCTCCTCGGGTCTATCACTCTCAAGGAAAGGAAAAAACAGCTCCACAATGCCTGGCAGGTTCTGGAGTCCCAGGGCAAACAAAGCGAAGATTCGCTCTTTCCCCTGTCCTTTCGACAAGGCTCGCAGAAAAGCCTCGCTGTCGAGACTACCCCATTGCTGGGTAAAGCGATCCACTTCTTCAAGATAACAGCCGTTGTCATAGATCCAGGTGTCATAAAAGGCTTGCTGGATGATTTCGGGCCAAGCGGAAAATGTAGACATCACGTACTCCTTTTCCGATTTCATAAACCTATTAGCAGAGATAGGATGAGCAGAAAACCAACATCTCATAGAGATGATGAACTGCGGGATCACCGCACTTCGGTCTCTTTACTTTACCTATGATTGTACCTGCACAGGAGGGGTTACTGAACTGGTAAAATGTGTTGAGAGAGCATCTGGTAATCCTTTTTCCGTCGTCGGCGTATTCGAGCAGCTACCAGTGCTAAGTTCGTTAAAACCGCATCAGCAAAAACCATGGAGAAAAAGGCTTAAGCTGGCTCTACAGGCTGATCTTTTTTGTTACTATATTTAACGAACGCAGCACCAGGAAAATCAGGAGCCAGACCGAAGAGAACGGACAGAATCACAAACCGTTGAATCGTTCCGCTGAGGAGACGCTCTTGAAGCGAGAAAGCAGAGCTTCTTTATGAGGACTGAACAGCATACAGCCTGCCGTTGTTAGTACTCACATAGACGATGCCGCCGACTACCACTGGCGAGGATTGGATATAATCGCGCTCTCCCTCTAACTGAAAGAACCATTTCTCGTGACCGGAGACCGCATCGAAGGCGTGCAGCTTTCCGTTGTAAGAACCCACATAGACCATACCATTGACAACCGTTGGCGAGGCAACGATAAGGTCTCCCGCTTGGCCTCCTGTTTGAGAGGACCACTTCTCCTGACCCATTAGCGCATCCAGAGCATACACCTTGCGATCGAAAGCACCGACATAGAGGATGCCGTTGGCCACCACTGGTGAGGAGGTGCTTGCCACCGCGTAGGACCACTTCTCGCGGCCAGTTAGTGCATCCAGGGCATACAGATTCCCATCCCCAGAGGTCATATAGACGACGCCGTTGACCACCACTGGCGAGGACCAGATGATTTCTCCTGTCTGGTAGGACCACTTCTCGCGGCCAGATGCCGTTCGGGGGAAGCTTACACCGAGACCCACACCAAGGAGGAGCAGCAGCAGGGCCAATACGAAGAGCAGCTTCTTCTTTCCTCGCGCAGGCGGGTCCTGACGGATCTTTCGTGACGGCGTTGATGGTCCTTGGAGAAGCACAGGCGATGGCGGGTGGTTCTCACCGGACGGCTGATCTACGCGACCCATGTGGTCATCCTTTCGATGAGGGCGCGACGGTGGACACGTGATTTCTGAATAGCGCTATTGTAGACCAAGAAAGAATGCCTCGTCAAGCCCATTTGGGGCTGTTCTATGCTATTGGGGAAAATTAAACCTCTTCAACAGATCTGACGGATTTACTTCTATGAAGTCCTTCAAGTTGATGAGTTTATCTGTAGGAATAATATATTCATCAGTTACGCCAAACCACTTGAACAGATTGATTGCACACTCTATCGCTGCCTGAGCATCAGGCTTAGTTATTCCGAAGTAGGAAGTTTCACCTCCGATAGGGATTTCACCTTGATGTGCAATCTTGTTTCTAGTGCTATGAAGTTTCATAGCACTGTAGTACAAAGCCTGTTGGTCGATTAGGAGAGACCGTCTAAGTACGTATAAAGGCCTCTCATGAAGAAGTAGTCTGAAGTCAGGCTTATCTGATAAGTACTTATAGATGGGATCTTCTACAACCACATTTCCACCTTTCTGTGAAGAAACAATCCGCAACGTACCTCCGGCATCTCCCTCTTCAAGAAGTGCGTTATATATCTCATCCAGTTTTATCCTGGCAACAGTCTCAGCCGAGATGGCCGAATATAATATTGCTCTCCGATAATCACCTTCCATAAAAGCATGAATTGCATCAAGAAGCAATGTACTAAATACTGGCAAATTATTGTTCACCATTGTTCTATCAGCAGTCTCTAAATGTTTCCAAGTGATAGCTGTATCAATGAGATACTTCCGGAGGAAAAAGTTTTCAGAGTTTTGAAAGCCATGAGGAAAACTGGGACTCATAAGTTCTAACATCTTTACTTCCTCAGTCGTTGTATCAACCGATACTATACTGCTCTGCGCTCTGCTGAGTTCAGCTTGTTTACTGGCATGCCGAAGATTTGCTAGAAAAGCAATATGATACTTATTGAATTCATCTACATTCAGGTCATTATCAATTGCAGCACCAGGATAGACAAATATCATAGCATTCATCTCAACTAAAACACTATCTTCTATGGCTGCTGTTACTCCTGAGTCTAAGTTGGTTCCAAACCGTGAAGGTATCTTCGGATAGCTTAGGGGATTGAGGAACAACCAGGGTGAGAAAGATTGTAGGCTATATGTAGCTCGGTCATCCTTATGGATAAGCCAACGAATCTTTTCACTGAAGATAACTCTGACAATTATCATTACGAAAACTCCCTTAAAATCTCACCTATATTTGATACAAGAGGAAAGTCAATTCCAGAGAGCCATAGCCTCGGATTCAAGCAAAAAGCAGTTGTTCAGTAGTAACGCAAAGTTATAGCGATTTGCAAATAAAATAGCCCATGAAACAGCTCTACAGGCCAATCCACTCCTCAGTACGCCATGGTATTATAGCTCCTTAAGTATCCTATGAGAAGCTAATCTACATTCAGGTTTGTAGTAGATGGAATAGTTCCCGGAACTTTTATATTCAATACAAAGCAATCCTGTTTGTTGCGTTTCTGACACGCATCCCCATTATCGTGACATCCTAACTCCGGGATAGGTTCTTAGTCGCTTGAGCACCCCAAAAATATCCACCATATCTCAGAAATTATTATATTCCCTAGCTTATGACTTTAATCCCAAGACTCTGATACGTGACTTCACGACCCAGGTGTTGACTGATGACTCTACATGCACGAGCAGCAAGTTCCGCCCTCACAGGTTCATCACGCTCTATTTTTTCAATAGTAGAGCGCGATACATTAGACTCTATTGCCAACTGGATAATGGTTAATCCCCCGTCAATCCTTGCTTGTTCAAACGCTGTCATACCACAAACTCCTAAAACTTTTGTGGGACAATTCTAACATAGGACAACTTGAAAATCAACGAAGCCGCGTTTTTTCGCTTAAATACGCTTGACCTTCTCTTGACTTTCTGCAGAGATCAAAGTATACTTTCTACGGTAGAAAGCGCGTAAAAAAGCGTTTTTTGTAGTTTTTGATAGTGTAGCATCTTGTAAGCCACTAAAAGTACGTAGCAAGAAAGAGGGTGATACTGTACTACCCTACCGTCCGATACACGATAGGGTAGCGAGCAGCGAGAACGCACACATAGTCACTGTTAACATGTCCTACGGGTGCTCTCTGCCTCGATTCAGGCACATGAGACCCCGACCTGTCAAGTACTAAAACGAGAGGGAACACTCATGACGACACGCATTACGAACGTTACCACCTACGGGCTTGATGCCTACGACGCTGACCTCAAGCACATTGCGCCTCTCTCAGACGAGGAACGGCGAAC
>WNFP01004903.1_pt1 | contig 10750 bp, 4 predicted proteins | sample 5400201 | NCBI WGS metagenome assembly WNFP01 (sample SAMN13153355, study PRJNA577476) | soil metagenome | isolation source: 115 cm saprolite under Madrone tree | place: USA:California | collected 2016-06-14
TAGCCGGGCGCGTACCCCGTGTACACGACGTCGGCCGTCGAGCCGTACACGTAGGCGTAGGTCACGTAGTGGAGCGGCGAGCTTGCCGGGATCGTGTAGATCACGGGCGGGACGCTCGTCGCCACCGTCCAGGCGCCGGCGGGCGCCGTGTTCACGAACCACACGCCATTCTGCAGGGCGTAGTACGTGGACGCGTCGACCCGGATCACGGGCACCGACGCGTTCACCACGTATTGCAGCGGGGTCCCCTCGATCGGCTTGAGCTGCGGTGGGCCGTCGTACTGGAACGTCAGCTTGGCGTCGCGCCGGCTGATCGTGGCCGTCTGCGGGATGTCGTCCGCGATCACGGCCTCCCGCGCCTGCGGCGTCCCGGGAACGGACGCGAGCACCTCGCCCTTGGGGTGGCTCGCCGGGATGCGGGCGAAGTCTCGAGGGAGCCGGTCGCCGCTCACGAACTCCCAGGGCCCCTGCAGGGTCTTGGCGCGGAACCAGCGGCCCGAGAGCAGCACGTAGTACGCCTGCTCCGGCGTATACAGGAAGAGGTCGTCGTCGGTGTTCGTCACGCCCAGGATGCCGGTGGTGGCCACCGGCGCAAAGGTCGGCTGGCCCTTCAGCACGACGAGCTCGGCCGGCGTGGTGCTCACGTAGATGGGCGGCGTGGACCCGGCCTGGAGTAGCGGTGCGAGATCGGGAGTCACGTTGTCGAGGAGATCCACCTGTCCACCCTGGACCGCCACCTGCTTGGCCGCCTCCAGGGAGGACGGCGGATTGCTCGCCACCGCCCAGGGCCCGTCGAGCTTCGGCGCCGCGAGCCACTGATTCCGCAGCCACAGGTAGTAGCGGCCCGCCGACGCGTCGAGCAGGAGCAGCACCCGCGTGTTGATCACCCGTCGGAGCGACGTCCCCGCGACCGCGCGCAGGGCGGGCTGGCCGTCGATGCGGACGAGCAGCGCCGGCGCCTGGCTCACGATGATGCGCGGCGGGTCGTTGCGGACGGCAACCACGCGGTCGGGGGTCTCCACCGGCTCGACCTCGAGCTCGGCCTGGAGGCGATCGCGCGCGATCGTCAGCGGTGCCTCCGAGAAGGCGCGCTGGAGCGCCGCGAGGTAGTCGGCCCCGCCGTCCGGCACCGTCGGGAAGTCGGTCTTGGAGACGGTCAGCTCCTCGAGCGTGACCAGCTGCGTCTCCTTATCGACCTGGGTCCGGGCCGTGAACCAGACCACCCCGTACCGGGGCTCCGGCGACGCCAGGCCCTCGACCGCCACCGCCGACCGGCCGTCCAGCCGTCCTTGCTCCCAGCGCTCGTACTGCGGCTGGAAGATCGAGAAGGTGTTGTCCCCGCTGGTGAGCTCGCGAGGCCACGGACCCGCCGGCGGCTCAACCATCGCCGGCAGCGCCGCCTCACCCGAGACCGGCATGGCGGTCGTGCACGCAGCCAGACCCGGTGCCACCAGCAGCACGCAGAGGACCACGCCCAGCAGCCTCCGACTTCTCCACTGCTCACGCGCATTCTTGCGTCCGAGAAGCGCAACCACCGCCCCCACCCTGAGCCACTCCCTGAACCACGATCCCATGCTGACCCTCCTACTCGCTGCCTTCGGTCTTTTGACGACCGGGTGCGTCTCGCGAGACCCGCACGGTGTCCTGACCTTGCGAATAGAAAGCGAGGGAACCTCTGGGTCTGCGGGCAGCGTCGAAAGAAAAAGGTGCGACGCTCACCGGCGACGACGCGCGCGGGAGCGATCCGAAGTTCCGCCGCCCTCACGCAAGGCCTGGTCAAGCGCGAAGGAGCTGTTGCGCTACGCGAAGGGGGTGACGGCGGCGGACGCGCTGCGTTATGTAGGCGCTCCGCCGGCGCTGCTCCTCCCGTACCCGGCCTCAACTGACCGGCATCGATTCCTTGCCGAAACTTGCGGAAACATGCGGCAGGGCCCGTTGGTTCCGGAGTGGGCCCTTCTAAAAGGCACCCGACACCATGTGTCTCACACGTCTATTCGGGTTGGCCCGGCAACGATGACACCCCAGCGACCGAGGGTCGGCTGTCGGACGTTGCGGGGCCGGCTCCTCGCCCGCCTCCGGGCGGCCGGTGCCCGGTCCGAGGACCGGTCCTAGAGTATGTGGATCGTCCGACTCGCGCTGCGCCGGCCGTACACGTTCGTCGTGCTGGCGTTGCTGATCGCCGTCCTGGGCATCCTGTCCGTCGAGACCATGCTCGTGGACATTTTCCCCTCCATCAACATTCCGGTCGTCACCGTCATCTGGAGCTTCTCGGGGCTGTCGCCGACCGAGATGCAGGGCCGGATCGTCACCGTCAGTGAGCGAGCGTTCACCACGACGGTGAACGGCATCGAGCACATCGAATCCGTCTCGCTCCGGGGCGTGGCCATCACCCGACTCTACTTCCATCCCAATGTGCCGATCTCGTCGGCGATCGCCCAGGTGAACGCCCAGGCGCAGCAGATCGTGCGACAACTGCCGCCGGGCATCTTTCCGCCGCTCATCATCCAGTACAACGCCGCCAGCGTCCCGGTGCTGCTGGCGAGCTTGAGCAGCGATCAGCTGTCCGAGCAACAGCTCCAGGATCTGGGCAACAACTTCATCCGAACCCAGCTCGTCACGATCCCGGGCGCCGCCATCCCGGCGCCCTACGGCGGCAAGGTGCGCGTCGTGAACGTCGACATCGACCCCGACGCGCTCTACTCGCGGGGGCTGTCACCGCAGGACGTCTCCAGTGCCATCCTGACTCAAAACGTGATCCTGCCGGCCGGCACGGTGAAGATCGGGACGTACGAGTACGATGTCGCCACCAACAGCAGCCCGGTGAACGTGGACGACCTGAACAAGGTTCCCGTCCGGTACGTGAACGGGGCCACGGTGCGCGTCGGCGATGTCGCCTTCGTCCACGACGGGTTCAATCCCCAGACGAACCTCGTCCGACGCGACGGGCGCCACTCCGTCCTGTTGCCCATCCTGAGCAACGGCAGCGACTCGACCCTGTCGGTTGTCGATCAGTCACGGCAGCTGATGCCCAAGATTCTGGCCGGCCTGCCGCCGAGCCTCAAGGTCGACTTCCTGTTCGACCAGAGCGTCTTCGTGCGCGCGGCCGTCGCCGGGGTCGTCCGCGAAGGGGCGATCGCGGGCTGCCTGACCGCGCTCATGATCCTGCTGTTCCTGGGGTCCTGGCGGAGCACCCTGATCGTCATCACGTCGATCCCCCTGTCGATCCTGACCTCCATCATCATGCTCAAGATCCTGAACCAGTCCCTCAACGTGATGACGCTGGGCGGGATGGCGCTGGCGGTGGGCATCCTGGTGGACGACGCTACCGTCGAGATCGAGAACAACCATCGCCAGATGGACCTGGGCAAGCCCCTGCGGCAAGCCATCCTCGACGGGGCGGCGGAGGTGGCGACGCCCGCGTTCGTCGCGACCCTGTCGATCTGCATCGTGTTCGTACCGATCATGTTTCTCGGGGGAGTGGGGGGGGCGCTGTTCGCGCCGCTGGGGATGTCCGTCGTCTTCGCGATGCTCGCCAGCTATCTCCTCTCGCGGACGCTCGTCCCGACGATGGTGCTGTATCTGCTGGCGCCCGAAGCGCGGGCGCACGGCCGCGACGCCGGCCACGATGCTCCGGTCCGGCGGTCGCTGTTCGGGCGGATCTCGGACTCGTTCGAGACCGGCTTCCGCCGGCTCACCCGAGCCTACGAGGGCGCGCTCGACTGGGCGCTGACGCACCGGCCCGTGGTGATCGCGGTGTTCCTCACCTTCGCGTTCTCCTCGCTGTCGCTGTACCCGTTCGTCGGCCGGGACTTCTTCCCAACCGTCGATGCGGGGCAGCTTCGGTTCCACGTCAGGGCCCCAGCTGGGACGAGGATCGAGCAGACGGAAGTCTACTTCCAGCAGGTCGAGGACTACATCCGCCAGGTCATCCCCGCCAACGAGATCGACGTGATCATCGACAACATCGGGGTGCCGAATCCCATCAACCTGGCGCTCAGCGACAGTGTCACGGTCGGAACGGCCGATGGCGAGATCCTGGTGGCGCTCAAGCAGCCGCACCGCCCGACCGCCGAATACTTGAAGATGCTCCGCGAGCGGCTGCCGCATCGGTTCCCGGATTTCGAGTTCTTCACCCAGCCGGCGGACATCGTGAGCCAGATCCTCAACTTCGGCCTGCCCGCCCCGATCGACATACAAGTCACGGGCCCGCTGCCGGAATCCGAGACGAACTACCGCGTCGCCCAGCAGATCGCCCAGGAGCTTCGAGGCGTTCCCGGCGCGGTGGACGTTCACGTCCAGCAGATCCTCGACGCGCCACGAATCACGATCGACAATGACCGCATCCTCGCGCAGCAGTCCGGCCTGACCCAGCAGGACGTCGCCAGCAGCGTGCTGCTCTCGCTGTCCGGCAGCGGGGCGACGTCGACCAACTTCTGGCTCAACTACACGAACGGCGTGAGCTACCAGGTCGTGGTCCAGACCCCCCAGCCCCGCATCTCGTCGCTGGACGAGCTGCATCGGACCCCGGTGGCGCGCACGGGCCAGTCGTCGCCCCAGCTACTGAGCAATCTGGCGGACTTTCGTCGGTCGATCACCCCCCTGTCGCTCAACCACTACAGCGTGCAGCCGGTATTCGACGTGTACGCCAGCGTTCAGTCCACCGATCTCGGCTCGGTCTCGGACGAGGTGAACAAGATCGTCGCGAAGTACCAGGGGCGAATCGGGAAGGGCAGCTCGATGGTCGTGCGCGGGCAGGTGCAGAGCATGAACCAGGCATTCTTCCAGCTGGGGCTGGGGATCTGCTTTGCCGTCCTGCTCGTCTATTTCCTCATGGTGGTCAACTTCCAGTCGTGGCTCGACCCGCTCATCATCCTGATGGCGCTGCCGGGCGCCCTGGCGGGGATCCTCTGGGCGCTCTTCGCCACCGGGACGACCATCAGTGTGCCGGCGCTGATGGGGTGCATCATGGCGATCGGGGTGGCGACGTCGAACAGCATCCTGATGATCACGTTCGCCAACGAGCAGCGTCGCCCGGAGTTCGGCGGTCTCGACGCGCGAGCCGCCGCGCTCGGAGCGGGCCGCACCCGGCTCCGCCCGGTCCTCATGACCGCGCTGGCGATGCTCCTGGGCATGCTCCCGATGAGCCTCGGCCTGGGCGAAGGCGGCGAGCAGAACGCGCCGCTGGGCCGGGCCGTGATCGGCGGCCTGCTGGTCGCCACGTTCTACACGCTGGTGTTCGTCCCCGTGACCTACAGTCTGCTGCGCCGGAAGCCGCCGAAGGACTCCGGTGCCGAGGAAGGAACATGAGCCCGAGCGACCATCCGGTGCCACGGGCCCGAACCCGGTCCATGGTCTTCATCGGGATCGGGGCGCTGGCCGTGTTCCTGATCCTGCTCGCGGTCGGTGTGATCCCCCGCGTGCGCAACAACCGGGAGCTGGTGGTGGCCGCCGACAAGGTCCGGAACACTCCGCCGCAGGTCTATGTCATCCGGCCGGAGCCGGCGGCCGCCGCGGGCCTGTCACTGGCCGCCACGACCCAGGCCATTCAAGACTCGATCATCTACGCCCGCACCAGCGGGTACCTCAGCAAGCGGTACGTGGACATCGGGGACCACGTGACGGCGGGCCAGCTCCTGGCCGAGATCGCGTCGCCCGAGATCGACCAGCAACTGAGGCAGGCCGAAGCCGACCTCCGGCAGTCCGAGAAGAACCTGGATCTGCAGAAGGCCAACCTCGATCTCGCGCGGACCACGATGGCGCGCTACCAGGCGGCCGATGCGGAAGAGGCGGTCGCCAAGCTGGTCGTCGATCAGAGCGTATCTTCGTATCGCACGGGCCAGGCCGCGGTCGCCGCGGCGGAGGCGAATGTCGAGTCGAACAAGGCCAACGTCCAGCGACTGCGCGAGCTGACGTCGTTCCAGCGCGTCCTGGCGCCCTTCAACGGCGCGGTGATCCAGCGCAACGTGGACGTGGGCGCGTTGATCACGGCGGGCAGCCCGGTCAACAATACCGCGGCGGCGCCTTCCAGCGTGACCGGGGCCGCGAACGGGCTGTTCGAGATTGCGCAGATCGACATGCTCCGCGTGTTCGTCAACGTTCCCCAGGCATACGGGCCGAACGTGACCGTCGGTCTGCCGGTCCGGGTGACGGTCAGAGGGCAGCTCATGGAGCCGGTGACGGGCACGGTAACCCGCACCGCCGGTGCGATCGACCCAGGCACCCGGACACTCCTGACGCAGGTCGATATCCCCAACCCGTCGCACCGGATGCTCCCGGGGATGTTCGTGTACGTCGAGTTCAAGATCGGTCCCTCCGGCACGCACTGGCGGGTCCCCGCCACGGCCATGATGTTCAACGCGCAAGGCACCCGGGTGGCGATCGTGGGGGCGGGAAACAAGCTGCACTTTCAAGACGTGGTGATCGGCCGTGACCTCGGCACTTCGATCGACATCCAGGCGGGACTCCACGGCGACGAAGTGGTCGTGAGCCAGCCCACGGTATCCCTGCAGGAAGGCCAGGTTGTCAAGCCCATCGAGCCTCCCAGTCCGGCCGGGGGCTGACGCACGGATGCGATCCCGCCTAGTGCCCGGCCGGCTTCGCCTCGTCCTTGCCGCGCTCTCGACGGTGAGTGTGATGGCGGCGGGCTGCGCGGTCGGGCCGGACTATGCGCGGCCGCCGGTCGAGGAACCCTCCCTCTTCAAGTCGGGAGGGGCCGGCGAGCCGGGTCCGACCGTCCCGACAGACTGGTGGCGGCTCTATAGTGACCCCGAGCTCGATCGGCTCATCGCGAGCGTCCACGCGTCGAACCAGACGCTCCGGCAGGCGGTGGCCCGAGTCGACCAGGCCCGCGCGCTCGCCCGCGTGGCCGGCAGCTTCCTCTACCCGACCATCACGGCCGATCCCAGCTTCTCGCGCACGCGCTACTCCGGGAACCGCCGGAGCACGATCACGGGCCTGAAGGTGCAAACCGGTAGAACGCTCAACGACTACCGGATCCCATTCGATCTGACGTACGAGATCGACGTCTGGGGCCGCGTTCGCCGGTCGTTCGAAGCCGCCCGGGCCCAAGCCGCGGCGAGCGCCGATGACCTGGGAGTGGTCCGGCTCACGGTCGAGACGGACGTGGCCCAGCACTACTACTTTCTTCGCTCGCTGGACGCCCAGGCCCAGATCCTGACCGAAACCGTCGTGTCGTATCGGGAGCAGGTCCGTGTCCTCTCCGTCCAGCTGAGGACCGGGCTCGTGAGCCCGATCGTCCTGAACCAAGCCCAGGCCCAGCTCCAGGCCGCGCTGGCCCAGCAACGCGATGTCGGGCGCGCCCGCGCCGACCTGGAACATGCGCTCGCAACCCTCTGTGGCCGCCCCGCTCCATCGTTCACCGTGGCGGCCAACCCGCTGCACGAGGCGTCGCCCCCCACCGTGCCACCGGGCTTGCCCGCCCAGCTGCTGGCGCGTCGGCCGGACGTGGCCGAGGCCGAGCAGAATGTCGTGGCCGCCAATGCCCAGATCGGCGTGGCCACGGCGGAGTTCTTTCCGCGCTTCACGTTGACGGCCACCGCCGGCCTGGAGAGCGCCGACCTTTCGGCGCTCTTCACCTGGCAGAGCCGCGCCGCATCCGTTCTCCCGAGCGTCTCGATCCCGATCTTCCAGGGTGGCCGGCTCCGGGCCAATCTCGAGGCGATCAAGGCCTTCTACCGGCAGACGGTCGCCGCGTACGTGAATCAGGTGCTCATCGCCTATGGAGACGTGGAGGACGCCCTGACCGACTTGGCCGCCTTCGCCGACGAGGTCGGGTTCTTGCGCGAGGCAGTCAGCGCATCCCAGAACTACCTTCGCCTCGCGCAGTCGCAATTCAAGTACGGCCTGGTCGATTACCTCATCGTCATCGACGCCGAGCGGACGCTCCTCGCCAACCGGCTGTCACTGGCGCAGGCCGTGAATCTCCACATGGCCGCCAGCATCCAGCTCGTCAAAGCCCTCGGCGGCGGGTGGGACCCATCCGAGAACGGTCCGCCCCGATGAGCAGAGACGTGGCCGTGACGGCTCAAAACGTGTACTGCAGCGCGCCGTACAGGAAATCGCTGTCCCGCGACGGCCCGGTCCTGCGAATGAATTCCCCGGCGAAGAAGCGGCTGTAGCCCGCGTAGCCGAGGAGGTGACGGGTGAAGTTGTAGGTGGCCAGCAGGTCGATCTCGGCGCCGACGTAGCGAGCGGTGGTCCCGGTCCCAGGGCGCAGCACGTTCTGGGCCTTGTCGTAGAGTGCGTCGCGGTCGGACGCGCGCCAGAAGAAGTACTCCTGCAGCGACAGCGTCAGATCACGCACGGGGGTCAACGCCGAACCCGCGCTGGCGCTGACGATGTTCTGCCGCCCGATGTAGTCCATGTAGCCGAGGTACGAGTGGTTGTTCGGAAAGAGCGGGTTGAAGGTCCCTACCTCGCCGCCGCGCTTGCGGTCTCCGCTCGCGTAATCGAACTCGGCGTAGACGCGCGGCGACATCCGCGGGACGGGCAGGATGTAACCAACGACCGTGGTGAGCATCGACGCGGCGACGTCACCGCGGCCCACCGTCCCCACCTGGGCCGCCCCCTCCACCTCGAAGTCCAGCCCGGTCTGGCCGATCTTGCCCCACGTCCGCCCTCCGAACGTGTGTCGCCGCTCACGCCCGGCGGTGCCGTTGAAGGTGGCCGCCGCGTTGTCCGCGCTGAGCCAGTAGAGGTCGAGATTCACGGGCAGGAGGTGAAGGGGACCGGTGGCGAAGACGCCGAAGAACCTCTGATCCGACGTCGACTCGTTGAACCGGTACTTGTCGACCACGACGGGCTGGGCCCAGAACGAGCTGACCGTCCAGTCCGCGACCCGGATGATCCCCATCCCGCCCTCGAAGGTCCGCGGCTCCTGGGTGAAGTCGCCCGGCCCGACGAGGCGCTGGGAGCCGAACATCAGCTCCTGCCGCCCACCCCGGAGCGTCACGCTCGCCTCGTCGCCGAGGGGGAGCACGATGTCCGCGAACCCGTTCAGGAGGTCGAACTCGTCGACGAACGACGGCGTCCGCCCTCCCACGAGATCCCGGTCCAGCGCGAAGGCGCTCTTCCCCTCCACGAACATGCGGAAGTACGGGGTCACGTGGAGGTCCGCGATCAGCCGCACCCGGGACAGGAGATAGGCGTCGGTATCCTCCGGCTGGGAGCTTCCGAAGAGGAAGTGCCGGAAGTACTCGCCCCGCTCGCGGAGCTGTCCCCCCACCGTGAGCCATACGCTCGCGTCCCGGGTGAGCGGGATGAACTTCAGCCGGTCCCAGACGTCATCGGTGGCGCCTAGATCCGCTCCGCGCAGAATCGACCAGTCCTCGTTGAACCGTCCGGCCGATCCGATCTGATACTCGGGCCGCGGCGGCTCGCTTCCCCCCCCGCCGACCTGGGCCCTGGCGGGCGGCGCCGCGAAGACGGCGGCCAGCAACGCCACCGCCAATCCCACGGTCGCGCACCGGACCCGATGGCGTATGGCCGAGCCTCCTTCGGGAGTGTACTGCCACTCGTAGGAGTGCGGATGCCACTGCGGGGCAGCGCCGCGCCCAGACGGTGAGCCGCCGGACCGGACCCCGCGCCGCCATGGCATACTCGGGGCCATGGCGGACGAGTGCGGCCCGGCGGCGATTCCCCTGCTCTACGGTCGCGGCACGCTGCCGCTCACCCCGCCGCGCGGCTGCGTGCCCACCGTCATCGAGAAGCGCGCGATGCCGGTGCTGGCCGATCCCGCGGGCGCGGTGCGGCGCGCCCTGGCCCAGCCGGTCGGCGCTCCGCCGCTCGCCGAGCTGGCGCGGGGCAAGCGCTCCGCCTGCATCCTGATCTGCGACATCACCCGGCCGGTCCCGAACGGGCTCTTCCTCGCGCCCCTGATCCGGACACTGCTGGAGGCGGGGGTGGCCGCGGCCGGGATCACGGTGCTCGTCGCCACCGGCCTCCACCGGCCGAACGAGGGCGCGGAGCTGGCCGAGCTGGTCGGCGACCCGTGGGTGCTCGACACCGTGACGGTCGTGAACCACGACGCCACGGTGGACCGCGACCACGTCCTCCTGGGGCGCACGCCCGGCCGCGCCACCGTCGTCCGCCTCGATCGCCGGCTGGTGGAGGCCGACCTCAAGATCGCCACCGGCCTGGTGGAGCCGCACTTCATGGCCGGCTGGTCGGGCGGGCGCAAGGTGATCGCGCCCGGGGTGGCCCACGCCGAGACCATCACCACCTTCCACAACTCGGCGTTCATGGCCCACCCGCGCGCGGCCAACTGCGTGCTGGACGGCAACCCGCTCCACGAGGAACAGCTCGCCATCGTGGCGATGCTGGGCGGGGCGCTCGCGCTCAACACCGTGATCGACGACCGGCGGCGGCTGGCCTTCGTCAACTTCGGCGAGGTGGTGCAGAGCCACCTCGATGCGGTCGAGTTCGCACGCGGCTACTCGCAGGTACGGGTCCCGCGCCGCTTCCGCACCGTGGTCACGAGCGCGGCGGGCTACCCGCTCGACAAGACGTACTACCAGACCGTCAAGGGCATGGTGGGGCCGCTCGACATCCTGGTGCCGGGCGGCGAGCTGATCGTGGCCTCGGCGTGCTCGGAGGGGCTCGGCTCGAAGCATTATGTGGAGGCGCAGCGCCGCCTGGTGGACCTGGGCCCGGACGGCTTCGCGGCGAGCATCGCGGGCAAGCCGCACGCCGACATCGACGAGTGGCAGACCCAGATGCAGCTCCGGCCGAT